>Ga0310125_10002247_pt1 | contig 10044 bp, 7 predicted proteins | sample CB11b_Tmax_Bot8__FD_203508 | JGI IMG/M metagenome (GOLD analysis project Ga0310125, IMG submission 203508) | Marine microbial communities from Western Arctic Ocean, Canada - CB11b_Tmax_Bot8 | ecosystem: Environmental > Aquatic > Marine > Oceanic | place: Canada: Western Arctic Ocean | collected... | reverse complement strand
ATCGCCACGGATCCTGAAGAGGCCGCCAGCATTGCTTCTGCCGCACCTCAGACTGTTGCCGCCAGGGTGCATCCAGGACTGCTGGTGAGTGGTGTCCTCGCCATGCTGGCCGGTTTTGTTATCTACTTGGCCCTCGAAAGCGGGATCATGGGAGGAGGCGTCGCCCTGCTGGGTCTGCTCGCCCTGCTCGCGGGGCTGATCTATCCATCCATGAAATCCCAGCCCGAGCGAGCTAGGATTCCAGCGGGTGAACGATTTGGGGCAGGGCCCTATACGAGATGCAAGAGCACGCTCGATAAGAAACTTCTGGATTCCATAGTGGACCGCTGTAATGAACTGCGCCAGGTTTCCGAGACAACCAATCTTGAAGTGGACTGGTCGACATTTGATGAATACTGCCTGGCGGGGGCGGAACACAACCAGGACAATGCCATAGAGCAGGCCTATGTCCAGTACGCTCGGGCGATCTCCTATATCATGAAGTGTTTTCGCAATACGGGTGGGGTCGGCCCTGGTCTCTCCAAGAATTGAGACCTGCCTCCCGTCGATAACGAATCGATCTGGCCCTCGTGCCCGCCGACTCCTATACTTCCCGCCTGGTCAGAAATTCACTTATCTGTCAGGCCCGGGACATAGACTGGAATGAAAACAGTACCGCCAAGTAAGTGTCTTTGGCATAAGCACCTACTAGGGTGCCTTCTGCCGTTCCTTTTTCTTTTGCTGGCCAGCCCATCGCTCGAGGGACGCGTTCGCCGTCGGCTGACAATTCGTAGTGATCCTCCTGGCGCACTGGTTTTCATCGATGACCAGGAGATTGGCATCACCCCGGTCTCCACGTCGTTTACCTTCTATGGGACGCGGAAAATTCAGCTTATCAAGGATGGCTATGAGATGGTCACGGTCAAGCGGACATTTCGGGCTCCCTGGTACCAGATCACGCCATTGGATTTTTTTACCGAGAACCTGTTGAGCCATGAATTGCGTGATGAACGGGTGCTGGACTTCAAGCTGGCACCCCAGCGGATTCGAAGTGATACGGAACTTCGCCGGCGTGGAAACCAGTTGCGAGAACGTGCAGAACAGGGAATCGTGGCCCCTCCACCAGGAGTAACGACCGAACCAGCTCCGGGGCCCCGGCAGGGTACCAGGCTGCTACCGCCTGCCAGGGTGGCGCCCGCTCCCAGGACATCCACCTTCCCACGCCGTTAGGGGACTTGGTTAGGGGACTGGGGCAAGAGTGCGAGAAAACGTGCCAGAGCCGGCCTAGTCCGAGGCAGCCTCGTCTTCCTCTTTTTCGTCGTCCGACGAACTGACCGCCGATTCGACGGTTTCCTTTTCTTCGGACTCCACTTTTTGCCCGTTGAAATCGAGCCGCACGATCTGCTCGTGGTTGTCATCCCAGATGGCGTCGACCAGGATCATGTTCTTCCCTTCGAACGTTCCCTGTAGGAGTTCTTCGGAAAGTGGATCCTCGACACGGTTCTCAATGGCCCGCCTTAACGGCCGCGCACCAAAATCGAGGTTGGAGCCCTGTGTGATCAGGAACTGTTTTGCGTCATCGGTAAGCTCCAGTTGCAGACCCCTGTCACTGAGCCGTTCCCGGACCTTGGCGAGCTCCAGGTCCACAACCATATTGAGGTCACTGATGGTCAGGTGGCGGAAGATGATCGTGTCATCCAACCGGTTAAGGAACTCGGGCCGGAAGACTCGTTCGATCTGTTCACTGACCCGCAGTTTCATTGATTCGTAAGAGGAATCGCTGTCGGGCGCCTGGAAACCAAAGGCCGATTCATTTTTGATAGCCTCCGCTCCGGCATTGGTGGTCATGATCAGGATCACGTTTCGGAAATCGACCTTGCGTCCGAAACTGTCGGTCAGTCGACCTTCCTCCATGACTTGCAGGAGCATGTTAAACACGTCTGGATGGGCCTTCTCGATCTCGTCGAGCAGGACCACGGCATAGGGCCTTCGTCGAATCTTCTCGGTCAACTGGCCACCCTCCTCGTAGCCCACGTAACCAGGAGGGGCTCCAATCAGGCGGCTGACATTGTGTTTCTCCATGTACTCGCTCATGTCGATATGGATGAGCGCATCCGCATCACCGAACATGAATTCCGCAAGGGCCTTGGCGAGTAGTGTTTTTCCGACACCCGTCGGCCCGGCGAAGACAAAGCAGCCTGTTGGTCGCTTGGGATCCTTCAGGCCACTGCGGCTTCGCCGCACTGCCTTGGCCACGGCGCTGATTGCCGCTTCCTGGCTAATCACCCGTTTGTGTAGTTCCTCTTCCATCTGCATCAGTTTCAGGCTGTCCTCGGTGGAGAGTCGGGTGAGTGGGATACCGGTCATCCTGGAGACCACTTCGGCAATCACATCCTCGTCCACGACGCCGTCTGTTTCCTGGGACTTCTCCCGCCATTCGCGGGTGATCGTGTCTTTTTTCTTACGCAGCTTATCGGCACTGTCGCGCAAGGAAGCAGCTTCCTCGAAGTCCTGGTTGGCAACCGCGTCTTCCTTTTCCTTGTTCAGCCGATCGACTTCCTCGTCAATGTTCTTGAGGTCTGGCGGCCGAGTCATGGTTCGCAAGCGGATTCTGGCACCGGCTTCATCGATCACGTCAATGGCCTTGTCCGGAAGGCAGCGGGCTGTAATGTAACGCTCTGACAGATCGACCGCTGCCTTGACAGCATCATCGGTGATCTGGACACGATGGTGTTCCTCGTATCGTTCCCTCAGTCCCTTGAGAATTTCCACAGTTTCATCGGGTGACGTGGGTTCCACCAGGATCTCCTGGAACCGGCGTGCCAGGGCACTATCCTTTTCGATGTACTTGCGGTACTCGTCAAGCGTGGTTGCACCAATGCACTGGATCTCACCGCGTGCCAGGGCAGGCTTGAGGACATTGGCGGCATCAATGGCACCTTCGGCTCCACCCGCTCCGACGAGCGTGTGGAGTTCATCGATGAAGAGAATCGTGTTCTTGGCTCGCCGGACCTCGTTCATGACCGCCTTGATGCGCTCTTCAAACTGCCCCCGGTACTTTGTGCCTGCCACCATCATGGCCAGGTCAAGCACCACAATCCGCTTCTCAGCGAGCAGTTCAGGGATATCGCCGTTGACCACTCTCTGGGCAAACCCCTCCACGATGGCGGTCTTGCCAACCCCGGCCTCTCCAAGCAATACAGGGTTATTCTTGGTTCGTCGGCAGAGCACCTGGGTGGCCCGTTCGATTTCGCGTTCCCGGCCGATCACCGGGTCAAGTGTGTTTTGACGGGCCAGTTCGGTCAGGTCACGGCCAAAGCTGTCCAGCGCGGGGGTCTTGGATTTGCTTCCCTTGCCTGACGGGCCATCTCCATGGCCAGCTTCTCGTCCACCCCGTTCAGGGGACTCGCCGGTTTCAAGGCCGTGCCCAAGGAGGTTCAGGACTTCCTCCCGAACCTCTTCCAGCTTGAGCCCCAGGTTCATCAGCACCTGGGCGGCAACCCCATCCTGTTCTCGAAGCAGGCCAAGCAGGACATGTTCGGTGCCAACGTAGTTATGGTTCAGATTTCGAGCTTCCTCCATCGAGTACTCGATGACTTTCTTGGTTCGTGGGGTTTGCGGCAGTTTCCCCATGGTGACCATTTCCGGGCCGCTCTGGACGAGTTTCTCGACCTCGAGTCGAATCTTGCGAAGATCCACATCCAGGTTTTTCAGCACGTTGGCCGCAACACCACTTCCTTCCTTGACGAGACCCAGCAGGATGTGTTCCGTGCCAATGTACTCGTGGTTGAATCGCTGGGCCTCCTGGTTGGCCAGTTGCATCACCTTGCGTGCTCGATCAGTAAATCTCTCGTACATTTTCTTTCACCTTTTCCTGCATGGACAGGTTGTCCCCTGCCCTGTTCACTTCCACTCTTGGTTGATGATCTGTTTATCAGGCTGCCGGTTGCAGCGATTCGTTGGAATCCGTTTCTTCCTCGTCGACCAGCGATGCGTTCTTAAGCAGCATCTGTTGTTGTTTAATCTCAAAGTCCCATTTCTGGGAGTCCTCGCTCCGGCTCGCCCGCTTTAACTCGGCCTCCGCTTCTTCTCTTCTCCCGTTATGGCGGTAAAGGGCTGCCAGCATCAGTCGAGCATGTATGTCACTCTCGCAGGCCAGCAACAGTTTTCGAAGAAGTGTCTCTGCCTCGTACCAGTTCTGTTTCAAGTACTCTTTTTGAGCTGATTCAAATAAGTCCTTATCATCCACGTCCGCCACAAAGTCATCTTCTGTTCGTTCTTCGTCGCCGGCTTGACCGCCTGCCGCCCGCGTGACCGGCAGGGAAGCGGTCAACAGTGGCATTTGTCGCCAGGACTGGAAAAGACCATAGATCCAGAAACCGGCAACACCAGCCCATAGCGACCAGGCCAGGGCTGGTGGAAGTAACTCAGGCCAGATGAATCGGCTGGCAATTGCCAGGTTCAACAACCCTGCAAATAGCAGGGCTGCGAACAGCCCCGACCAGTGGCCCTTGATCCAAAGCCGGGACAGTCCCGGCCAGAAACAGGTTAGCCAATTTGCACGTTGCATTCCTTCAAAACTCCGGCATCCATTGCCTGCCTCAGGGGTAGTCCCAATGACCCCGTCCTGTCTGTGCCAGCGAATTCTAGCCCTCATCCAGCTTAGCGACAAGCCAAGTTGCTTTCCCCATTAGGGTTAGGGGAGATGATCCTTTCGTTTGATAGTCGTTAGAAATTTGTATTCTGGCAATGGGTGCATGCCAAATTGGCAGCGAGTTGGCATAATAATCCATACCAACTACGTAAACGTCCGGATATTCGTCATGGCGTGATATACCGGTTTGTCCCCTGGGGGATAAATAGAGCAAATGGCATGCCGGAACATTTCGTTCTGGTTGTCAGTGAATTACCAGGAATGATGGCCCTCGACAGGCGATGTATGTCAAAGAAGCCAGATAACTCGACAGCGGACGAGTCCGTACCCCGTCAGGAAGCGGATCTCGAGAGTGATTGGCCACGGATTGCCCGCATCCTGGATGCGAACGCAAACCGGGCTGAAGAGGGCTTGAGAGTCCTGGAGGATTGTTTTCGATTTGGACGAGACGACCCCTTTCTTAGTGGACAGTTAAAGCAGTTGCGGCATCAGCTGGCCGAAGCCCTGCAGCATTTCCCCCGCTCGGATTTCCTGCTGGCAAGGGATACGCGGGGCGACGTAGGGACGACCATCATTGCCAGGGGGGAATACGACCGCAGCTCCCTCAGCGAGATTATTGAAGCAAACATGCACCGGGTTCAGCAATCACTCCGTTGTCTCGAGGAATACAGCAAGCTGGTGTCCTCGACCACGGCCAGTCAGATGGAGCAGTTACGCTACGAATCGTATGACCTGCACCGGGCTCTTACCACGAGCGAACGAGGGCGGCAACAGCTGGCAGATTCCCGCTTGCACGTCATCCTGGATGCTGCTGAGAGTGACCAGGAACTAGGGCGACGATGGAAAGCACTCCTGGCGGCCGGGATCGACATGATCCAGTTGCGTGACAAGCAGATGGAAGATCGCGTACTCCTGGGCAGGGCCAAAGTGATACGTAGCCTGCTGGACCGACAGCGGGAAACCCGATCACGAGTTCCGTTGTTTATTATCAACGATCGTCCGGATATTGCCCGGCTCTGCGGCGCCGACGGTGTTCAGTTGGGGCAGGATGATATGGCAGTCAGTGAAGCCCGCAAGATCGTTGGCATGACGGCCCTCATCGGTGTTTCAACCCACACGATTGATCAGGCCCGAAAAGCGATACTCGACGGTGCCGACTACATTGGCTGTGGCCCGACCTTCCCGGGGCAGACCAAGCAGTTTGATGCCTTCCCCGGGCCGGCATTCCTGGAGCAGGTCAGCGCGGAGATTCGTCTACCCGCCTTTGCCATCGGGGGCATCACGCTGGAGAACCTTGACGAGGTGCTTGAATCCGGCATGCAACGGGTGGCGGTGTCCGGTGCGGTCGCCAGGAGTGATGCTCCGGCGGACGCTGCTCGCAGATTTCAGGAACGGCTCTCCGCAGCTGGTTCATGGAAACAGGAATAGCAGGTTGCGGGAATCGAAGGCTTCCATGGATGATGCTCTTTACGAAGTCGAGCAGAAATTTCCCGTGGATGACTTTCGCTCGATCCTCGCGCAGTTCAAAGAACGGGCAATCGTGATCGCTGATCCTGTTGAACAAAACGACAGGTACTATGCTCACCCTGCCAGGGATTTTTCGGTGACCGACGAGGCACTGCGAATTCGTCAGGTGGGAAGACAATCCTGGATGACATACAAGGGCCCAAGGGTCAATACCGGGAGTAAGACCCGGCGGGAAATCGAGATAGAGCTGTCTTGCGGTGCATCGACGGTAGAGGAATTTGACCAGCTCTTGCAGCTGGTGGGATTCAAGCATGCAGGAAGCGTCGTCAAAAATCGCCGCGCTGGCAGGATTCCGTTGCCTGGCTGGGACGTCAGCGTGGTGCTTGATGAGGTCGCGTCGCTTGGGTGTTTCGTGGAACTGGAGACGATTGTCCGGGAAGAGAGATTAGAGGATGCAGAATGCATGATTAACAAGCTTGCGAAAGAATTCGGTCTTTTTCAGGCCCAGCATGCCAGTTATCTTGAACTGGTGCTGGCCAAAGGCTGATTTCCCGCGAAACTATAACGGCTGGGCAGGGTATATTTCTCTAGAGACCCCCGGTTGGTTTTCCAGGGGGAGAGGACAAGGACAAGGACAAGGAGCAGGGGCGCGACATATTACGGAGCAGAATAATGAAGCAACTTATCACGCTTATGACCACCGCGGCCATGTCACTGGCCCTCAGTACGTCGTCGGCCCAGGACCAGGCTCCCCGGAAGAATTTCCAGGAATTGATCAAGCGCTTTGATCGTGATGGAGATGGCCGCCTTAACGAACAGGAACGGCAGGTGATGCGACAGGAGATGCAGAAACGTGCCTCCACCGACACTGCCAACCGGCCGAGTCGTGAGCAGGTCATCAAGAAGTACGACCGGAACGGGGATGGTCGCCTGGATGCCAGGGAACTGGCTGCCATGCGCAGCCAGATGGCCAGGACGAAGGATGGAGCGGGAAACAGGCCTTCCGGTAACAATCGCCCGGGCGGGGACAATCGGGCCATGATCGAGCGTTTTGATACCAATAAAAATGGCCGGCTGGATCCTCCAGAACAGCAAAAGATGCGAGAGGCCCTTCAGCGACGGCAAACGGATAAACCTTCCCAGCCACAGCGTCCGGCCCAACCGGGGGATCGTGCGTCAGGAGCCAATCGCCAGCAGGCACTCCAGCGATTTGATGCGAACGGAAATGGACGCCTTGACCCGGATGAACTGCAGAAGGCGCGAGCGGCTTTCGAGGAAGTCCGGCGACGGGGCGGAGGCCAGCGTGACTCCTCGAGGATCCAGGGGGTTGAGCCAAGCAGTCGTAAGTCTCGGCTGGAGACATCATCGTTGTTGGAAAAGTACGATGCCAACAAGAATGGTCGCCTGGATGCGGATGAGAGGCAACGGGCAATGGAAGCCATGCGAGCCCGGTCCGGCAAGCAGGAGTAGCTGAGGAATCCCACCTTTCAGAAGGGGTGGTCTCCGCTACAATGGGCGGATGCCCCCCCCAGGCTCCTTCCCTCCTCGTCATCGCAGTGAATTCCCAGCACCTGAAATAGTGCCTGGCGATGGAGATGCTGGCGGTCTTTCCCCTGTTTCAGGTGAACCGCTGGCGAAAGAAGCGGTCGAACATCACCGCCATAATTTTCTCGTGGTGGTGGTTTACCAGGTGATCCTGCGATGTGGCTGGATCTTCAAGACCGAGAGTATCGTCATACCGGCCGTGCTGCTTTCCATGGGGGCACAAGGCTGGCTGAGAGGTTTCCTGCCGGCGATCAGTCGTTTCGGGATGTGTGTACCACCCCTGTTGCTGGCATCGAGGATAGGTGCTGTTCCCAAGAAAAAATGGCTGGTTTTCGTCTGTACAGGGATGATGGCAGCCTGTTTTCTTACACTTGCTGTCACCTGGAAAGTTGTCCCTCTCAAGACATCCTGGTTCCCCGTTCTGTTCCTGGCAATTTATGCACTTTTTTTTGTCACGGTCGGTGTCAATAACCTGGTAGGGAACACGATCCAGGGGAAGCTGATTAAAGTGAAATCGCGGGGGCGGCTTCTCAAGCTGGCCAATTTCTGGGGCGCGGCCTTTGCGATCGTGCTGGCCGGACTGCTGATGCCTGGCTGGCTGCAAGGGGAGAACGGGAGCTTCCAGTGGATTTTTGGCTTCACTGGTATCTGTTTTGCCATTGCTGCATTTGTTGCATTGAAGCTGAAAGAATATCCCGATGGTTTTCAGCACCAGGCCGGTCAAGCTGGTGGATCGCTAAGAGATGTCCTGGCACCATTGCGCCAGGACGGCCCCTTCCGTCGCCTTTGCCTGGTTGGTGGACTATTCAGTGTCTCGGTCATGTTGTTTCCCCATTATCAGCCGATGGCAAAGGACGAACTTGATTTTTCTCTCAAGAGCCTGGTCCTCTGGGTCATCGTGCAAAACGCGGGGACGGGCCTTTTTAGTCTGATTATTGGACCGATTGCCGATCGGCATGGCTATCGACTTGTGCTGCAGTTGCTCCTTGTCGTTGTCGCGTCGACACCCCTGCTGGCAATCACACTTGCCAATAGCTCGCTTGGGGCACAGGGTTTTTACTGGTCTGTATTCGTACTCGTCGGTTTGACTCCCGTGGTCATGAAAACCCTGCATAACTACACGCTGGAAATGGCATCGGCGGCGGATCACACTCGTTACCTGGCGATCATGAGCCTGTCGATTTCCGGTCCCCTGATGGCGTCACCGATTGCTGGTTTGCTGATCGACCGCTTCTCCTACACCCCGGTCTTTATTGGAGTTGCCCTGGTGGTCAGCGTTGGCTGGCTGCTTACCTTTACTCTGCTGGAACCTCGCCATCGACAGTGAACCGGCGCCAGTTTGGCCTGTTGAAGTGGGTTGTGATATCATGAAGGTGTGCCCCCGCACCAGAGACTACGAACCACGGGTGTTTCGATGACGAACTGGAAGCTGCTTTGCCGTGAAATAGTTCATCGCAAGATGAACTTCCTGCTCAGCCTGGTCGCCATGACCGCCGCGGCAATCCTCTTTATTGCCGGCCCCACGCTGATGGGAGGCTACCAGCGTGAATCGGACGAGCAGTTCGGTCTCATGCGTGAGACGGTTAAGGAAAAGCTGGATGAGATCCGCAAGGTAACAGACAAAACGCTGGAGCAGATGCAGGCCAAGGCGGACACGGATCTGGCAAACCTGGATAAGCGGACCAAGCGGATCATGCGTGACCTGGGTTTCAACCTCCGTATTGTTCACAAGAACACGGATCTCTCCAGGCTTTATGCGAGTTTCGTTTCCTTTGACATGCCGGAAAGTTATGTCACGACGCTTGCAGAAGCCCCGGAAATCACCAAGATCGTCCACCTCGTAGCCACGCTTAAACAGATGGTAGAACTGGAAGGGAAGCCAAGACTGCTGGTTGGCTTTGCTCCCGAGGCGACCCAGTCGCATATCGAGCAAAAAGCCCCGATGGGTTTCCAGATCAAGCCAGGGATGGTCTTCCTGGGGCACCTGGCGGGCGAGGGGTACAAGGTGGGAGAGTCGATCGATGTCATGGGCAGGTCCTTTGAGATTGCAAGCATCCTGGATCCACGTGGGACACGTGACGAGGATATCTTCGTTGCCATGCACCTGAAGGATGCACAGCAGTTGCTCAAGAAGGAAGGCCTGATCAGCGAGATCGTGGCACTGGGGTGCAAGTGCAAGACCGTGGACCGGGTCGAGGAGATTATGGCGCAACTGGAAGCGGTCCTGCCCGAGGCCAAGGTTGTGGAACTCAGTACCCGTGCGATTGCCCGCGAGGAACAACGAAAACTAGTCACCAATTATTACCTTCAGCAAATGAGCGACTACAAGGTGGGCAGGCTGAAAGTGCTGGCCGATGAGCAGGGCCAGCAGCAGTTACTGTTGAAAAGCCAGCAGGAAA
>Ga0310125_10002243_pt1 | contig 10053 bp, 9 predicted proteins | sample CB11b_Tmax_Bot8__FD_203508 | JGI IMG/M metagenome (GOLD analysis project Ga0310125, IMG submission 203508) | Marine microbial communities from Western Arctic Ocean, Canada - CB11b_Tmax_Bot8 | ecosystem: Environmental > Aquatic > Marine > Oceanic | place: Canada: Western Arctic Ocean | collected... | reverse complement strand
TTCCGGCTCGGACCGCGATCTCTTCGACGTCCAGTACACCAGCACGACATAGGGCACTCCGTGAATGATCACGTTGGTCACCGTGAAGGCGTAGTCGGAACTATAAGTGATGATGCCCACGTGCCAGCAGACGGCAGTCGTCAACACCAGCAGGTCCTTACCCGGACTGCCTCGGCCGCTGCGATAGGCCAACAGCGACCGCAGGGAGTAGGCGGACAACGCCAGCCAGTAGATCGGCTCCAGCACCTGGGCCAACAGCATCGGCACCGCAACACAATCACCCTCCCGAAACCACTCGAACGACTTTTCACCCAGGTGGGCGTGCCAGTAGACCAGCGGATGGATCGTCGCCAGGTAGATCACCACTGTATCCACCCAGCGACTTACGCCTCCTGTTTCACCACCACGAGCACGGTACAGGATCATCCATCCAAACTGCTGCCGCACGAAGTGAAAGACCGCCAGGTAGGCCAACACCCTCCAGAAGATCAACTCGCTCTCGCTGTACAACGCCCAGCCGATCACGAATCCCGCCAGGGGAACCCCCGGTGCTGCCCAGGGGGATACCGGGAGTATGCTTGGGATCGCCCAGGGCCTCGAGGAATTTCAGCTTGCCGTCGTTCAGCTCGTGCATCGCCCCGCAGTACTGGCAGGCGACCCGCTGTGCCGCGTCGGGTTCCTGAATCGTCAGCGGTCCGGCGCAACTGGGGCAATTGATCGTCGATGCACCGGACCGGGTGCCGGCCTCGACCACCAGCGGATCGTCGGCCACTCCGCTCGACTTCTCGCACCTCGGTCCAGCCCGGCTCGAAGAGCCTCTCGAAGACCGCGACCGCACGGCGAGGCACCGTCAGCGTTCCGCAGGTAAACACGTCCGCGGCCAGGTACCCGTACTCGGGCCAACTGTGCAACGACAGGTGACTCTCGGACAATATCGCCAGCCCGGTCACGCCCTGAGGGCTATAGCGGTGGACGTGCGATTGAACCAATGTCGCCCCGATGGCCAACACCGCTTCGTCAATCGCTCGACCAATGGCCTCCACGTCATCGATCCGCGAGTCGCACTCCCACTTCTCCACCAGCACGTGGCGGCCCAGCGAGGCCATGTATCACCGTCCTTCCCTGCCCCCTCCCTGTCACAGCCGGAGTGGCTTACCCGCGTCGTGGCACCGCTGACAGCGCAATCGCCCAAAAGCCGCCTGTTCGACTCAACCCGCCGCAACTATAGTCCCGCCGCCTCGATGAATCGCCGCTGGCAATTCCCCGACCAGGAATCCGACCGATGTTGCTGGCTTCCGCTGAAGCGATCGCCGAGTCCGCCGCCGACACCGAAGCGGAGTCCTTCAACCTGGTCACGCAGGTGCAGGAAATGGCCGTGGCGTTTGCGCCCAGACTGGGGGCGGCCGTCGGAGTCTTCATACTGTTCCTGATCGGTGGCAGGATCCTGATGACGATCATCCACCGGATGGGACGCAGCAACCGCATCGATGATGAACTCTCGAACTTCCTGGGCCGCTCGGCCCGGGTCGGCATGCTGCTCTTCGGAGCCGTCTCGGCACTGGGCACACTCGGCATCGATATCGGGGCCCTGATCGCCGGACTGGGCCTGACCGGCTTCGCGCTCGGGTTCGCACTCAAGGACACCATCTCCAACCTGCTGGCCGGGATCATGGTCATCATCTACAAGCCGTTTGATCTCGATGACATCATCCTGGTGGGAAAATTCGAAGGCCGCGTCCGCTCGATCGACCTCCGCTACACCGTGCTCGACTACGACAACCGCATCGTCTACGTGCCCAACTCCAAGCTCTTTGTCGACTCGATCGTCGTCGACGATGACGGCAAGGCCGCGGCCTCCGAGGCAGAAGCCGAAGCGGCCGCCGCAGCAGCAGCCCATGCGACCGGTGCCAGCCCCGATCCCGATCAGACTCCACCACCGATGACTCCCTAGGACTTGAAATCGATCCGCCAGCGTCCTAAATTCGGGGGTTCCAGCAGCGGCATGGGCCGCCAGCGGATCTTTCCCGGAGACAGAGCGAATGGGTCGGCACACCGGACCAAAGGCACGCATCAATCGGCGACTCGGAGCGATGATCTTCGAGAGTTCCGGAGCAGTCCGCTCGGCCGAACGACGCGACTACCCGCCCGGCATGTCCCAGCGACGCCGTAAGCCCTCCAACTACGCACTCGGACTGATCGAAAAACAGAAGATCAAGTACTACTACGGGCTCCGCGAACGCCAACTTCGCCGCTACTTCGACGCCGCCAAACGCGAGCAGGGCAACACCGGAGAACAGCTGCTGATCCTCTGTGAACGACGGCTCGACAACGTGATCCGGCGAGCCGGGTTGGCCGAAACGCGGCCCCAGGCCCGACAGGGAGCCTCGCACGGCCACTTCCAGGTCAACGGCCGTACCGTCACCGTCCCCTCGATCCGCACCAACCCCGGCGACGTGATCTCGGTCCGCAACCGACCCAACCTCAAGTCACTCTACGCAGCAATGCTCGCCTCGGGCTCGGCCAACGACACCGACTGGATCGAAGTTGACGCCGACAACCTGACCGTCACCGTCACCGCACTGCCCACCTCCGAAGACGTCAGCCTGCCGGTTGAGGTCGGTAAGGTCATCGCCTTCCTCTCGCGATAGACCGACCCCGACACGTCAACGCGGCCGGCCGAATTGGCCCGACACGATGACACAGCCACGACCCACCGCCATCCTGCTCTTCGGAGCACCCGGAAGCGGCAAAGGCACACAGGGGGCTGTCCTGGGCGGACTCCCCGGGTTCTTTCATCTCTCCAGCGGTGAAATCTTTCGCGGACTCGATCCCGACTCCGAAGATGGACAGGCGGTCGCACAATTCACCGCCGGCGGAAACCTCGTTCCCGACGACTTCACCGTCTCGCTGTGGCGAAACCAACTCGCCGCCTGGACCGCCGAGGGCACCTTCGACCCGGATCGACAGATCCTGCTGCTGGATGGGATCCCACGCAATACCGCCCAGTGTAAATTGATCGCCGACGATGTCGATGTGAAACTCGTGCTGCACCTCGCCGGAACCGACTACGAACCGCTGGTGCAGAGGATCCTCGATCGAGCCCGTCAGCAGGGACGGCCCGACGACGCCGACGAATCGATTGTCAGGCACCGCTTCGATGTCTACCAGTCCGAATCGGCACCCGTGCTCGACTACTACCCGGCCGAACTGCTCGGCGACGTCGACCCCATCGGTCTGCCCGGCGAAGTGCTCACCCGAGTCCTCGAACTCGTGCTCCCCGTCCAACAACGCTTCCTGAACAGCTAGCCCGCTGCTTGCCCGCTGCTTGCCCGCTGCTTGCCCGCTGCTTGCCCGCTGCTTGCCCGCTACGGGGCATCCAGCAGCGACTTGCGGATGCGGTCCAGCTGCTCCAGAGCCGCCAGTGGGGTCATCGCCTCGATGTCCATACCGCGAATCTCCTCCAGCAGTGGGTGAGGCGGAGTCTCGAACAGAGACAACTGGCGACTGGAAGTCGGGTCGGTCGGCCGAGACGGCAGCCTGCGACGACCCTCCTCGTCCAGGTGGTCCGACTCCAGGGCCTCGAGGATCACACGGGCCCGATCGATCACTTCGCCGGGCACACCGGCCAGACGTGCCACGTGGATCCCATAACTCTTGTCCGCCGAACCCTCGACAATCTTGTGCAGGAAGACCACATCCTCGTCCTGCTCGTGAACGACCACGTTCAGGTTGACCGCACCTCCCAGGGTCGAGGTCAACTCGGTCAGTTCGTGGTAGTGAGTCGCGAACAGTGTCCGGCAACCAACCCGGTCGTGCAGGTGTTCGGTGATCGCCCACGCCAGTGAGATCCCGTCATAGGTGCTGGTGCCTCGACCGATTTCATCGAGCACCACCAGGCTGTGTCGGGTGGCGGCGTTGAGAATCCTGGCGGTCTCGGTCATCTCGACCATGAACGTACTCTGGCCCTTGCTCAACTCGTCACTGGCACCCACGCGGGCAAAGACCCGGTCGGCCACGCCCACCCGCGCCTCGCTTGCCGGAACAAATGACCCCATCTGGGCCAGGATCGTTACCAGCGCCGCCTGGCGAATGTAGGTGCTCTTACCCGCCATGTTCGGGCCGGTGATGATCTGGATGTGGCCCGAGACTCCGCCCACCCGGACGTCGTTGGGCACGAACTCGCCGGTGGGCTGGATCCGGTCGAGCACCGGATGACGGCTCTCACGCAGGTCCAGAATCGGCTCGTCGGTCAACTCGGGTCGGCAGTAACCCCGCGACGCCGCCAGCACACCCAGCCCCCTCAGCACGTCCAACCGCGACAACACCCCCGCGCTGGCCTGCAACCGCAGGCACTCACCCGCCACCGACTCGCGCAACGTCCCAAAGAAATTCTGCTCCAGGGCCACCGCCTGCTCCTCGGCACGCAACACCTTCTCCTCGTGCTCCTTCAGCTCCGGAGTCACATACCGCTCCTGGTTCTTCAGCGTCTGCTTGCGGATGTACTCTTCGGGCACCTTGCCGAGTTGGGCCGCGGTCACTTCCAGGTAGTAGCCAAACACCTTGTTGAACCCGACCTTCAGGCTCCCGATCCCCGTCCGTTCGCTCTCGCTGGCCTGGTACGCCGCGATCCACTCCTTGCCGCCCCGGGCCAGGTCCCGCAACCGGTCCAGCTCGGCATCGAAACCGTCACGGATCATCCCGCCGTCGGAGACCAGAAGTGGAGGCTCCTCGACAAGCGTCCCGGTGATGCGTGTGCACACGTCCTCGCACAGGTCCAACCGCTCGTCGAGCTCACACAGCAACCCCGATTGGCGCTCGCCCAGCAGTTGCTTGAGTCGAGGCAATCGACCCAGTGTCCCGGCCAGGCAGCCCAGGTCTCGAGGCGACGCCCTGCCGGTGGCCACGCGAGAGGTCAGCCGCTCGAGATCGTAGATCCCACGCAACTCGTCGCCGATGTCGCGGCAGACAGCCGGCAGGCCCTGGAACTCCTCGACCGCATCCAGCCTCGCCACGATCCGGCTCGAGTCGGTCAGCGGGTTCGAGAGCCACTCGCCCAACAACCGCGCACCCATCGACGTCACCGTCTCGTCGATCACTGAAAGCAGGCTCCCCTCACGCTTGCCGTCGATCAGAGTCCGCGTCAATTCCAGGCTGCGACGAGTGGCCTCGTCGATCATCAGGTACCCGCTGCTGGAATGAGCTTCCAGCCTCGAGACGTGCGGCAGGGCGCTGAGGTGATTTTCGGCGACGTAGCTCAACAACGCACCGGCGGCAGTCACCGGAGCCGTGTCGTCGTCGCTGAAATCAAACCCTTCAAGCGTCAGAGTCCCAAAATGCTCAAGCAACGTCCTCCGACAGGCCTCGACACCGAACTGCCAGGGAGCCCGCCGCGCCAGGCTGATCCCCAACTGCTGCGACAGCGAATCGATCCCCAATTCCTGCTCCACGTCCTCCGACACCAGGCACTCGGCCGGAGACAGCCTCGCCAATTCGTCGGCCAGCCCGGTCAATGTGACCGTGGTGGCCTGGAACAGGCCGGTCGAGAGTTCCAGCCACGACAGGCCGATCCCGTCGCGAGTCGAGGCGATGCCGGCGATGTAGTTGTAGCTGTGAGGATCCAAGAGCGCCGGGTCGGTCAGCGTTCCCGGAGTGATCGTCTGAGTCACCTCGCGGCGGACCATCCCCTTGGCCGTCCTGGGATCCTCGACCTGGTCGCAGATCGCCACGCGGTACCCCGCACGGATCAGCTTCTGCAGGTAACCGTCCAGAGCGTGGTAGGGAAACCCGGCCATCGGGACCGGGTTGTCCGAGTTCTTGTCGCGACTGGTCAGGGTCAGACCCAGTACCGGGGAGACCACCTGGGCGTCTTCGAAGAACAACTCGTAGAAGTCGCCCATCCGAAACAGCAGCAGGGCCTCGGGGTTCTGACCCTTGACCTCGGTGTACCGCTGCATCATCGGAGTCAGTTTGCCCGGACGGGCAGACTTGCCCGCTCCCGGCTGCGGCTGCGGCGTCGACTGCGGTTGCGGGTCGACGGGATCGAGGTTTCCGGAATCCACCATGACGCCGGTGCTGTCTTGAGAAGGAGGTCAGGGGTGGGAAGGGACGACGGGCATCAGCCGCGAGAGTCCGGGAACAGCTGGCTGACGCTGGTCCGTTCGTGGACCGACTGAATCGCGGCGGCAAACAGGGGAGCCACGCTGACCACCTCGACGTTGCCAGGCAACGGTTCAAACGCCGTCTCGATCGTGTCGGTGATCAACATCGTCTTGATCACGCTGTTGCCAATTCTCTCGGCGGTGCCCGCAGAAAACACGCCGTGGCTGACCGCGGCATAAATATCACCGGCACCACGCTCTTTCAACAACTCGGCCACGCTGATCAACGAGCCGCCGGTGATCGTGAAGTCATCCACCACCAGCACGTTCTTGCCGTCGACGTCACCGACCACCTCGAGCACTTCGGCCCGCTCGTCGTGACCGGTCCGCTGCTTGCAGCCGAAGACGGCCGGCACATCCAGCACTTGGGCGTAATCGACCGCGTCCTTGGCGAACCCGGTGTCCGGACTGCAGACAACCAGGTCGGGAATCTCCATTTCGCGGACCCGCTTGCAGATCGTGTGGCGGGCGTAGAGATGATCGACGGGGATGCTGAAGAATCCCTGGATCTGCGGGCTGTGCAGGTCCATCGTCAACACCCGGTCGGCACCGGCCGCCTCGATCGCGTCGGCACAAACCCGGGCCCGGATCGACACGCGGGGCTCGTCCTTCTTGTCGCCCTTGGCATAGCTGAAGAACGGGATCACCGCGGTGACCGACTGGGCACTGGCCCGCTTCAATGCGTCGATCCAGAACAACAACTCCATGAAGTTGTCGTTCACCGGATAGTGCACACCCTGGACCACGAACACGTCGCGGCCGCGGACGTTCTCCTTGACCCGCACAAAGACATTGCCCTCGCTGAAGATGTGAGCGTGACAGGGCACCAGCGGCACATCCAGGCAGTCGGCAATCGCCTGGGCCAACACCGGGTTGCCCGAACCGGGCAATACGGCGAGGTCGCCCTGGGGAGCCTGGAATGACTGGGCGCGAGGACCCGAGCGTGCGGAGGTTGAGTCGGCGGCGGGGTTCATCGGGCGCATGATATACAAGCCCACCGGAACCCGAAAGTCGACGCACATTGAGGATTGACGGCTCGCCACGTGCGGCTTATCACACCTGCAGTCCCGTCGATCATGTCAAACCCGCCTCGGACCCCACAGCCGTGTCGCGACTGTTCAACTTCTCGGCCGGACCCGCCGTGCTGCCCGAAAGTGTGCTGGCCCGGGCCCGGGAACACCTGCTCTCGCTGGGCGAGACTGGCATCGGAGCCCTGGAACATTCGCACCGCGGAGACGCCTTCGCCGAAATCCTCGCCTCGGCCCAGGCTCGCATCCGCCGACTGGCCGAACTGCCCCAGGACATCGAAGTGCTGTTCCTGCAGGGAGGCGCCTCGCTGCAGTTCGCCATGCTGCCGGCCAACCTCCGCGCCCAGGGACACACCGCCGACTACATCATCAGCGGACACTGGTCGCTCAAAGCCCTCGAAACAGCACGCAGCAACGGCAGCGTCCACGTGGCAGCCTCCTCGGAACACGTCAAGTTCCGACAACTCCCCGACACACCCCACACCTCCCCACAACCCGCCTACCTCCACTACACCTCCAACAACACCATCGCCGGCACACAGTTCTCCTCTCCACCCACCCCCCCACAGAACGTCTCACTGGCCTGCGACGCCAGCAGCGACATCTTCTCACGACCCATCGACCTCAAACTCCACGACCTGGTCTACGCCGGTGCACAGAAAAACCTCGGACCCGCCGGGCTGACCCTGGTACTCATTCGCCGCAGCCTGCTCGACCGAGCCCCCGAAACCCTGCCCGCCATCCTCCGCTACCAGGCTCACGCCGACGCCGGGTCGCTCTATCACACTCCGCCGGTGTTTTCGATCTTCGTCACCGAACTGGTGCTCGAGTGGCTCGAAGAGCAGGGGGGACTGCAGGTGATCGCCCAGAGAAACCAGGCCCAGGCCGACCGGCTGTATGACCACATCGACAGCAGCGAGGTGCTCGAGGGCCTGGTCGAGCCTGAAGCCCGTTCGCTGATGAATGTCGTCTTCTCAGCCGACAGCCCTGATGAGAACCGGCGATTCCTGGACCTGTGCCAGAAGGCCGGCGTGGTCGGACTCAAAGGGCACCGCAGCGTGGGAGGCCTGAGGGCCAGCCTGTACAATGCCCAGCCGGAGGCGGCCGTCGATCGGCTGCTGGAGCTGATAGACGCCTTCGAGGCGGAGACGACCCGGTGAACGATGACAGGGCGGCAAAGAACAAGTCCGCGGCCGATGCCGAGGACATGGCCCATGCCGACGTGGGAATCGTGGCGGCGCTGAAGATCGAGACCGCCCCGTTCCTGAGACGATGCCTGACGACCAAGAAGTACACCGGTGGGGAATTCACCTTCCGTGGCGGCCGCTACGACGAGGCTCGGGTGGCACTGGTCGAAAGCGGGCCCGGCTTCGCCCGCGCACGTCGAGCCACGCTGGCACTGATCGAAGCCCACACGCCCCGCTACATCGTCTCCTGCGGATTCTCCGGTGCCCTGAAACCGGAACTCAAGGTCGGACACATCGTGATGGCCAACGCGATCACCGACACACACGGCCACGAGATGCCCCTGTCACTCTCGATGCCAGAACAACTGCCCGACGGAGTCCACGCCGGCCGCCTGGTCGTGGTCGACGAACTGGTCCGCACACCGCAGGACAAGAAGGAACTCGGAGAATCCCACGACGCGATGGCTGTCGACATGGAAAGCCTCGCCGTGGCACAGGTCTGTCGAGACCAGGGAGTGGGGTTCATGGCCGTCCGGGTCATCAGCGACGACCTCGATACCGAACTCCCCCCCGAAATCCACTCGGTGCTCGCCGCCACTCCCGGACGCCGGATCGGAGCCGCGATCGGGTCGCTGTGGAAACGGCCCGGCAGCTACAAGGAACTGTGGCACATGAGAGAACAGGCCCGCTACGCCGCCGAACGACTCGCCAAGTTCCTCGACGGCGTCGTCGAACAACTCTACGAGTCGATCCCCACAGACTGAAACACCGCATGCGACACTGGATCCTCGCAGAAACCAACTACGGCCACGTCCGCGACAACGGCTACGACCTGGCCGTGCTGCCGCTGGGGGCCACCGAGCCGCACAACCTGCACCTGCCCTACGGCACCGACATCTTCGAAGCCGACCAGATCGCCGCGGCGGCCGCCGAGGCCGCCTTCCAGCGCGGGGCTCGTGTCGTCGTGCTGCCCACCATCCCCTATGGAACGCAAACCAACCAGCACGCCTTCCCGCTGGCCATGAACCTCTACCCCTCCACCCTCACACGAGTGATCTCCGACCTCGTCGAATCGGTTCACCGCGCCGGGATCTCCAAGCTGATGATCCTCAACAGCCACGGCGGTAACGAACTCAAGAGCGTGCTCAGAGAACTCGTCGGGGGACCGGTGCACCTGTTCCTCTGCGACTGGTTCCGCAGCATCTCGGCCGATGTCCAGGCCAAACTGTTCGACGACCCCGGTGACCATGCCGGCGAGATGGAGACCGCGCTGGCACTGGCCTACTTTCCCGACCTCGTCGCCCGCGACCCCGACAGCGGTGAACTCACCGCCGACCTGGGATCCGTGCGTGAGACTCGCTTCGAAGCCCTCAACCGAGGCTGGATCTCGATCACTCGACCCTGGCACCTGCTGACGACCAACACCGGTGTCGGCAACCCGCACCCGGCGACCGCCGAGGCCGGACGCAAGCTGATGCAGACGCTCGTCGAGAGACTCTCGGGTTTCCTGGTCGAACTGGCCGACGCCGATGTCGATGAGACGTTTCCCTACCCGCCCGAATGATGGACAAGCACGGCCCGCCATGAAGACTCTTCCACTCGCGATCGCACTGCTGGCCCTGGCCTCACTCTCACTCGCACCCCACGCCCTGGCCGCCGACAAGCTGGCGGCGTTCAACA
>Ga0310125_10002241_pt1 | contig 10054 bp, 4 predicted proteins | sample CB11b_Tmax_Bot8__FD_203508 | JGI IMG/M metagenome (GOLD analysis project Ga0310125, IMG submission 203508) | Marine microbial communities from Western Arctic Ocean, Canada - CB11b_Tmax_Bot8 | ecosystem: Environmental > Aquatic > Marine > Oceanic | place: Canada: Western Arctic Ocean | collected... | reverse complement strand
CGTGAGTCTTTATTCCGATACTGGATCGGCTCGTGGTGGGCCTCGCCACCCGTTGCGGTTTCCGTCCGGTGAGACGGGTGAGTATCTTCAACATGGCTGCCTTTTTGTCCACACCCCCCAAGAGGGATGGAAATGGCAATCCCGCAGAAAACAGCCAGCGACTGGAGGACATGTTTTTTCATCGTCACGATCTTTCAGACCCGCTTACTTGTATTATCCAGGGAACGCTAATTCATCTTACAGGAAATATCGGTATGCAATGACAGGCCGCTGTCTTATTTCTCCTGGATCGTGATCTGCTGGTTCAGTTTCACGTTTTTCAGTTCGCTTGTGGTTCCACTGGGCCAATTCACGATCACCGAATCAGCCTGTTCTGCACTTCCCAGCCCGAAATGCCGGACCAGGCTGTTGCTGCTCAGGTAACTCGAACTTGATACGCACTCTAGGGTATAAGTGTTCGCTGTCGTGGTGACCTGGATTCGGGCCCCGATACCGAAGCGGTTACTGGTGGTCCCTTCCAGCTTGACTTGCAGCCAGTTGCCCGTGTTGGCAGAGGTATTTCGCAGCAGCGTTCCCTCTCCGCTATGTAGCACGATGGCCACGTCCATACGTCCATCCTGGTTGTAATCGGCACAGGCCAGCCCGCGTGCAACGAGTTCCCGCTGAAAGAAATTTCCGCCCCCGGCGCTGATGTCGATGAAATTGGTCATGCCGTCATTGCGGAGCAGGCGACATCGCTGGGGAAGCAGCTTGGGGTCTTTCAGCACTTCCAGTGTCAGCTCGTCCTCGATGGTACTGCCGTTGGCAAGCACCATGTCCAAGTGGCCGTCGTTGTCGAAGTCAATCAGCTCGATACCCCACCCGACATCGGCAGTTGACTTGATGTCGAGGATTCCTGTCGTCGGGCCGACGTCTTCGAGCAGGATGGAATTGTCCGGTGTGGTGGCACTCTGGTTACGCCAGAGCGCGTGGTCCTCGTTCACCCAGTGAGTTGTGAACAGGTCCATCATGCCCTCGTGCCAGACATCCCCAATCGCCACGCCCATGCTGGCCCGTCGATCGAAGGTGCCGGAAAGCGTGGAGACGTTGGCAAATGTCCCGTCCCCGTTGTTCTGGAACATCGCATCGGCGGTACCCACGTCATTGGCCACGTAAAGATCCTGCCAGCCGTCGTTGTTGAAGTCACAGAAGAGGGCCTGCATGCTCTTGCCTGCCGGGTTGGCGACTCCCGCCTCTTCCGTCACATCGTCAAAAACACCCTTGCCGTTGTTACGCATCAGGATGCTCGGGAGCGGATCGTAGGAGACAGGATTGGTCCAGACCGCCGGTCGCCCGGCAACCATCGGTCGGTTGCGTGCCCTTTCCCGGTCAAAGTGGACATAGCCGCAGAGGAACAGGTCCAGGTCGCCGTCGTGGTCATAGTCGCCCGCGGTCATGCCGAGCAGAAAACGGTCGGTGCCGCCCAGCCCCGAAGCATCGGTTTGGTTCTCAAACGTGCCGTCGCCACGGTTGCGGTAGAGCAGAACCCCGTTGTAATGGGTTACGGCCAGGTCCAGGTTGCCGTCATTGTCCACGTCCAGCCAGAGACAGCCGTAGTCCCAGCCCACGTGGCCGACGCCCGCCTCGCTGGTGACATCGGTGAATGTGCCGTTGCCGTCATTCCGGTAAAGCTGGTTGCCCTGGCGCTTCACAAGCTCGGCCTCGTCCATCAGGAAAGGACCGGCAAAATTGACGAAGTACAGGTCCTCGTCCCCGTCATTGTCATAATCTGCCCAGCCAACACCGGAACCGACATCCTCGGGGATCAGTGAGTCACGCCGCGAGTTCATGTGCGAAAAGCAGATCCCAGCCTCGTCCTGGGAGGTGGTAAAGTGAATCGGTCCATCCGCAACGGGTGGATCCGAAGAATCCTTGCAGCCGGCCAGTAGCAGCAGTCCGGTCAGCAGGACCAGTGATTGTCGTTGCCTCATCGCATTCCTCGTGCAATTGTCTCTTAAGACTCTCTCTACTGGAGATTAACGCGGCTTTTGGGGGTCGTCCAACGGGTATTCTGAGCCCGGATCGCTTTTATAGTCCCTGCCGGCAGGGGAGGGCCGAAGATATGGGCCATGACGATCATAGGGACATTTACGCAGTCCCTGCCGGATCAGTTCACTCGCCTGAAAGCGGGCTTTTGACCTGCCGGTTTTCCTCCAGCGGCCCCCAGAACCGCCGCATCGAGAAGCGGCGCGTCTGGTAAGTTCGCAGGTAATCTGCGAAGGCAGGAGAATCGGGTGGCGTATCATCCAACCCCGGCGGATAGCGTGACATGCCTCGGTAGGGGAGCGGATCGACATGGTGACCGAGCACCGTGTTGAGGTTCGCATCCTTGTCCCAGCCCACGTTGTAAAGCAGGAAATCACGCTTCCAGCCGGCGGGTGGCGGTGGTAACTCCTTGAATCTCAGTGTCATCTCGTCCCCCGCGCCGAGTACTACCAGGTGGTCATCCGAGGAGACAAGAAGCTCTGTCACGTCACCGAAGCGAGTGAAATTACCTGCCATTGGCGGCCAGGCAGGATCGGTTGTCACCCTCTCGTAGTCATACGTGTCGGGTCCATTGTGGAGCCCGACCGAGCGAAGGGAAAACCCGCGGTTGTGCAGGTCTGCCGCAACCAGGTCTGCCCTGGTCTGCTCGAAACGGCCCGCCGGTGCGTCGACCGCCACCTGGATGGAGTCCCAGTACAACTCCATGCTGCTGGCAATTCGCACCCGGTAATCACCCCCGACAAACTGGTCTGCCGGAACGGTCACCACGATCGTCTTGGTCTTGCCGCCGGGGAACCCCATGTGGGGAACGACCTGCTTCCAGCCATCCGGCTCGGCGGGATCCGGTACCGAGATCGAGGGAGGCTGGGGAGGTCCGAGGGCCGGGTTCTGGGCGATTGCCACGTTGACCGAGGTGTCGGTCGGGAAAACCCAGCCGGTCATGACCAGCCGGATGTCGCCGGGATCTTCAAGGGTTCCCAGGTCCAGTTCCATGAAGTACTCGTTGGTCAGGCCCTGCTTGAGGCGATGATCAAAGAGTTTCACGTAATGGCCATCCCGCTTCTGGACCAGGGGCAGGATATCCTCTCCACTGGAATTCGTGGCGGCACGCGGAGCGAACAGGTGGCTGTTGGGGATCGCGTGAACCTTGAACTCTGAGACACTGGGTGGGCCGACCTTCTCGTTGGAGAAAACCGATATGTCACCAGGGTGGTCAACGGCAATCAGCTCCACCTGGTCAAAGTAAGCGGCTTCCCAGAGCTCCTCGGTCACCTGCATACGGTATTCCCCGCCCTCCGCCCGTAGTCTCTCACCGGGGATCAACAGGTATTCCCAGTCGCGGGTTGGAACCAGCGTTCCGTCAGCGGACAGCAGCCCGATGGGGGCAGCCCAGAGAAGGTCGGTAAAGAACTCGTACTTTTCTCCTGTCCAGGTATAGAGGTAGGGACAGGATCCGGTCAGCAACCGTTGTTTCTGGACGACCGCCAGGTCACTGCCTGGACGGATATTGCTTTGCGGGATCCCGTTGGTCCAGAGAACTCGTACCACGTCCGGCTGTTGCTGGTCGCCAAGTCCAAAATGCGTGATCTGCCCGCTGACAACCTGGGCCTGGTAATGCTTGCCCACCTTTAATTCGACCAGGCTGCCGAGGCCAAAGACATTTGCCCGCTGGGCCTTCATCTTGGGATCGGATTCGGCGCAGATCCGGACGTCAATCCAGTGGTTCTTGTTTCCTCCCTCGTTGGAGCACCAGATCGCCCGGCCACCTGCAACCAGCGCCAGGTCCTGGTCCCCGTCCTGGTCCATGTCTCCCACCGCACAACCGGTGACCTCGCCTGCCGGGATTCCATCGAGAGAGAAGGGCTCGGCAAACCGTCCGTCACTGACACCGCGAAAGACCTGCACGCCCTCGCTTCCCCAGGCCACCAGGTCCGGGATCCCGTCGTTGTCATGATCCCAGTGGTGGACTCCGCTGGCAGGATTGCCAGGAAGCTCCTCGCTGCGGATCGCCGAAACCGATTTACCTGGTATGGTCCGGGTGAGCGTGATCGAGATTCCCCCGTCGTGGCAGGTCACCAGGTCCCAGGAACCGTTCCCATCCAGCTCGCACACAAGCAGATGGTTCGCGCCCCCCGCCACTCCCAGCTCCTTTCCAAGATCCTGCCATCGGAAGCGGCCGTGGCGAAGGTTCTCCAGTCGACCGGGAGGATTGTTCCTGCCGGCGACCAGGATGTCCACCAGCATGTTGCGGTCCCAGTCGATTGCCGCAAGGCTGGTGTACCTCTCCTCGCTCTCCGGCAGGGACTGGCGGGTACTGTCGACAAAGTTCCAGCTCTCCTGGTTGGTCCAGCTGGAGATTCCGGCAGCGGTTGCCAGCACCAGGTCCAGATCTCCGTCATGCTCGAGGTCCACAGCCACGGCCTGCTGGACCGGGGTGTCGGGATCAAGCGGCAGCTGGGAATCATGCACCACCAGTTGACGTTGCTGCGGATCCTTGCCCTGCTTGTTCTCCAGCAGGCGGTGCCCTCCCGCACCATACACCAGCAGGTCCTCGTCGGAGATCTCAAAACCCGCCGAGTTGGTCCCCTGCGTGTCCCGGTCCAAGTCCACCACCATCAACCGGGCCATGCCGGTCGGAACAGGGCAGCCGGCAATAAGCTCCCAGCCTCCAGCCGCGGCAGAGTAGACCTCGACCGTTGCCTTCCGCAGGACCACCACTTCGAGTTTGTCATCCAGGTTGAAGTCCATCAGGACAATATCAAGGGCGTCCGGGATATCCGGCAGTTGCTGATTCCCAAGTTTGACAGGCGAGAGGGTCACCGGGATCCCCTCGGTGGCGTATGTATCCCCTGGCTGAAGTCGCTTGTAGACTTCCCCGGAGAAATCGTGGATCACGTAATCCAGCACGTGCCGCCCGAGCTGGTTCAGGTCGACCTGGTAGGCGAATTCCGGTCGCACAACATTAAATATCTGGATCATGCGGATTCGCAGATCATCCCAGGCTTGCTCGTCCCCCTCCTTGATGCGTCTGGAAAAATCATCCAGTTCCTGGTCCAGCTTGATTCGCTGCTGGGCCAGGTTCTCCGCAAGCGGCCTCAGGATCCGCCTGGCAGTCTCAAGTGTTTCCAGGACTGCCTGGTCTTTCGCCTCTGCCTGGGCACGCACCAGGTGTTCCAGGAGGACGAGGTTATCGCTGTTCGCTGCGGAGGCCTGCTGAAGTGCCTGCTGTCGCACCTCGGGATCGTCACCATCCCGCACCAGCATGAACAGCTCGGCCCAGGGGACGAAATCACCGGGCATCATCCGGCAGGCGTCCTGGTAGCTCTGGATCGCCACCCCGGTATTGCCGCTGGCGATTGCCAGCTTGGCTGCGAGGATGTGTGGAATACCACTTTCCGGCTCCCGTTTCTTGAGCTCCTCGATCGCTGCCTGGCATTCTCCAGCGAGCTGTTTATATTTTTCCGGTTGCTCTGCCTTCGAGAGCTTCTCAAGCGACAGGAGCCTGGCGACAGCCAGGTTCCGTGGGCCGATAAGTTCCGCAGGCAAGCGGCGAGCCAGTTCCTCAAAAGCGGCGATAGCCTCCTCGCCCTGGTGATCCACCTCGAGGTTGGGAATATTCTCCAGCTGGCCGATGGCACGGTTCTTGAGCTTGATGAGCTGGGTCACCTCGTCCGGTCCCGGCCCCATGCCGGGTCCGCCGAAGAAAATAAGCCAGGCCGCGATTGCGATACCTGCGGCCAGCACGGCAAGTGCCAGCAGGCGCTTTCGAGTGGAGGAAGGCTTGTTCATTGAGCGGTTCGGCCTCATGCCGGATGGCCCGGGGAGTGATCTTGTTCCTGAAAAAGTAACAACTGGAGGAAAAGAATCCAACCGGTAAACAACAGGAGCCTGGGATAATTCACCGCGCCAGCCAGGTCTGTTAAGATCGAGACTCTGCCAATAGGCATTCGGCAAGCATTCTTATCGACGCAATTCCGTCTGGATTCCCTATGAAATTTCCTGCTTTGATCCCTGCTTTCCTGCTGCTCGCCTGCCCGGCCATGCTACTGTCCGAACAGCCCAGGTCCGGTCCGGTCCTGTCCTGGAGCGAGCTTCCGTCGCTGCCTGACCCGCTTGGTGTGGCCGGGCCTTTTGCCGGCGTTCACAACGATGCCCTGATCGTGGCCGGCGGGGCGAACTTCCCCCGACCGGTCTGGGAAAATGAAAAGGCCTGGTACGCCGATATTCACGTGCTGATCAAGCGGGGGAGACGATTTCGCTGGAAGCGGGGCGGTCAGCTTCCCCGTCCCCTTGCCTACGGGGCCGCGGTCTCGACTCCAGAGGGTGTCGTCTGCATGGGAGGGAATGACGGCACAGAGACGTTTGCCGATGTTCACCTGCTTGCCTGGGATGATGATGCCCACAGGCTGCAGATCCATTCCTACCCATCTCTACCGAAACCCTGTGCTTTTGGACAGGCCGTTCTGATCGATGGTGTGATCTACCTGGCAGGTGGCCAGCAGGGCCAGGGACTGGAGACGGCGATGACCAATTTCTGGGCGCTTGACCTTGCCCAGCGCGATGATCCGACAGCTTTCACCTGGAAGGTCCTGGAGCCCTGGCCTGGTCCCTCCCGGGCACTTAATCTCACGGTCCGCCAGCAGAATGGCGAGCACGATTGTATTTACGTGATCAGTGGCCGCCGGCAGCAGGGGGACGAGGTCGAGTTCCTGCGTGATAGCTGGGAATTCACACCCGCCACGGGGAACTGGCGCCAGCGGGCCGATGCTCCTCGCAGTGTTATGGCGGGGACCGCGATGGGCGATGACCAGGGAAATGTCCTGGTTCTTGGCGGCGCGGACGGTTCGATGTTCTACAGGGTGGATGAACTTCGGGATCAGCATCCGGGGTTTCCCCTGGAAGCACTCAGCTATCATCCCGAGTCGGACCGCTGGATGTCGGCTGGAAAAATGCCGGCCAACCATGTCACCACGGTTGCCGTGCGCTGGGATGGACAGATAATCATACCCAGTGGTGAGGTTCGTCCACGTGTTCGGTCCGCGATAATCTGGAGCGTGCGGAGTGTGGAAAGAGAGTAACCTTTCGGAAACAACTTTCAAGAAAGCGAGTTAAAGAGTGATCCAATCGACCGGCATGATGAAACTGTGGTGTGCAAGCGTGCTCTCCCTGGGAACGCTCGTCACTTTCTGTACGGGAGGAGAGGCTGCGGAAAAGCCGAACGTGATCGTGATCATGGCTGACGACCTCGGCTTTGGGGACGTCAGTTACAACGGGGCAACTGGAGTCAAGACACCCCACATCGATCGCCTGGCAGCACGGGGTTTGCAGTTTTCACAGGGGTACTGTTCTGCCTCCACCTGTACACCGACGCGGTTTTCATTCCTGACCGGTATGTACGCTTTCCGGCAGCCGGGCGCGGGAATCGCGCCGCCCAATGCCACCGCGTTGATCCAGCCAGGGACCGAGACGATTGCCTCGCTGATGAAAAAGGCGGGCTACGCGACGGCGGTGGTGGGGAAGTGGCACCTGGGATTGGGAGCCAAGCCGGCTCCGGACTGGAATGGTGAGCTGAAGCCAGGCCCCCTGGAGATCGGTTTTGATTACTGCTTCCTGCTTCCCACGACGAACGATCGTGTGCCGAGTGTCTACGTGGAAAACCACCGGGTCCGCGACCTGGATCCGGCAGATCCTCTCTGGGTGGGCAGACAAAAACCGGATCCCGATCATCCCACCGGGCAGGATCCGGCCGTGCGTGCCGGCTTGAAAATGGACTGGAGTCGCGGCCATAACCAGACGGTGCATAATGGCATCGGCCGGATCGGGTTTTTCACCGGAGGGCAGGCTGCCCGCTGGCGGGATGAAGATCTGGCTGATGAATGGGTCAAGCAGTCGGTGACCTGGATCGAGGAGCACCGGCAGGAGCCATTTTTCCTCTTCTTCTCTTCCCATGACATCCATGTACCGCGGATGCCCCACGAACGGTTTCATGGCAAAAGCTCTCTCGGTTTTCGAGGCGATGCGATTGTCCAGCTGGACTGGTGCGTGGGACAACTGGTCAAGACCCTCAAGCGACTTGGTCTCACCGAAAACACCCTGATCGTTTTCTGTAGTGACAATGGCCCGGTACTGGATGACGGTTACAAGGACGGGGCAAAAGAGAAGCTCGGCGCGCATGCCCCGGCAGGGATCTACCGTGGCGGAAAGTACAGCATCTACGAGGGGGGCACGCGGACTCCTTTCATTACCTGCTGGCCCGGCACGATCAAGCCTGGTCTGTCGGAGCAGGTTGTCTGTACCGTGGACCTGCCGGCCAGCATGGCTGCCCTGGGTGGGCAGAAGCTGGAAGGGGATGCTTGTCCGGACAGCTTCAACCTGCTGCCGGTACTGCTGGGAAAACCTGGTGCCAGTGGCCGTGACCATCTGATCCAGCAACCTAACAAGGGTCCCACGCTGGCACTCAGAATAGGTGACTGGAAAGTGCTCTCCTATGCCAATGCCAAGCCGATCAAGTCGCTGACCTACGAGAAGAAAGAGGGCAAGTACGAACTCTATAACCTGGCCGATGACCCAGGGGAGAAGAAGAACCTGGTGGCCCAGGAGCCTGAGCGGCTGAAAGAGATGCTTGCCCGGCTTGAGGCCATCAAACAGGCTGGGCGGAGCCGGCCCGTTTCGTCGCCATGACGGCGATCACGGTGAGGATCACTTGCCGTTACCGGCTGCCGGAGTGAATTGCAGCGAGTAGAGGTCCGCGTCCCGAAGTACGAACCGTAACCTGACAGGCCTGCCTGCAAGCTCTCCCAGGGCCGGATCGTCCTTCCAGCGAACCTGGTAGTGAATCGCATCCCCGAAAATCTCCTTGCAGTCGGCCAAAGAAAAACCTTCCAGGGGCTTTCCACCAGGATCCTGGATCTCCACACGAATGGAACCTGCCGTGGAGGTGGAGAAGTTGATCGAGAGCGTGTCACCACTGAATTGCAGCGGCCTGGTGATCAATTCGCCACCGTCGAGTGGTGCGAAGATCGAGGCGAAACCGTCGATCCGCAGTGCATAGCGACGCAGGCGTGACATGGTACCGGTAAAGTAACTCTCCGTGGCATAAAGAGAGAGCTCTCGCGGTGAATCATCATCGGCCGAATCCGTTTCTACCACGTGCCAGGCAACATAGTTGTCGCCGTAGGCCCAGTTGTGCCGTGTCCGTAAGCCTGGCCGGATGAAAGCCTCGTTCCAGCGGTGGAAGTTGAGACCATCACGACTTGTCATCAACAGGGAATCGGTCACTGCCGAACCATATCGACTGCTCGTCTTGCTGCGCTGCTGGCGTAGTTCCAGCGATGGCAGGGCACGCGTTGCATCCGTCCAGCCTCGATCGACGTAGCGGGTGGGAAAACCGATCAGGATGTGATCCGCGCGGTAATAGGGTTTCACCTGGTTTGTATAGAGCTGTTCGTCAGGTGCGTTTGGATACTCGAGCCATTGTCGCTCGGTCCAGTGAACAAAGTCGTCGGATGTCGCTGTCTTGATATCACGACGTCCATCCCGGAAGTCACGAATGTAAGCCCGGTACTTCTTGATCTGCGGATCCCAGAAAGTGATGTTCTGTGTATCGAAGGGATGCCCTGTGATGACCGGCCTGGACTGGTTATAGAGCGACCAGTGGATGCCATCGGGTGATTTGAATGCGTAGAGGCCTTTCGGCTTGAACCCGTAACCCACAGCCTTGTACTCCTCCCCGGGGACAACCTCCGGGTTAGGATCCCTGAAGGGGGAGAAGTCATGGCAGCGGTCACCGTTGATTGTCGCCAGCACGATGTTGTTGGCCGTGGATCCGTCATGCTCTACCAGGCCTAGATTGGGTTTCACCCAGTGGATTCCGTCCCGGCTCTCGGCGTAGCCAATGTAGAGAGGATGTGCCTGGTTGCCATCGGATGGGATGTGCCAAGCATGGTAGTACATGCGATAGAGGCCGGTCTCACGAAAACCAGGATCGTGGAAAATGGCATGGTACCCTCCGCCATTTCCCTCCCAGGAT
>Ga0310125_10002236_pt1 | contig 10065 bp, 10 predicted proteins | sample CB11b_Tmax_Bot8__FD_203508 | JGI IMG/M metagenome (GOLD analysis project Ga0310125, IMG submission 203508) | Marine microbial communities from Western Arctic Ocean, Canada - CB11b_Tmax_Bot8 | ecosystem: Environmental > Aquatic > Marine > Oceanic | place: Canada: Western Arctic Ocean | collected... | reverse complement strand
GTCTTCTGCCTCGATGTGATCCACCACGGCACACTGATGGGGCCTTAGCTCATCAAGTCTTTTCAGCATGCCCATTGTACACGCTGGTTGATATGTCAACCATATGCTTTACGCACACGAAGTTTCATAAGGGTCGTTCTTTTCGCATGGTCATAGTTCCATTGCAAGCGCAATTCGAAAAACATCAGAATCCGATTGACATATCAATCATTCGCAATAGTATACGTCGTTCGATATCTGTGTAAATCGAATTTATTAACGAAAATTCGGTGTTTGAGGCCAGATTAGGGGACTAATTGAGTACGAGATTGATTGATATACAAAGCGCGGGTATTAATTCCAAATCTAGAACTAATAGCGGTAAATAGCGGAATGCCAGAGGCATATAAAAAAAATTTCCGTTTCCCGAGAGTCATCCTATGTGCGGCCGCATTGCTAATCACGCCGGCAGGTGCGATTTCCGCTTCCGCTGATTCCGAGCAATCGACCGATGAGCGCATAAGCGAACTCGAGCGTAAGGTGGACTTGCTCACGCGAGAGCTCGAAAAAAACACGCTAGGCAACATTTTCGTAAAGCCGACCGATAGTATTCATGGAATGGGACCCGCAGCCTCCAAGGTTTACATGAGCGATGGCATCTCAATAGGCGGATATGGGGAAGCGCTTTATCAAAGCAAGGACGGTGCGGACGACGTCGCCGACTTTCTGCGAGCCGTCATATACATCGGATACAAGTTCAGCGACAACTGGCTACTCAACACGGAAATCGAGTTCGAACACGCATCGACGGACAAGGAAGGTTCGACATCGGTCGAATTCGCATACCTTGACTATTTGCACAGAGATGAACTGAATTTCAGAGGTGGTTTGCTGCTGATTCCGATGGGATTTATCAACGAATTGCACGAACCGACCGTCTTTCTGAGTGCTCGCCGCCCCGATATCGAGAACAGGATAATACCGACGACATGGAGAGAGAATGGCTTGGGAATTTTCGGAGAGGTCGAATCGGTATCGTACAAAGCGTACGTCGTGAACGGATTAAAGGCGGAAGACTTTACCTCCGGAGGGCTGAGGGGAGGCCGGCAGAAGGGATCGGAGGCGATTGCGAACGACCTGGCCATAGTTGCAAGGGTTGACTGGCATCCGGCGACATCCCTAACGGTTGGCAGTTCGGTTTATTACGGTGATTCCGGGCAGGACCTTCCGCTGTCGGTGCGTACGGAGATTGCTGAAGCACACCTGGAGTATCGCAGCAAGGGGCTTCACTGTCGCGCGCTCAGTATCGCTGCGAAACTGAATGATGTTGCTGAATTGAATCGTATCCTGGCAACCCCGGGTGATGGATCCGCGGCGCCTGCCGACTCCGAAACTGATTCGGTTGGAGAAGAACTGGTGGGGTGGTACGTCGAAGTGGGTTATGACGTCTTAACGCATGTCGATTCCGCTGAGCGTTCCTTGACGCCTTACATCAGGTACGAGGAATACAACACGCAGGAAAAAATTCCGCCTGGCTTCATGACTTCCGGCAAACACGATGTCGAGGTCATCACGACAGGCCTAAACTTCAAGCCGTTGGACCAAATTGTATTTAAGGCGGACTATCAATTCTATGACGATATTGCGAATTCGATTGGTGATCAATTCAACCTGGCGATGGGGTACGTATTCTAGGGTACAGGATTTCGCGTCGCGCCTGCGGCGCAAGCGACCACTTGGCGGCCTTGCCACCGACGTGGCAGGATTCAGGATGCAGGTCAATAGGAACACGGTGCTGAAAAAAGGTATATGCGCTGCGGTTGGATTGCTTACCGTTCTGGTGACATCAAGCGTCGTGGCGAAGGTGTTCACGACGCAGGACGACGCGCTTTCTAGGGCATTTCCGGGAGCGGAGATCAGGCGAAACTCCGTATTCTTAACAGGCAAGCAGGTTGAGCGTATTGAAAAACAGGGGCGTATCAAACTGCGCTCTCCGATACTCGTTATTTATGAAGCATTTCGCGACGGAGGCAGGATTGGTACCGCTTATTTCGACGCACATCGAGTGAGAACGCTTCCCGAAACTCTGATGATCATTGTCGATCTCGAAAATCGCATTTGCGACATCAATGTACTCGAATTCAAAGAACCGCCAGAATACCTTCCTCGCCCCACGTGGTATAAACAGTTTCTCGGTAGAAAGCTGGATAGTGAGTTGTCGATGGGGCGCGGCGTAGACGGTGTTACTGGCGCTACGCTAACGGCTCGCGCTACGGTCAATGCCGCAAGGCGCGCCCTGGCCATTCACGACGTGTTGGAGCATTCGCCGCAACCGGATTCCTGACGACGCACAATGAATCGCTGGTCGTACCGACTCATGCACATCAGTGCCGTGCTGGTTGCGGCGACGGGATTGGTATACGCATGGATGAGATATTTCATGCACCCCGTCGGAGAATTCGCCGTTGTGAACCACCCATTTCAACCTGCTGTCCAGCACCTGCATGTTCTGGCTGCGCCGGCGCTTGTCATCATGATCGGCGTGTTTTGGCAGAGCCACGCGATCAATCATTGGAAGCGCGGCGTGCGCGAGGGGCGTTACAGCGGCATCGGACAGCTCTTGCTTGCCTTACCTATGATATTTTCGGCTTACCTGTTGCAGACCGCAACGTCAGAAGGGTGGCGGCTGGTATGGATCTGGATTCATGTTGCGACGTCGGTTACCTGGGTCGCCGGATATATCATCCACTACACCGCCCATCTGGTGGGGCGACGAAAAAGCTAGCAGGGGCCCGCGGGTCTGAGCCTATTGTCATGCCTTGGCCGTGCTCTTCTTGCGTGACTTGGGTTTTCTCGAATCTATAAGACATGTTGTTCTGCAGATAGAGCATTCCTCTACGTTATGGTTGCATGTGAGTTCGTTCTTACGAAATTCGCGCATGAAATCATTAACCACCCGATTGCTGGAGCCAATGAATTTCAGAAATCCAGCCAGTTTAATGCTCGTATCAATGCTCAGCAAATGCTCGATTTTACAGGCGTCGATCTCCGCCTGCTCCGGCTCAACACCAAGCACATCCCGCAGGAATGTTTCAATCACCTCATCGTTACGTTCGACCAGTTCGGCCAGCAGCTTGCCCTGGTCTGACAGCTGAAGGAATTTGTTTTCGTCTTCTACAACGAGCCCGCGCTTCTTAAGTGGTTTCAGACTTATTGAACAACTACCGCGCGTGATGTTTAGTTCCCGGGCAATATCAGTAACGCGGGCATAACCCTTGTCCTCGAGCAGGTTCCTGATCGTCATCAGGTAGTGTGCGGCGCTGTGGGTCAGCGGGTTCGCTACGTACTCTTTCCAGACATCTTTCGACATGGATCACGCTGGATGTTTTGTGGTCCCAAACACTTGATTGATAAGCCAAACAATAGCGCAAATGGCCCTCGCGCGTCAACAGACGGTTTTCACGAATTTCAACCTGCATGCGTAGAATTTGAGCAGGTTTAACCTGTACGTGTTCATCAAGCAGCTTTCTGAACGTGCTTTGCCGGTCGACGTGGGAACAGTTGAACCACGGGCTAACGCAAGCATTTGGGCAAGTCGTGTCACGCGGCTGTCCTGCTGAGCGCAGTTCGCATCGAATTGAGTTCCAGGAGCGATAAGAAATCAAAAAAATATGCACACAATTGTGCTTCCCGACCATAAGTGAACGTCAATTACCCCCAATATCTTGTGGGTCGTCCTGTCAGACTCCCTAATAGTGTGTAATTTCGCAAATGGCACGCCGCATGCTCAAGGGCTGATCATCGTCACGCGACACGACTGTTTGACGTGCAATGTAAAGCGAAAATAAACGCAGGAGCTGAACAATGTCAGTAGAGGCACATGAGCTCATCACTAAGTTTCGAGAAGTTGTGAGAGCAGGCAAAACAGCGCGCTGGACTGTAACAGGTCTGTTATTGGCTGTGATCTTCTTGAACTTCTTGTTCGTAAAAGGCGGATTCGATGACTTCCGTGACAACGGATGGCCGGAGTTTGCCACTCAGTTGGGTCAGGAATTCACCTACGTGCAGCCTGAATTCTCAGACCAGGCGGCGGGCATGTTCAGGCGCGTGGTGGAGACTTACGGCACCGAGCTGGATAAGTCAGTACAGAATCACAAACCAGCCCTGCTTGCGGCGACACAGACCGAGATAGATCGACTTGAGGCATACGCCAATGCGCGCTGGCCCGATATTCAGAAGGGCCTTGCGGAATTGATCGTACGCGAGGAACAGATTCTCTACAAGACCCTGAACCACATATTGCCCGAGGATGAGGCCCAAGCCCTCGGGGAGCGGTATGGTGAAGCGATGCTGAGCAGTCTTGAGTCACTCGTTGAAACCAAATTGATAAAGCATGCTGATTTGGCCGAGAACATAGGCCGCAACCTGGCAAGCATGTGTGTAGCGCCTGAGCAATACGAGGAAGACGTTGACTCCCGCCAGATCGTTGCGGTCGCGCTTGAGCTGGCAGGCATAAACCTGCAGCAGTCCCTACAATAGTGGGCAGCAATTCACGCAGAGGAGATTGACTATGACAAAAGATGCACAAACGACACGCGATGAGACGCTCGTAAAATTCTTACGGGAGGAAATCGCCAACCAGCAAAAACGAAACCGGACATCGTGGATAGCCGGATTGGTCGTGTTGGCCCTCATTTGGGGTTATCTCACGTATGTTGGATCATTCATCCGCAATCACGTTTTGAATCCCACGCACGCTGCGCAATGGGTTGCGTACATGACTAGCGAGAACTTTCCGGTTGTGCTCTCGAAAACGGAGAGGTCGCTAAGGGATCAAGCCCCTGAGCTTTGCGACAAGCTTGTCGGGAGTCTCGTGAGTGTGCCGCGCTACGTTGGCGAAGAAGCTCGAAAGCAAATTGACGTGGTCGCGGATGACATGCTGCCACAGCTCGAAGCCGAATTGTCGAGTGCGCTACTGGCGTACATTGATTCGCACGCGGACGATGCACAAGAATTCTTCGCTCAGCAACAGGAACCCGGAATGGTTGAAGCATTTGTCAACCAGCTTACCGCTGACGTCATCGCGGATCTTGACGCGGAAATGATTCGTGACAGCGGTCACGGGGTCAATTACGTCATTGATTCAACGCTTGGAGCCTTGGAAGCAATCGATCAGCAATTGGAAACGCTGTCGACAAAGTCGCCGGAGGATATGACGCGCGAGGAGCTCTTGCATAAGGAGTTAATCGTTCTTTGTCTGCGCGTTTTGGACGACCTTCTCGAACAGCAGCAGGCATCCGGAGAACCCCTACTCGACGTCACGGCTTCCCTCTGAAATGGAATTGTGAATCCCATGGCCCGGCCCCATATCCGTTTCTACCTCCGGTAGAGCGGGTATGGGGCATTTTTTTTGGTGATATGTCTAACATCTGGTTCATTCTTGGTCCCGGTCTTGTTCTTGCATTCATTGGGACCCGGTTACGCCCGCATGGTTCTTACTGTGGATGGGAATTCCCTTGGGGACCGGCAACGGATGCCAATGCGTTCGGACGGCTGCTTTATCTTGCCGGTGTAGCACTCGCAGCCACCGGCATTTATGCAGGATTCAAAGGGCCACTGCAGGCTGGAACATGTACGCTCCCTCCATTTAAAAGTACTCCGGGCGCCGCATTGAACAGCATGATCCACGATCCGGTAAAAAAGCTTCCCAGGAAAGCCCCCCCGCCACCTGCAGAGAAGGATTATGATGATGCCCTGGCCTATGCGCGCGAAGAAATCCAAATGTCCGGACGATTCCTGAGCGAAAACGGAAGATTGGTTCTGAAAGGAGAATTCAGAAACACAGGAGACCGGGAACTCTCGTTTATTGCCCTAAAACTCGACGGCTCGGGAAAGTCTGAGAGAATGCGGCTTGGACCATTTCCCGCCCGCTCAACCGTCAAAATACATAAACCGCTGCCGGGCAATTTGTACTTTGTCGAAAAAAGATTCTTCATCATCGATGGAGGTTACTAACCATGCAAAAGCTATCGAATTTCTTCACTTTCGTCGTTGTCCCCTTTGCCGCGCTTGGGTTCATCGTTTTCCACTACACGCATAAGCAGAAGAAAAAGGCTGAGAAGGTCGCTGCCCACGAGGCATATCTAGGAGCTCCCGACGGCTACAAAAAAACTTCGTAGATGCGAGCCTCGGCATTGATCTTGAGCGCGACGGTAAGGTTTACCTCAAGGGAAAGATCAAGAATAAGGGAGCAAAAACCATAGACAAGGTGACAATAACTCTGCGTCCCGCCATCAAAGGCATGAAGAAACCGTCACCTATATCCATTGGCCCCGTTGGGCCGAAGACAGACAAATCCGTATATCGTGAAATCGTCGCAAATGAAGGCAAGAAATATGTCGAGTATTACTGGTCGATTAGCGATGTAAGGCTGAAGTAGAACGCTGTTGTCATTTATTCGTCTTGGAGCCGAATAATTTGAGCGCAAACAAGTGTGAGGGAAGGTATACGACCAGCGGATACGCGATCATCAGAAAGACCACGTAGAGACGTGGATCCACGATATCCTGAGGTTTTCCAAACGGCTCGCGCACACAGTTGATGTTGCGCTCAACGGGTGACAGAACATACGTAACTGGAATCACGAACCAGGTTAACACCGTTTGAAGATATAACCGCGCCGGTCATATCCCTGTTTCATCGCCATCCAGATCAAGAGTGCCGGGACAAAAACGTGAAAGAGCGACAAACCGCGTGCAAGTGTAGGAATCTCCGATACGAAGCGATGGTCATGTCAGGTTCATGTATTACCGTGCAGGCAATAAAAAGCCAGTCGATTTCGGCAGACTAAAAAAAGGCCCACGCATCGTCCGCAGAGGAGCTTCGCTTGGACGAATGCGTGGACTTAGGAGGCCCGCTCGTATGTGTCGTAGCTTGCGCGTTTACACAGCCATGGCGCAATGGCTGAGGAGCGTGAACGCGATCACGACAATCAACGAACCTATGAGAATCCAAGATTCCGGATGTTTTCGGCGGCTTGCACGCCTACACGACCGCCGACTCATCTTCCCCGCCCGAGACAATGCGAACGCACGATCTGTGCCATGCTGCGTGTCTTCCGCGGAAACCCATATAAGTTAGTGATGATAAACACGTTCCCTTTTCCAGGGTCCTCCCGAGACGGCGGTTGTCTCGTCACATATGCCGAAACGTCTCAACGACATGAAACAATTTTGCCTTGTCAGGTACATGTACGCTTTCGGGCTCCAGATATGCTCCGGATTAAGGGAGGCGATGGCTTGAAAGAATTCTCACATCAGCCGGACGAAAGCATTAAAAGTGGCGAAAGTCTGTCTCACACGCCCCTTGCGTCGCGTCATCAATTCGGCATTTCAGTTGTGTTTGTCAGTGTCATCCCGCTGCTGGCGTCACTCTATCTCTTTTACCATGCATGGGCGGACCGGGATGCATTTACCCTGGTGTCCATTGTCATTGTGGCCGCGACGTCAATCAGCATGGCGGCCGGATACATCATGTTGTGTCGATACCCCTCAAATCTCAGACGCGTCCGTAATCGCCTGGAACGCATCGTAGAAAGGCGTCTCAAGGAAGACATGTCAGTGACGGTCGGTGTTGAGGACATACCTGCTATCGAAACGTTAATGCAGATTCTGGTTGAACAACTAAGCGAACGGGTTGAACGAGTAGAAAGCGAGGTCGGTCGGGTGGAGTCTCTTCTGAACCGCAGCGCATCAAACGTATCCATTCGGTCCGTACCGGATAGCACAAAAACCTCGCGATCCCCCTATCTCACACAATCGCCCGCCGCAAGCCCGAATCCCGGGCTCATGGCCGATACGCTCGGCACCCCCGCGCTCGCGAGCATGCTTTCCGAGTTCCTGGAACTCACGGAAACGGCCGCCGCCTTTTACGAGAAGAACGGCGACTTTGCAGTCGGGATGGCCGCTTCGGAGTGGCACAGGGGATTATGCAGTTGGGATCCCGGACTGTTTGAACGGAACGATCCCGCTAAGGACGGGAAAGATATCGGCAGCGAGCACGCGGCGCTTTCATGGGTAACGGCAGCGTGTCAGTGCGTTTCACAGGACGATATCCTGGACCAGCAGTGCGTCGACGGGGCCCGGTTGTTTTTTGTTCCGATACGCTCTCGCAACGAGGTCGTCGGTGCAATGGGATTCGGCTATGGGAATACCCCGAAAGATCCCGAACGCATACATTGCGTCGCCAGCCGATACGGCATGAACGAGGAGTTGCTGGCACGAATCGCTGCATCTCACCACGCGCATCCGCATGTTGTCACCGCGCTGGTGAAAAACCGTATCGTGATGATCGCGAAACTCGCGGGCGAGATGGTTGAACGTAAGCTGGCCGAACGGGAATTGCGTGATCATCAACAGTCGCTCGAACAAACTGTGAAGGAGCGCACTGCAGAATTCGAGCGAACAAATGAACAGCTCCTTCAGGAAATCGAGGAACGGCGGCGCGCTGAAGAGTTGAAAGATGAATTCGTGAGCACAGTCTCACACGAACTCCGAACACCACTCGCGATCACAATACAAGGGCTCGGACTCCTTCTTGATGAAATTCCCGGCAGTGTAAACGAGAAGCAGCACAAGGTGCTGGCTACCGCAAGCGACAACATGGACCGCTTGTCTCGCATCATTAACGACCTTCTGGACATATCAAAGATCGAAGCGGGCAAGATGGACTTAAACAAGGCAGAAATGGAATTTGAGTCGATCGCGAACACGGTTGTCGCGTCTCTTGAAGCGAGTGCACATCAAAAGGGTCTCACGCTTGAAACTGCGTTTACCCTCCGAAACGGGAATGTTTTCGCCGACAATGATCGCATTATACAGGTACTTACGAACTTGCTGAACAATGCAATCAAGTTTACCGACGAAGGCCGTCTCCGGGTCTCCGCAACAAATCGCGAGAAGATGGTGGAATGCTGCGTCGAGGACACGGGCATCGGACTGTCACAGGATGAAAAATCACGTGTTTTTGACAGATTCGTTCAAATCGGGCGAACGCACGGGGCAGGGATCAAGGGGACGGGGCTTGGATTGGCGATCGCCAAGGAAATCTGCGAGCTACACCGGGGTAAGTTGTGGGTCGAGAGTGAAGAGGGCAAGGGCTCCCGTTTCTATTTCACGCTTCCTGTATATAGCGAGAGCGAAGTGATCCGAGAGATGGTCGAGGAGTTCATCGCGGAAATCCGCGTAGAGCACGAAGGATTCATATTTCTCCTTTTCGAACTCAAACTGGCTTCAGATCACGATCGCGGGCGTCAAAAATTCAGAAAGGGGTTCAGTAACCTCTTCGCAATGCAGGATCTTGTAAGAGCTTCAGACCGGGTCATGCCGCGCCGGGGACGCCAGGTTGTCTCATGTGCGCAAAGGTTGAGCCTACTCAGCTCAGCACGCTGTATCGACGTTGGGAAGCCCAGGTTGCAATGTGCTTTCATCAGGTCGATCCGGACCTTGACGTTGCACTGGAGTGCGGCTACGCTCAATACCCTGAAGATGGGTCGTCCGCAGACGAGCTCATGGCAAAAGCGGAACATACCTTGTCGCCAATGGAGCGGCGTTTCCTGGGAGCGTCAGCACCAGCAGACGAAGAAGCACGACAAACGGATACGCAGCAGGCGCCTAGATGAGCAAGAAGACCGTTCTGATCATTGATGATGAGCCGGATTTCGTTGATATGGTCCGCATGCGACTTGAAGCGAACGACTACGATGTCATTGAAGCTTACGACGGCGAAACAGGCTACGAAGCGGCCAAAAAAGACCAGCCCGGAATGATCCTTCTCGACATCATGATGCCCAGGTTGGACGGGTTTGGTACGCTTCGGAAACTCAAAGGTGACGCCGAAACGGAAGGGATCAGTGTTGTCATGTTGACGGCTAAAGGGGAGTCGATGGCAATATTCAAAGCCCAGGGTCTCGGGGCGGCCGATTATCTTCTAAAACCGTGCGACGCGGATGATTTGCTGGCCACGGTCCAGAAATTCTGCCGGGCGTGACTCCCATCGCGTCATAAATCCACGTTCCACGTATAGCCG
>Ga0310125_10002235_pt1 | contig 10065 bp, 10 predicted proteins | sample CB11b_Tmax_Bot8__FD_203508 | JGI IMG/M metagenome (GOLD analysis project Ga0310125, IMG submission 203508) | Marine microbial communities from Western Arctic Ocean, Canada - CB11b_Tmax_Bot8 | ecosystem: Environmental > Aquatic > Marine > Oceanic | place: Canada: Western Arctic Ocean | collected... | reverse complement strand
TGGTTTCGAGGTCGAGATGCAGTGGGCGAGGGGTGAACTCCAGCGGGCTGTGATCTCGGCGTCACGGGATGGAATCTGCGCACTGCGCACGCCGACACCCGTAACGGTGCTGCGAGCCGACGAGATTCTGCCCGTGCAGCAGAGGGAGTCTGGTGTGGTGGAGTTCCCGACCCAGGCGGGAGATAGGTACACTGTCTCCACTCAGGCCATCAGCCCGAGAGCCTGGTAGGTATTGCGACCGGCGATCCCATCGGGCTGTCCTCGCCTACGAACGACAGGGAAGCCGCGAGCACTTCGCAATGCTACGAAGACTTGAACTCAGCGAGCAAGACGCCCATTTTCCCCGGCAATTCAACCACCGGCCAAAACCAGCAGAGATGGAGAGTTGCAGCCATGACCGAACTACCTGCCAACACCTCGCGCTCGATCACGGAGGAAACGGTGGAAATGTCCGCCGATGAGAAGTTTCTCTTCGACCTGGTCGGATTTGTCGTCGTGCGAGATGTCCTGAGTAAGCAACAGCTGGAGCTCGCCAACGCCGCCATCGACTCGCTGGAGCTCACACAGAGCCCTGAGTATTTCGGCGAGTCGACTGCCCTGAAAGGGGAGAATCGTTCGACGCGACTCAGCTCAAGTGGCAGTCTGTTGGAATTGCCAAAACCATTCTGTGATCCCTTCAGAGAAATGCTCGCACACCCGAATACGATCCCCCACCTCAACACCATCCTCGGCGAAGGCTGGCGCTTGGATCACGGCCCCGGTCTGATCGCCATGGACAAGGGCTGCTCCGGCGGCATGCTCCATGGAAATTTCGACAACGCGCCCTATTTCTATCGCGAGGGCAAGATCTTCACCGGCCTCTGCGTTATCGAATACCTGCTCGCCGATGAGGGGCCTGGTGATGGCGGGGTATCGGTGGTCCCCGGCAGCCACAAGGCCAACCTGGCGTGTCCGAAAAAGATGCTTCGCTGGGAGCGGTATCAGGAATACGTGACGGAGGTGAATGCCAAGGCCGGCGATGCCGTCATTTTTACCGAGGCTTGCACTCACGGGACCCTGCCATGGAAGGCCGATCACCAGCGCCGGGCCATCCTCTATAAATACAATGCGGGACACATGTCGTGGGGCGGAGGCGGTATGAGCGGACCACTGCCCGAGTACTGGGACGATCTCACCGAATCCCAGCAGGCGGCGCTGTTGCTGCCCTCCCACCACTCGCGCCGGCCCAAACAGAGCAATGGCTACCAGGGCCTCGATGCGATCAAGGAATCTGCGTGAGAAGACGCGTGAAAGCTGGGTGCCGTGGGCAAGCCTGAACGGACTGGGCTGCTACCTGGCACAGCTGTCGCCATTGTGCAGAAGCATCACCAACGCAGCGGTCAGCTCACGGAGGGTGTCGTTCGGGATCTACTCACCAAGTCGGCGACGCATCCGCACGGGATCAAAGTGCGCCTGGAAACCGGCGAGGTCGGTCGGGTCCAAAACACTCTTGCGGAGGGTGAATCGTGAAGAGTTATCTGGAAGGTTGTGGTGTACCAACAGCCACCGTGGGCAATGCCGAAGTGCCACGCCTGATCATGGGCATCCACCCCTACGACGGTTGTTCATACCAGGATGCCAACCGCGACCAGGAGAACTTCGGTCGCTTCAGCCGTGTTGGGCATGTGACCGAAGTGCTCCGTTGCGCCGTCGAGGAATCGGGTCTCACCGTCGTTCAGGTCGATCACATGCTGCCCGAACTGGATCGGCTGCACCTGCAGGCCGTCTGGGAAACCCAGCAGCAGACGCAGACCGAACTCGGCATGGTCGCCTACATCCTCATCCCCATCATGCTCGACGGTGAACTGGTCTCGTCCTCCGAGCGGGCCCACTCGACATTCTATGGCCACAACGACAAACTCGCCGGTGCTGCTTTCCGTGAGCACATGCACAACGATGCCATCATCCGCTACAACCTTGGAGACGATCTGTCCAAACTCGTCACACCCGCGACCGTCGCGCCCTATTCTGCGCAGGATGCAGAACGCTTCGAGATCGACTACGGCGTCCTTGAACAGTATCTGGGATTCTTCGCCGGTTGTGATATCCTGATCGCCGATCCTGGTGCTGAAATCGACTTACTCGCCATGACCGGTCGGTTTGACCTGATCCGGCAATACATCGAGTTCCTGCGCCAGCGTTTCGACACCGTCATCACCAGCGTGCACCACGCGGGTATCACCATCCCATTGCTGGAAGCGGAGAACATTCCCGTCGACGGCTATCTCACCACCGTCAATCAGCCAGGTGTCTTCATGTTTCCCACCCCGGATCTGGCGCTCGACGCCATCCGCAATGCGACTAAGCCGATAATCGCCATCAAGCCCATGGCGGGTGGGCGTTATCTTGGCGAGAAGGCCTTCGAGTTCGTCTTTGACGAGGTCGGTGTAGCAGCTTCGATGTTCGGCATGGGCACATTGGACCAGGTGCGACAGACGACGACTGCCGCCCGTTCAGTTCTGGGTGTCAACTGACTGAGGATCGATGCGCATCAACCACAGACCTGGAGTTGCTGCAGACGCGCGTGCTGTTGGGCACCAAAAACATCGCGATCGCCGGGACTGCCACATAACAGATCACGTCTCACGGTGAACTTGATCGCCAGGGCTGGGTCATATCGGTAACTGCCGATCACCCGCTCTGGGTCGATGCCGAGTGCCGCCGCGACCCCGCGTGGACCGAACTCGCCCGACGCCAGGGCCACCTCGTAGGCCTCACGGGTTTTGAACAGGATGTCGTAGGTGATCTCGTTGATGCCCGCATTCTTGCTGCGGATCACCTTTGCCAGATCGATGAGGGGTGTCCGCTTACTGCCAGCACCCGCCATTGGCCGGTCTTCCAGATTCGCTCCGCCCTCGTCGATGACGGGCTCGGGGGTGGCACACGCTCTCGAATAGTCTGCCGATACGCGACCACTGGCCACCCACTCCCCACCGCGGAGTTTGCTCAGCTCCACGGGGAACAACTCGCCGATGATCTTCAGATCGTGCAGCAGGTGGTGCAGACTCCAGACATAGACATCGCCCACCTCGATGTTGCAGAAGGCTGGACGTGATCGATCGATTCGATCGGTCAGCTGATGCAGCAGCTTTTTATGTTCAGAGCGCGCCACGGATGGCTCATCGCGTACGGTCTCGACCACGCCAAGAGGACGACAGCCGTCACCTGTTTCGATGAGGATCTGAGTGGCGGCGTGCAGTTCGGGGTGTTGCTCCTGCAATGCTGCGCGCACGCCGGCGATGATCTGTGGCAGCTGTTGCTGCAACACAGGGTCGCGTGAGCCGGCGACAAACAACGCCGTGAAACAGCCATTCTGCTGAGCGGGAAATAGATCGCTCGGGGAAAAGGGAAAGGCGAGATTCCCCGCCGTGGAGACGCGACCCGCATAACCGAAGTGCAGCATTGTCGAGCGCAGAAATGCGAGGGCATCCTTGACTGTCTGCACGTCGGCGCTGGTCACGGCGACGACGATCCCGACCTCCGTGATGGGACCTGCTACTGGTTGCTCCTCTACGCCGTTGCGGCCATAGACACGCACGTCGGCGCCGAATGCCTCCTCGCCAGTGGTGAGGGGGATGATGGAGACGACGCGATGGCCCACTCGTCGACAGCCCTCCAGTTTGACGCTGTAGGGAACGGGGTGAAATGTGCTGCCCTCCACGGAGACCGCCGATCCCTCTACTGCCTTGAAGTGACTGTCACGGATGCTGAGCACACCGCCGGGTAGATGGAAGAGGTCGGGCCGCGGCTTCTCATACAGGGTGTGCGCGGCGATGGAGAGGACCGTCGCTCTGCGTTCAGGATTTGTCGGGCGAAAGGTGGCGACCCCATCACGTGTCAGTTCGGCGATCAGACAGTCGCTGCCGGAGCCCGGCTCACAGGCGATGGCGCCACACTCCAGGATCTTGGCAGCATGCAGTGCGACACCAGGCGGATACCCCTGTCGAATCGGATCGGCGGCGAATACGGCCGGGTCGTAGGCGCGGCCACAGAGGATGATCTGTGCCCCGTGATCGAGAGCCGTGATGATAGGCTCCGTCCCCATCTGTGCAACGATCTCACTCTGTTGCAATGCCTCTGGGGTCAGCGGCGGCATCTGGCCCAGTGGTGTGAGTGCATCGAGGACCGGCGCGATCGCCTGTGGCGTCACACCACTGGGGATTACGGCGAGTGTCACTTCGGCGGACGCCTTCTGTTCGACGATCTGACGGACCAGAGCCACCGTCTCACGCAACTGGGTGTCGCCACCGGAGAATCCGGCGCTACCAACAATCAGGGGGCATCCCTGTTGCAGGGAGCCGGCAACCAGCAATTCCAGATCACGACGAAGAGCGGACAGGCCCACATACTGGGCTCGAGCTCCGAGATAGTAGGGCCCAGCGTCCATCGATCCCGCGTCGACAGCGATCAGATCCAGATCGAAAGCCATGGCCCGCGCGAAGGAGGACTCGGGAAATCCGTAGCCGAGGATGGCAGTGGCCGAGAGGATACGATACACGAGACTACTGATTCTCCGTGGCGATCTGAGCCGTCACCAGGACAAAGATCGTCGTCGTGAGCTTCTGCTAGTAAACTTCCGGTACGCCATCCTGGCGACGACGATGAGGCGTGTGATGGTTACCCGCCAGCAGATCAGCCGCTGTCCAGCCCATCATGCCATGGCGGATGGCTCCGAATCGAACACTGCCTTCGTCGTCGAAGGGACGCACATTCGGCAGATCCAACCAGATGCGCAACAGGACCCGTTTCTGAGCTTCGTCCTCAATCGGTTCGTGTCCCTCCCGGCCATGGAACACGGTGTAGTTGTTGCAGAAGAGGATATCCCCTTCCTGCAGTGGCAAGGCGAAGCTGTTTGCCGCCGCCGTCTCAGCGATGAAGTCGAATATCTCGGACTCTTCGTCGCTGAGTTCCTGGTCCGCCTTCTTCATTCCCGCCCGAATCCAACCGGGATGGAAACGGCATGTCACGGTGCCGTCGGCGGCGCTGTATGCCGGTATGTGGAAATTCGAAAAGGGGGTTTCGCTCCCCTGTGTCTCGATCCTGTTCCAGACGAAACCTTCATACAATCTGGGCAGATATTCTGGATGCTGTCGGAGAATCTCGTTGTACACCTCCAAGGAACTGGCGACCAGGCTTTGCGGATCATCCGGTGCCTGGCGGATGCAGAAAAGACTGACACAGTCCGACAGATCGACGTGCAGCGCAGAGGGTCTGGGCCGGCCAAGAATGCGGGCGCCATTCTGTGGACGTAGCTGCCCGTCGGTGATGTAGTGAATCAGGCCAGCTTCGCTATTCTGTGTCACCCCCGTACCCAGATGGGTACACAGACCCCAGTACAGTTTCTCCAGATCATCGTACTCGTATCCCGTCGGCAGACCTTGCAGGAGCGCGAATCCTCTGCCTTGACGAAGCTCCTCTTGAATGCCTTTGAGAACTTGCTGCAGAGAGGGGAGTGGGAAGTCCTGCTGCAGGATCTCGGAGAATTGCAGTTGGCGCTCGCGTACCAACTGGAGCGCCTTTTCCAGCTCATCCGTCTGCTCACTTGTCAGAGCGAATCTCCAGGATGGTCCTGTTGCAGATCCTCAGCGGTCCACACACTGGCATCCCTGATCGGTTCCATATGTGGAGTCATTCAATGCTCAGTCGCGCATAACGCAGGAAGATGCCACCCCCGGGGCGGCCAAAGGGACCATTCACGGCGAGCACGGCAATAACATGCGTGGTCCCCGGTTCAGCTCGTTCGGTCAGGCAAACCCGTTGTGGGTAGTTGAAGCCAGAGACGCAGCCACGACCTGTTTCGCCAAATGCCTTATCGCATTCGCCATCAATCCAGAGTTCGCCATAGTCATCGACGCACGTTTCAAAGAAGACCGATTTTCCTGCGATATTTTCACCGGCCATGGTTTCAGGTAAGGTGACGGATGTGCGATACCAACCAAAACAGAAACCTTTCGATCGGCCCTGTTGAATATCGTCGATGATCTCCCAGCCACTGTCATCATAGTCGCGCAAGCGAGCCGGGGACTCGGTCAGCTCGTTGACCAGCCCGCCGTTGGGTTCACCCGGCACAAGACCATCGGCATAACGCCACTGAGCATGCACCAGGCTTCTCTGCTCAACCTGCTCCAGATCCACTAGCTCCTTATTCACTCTGCTTCCTCCGAATAGAGTTGTGTATCGGGTCGATATCCGTGCCAGGCAAACCATAACGAGAAGGTGGAGATGACGCTCTGCAGTTGCCGCCCCTGCAGGGGACCGGCCGTCGCCTCCCCGGTCACGGGGTGCCAGCTCGACTCCGTTTCCTCATCCTGCAGCACCTCGTCCTCGGTCAGCGTGAAGTGCAGCGTCCGCTCATCGATGACACACGAGAAGATCCGTGCCGTGGCGTAATCACGGCTGAGATAGAGCAGAATGGGAGCCTTTTCGAAGGTGTCGTGTACGAGCCGCTGTGGTGCCAGACGGCGCACGAGATACGCCCGCGCCTGCACGTCGCCCTCGAAACCGAGGACGAGATCCTCCGGCTGAATCGGACCCCGTCCACCTTTGGCAATCTGGGCGAAGTGTGCGGCCGTGAAGCGCCGTGAGTAGGCCGTCGGTTTGACATACACCGTCGTTGTGGGATGCAACTGCCGCCACTGGCCCCACGTCGTCATCGTCGAGGGTACCTTCTCGAGACGTCGACCCGCCATCGGTCCCTCCATGGCCTTGCCAAACAACTGGCTCCAACGCGATTGCGTCTGCTTGTCGTAAAGCACCAGCGCCCCATTTACCGCACCGATCACACCAAATTGGTAGGCCTTGCCGTCAAACATGCGGTCGTACACGACGCCGCTGTGGTCGATCGGTCACCAGGTGGGCGCAATCGGCAGCCCACCGAGCTGATCGTTGACCACCTCATTCCGGGGGCCATTCATGTAATTGACGGGGTACGCCCTCGCCTCGCCATTGATGACAACCCCCATGATCAGATCATCATCGGCGAGTTCTGCCTTGGTGGCGGTGACGATCTCTGGATTCACATTGAGCGGAAAGCCCTCTTTTTTGGTGCTGGTGAAGTCCGATCGATCCCTCGGTGTCCAGCTGCTGACTTCCGACTTGCCTGCCGCCATAACCGACGACGCGCCAATGCCGAGCCACGCCGTAGCGAAGATGGCAAACGCTGCTGTGCCACGGATCGGCGGTCGATTCATGATACGCTGCTGGGTTCGCTTACTCTTCATGGTTGCTCCTCTCCTTCGGGGCTGCGAAGGCAGATCACCGAGTGGAAAGGAACAATTACGACGGTCGTACAAGCAAATGAGCTCTTATTTGCGAATGAGGCGTCGCAGATCATCCTCGCCGGATTCGTCGATCACCTGTGCCGGCGTCGCACCGGTTGATCCCGCATCACGATCGCTGGGATCCGCCCCCGCTATCGAGCAACATCTCCACAACCTCCGTGCCACCGCGCACCAGCCCACTGCAAGCCACGTGAAGTACGGACTGACCACCGTGGAATCGCTTCCGGTCTGGCGTTGACATCCGCGCCTCGATCCAGCAACAGTCTCGCAGCGTCTAGTTGATGATTTGTTACCGCATACGCCAGGGCTTCGACGAGGATCTCACGCTCCGTCATCTGTGGCAGCTCCGCCAGATCGGTCTCATTCCCGGCGTCGCTGTTAGCATTCACACCGCGCTCATAGTACGGTCTCCGACCGTGGCTGCGGCGAGCGTCAGCCGTCGTCACAGCCGGCGTTGTTTCCTGGGTGGCAGACGGCACCATCCATCTCGTGGCGGGCGTAGGTGATTATCTGCGCACCTGCGATGGCGTGGACGCGGCACCGTCAGGCCTGACGCCACTGCACTTGCTGTTGCTGCACAGCGAGGTCAACGATGCGCTAGCCCATTCCACCGGGCTCGAAGAACGGGTCATTCTGCGGGAGATGTTCGGTGACGATTGGAACGAAGAGGACATCTGCTCTCAAAGTCGCCTGAAGGGGTCTGAGAGCGGTGCAACCTCCCTCTGTGGCATGGCTCGCGTCCGCGTCGTACTATCTGGGACATGACACATACCATCGCATTGATCGCCGGTGACGGCATTGGCCCCGAGGTCACCAAGGGCGTGCAGCGAGTCCTGGCCGCCGTCGAGGCGCCATTGGCCTGGGACGAACACCCCGCCGGTCTGGCCGCACTTGATCGCGGGCTGGACGTATTGCCTGCTGAAACGATCGACGCCATACGGCAGCACGGCGTCGCATTGAAGGGCCCCTGCACGACACCGGTCGGCGATGGCTTCTCCTCCGTCAACGTACAGTTGCGCAAGAAACTCGATCTCTACGCCGCGGTGCGCCCCGTGCGCAATTTGCCCGGCGTACCGACACGCTTCGACAATGTCGATCTTGTCATCGTCCGGGAAAACACAGAGGGCCTCTATTCAGGGGTCGAGAACGAAGTCACCCCCGGCGTCGTCATGAGCATGAAGGTCGCCACCGAGAAGGGCTGTCGCCGCATCGCGCACTGGGCCTTCCGTTATGCCACCCAGCGACGGCGTAAAAAGATCACCGTGTTCCACAAAGCCAACATCATGAAGCTCACCGACGGTCTCTTCATCCGTATGGCCGCCGAACAACACGAACACGAATACCCCAATATCGACTACCAGGAAGCGATCATCGACGCCGGCTGTATGCGTCTGGTGCAGGACCCGACGCAGTTTGACGTGCTCTTGCTGGAAAACCTCTACGGCGATGTCATCAGCGATCTGTGCGCTGGACTCGTCGGCGGTCTTGGCGTCGTGCCTGGAGCCAACATCGGCGAGACCCACGCCATCTTTGAAGCCGTCCACGGTTCGGCCCCTGACATCGCCGGCAAAGGTATCGCCAATCCTCTGGCCCTGTTGATGTCAGCGGTGATGATGCTCAACTATCTGGCCGACACGCACAGCGACAGCTCCTGTCGCGCCTGTGCCGAAAAGATTCGTCGCGCCTACGATCAGGCCTTGGCCGATGGCTGCAAGACGGGTGACCTCGGTGGCGAGATGAATACGCAACAGTTCACCGACGCCATAATCGAGCGTCTCACCGGCTGACCTGCGTCAGGGCTCACACGTCCAGGATCGTGCACGCCGCCTCGCTGAGTCGCGCCCGCGTCTCGGGGCGGATATAAGCCTTCTGGTCTGTCTGCTGTTTCTGATCCCGCCTCGTGTAATAACTGTGCAGTCCATAGCGCGGCGCATCGGTCTGATTCAGCGTGCCACCATGCCAGGTATGCGAGTTGAAGATGACCACCGTGCCCGCTTTGGCGGTGAGCACGACCTGGTCCGGATGGGGTGCCGTCGCATCCTCCAGGGCCTCTTTTGGATGCTGTCTGCTCCGATTCGAGCCGGGTATGACGCGTGTTGCCCCATTGGCCTCGGTGAAGTCAGACAGTAGCCAGATCGAATTGCACACATAATAGTCCCCTGGCTCCACCGCCTCGCCCCAGTCGGCGTGCATCCCCTGCAGACCTGCCCCGGGCAGCGCCGCCCGCCCATTCAATGATGACAACCGGAACGAATCTCCGAGCACGTGGCGGATGCAGGCCAACACCTTGGGATGTGTGAAACAGACCTCGAAACAGGCACCTTTGTTCGCCAGGTCTGACAGACGATTTGTGCCCGCTTCCTGGTGGACCTCGGTGCCAGCTTTCTCCCCCTCTTCCTGCACCAGCTCGTCAAATCTGGCACGCATAGTTTGCACCTGAGTCTCACTGAGGATACCCGGCAGGGGTAGATATCCCTGATCATCGAGCGTCATCCGCTCCTCACCGGTGAGCAGTTGTGCCGTGGCGCCGAGTTGCGCCAACGCCTCTTCGCTTGTCACTGTTCGTTCTCTCCTGGTTTGATCAGACTCGGAACTGCGGCTGCAGTCCCTCGAGGATGGCGTCCAGTTCCAACTCGTCGCCGGCATCCAGCATGGTCGTGCCCGGCGTACGCATGGCACTGCTGCTGAACACACCACGCTTCTGTAACAATCTCTTACATACGGGCAGACCCATCGACAGACTCAG
>Ga0310125_10002234_pt1 | contig 10066 bp, 8 predicted proteins | sample CB11b_Tmax_Bot8__FD_203508 | JGI IMG/M metagenome (GOLD analysis project Ga0310125, IMG submission 203508) | Marine microbial communities from Western Arctic Ocean, Canada - CB11b_Tmax_Bot8 | ecosystem: Environmental > Aquatic > Marine > Oceanic | place: Canada: Western Arctic Ocean | collected... | reverse complement strand
GCCAAGCATCTTTGATCAGTTGCCACATAACTTTAAAGTTAATGATAACCGGATTCCAAGTCTGGACCGGCTTGAGCGTTCCATATACTGGTTTTACATCATCAAGCTCAGGCTGAAAGGATCCAAAGAGCTTATCCCAAAATATTAAAATCTGGCTGTAGTTTTTATCGATATATTCTGGATTGATCGCATGGTGGACCCGGTGGTGAGACGGCGTAACTAAAATATACTCAAGGAAACCCATTCTGCCAATAAGTTGGGTGTGGTACCAAAATTGAAAAAAGAAGTGCAGGGGCCCCAGAATTGCAAATATTTTAGTAGGAACGCCAAGAAGTGCTGCGGGTACCATAAAAATCGCGGAAAAGTTTATTGTATTTGAAATAGACTGCCGCAAGGCACAGGAAAGGTTGAACTCTTCGCTACTGTGATGAATAATATGCCTATTCCATAATATATTGACGCGATGTTTCAAGCGATGGATACAGTAACCGGTAAAGTCTTGGACTACGAATGCAATAATAACGGCAAGCCAAATAGGCTCCAGCTTGTAAATAGTCATATTAGTAACCAGCCATGAATAACCGATGATTGTAAAGCCAAATTTTATCCCATCACGAATTGTTTTTGTAAGCCCAGAGCTAAGACTGGCTATCACATCGGCCGCACGGTTAATTTGCACCCCTTTTTGTTTTGCAACTAAAGCTTCAATAATTATGAGTATCATAAAAATAGGGATGGCGAAAAAAAGGGATTTTATGTAAAAACTCATCGTCGCAAAGTTTTATCTGTGTTTCAATAAATTGTCAGTCAAAATAAATTATTTCAATAAAACAATATTACACTGTGTTTGCATTAAATGTCCATAACCAAAAAACCCCGCAATAGCAGGGTTTTTATATCAAAATGGTCGTTTAATTTTATTTCAATAAAATCATCTTTTTGGACTGCAGAAAATTCCCTGCTTGAATGGTGTAGATATATACACCAGCAGCCACACCATCCCCATTATCATCGGTACCATTCCAGCGATATGATCTAACTCCAGGATCCTGTCTTTCATTCACCAGCGTAGCAACTCTACTACCCCGCATATCAAAAACAGCGATCGTCACAAATTGTGCATCCGGTAACTCATAGCTGAAAGTTGTTATCGGATTAAAGGGATTGGGATAATTCTGTGCTAGAGTTATCTGGTCTGGTAGAGTTGCTGGTGCACCAATACTCAGGGTCGATCGTCCTGGCCCATTGACATAAGTATATTCATTTCGTTTTCGAGGTCGCCATTCATCATCATGCCATCTGGATTTTACTGTTTCCATGATCATGCCATCATCAGAAAATGTGTTCTCCCGCAAGGAAACATTATTCCACGCATCAGTACTGTCCACTTTTTCCAAAAGAATTTCTACGGGGTTATGAGCATCATCGCGACTGAGAGTTAGACTGGCTCTAGTCACCCAACCAGCATCAGTCCATTTTGAGAACATTTTTTGAGAAAGGTCACCGTTATCATCAAAAGAATATTCAGTCTTATGCCGTTCAGTCCAGCCACTATCGGTCCACTTATATCCTACCTTTACATCCCTCTCACCATTATCATTGTATGAAATTTCCTGTAAATAACGATTGGTCCAAGTGCTATCTTCCCATCTGTAGTGGGTATTATTCACGCATAACCCGTCTTCGTATTGCAATTCGGACTGTGAGCGATTATGCCAGGAATCATCGTGCCATTTAAGGCGTGTATCTTGGGTCAAATCACCACCATCATTATAATTATATTGGTGCAAGGAACGATTATAGAATGAGCCCTCCCAATAAACTTGTCTAATTCTTGAAGTGGGTGCACCACTGTCATTATTGGTAAAAGATACATTACCGCGCAATGACCATTCATCATCCCTGAATTTGTAAAATTCCGACCCTGTTAAATAACCGCTGTCATCATATGATTTCAGCCATTGCCATTTATTATGCCAAGCACTGTCCCACCACACTTGAGTCGTCTTGGTATCAAAATCAATACTGTTTTGATAAGCAATATTATTCTCTTCTCCGGTAATAACTTCATCGAGTTGATCCGCTCCAAAACCAACAGAAGCAATGATTGATAACATTATTATGAATTTTTTACTTGTGAAACACAATTTCATATTGATATTTCCTTTTAATATTTTAAGCATCACTATTCTAAGTGCTTATCTAATTATATCCTAAATAAATATTATACACTTCAATATAAAATAGAGCTTTCATACTTATATGACACGCTAAGCAAGAAAAAGTTAAATTTTTTATCTATCTTCATGAACTAAAAAAAGTGATTTTTTAACTACAAACTATATCAACAAAATAACTAAAGTTAATTTAAACAACCAATTTATAAGGATTAATCTTGATATCTCATTTTTCGCAAGTTGAAAACTGTTTTTTTAAAAGGTCCAATCTCTCAGAACCCACCACGCCAATTCTTCATATTGTTGTCAATAATATACCCGACTTGGGTTTGTTGACAGCGCTCCGGTTCCTTGAATGGGCTACAGATAATCCTCAAGGTGTGATCAGTTTACCAACAGGAAAAACTCCAGAATATTTTATCAAATGGACCCAGCATATCCTCGCTAATTGGAACGATGCCAAAACAAAAAAATTGCGCCAAGAGAATGGGTTAATTATCTCTAAAAAACCTGATTTACGACAATTACGATTTGTGCAAATCGATGAATTCTACCCAATTGATCCTCAGCAGCATAACAGCATGGTCAATTATGTGCAGAAGTTTTATGTTGACGGTTTTTGTCTGGACCGAAAAAATTGTTTATTCATTAATTGTTCTGAGATTCCTCGCCCCAGCGGATATTTACTAAGTGATATTTTTCCCAATTCCATAATCGATCTTTCACTGCGGCAACGTGAACCAAAGTCCGACATCGAGGAGCGTCAAAAAAAGACAATCTTTGCCGTGGATCAATGGTGTAGTGAATATGAGAATCGAATTCAAGAAATGGGCGGTATTGGATTTTTTCTGGGTGGGATCGGACCAGATGGCCACATTGCCTTCAATGTGCGTGGATCGGACCATAATTCCACTACCCGAATTCTGGAAACAAACTTCGAAACTCAGGCTGCATCCGCTGCAGACCTAGGTGGCATTGAGATATCCCGTAACCGAATGGTCCTCACTATTGGCTTATCCACCATTACCAGTAATCCCGACGTAACAGCTATCATTTTCGCGGCGGGGAAAGCAAAAGCAGGAATTGTGAAAAATTCTCTGGAAAGCAATCCAAATATAAATTATCCCGCCACAGTATTGCAGCGTGTGTCCGGCAGTCGTTTTTATCTTACCCAAGGAGCTGGATCTCTTTTAAAGGATACGGTAATCAACGCGGCAGCTTGGACTCAAGTACACACAGAACGCGCTGTAGTCCAGTTATGTAAAAAATTGAACAAGTTTGGACACCATCTCACTCTGGAAGACCTAAAAAATGATCCCGGTACCGCTGCGATTCCTAACTTAAATGGGGCTACCCTAGATACAGTTTTGGATTCGTTAAAAGGAAAAGTTCAAAAACTGGAAAATATACCCAAGGAAAAAACAATACTCCATACTGGGCCACACCACGATGATATACTATTAGGCTATTCGCCACTCGTAACCCATCTTGTTCGGTCAATAAAGAATAAAAATTATTTTGCCATTATGACCTCTGGGTTCACTTCTGTGACAAACAGTTATATTTCCAGTATATTAAAAAATACGCTTAAACTTCTGCAGGCCGGCAAAATTCAGATGACGAATTACCCTGATTTCTTTAAGGAAGGGTATCAATTAAAAATTGATAAAGATGTTTACCATTATTTAGACAAAGTTGCCTCACAAAATTTTGATGGACAGATCCGGGGACTTTGCCACCGCACAGTACGCGCCTTAGTTAATATATACAAACTAAAATCAAAAGAAGAACTAACTGAGACAATCGGCCATACCCTTGAATATTTGGCTGGTTGCTATGATGGAGAAAAAAATTCACCGGAGATTCAGCGCCTAAAAGGCATGCTGCGTGAATTCGAGGAAGATTTGGCTTGGGCCCATTATGGCGTTCAGGTAGATGACATATACCATCTACGTTTGGGATTTTACAAAGGTGATATATTTACTGAGATTCCAGAACGGAGACGCGATGTGGAACCGATTTTGAATTTGATCAGGCAAACAAACCCCAATATTATAACTCTGGCACTTGATCCTGAAGGCAGTGGACCGGATACTCACTATAAAGTATTGCAGGCAATCGCCGAAGCCATACGTATTTGGGGAGAAGAAAAGGATTTATCTAATGTACGTATCTGGGGATATCGCAACGTTTGGCACCATTTTGATCCAGCTGAAGCAGATATTATGTTTCCAGTTTCGCTAAATTCAATGGCTGTACTACGCGATATATTTATGACCTGCTATCTTAGTCAGAAAGAGGCTTCATTCCCCAGCTACAAATTAGATGGCCCTTTTTGCGACCTGACCCAAAAAATATGGGTAGAACAGCACAGTACAATGGAACTGGCCCTGGGCAAGGATTTCTGGTATCAGAATGAACGCCCCCATCTCCGGGCGACTCATGGGTTGGTATTTTTAAAAGAGTTGGCAGTCGCTGATTTCCTCAGCCGAGCACGGTCACTTGAAGAAAGTGTCGAAGGGATTCAAGGCTAGATTATATTTTTCTATTCTTGATTAGATATTATTTTATCAATTTGCTGCATCAGTGAATCATCAAACTGGTCTACATAATCCAAAGTCTTCAAGTTTTGCTTTAATTGTTCCGGCTTCGAGGACCCCAGAATCACAGTACTTACATTTTTATTCTGTAAGCACCAGCCCAAAGCCATATTGACCAGCGGTATGCCTGCTGTATCTGCCAGTTCCTCTAATTGCTTGGCCTTATCAACCATTGCACGACCTTCCTTACTCTCTAGCCGTTCGCGCAAAAATTCATAGCCGCTGAGATTCATGCGCGTGTCTTCTAGAATACCGTTTTTATATTTTCCGGTCAATAATCCCGAAGCCAATGGCGACCAGATAGTTGTGCCAAGACCCCTCTTGTCAAATAGATCTAGATATTCTTTTTCCAGTTTTGACCGATTGAACATGTTGTACTCCGGTTGTTCCATGGTCGGAGGCGTGAGATAATGTTTTTCGGCGATCCGGTAAGCTTCCTCAATCTGTGCAGCTTCCCATTCGGATGTTCCCCAGTATATGATCTTGCCCTGAATGACCAATGCATGCATCGCCCGCACAGTTTCCTCAATCGGTGTTTCCGGATCCGGTCGATGACAAAAGAACAGGTCTAGATAATCGACCTGCAAACGCTGCAGTGCTGCATTACAAGCATCTGTTAAATGTTTAGCGCTCAGTCCCCGCTGGGTTGGCAGCTGTCCGCCCCAGAAAGCTTTACTGGATACACAATAGGTATCCCGGGTGAAACCAAGTGTCTTTAATGCTTTCCCCATTATAACCTCTGAATCACCACTGGCATAGACTTCTGCATTATCGAAGAAATTGACACCGGAATCGTAAGCAATTTTCAGCATTTCTGTTGCCAGTGCTGTGTCCAGTTGAAAAGAGAATGTGACCCAAGAACCATAAGAAAGTTCACTGACCTTTAATCCTGATTTACCAAGATTGCGATACCTCATTTTTTTACCCGTTCCTTTTTGATTGTATTATTATCGTTTTGTATCGTAAAACATACTATTCATCACCGGCCCAACAGGGCGTTCATTACTGTATTCAAAGCCCAGGAATGCAGCAATAGTTGCTGCGACCTGGCTACTCGTCATTGGTTCATTATCCAATACTTCACCCTTGGGAGGTGTGTCCGGCCCGAGTACTGCCATCCAAACATTTTCCGCGCCAGTAACCGAACTACCATGATTTCTCCAGGCATCTATCGTCCCATGACCGCGGCCATGATCGGTGGTAATCAGTATAGTGGTCTTATTCTTATATTGATAATTCTTTTGGGTCCAGTTCCACAATTCGGCCACATATTTATCCAGGCGATGCGCTGCAATAAGATATTTATCATATTTCCCTTCATGTGCGTACTCATCCGTCTCATCATAAGCAATAAATAATAGTTTTGGCTTGTACTGCTCCAGATAATCCATAGCAAAGTGATGGGTGATGGCGTCATACCGTACACTTTTCCAGGGTACAGGGATCTGAAACATTATTTCATTTAATAATCCGATTTTCGGGCCATTATATTTGCCCACGAAAGGTTCCATGCCTGAATTCACTAAAATACCGGATCGTTTTTCATTGATAATAAAGTCAAACACGTCCCAAGAACAAAAGGCAGCTACTTTACCATGAAAACCGGGTTGGTTGTGGATATACTCAAGAACGGTGATATTGGGATTGCTCTCCTTGTCATTGCTGTCACGGCTAAGATCAACATAACCGACCAGCATTTCACTATAACTAGGATAAGAAAACCAGTATGGGTTCGCAAGTGTAACCACACTGCCCTTGTGTACATTACCGTATAATTGCCCTTCAGTGTTGATGGTACTCCAGAAAAAGGGCATTAATTTTTCTCTACGGGTCTGCGGTATATCAGCCCAGTAATCTTTTACCATACCCTTTCGTTCTTTTGTAAAATCATCATTATTTATTAGCAAACTGTCCGCACCATAAAAGACTTCCTCCCAACGCAGTCCATCAAACGTAATAAAAATGATATTTCTGGTTTTTCCTTTTGCATTCAGCGTAGAAATTGACACCATTACCAGTAGAATAAATAGTTGATTAGAATAATTCAGAATAGATCCTAATTTCGTTTTAATAGTATCCCCATAATTTCAAATAATCAAGTTGAAGCTAAATCAGAGCTAATCTGCCATAATCTTTTACCAGTATCCTTATTTCTCGATTCCTGGGAGCTAGTCTTTGGCTTACATTTAAAAAAATATTTACCAGAGACTCCTTTAACTTCAGGAGATGAACAAAGAAAGATACTGGTTTCTGCCCCTTCTTCAGGATTAATAGCAGAAATCCGTTGAGCAATCTTTAATACTGGGCCGATAAACCCACCGTTATTGTGCCCAAAATTTGTGGCCACAAATCCGGGGTGCAGACAATTAACTGTTATATTTTCTGGTACCTTTTTCAACAATTCATAGGTGAATAAAACATTTGCCAGCTTGGATTTTTGGTATGCTTTCCAGGCTTTATAGTCTTGGTCACTATTCAGATTTTCGAATTCCATATCTACACCATAATGGGCATCAGATGACACATTCACAATCCGTGCCGGAACACTGGCCTTCAGTAGTCCCATTAATTCATTTGTAAGTAAAAAATAGCTCAAATGATTAAGGGCAAAGGTCATTTCCAGACCATCACTAGTTAATTCACGTTTGGCAAAATATCCTCCTGCATTATTTAACAGCACATCCAAACGATCATAGCTGTTGGTTACCTGTTCAGCGAGATCGCGCACTTCCTGCATGACCGCCAGGTCAGCCATTAGTAAATCGATATTTTCATTCCCACTAATTGACCTCAATTCAGTCAAGACAGCTGCTGATTTTTCAGGGTTTCGGCCAACAATAATTACCTTGGCACCCATTTCCGCTAAAACCCGCGCCGATACTTTACCAATGCCATCTGTCGCTCCGGTGACAAGGCAAATTTTTCCGTTCATGTCTGTCATATTTTTTTCTTATTGAACATTTATATTAATATAAATTAAAGATTTGTCCCTGTTTAGCAACCCGTAAACCTGCATTAATAAGTGTCTTACTGGCATTACTTCCAGGCTGGTGCAATGGATTGGTGTGATTGAAATGAATAAAATGAATTTTCTGCTTTTCATTTACTGATAGATCTATAAATAACTGCATACTCTCAACAACGAATGGGTGCGGGATTTGGCTCATATCCCTTCCTGGTAATTCAGTCCCATCAAAAAATGTAGCATCCAAAAATAAGTGATCATTTCTTTCTATTTCAGCAACAATGTCTTTTTGCCAAAGCTCCCATTTATCAATATCGGGAATAAACAGTACTGACTTATTTGGTCCCGATATATTAAAACCGATAGTTTCAGAATATTCATCGCGGTGGGGCACTAAAAACGGTGTGATTTTAATTTTATCGTTAATAGTGATAATAACCCCATCCTGCAGTGGTTCAATAATAATGTTTTCTTTCGTTACTAATTGACTCCAGGGACCATTATTTGTGAGGAAATTCATCATTCGCGGCATGGCGTAAACAGGTATTTTATTTGCCCCCATAACTTCGAGCCCTAGATGAGCTAATCCCGTATAATGACCGACATGAGCATGGGTTAAAAAAACACCGGAAATATTGACCGGATTTTCACTGGATGTAACTTCATTGATCATTTGTAATTGTTCGCGAAAATCCGGAGTAGCATCAAAAATCCAGCATCTATTGTTTGTATTATCTACAACTGCAATCGATGAAACCCAACGGCGCAGTTCAGGTCTATTTTTAGGACCAAAACAACATTCCTTTAAACAACCCGCTTGTGGATATCCGCCATCCTGAGCAACGCCTAGAACATAAATAAATGGCTGATCTGCTAACTGATCCTTTTCCTTCCCAATATCACAGGAACAAAAAAACATTACTAAATTTGCAGATAATAGTTGTTTAACAAATAAACGCATCTTTTACACTTTGAAAAAATATTGCTCTAAACAATTTGCACTGGTCACCGAGAGGCCGGAGAACCATAGGATTATCTTCCGGTAATATATATATCAAATTGAAACGGGTAAAACCATTACTGCTGGAAAATTTTGTACCTGAAATAATATTTCAGGTTTTACGCACTTAGTCCTTGAACTTTATACCGCAACCCAACGCTTTTGTTGATGCATATTTTATTGTATTTCCGGCCAGCATCGCATTAATAGCATCGGCGACATATGGTTTTTTCACTTTATTTGGTTTTTTGGCATTATCATCAATTGCACCGCGATAAACTAGTTGGTCCTCTGCATTGAACAAGTAGACATGGGGTGTCCTGGTAGCACCAAATTCTCGTGCCAGTTTCGCACCGCTATCCATGGCATAATAAAAATTATATCCTTTTTCCTTGGCATGCGCTTTCATTTTATCCATGCTATCCACAGAGCCAAAAGTTGTTTCGTTAGAATTCAATGCAATCATGCCCACACCTTTAGACTGATATTTCTTAGCCAGTTCTACATAGCGATCTTCCCATTTAATAACCCATGGGCAGGTATTGCACGAAAAAATAACCAAAAGGCCATTTTCTCCCTTCGCTTCCCCTAATGATACTTCCTTTCCAGTAATATCCATCATTTTAACATCTTCCAGTGGCAAGACAGAACCGAGATCTAATTCTTTTGCTTGAATACCAAAGCAAAGTAGTAATGTGGCTGCAAAAATTAACTTTTTCATGATGACTCCTATGAATTTATTGCTTTTTCTACCGCTTCAATGAAACGCTTTTCATATTTTGAATTCTCCCAATAATCTACCATTTCTCCTGATAATTTACCATACACAATTGTAAAAGGTAGACTGCCAGTCCATTCCCCATGAAAACCATTGATAAATTCTTCGTCAGGTTGGTCCTTGATATAAGACTGACCACTCACATCCATCGAATTTAGAAAATCCTTTACTTGTTTTTCTTCATCGAGCCAATCGGCGCTCACAAAAATCACCATCAGGTCTTGATTGTATTTCTTGCCTAAACTATGGACAAACGGAAACTCCGCCATACAGGGACTTCACCAGGTCGCCCATACATTTATCATGACCGCCCTTTTTCCTTTCTCTTCCTGTGCAGCAGCAAGTATATCCTGTGCTGAAGCTCGAATGAGTTTTACATTATCGCAGGCAAGAAAACTAACCAAACACAGAATTAGTATATTTTTTAACTTAATCACTGAGCGAGTAAATAAACTCTATTTAAGGATAAGGTTAAGGATTATATATCAACCACATCTTATCATCTAGCAGTGACCGACCCGACCCTGAACATACAGGCGTAAAATT
>Ga0310125_10002233_pt1 | contig 10067 bp, 8 predicted proteins | sample CB11b_Tmax_Bot8__FD_203508 | JGI IMG/M metagenome (GOLD analysis project Ga0310125, IMG submission 203508) | Marine microbial communities from Western Arctic Ocean, Canada - CB11b_Tmax_Bot8 | ecosystem: Environmental > Aquatic > Marine > Oceanic | place: Canada: Western Arctic Ocean | collected... | reverse complement strand
TGCCCAACTTGGTGCCGCCAAACCAGCGCACGACGACGACGACAAGGTCCCCGAGCCTGGCGCCCTGCACCACCGCCAACACGGGTCGTCCCCCCGTACCCGACGGCTCCCCATCATCACTCATCCCATGGGTCACCGATGCGCCATGACCGACGGCGAAAGCGTACACGTGATGGGAAGCACCCGCGTATCGACCCCGAAGCTCGCGCAAAAACTCCCGCGCCGCCGGTACAGACTCAACACAGGCGCAAATACCGAGAAAACGAGACCCTCGATCGCTGATCTCAGCTGTAGATTCGGCCGCGGGGTACAGGTAGCCGGTAGACACTCCGATGTCAGATCCCAGAAGCCATCTTCAGAACCCACGACCAAAGATCAAGGAAACTCGAACGAGTTTCGTCCACGAAGACCCAGCGTCTCGATCATTTTCTGGCCCACCGTCGACTCAGAACCGCCGCAAAACCATCAAGGAAACTCGTCCTCTTATTGATGGACAGGAGAATGGCGCAGTCTGCCATTCTCAAAAGCGAGTTTCGTCCACGAAGACCCCAGCGTTTCTAACGTCTGCTGGCCCACCGTCAATTCTGAACCCCCCCAAACTATCAAGGAAACTCGTCCTCTTCCTGCTCAATCCGAAATCCGGGCGCCATGTTCTCGAAGGTGGCGCTATTTGCATTCCACATCAGATGCACGGAGTCGGTGGGACCATTGCGCTGTTTGCCGACGATGATCTCCGCCGTGCCTTCGAGACTGGCGCCATCTGGGGATTTGAGGCCATACAGATCGGGCCGGTAGATGAACATCACCACATCGGCATCCTGTTCGATCGAACCGGACTCGCGCAGATCGGATAATTGCGGACGTTTGTCGGTACGTGCCTCAGAGGCGCGTGACAACTGCGACAGCGCCAGCACCGGCACATTCAACTCCTTGGCCAGTCCCTTCAGCCCCCTCGAGATGCGGGACACCTCCTGCTCCCGGCTCTGCACATTCTCGTGGGAACTCATCAACTGGAGGTAGTCGACGACGACCATGCCGATACCATGGTCGCGCTGCAATCGACGCGACTTGGCCCGTGCCTCCAGGACCGTGATCCCCGGCGTGTCATCAATATAGATCGGTGCCTGCGCGAGGCGACCGACATTGCGCGTCAGATGAATCCAGTCCTCTTCGCTCAGGCGTCCGGTACGCAATTTTTGCAGATCGACGCCCGTCTGGATACACAGCAGACGTTGGGCAAGTTGCAGCTTCGACATTTCCAGGCTGAAGAACGCGACACCGACTCCGTGCTGGACGGCGGCACGGCAACAGAAGGACAAAGACAAGGCCGTTTTCCCCACACTGGGACGGGCCGCGAGAATGATCAGATCGCTATTCTGGAACCCCGACGTCAGATCGTTGAGATCGGAATACCCCGTGTTGACCCCGGTGACGGCGCTATCCTGATTGTGCGCCTTTTCGATGTGTTCGAAGGTCTCCTGCATGACGACTTCGATCGACTCGAAGCCCGTCGTCAGCTTTTTTTCGGAGAGCGAAAAGATGCGCCCTTCCGACCAGTCGAGCAGTTCGTGGACATCGGACTTGCCCTCGTAGGCTCGACTCGATATCTCCGACGAAGCCTCGATAAGGCCGCGACTCAGGCCCCGCTCGACGACGATCTTGGCGTGGTGTTCGATGTTGGCTGCCGATGCCACGCCACCTGCCAATTCCGCCAGGTAGACGACACCCCCGGCCTCGTCGAGTTGACCTCGACGCTTCAACTCCTCACTCACCGTCAACTGATCGATGGCTTCATTGCGCTCGTAGAGATTGATCATGGCCGCGTAGATGCGTCCGTGAGGCCGGTGGTAGAAGGCTTCCTCTTCCAGTAGCTCGATGCCACGACCCACAGCGCGCCCGTCGATCAACATGGCACCGAGTACGGCCCGCTCGACCTCAACCGCCTGTGGCGGCATCCGGTCCAGATTCTGAGCGTCCGAAGTTGCCCCTCCCTGCCCTGCTTGGGGAGGTCCGTATCCAGGTTGGCCGTAGTCGTCGTGACCATTTCCGGGAGGTCCATTCATAGGACTATAACTCGGTGCCGTCGTGCAACTTGCGCAACCACTTCATGTCCTCCCAGGTATCCCGCTTGTAGCTTGGGTTGTGCAACAGGGCCGCCGGGTGGTAGGTGACGACAAGAGGAGTTCCCTGGTATTGGTGCAGCCTCCCCCGCAGGCGTCCCAGAGAACTGTCCGTCTTTAGCAGGGCGTGAGCTGCGTGGCGACCCAGGCAACAGATGATGCGCGGACGCACCAGTTCGATCTGTCGTTGCAGATAAGGCTCGCAGCTGGCGACCTCGTCCGGCTGCGGATCACGGTTGTTCGGCGGCCGACACTTGAGAACGTTGCAGATATAGACCTCCTCCCGCGACAGTTTCATGGCGCCGATGATCTTCGTCAACAGTTCCCCTGCGGGACCGACGAAGGGCAAGCCCTGCCGATCCTCGTGCTCTCCGGGCGCCTCCCCCACAAACATTATATCCGCTCCAGGGTTGCCGGAGCCAAAGACAAAATTTTTTCGTGTCTGCCCCAATGGGCAACGGAGGCAGTCGCAGATCTGCTGCTGGAAGCTCTCGAGTGAGCCGCCATCATCGGCCTCGACGACAGCGGCAGGCGTATCGCTGTCGACAGGCGCCAGCGCCAGACTGGCAGGCGGAACGATGAAGTATCGCCCTTCAAAGGCGAGCAGATCCTCGAGGCAGCGGCGCACATCACGCAGCGTCTCGTCTACGTCGAAATCCTGATTGGAAGAATCGGCCATGGGAGGCGTGAAGATGTCAGCCCCGGGAACGGCTGTCAACGCGACGGCGGCTGGGAGAAGCAATCACCCACGGCGTCGAGGATACGATCGGCGACGGCCATTTTACTCATCAGGGGTAACGGGGTCTCGGTCTGGGCATCCATGAGTGTCACAACATTGGTATCCGTGGCAAATCCGGCGCCGGCTTCCGTGAGATTGTTCAATACGATCAGATCCGCGTTCTTGCGCACCCGCTTCTGACGGGCGCGGGCAAGCCCATCTTCCGTCTCCATGGCGAAAGCGACGACGACACGCGCACCCTTTTTTGCCCCAAGGGCTGCCGCGATGTCAGGATTCTCCGTCAACTCGACACGCAACCCTTCCCCATCACCTCGCCTCAGCTTCTGTGCTGATACCGTCGAGGCCCGGTAGTCGGAGACGGCGGCGGCCATGATCGCCGCATCCGCCGAGTCGAAGGCCACCATTGCCGCATCATACATCTGCAGCGCTGAACGAACCGGTGTGAGCCGCACACCGGATGGCGGTACCAGTGTCGTGGGTCCGGTGATCAGGTCCACGGTGGCACCTCGCGCACGAGCCCGGCGGGCGATGGCATATCCCATCTTGCCACTGGAGCGATTGGTTAGAAATCGAACCGGGTCAAGGTCTTCGACGGTAGGTCCCGCCGTCACGACGATGTGACGACCTAGCAGATCTCCTCCGCCCACATCGCCGAGGATATCGATGGCAGCATCGAGGATATTCTCCGGCGATCCCATGCGCCCCTTTCCGGACGCCCTGGAAGCCAGATATCCGGATTCCGGCTCGACCCAACAGACACCCTCATTCTGCAGGCGGTCTATATTTGCCTGCACGCTGGCCGAGGCGAGCATCTCCTCTTCCATGGCCGGTGCGATCAGGACCGGCGCTTGTGTGGCCAGATAGATCGTCGTCGACAGATCATCGGCGATCCCGGCGGCGAACTTGCCGATGAGATTCGCCGTTGCCGGTGCCACAAGGAACAACTCCGCCCACTTTGCGAGGCCCACGTGCAACACGGGAAACTCATCTGTGGCGGCGAAAAGATCGGCGTACACGGGATGTCCGGACAACACAGCGAGTGTCGTGTCGGTGACGAATTGCGCCGCGCTCCGGGTACGCACAACGCGCACCTCGGCCCCCTCCTCTTGCAGCAGACGTACCACCAGGGGAGCTTTGTAGGCAGCAATCCCCCCGGTGACACCGAGCAGAACGCGTCGTCCCTGCAGCCTCACGGCATCACCCCTGTCCCAGTGCCATCAGCACCTGATTACAAAGTCGGTTTGCATTCGTCTGATCGGAGTCCAGCACCAGATCGTAGATCGACATGTCCGCAAGATCGATGTCGTGGTGTGTGGCGTAGCGCAGGCGCTCAGACTCCTCCCGTTCGAGGATCGCCGCCATCGCCTGTTCCCGCGCCTGGTCTTCTCGTGCCGACACCCGCTGCGTCCGGATCTCTATATCAGCGTGCAACCACACTTTGAGTGCCACGAGTTGCCGCCGCTGAGCCATCCAGCCCATCAATCGACCTTCCAACACACAGCCTTGCTCCGCCTGGCATGCCAACTGCACCATGCGTGCGTCGAGTTGCCGGTCGATGGCGGCATCCGCTTCCGCCTGCCGACCATACACCTGCAGTGACAGTCCTGCCTCCGCGGCAAGTTCTCGGAATACTTGCCCCGTGTTGAGGTAAACCCACTTTGTCTCCGCCTCCAGGGCACGACACAGCGTGCTGGTGCCACTTCCGGGCAGACCGCTGATGGTGACGAGTCGCATGCTGATTCTCAGGCCAGATTCTGCACCTGCTCGCGCAGGCGCTCGACCTCTTCCTTGACGTCCACCGCATGGTGGATGATGCCGCTGTCGGCGGACTTCGAGGAGATCGTGTTGATCTCTCGGTGCATCTCTTGCAGTAAAAAATTGAGGCGACGCCCCACTTCGCCACCTTTGTCCAGCGCCTCGAAGAATTGCTCGAGATGACTGCGTAGACGGACGATTTCTTCGGTGATGTCGCCGCGTTCGGCAATCAGGACAACCTCGGTCGCCAGTCGCTCCTCGTTCACCTCCCCAGGTCGCAGCAGGTCCTCAACTTTGGCCCGCAGACGCTGCCGCACCTGTTCACGCCCACCGGCGGCGATCCCTTCGATGCGATCCGTCAACTCACCCAACAGTCGCAGACGGGTGCGCAGGTCGGCGGCCAGCGTCTCCCCCTCAGTGCTTCGCATCTGCTCCAGATCGTCGAGGGCGGCATCGACGGCGGCCATGACCAGGGGGGCCACCTCCTCGAGATCGGGTGTGGGTGCTTCGGAGCGAAACAGCCCCGGCATGCGAGCCAGCACTTCCAGGCTCACCGGGCCCGTATTGCCCAATTCGGCAAGACGCTGCAACTCACGAGCGTATTGAGTCGCCACTTCGACATTGAGTTCAGGGAGTCCGGACCGGTCTGCCGTTTCCTCTACATCGATCGTGCCTGTCACCTTGCCGCGACTGAGCCGCTTCTGCACACGCTCCCGAATGCGTGGCTCCAACTCCTGTAAGGCACTCGCGCAACGCAGCGACAGATCCAGGAAGCGGCCATTCACCGAACGCAGCACGGCACGCACTCGGACCGTCTCCGTCTCCGTCTCGGCACTGCCACTGCCGAAGCCAGTCATGCTTGTGATCTGTCCCAAACTTCCTCTCCTCTTGCCACGCGTTAGAACCCGGGATCGACAATTACCCGTACGATGCGGGTAAACCCCGTGAGTTGCGTGCGGTACGTCAACCCTCCGAGCGTGATCTTTACGAGTTCCGACTCCCCAGCCGCCCAGAGTTGCCCATTTCGTTCGTCCGCAGAGATAGAGATCGCCCCCGGGAGATCCTCTATCTGTAGCAGTATGCCACCCTCGTCGTCGTAGGCCACGACGCCTCCTGCTCCCAGCACCCAGGCGATACCCGAGTCGTCGGCGACATCGATTGCCGTCGCCGGTCCGTAAGGAAAGCTGACGACGCGTGCCGGTGCTCGCGGTGTTAGGCGCAACACCCTGAGCCCATCGGAGTCGATCGCCCACGCTTGACAGCATACCGTGTCCGACGCATCGAGATCGACGAGCCCCGTCAACCCCTCCCATTGGCCAGATCGAAGTCCCTGTTCATCAAACCAGAGAACTCTGTCATCCTCGCTATCGGCGACCCAGACCCCACCCTTCGGCGAGGGTGCGATGGCAATCGGCTGTGCCAGAGTCGCGTCGATCTCGACCAGCTCGAGGCTGTCTCCCTCCGCGTCGAGGGAAAATTGGTAGACGGCGCCCTCCTCGGAGTCGGCAACCCAACCGACTCGGGCGACGGCGTCGAGGGCGATGTCTCCTCCCGCTGTCATGAGCGTGCCGAAGCGTTGCATGACACCCGCAGTGTCGATGCGATGCAGTGCGGTCAGCCGACTGTCACCGACCCAGGCAGCACCCGTTCGTGCATCGACGGCGAGTCCCTCCAGGGATGGGAACCGGCCTCGGGCAAACAATCCGCGCCGACCATCAGGTGTCAGACGCCAGACCAGACCGCTGCCGGCATCGGCGATCCAGCCATGCTCCCGCCCGGGTGTCGCCAGCTCTTCCCCGGCGATGGCGAGTTCTTCCTCCCCGACGACATCCAGAGTCAGCCAGTAGGTATAGATCGTGCCATTGATAACATCCGTGTCGATGAAGCTCGTGTCCTCTGGTGCCCGCTCGTAGAGGACGGGCTCAGACCGTGTCCCCCCATTGCGCCAGATGCGAACCGCTCGCAAGTCGGTAAACTCGGTGAAGTCCCAGCGTAGACGAACCAACCCATCACCGGCGAGGGCCTCAAGCGGGTTGGCGATGTCGATAGGACTACGGGCCCGCACATCCAGCGGATTGCGCCGAGGACGGTCGGCACAGCCGGCGCTGAGGATGCACGCCACCAGCAGCAAACCAAGAGCTCGCATCAGAAAAACACGAACCGGGCGGTCAGCACCAGACCCGCTTCCATAAGGAGAAAGCCCGCCCCCGCGATGCGATCGTGACGTTCGGCTCGGTCCAGGGCATCCTGCTGGCGCGAGGCCCCGGCGGAGTGCAGATAGCGCTCGTAAGCCTGCTCCGCCTCGTTCGTGCTCCAGTATGCCAGCAGCGCACCGGTCACTGCGAGGCCGGCACTGGCCACCAGCGCCGGGCGAAAGTGACCGGACTCCCGACCCTCCTCGGAATCAGGCGGAGTCTGTGATCTCTGCAGAGCCACCGACATCCGGCCTGACGGGACGGTTCCTGTCGACCATGCAAAGGCGGAGGAGGAGGGCAACATTTGCGGCAATACAACCGATGGCGAATCGGCGACATCATCCGGGTCAGCGACCGGCTGAGCGGATGCCCATTGGGCCAGCAGGAGGATGAGGGCTGCTATGAGGATTTGACTCGAAGTGTGCTTCATGGAGAAAAAACGTACGTGGTACCGAGCTCCGTCGTCACCACCAACGACCGCCGCGTAAGAGCGGCGCTCGTCAGCACGGGCCCGTCGAGTTGCTGACGCCAGCGCATCGATCCATCGCTGATATCGACGGCATGCAGCCAGCCATCGCCAGCGCCAAAGTAGATCGTGTTGTCAGTGCCCACTGGGGCGGCCCGTATGATGCCCTCCGTGTCACAGCGCCACATTCGACGTCCCGACGCCGCATCGAAGCCGTACAGACTGTGATCGGTGGAGCCCACGGCCACAACCTTCTTCGAGAGGAACAGACCGATGGACGGAAGTCCGGCAAAATCTGCTTCCCATATCGGCTCACCAGTGTCGGCGGACAAAGCGTGGAGGCTGCCATCGACGGCAGCCAGGACCTGTTTTCGCGCCACATCGACGGCTGGGCGCGAACGCAGGCGAGTCCCAAGATTGCGGCGCCAGCGCACATGGCCGCTGTCGATCCCCGCCGCCACCAACTCACCGTCGCCATCCGCTATATACAGCACATCTTTGGCCAGGCTCGGGGCACTGGTCAGGGGTGGCTCCAGTGCCAGGTTCCACAACGGCTGACCATCGGCCACGGCAAGTGCCATTAGCTGTCCCGATTCCATCGCCGCGTACACCGTGTCGTTGCGCACCACGACGGCGGCACACAGCACGCCATCCTGGCGCCACAGGATGTCCCCTGAGGCGAGGTCGATCGCACGCAACTGCGACCGTTCTTCGAGGATCGACACCAGCATGAGACGTCCACCGGCTCCGGCCAATGCCGGGGGCCCGCAGACAGGATCATCGAAGCCCCACTTGCCAACGCGTGTCCCCGAGGCAACATCAAAACCGTATAGATCCGGAGCTTTAGACCATTGCAGCAGTAGCGATCCCGACAACAGGGGGCTTCCGAGGGGCGGCTTACCCACCTTCTGTTGCCACCGCAGTCTCAGAGGTGGCTCTGGACCCGGGTCCAGCAGGCCCCCGCCGTGGGCATCGCCCCCCGCCTGGGTCCAGCCGCACTCGGTCGAAAAGGAAGGCAGGTATAATACCCCATGGCCACAACCCAGCCACAGCAGAATCAGCAACAGCGGTAGAACCCACTCCGACTTGTGACTGCGGCGCATCTCAGTAGTCCCAGCCAAAGAAGAAATCCCACCGTGTCGAATTCTCGATCATGTCGAAGTCGGTTCGACGCGAAGCATCGAGACGGAAGACGAACACACCACCCAGTCCGAGACGGGCACCGGCGCCGAAGCTGCCCTTCCAATCGCCGAAGTCATCATTCCAGGCGTTGCCGACATCGACGAACAAGGCGCCCCGCAGAGAACTCAGATCGATGTTACCAAAGGGGAAGCCGATGACGAAACGATCGAGCAGTGGATAGCGCAGTTCGTGGTTGGCCAACACCACATTGCGCCCCCAGAGGGAGCGGAATCCATACCCTCGGAGTGTCCAGCTACCACCCAGCGGAAAAAATTCCGGTACGTCACCGCGACTGTGCAACCCCATATAGCGCACGGCGAAGCTGGACCGTTGACCGAGGCGTTCGTAGTGCCTCAGGTCAGCGAAATAGGTCGTGTGGAAGGGGCGCGAACTCTTGACATCGAAGGTATGGCCAAGACCGAGACTATACCGCGTTCCCTCCAAGGGGCCGGTAGAGATCCACAGACTCGTGTCGTGGGTAAAACTGATGTGGTTGGACAGCAGCCAACCCGTCAGCTGGCGCCCTTCAAACTGTCGGTCGAGATCGGAGTGCCGTGCCGTAAAGCGCGTCTCCAACCGATCATGGCGATTGAAGGGATAACTCATCTCCGCCCAAGCGCCCGTCCGTTTCTCGCGCACGAATTGTCCGAAACTGCTCGACAGCCGGTCATTGAGGCGGAACACGCCCCAACCAACGTTCAGCTGCCGTGCCAGGTGTTGTCGGCCGAAAACAAGATTCAGACCATCAAAGAAGCCACTCTCGGAACCGGAGATGTGCGACAGGACGAAGTAGTATTGGTCATTGCCGAGAACATCAGACAGGCCTAACTGGATTCCGCCAGAGGTGCCGAACACGGGATCCTGGGAGATCTGGCTTTGCGCGATATCGAGGCTGAGCCGCTTGTTGTAGGTCCGTCGCGTCACCTGGCCTGCATCCGGCAGGCTCGCCAGGTCCCAGGAACTGTCGATTGCCGTCGTCGCCCTGTCTGCTGTCGCTGCTATTGTGGAATCCTCTAGCCCAGTCTGAGCAAGATCAAGGCGATAGATGTGAAAACGTGCCCCTTCGAAGCCGGTGAACAGCAACTCGTCAGCCGCCGGCATCCAGGCGGCATCAAAGGCCCCCGTCAGCGTGTGGGTCAGACGCTCGGCCGTGCCGACGCTGTCGCCATGGACGGGCACCGCGTAGAGGTCGTAAAACCGCTCCCGGTCCGAAGTGAAAGCTAGCCATTCGCCTGAGGGCGACCAGGCGGGCTGTATGTCGTCGTGATCACCGTCCGTCAACTGCCGCACCACAGCGTCCCCCGATTCCCCCACGCCGATGGTGAACAGATTGTACTGGCCATCACGACCATGTCCCGGCGCCCGGTCCGAGCTGAAGACGAGCAGATTCCGGCTTGGATGCCAGTGCGGATCGCGGTCGTGGTAGAGATCGTCGGTCAACTCACGAAGGGCCCCATCGCCGACATCGACGACGAATAGATCCGAGCGACCGGATCGTCTCGCCCCCGCCAGCGCCAGTTGCGATCCGTCGGGAGACCAGGTGGGAGAGGACAGTGCCACGAGTTCATCGAAGGAGAATCGACGCCGACGACGGCCACTCACGACATCCC
>Ga0310125_10002230_pt1 | contig 10075 bp, 11 predicted proteins | sample CB11b_Tmax_Bot8__FD_203508 | JGI IMG/M metagenome (GOLD analysis project Ga0310125, IMG submission 203508) | Marine microbial communities from Western Arctic Ocean, Canada - CB11b_Tmax_Bot8 | ecosystem: Environmental > Aquatic > Marine > Oceanic | place: Canada: Western Arctic Ocean | collected... | reverse complement strand
AGAGGTCACGGGTGCCTTTTGGTCTGCCACTAGGGTTACCAAACTGGCGTCGTTTCCAGGGGCTTAGGCTGTTAGCAGTGGTCATGGTGACTCGCTTAGAATACGTAGAATCAGTCATTGAAGTTCTTGGCTCTCTAAACCCAGGGTATGATGTTCCTCATTCGGTCAATTTTGTGACCCAATTTTCAACGCCCAACAAAGTAATGCCGGAAGGCAACAAAATATGGGTGTTGGGATATGGAGTAGAGTCGAACTACACCGAGAACGCGGGCTGATCGTGTTGGTAGCGGCGTAGTTTCACTAGGGTAACAACCAGTTAATCACGATAGCTTAAACTGCCACCAGTTGGACCGAGTTGCCCTGGCAAAAACTGTACCACTGTCCCAGTGAGTTTAGGGAGTCCTAAGGCGTGGATCCAATACATCGCGCAAGGCGTCGCCCAACATGTTGAACGACAGAACTACGATGCTAATGGCCAAGCCTGGAAAGATGGCAAGCCAGGGCGCGTTCTCTAGATTTCGTTGGCCTTCTCCCGCCAGCATCCCACCCCAGGTGGGCGTTGGAGGCGGGGTTCCCAGTCCCAAAAAGCTCAGGGCGGCCTCGATAACGATGGCATTTCCAACCCAGACCGTAGCGATGATTATCACCGGAGCAAAGACGTTTGGCAGTACATGCCTGATGACGATGCGAAGGTCAGATGCTCCTATGCTCCGAGCGGCGTCTATGTAGACGTTTTCTTTGATCGCCAACACCGCACCGCGAATCACTCTAGATGTGCCGGGTGCGATCACGATGGCAATCACCAGGATTATGTTCATCAGGCTTTGCCCCAGCACTGCTATCACGGCCAAGGCCAACACGATACCCGGGAAAGCCATGAAAGTGTCCACGATGCGCTGCAAGACCTCGTCAACCTTGCCTCCCCAATAACCCGAAGCCAGACCGATGGCGGTCCCCACCCCGGTTCCCAATGCCACCGACATAAACCCAACCATTAACGACACGCGCGCGCCGTAGATAATCCGGCTCAGCACGTCACGGCCCAGAGCGTCGGTTCCGAACAGAAACTCACCATTGGGGGCCTGTTGCCGAATGGGCAGTCCCTGTTCGGTGAGGTTAAGTTCGTAGGGATCGAAAGGGGCGATCAGTGGCGCAGAGACCGCTGCAAAAATAAGGAGCAGCGTCACGATCGCTCCAGCCGTACCCAAAGGTTTGCGGCGGGCAACGTCCAGCAGCGAACGCCCCCACGTACGAGAGCGACTGGTCTGAATTGGTTCGGCCGTTTGCGTGCCTTGGCGGGACATATCTACTGACTCCCTTTTATCTGTAACGAATCCGGGGGTCGAACCAGGCGTATGAAATATCGACAAGTAGGTTCATGAACACCATCACCGTCGCAAAAAACAGCACGGCGCCCTGAATCATGGTGTAATCCCGGTAGAACACCGCGTCCAGAGTCAGACTGCCCACTCCTGGCAAGAGGAAAACGAATTCCACGATAACCGTGCCGCCAATCAGCAAGGAGAATTGCTGCCCAATGACGGTGACTACTGGAATCAGAGCGTTCTTCATCGCGTGGCGAATGATCACCGTCCGCTCTCCCAACCCCTTGGACCAGGCGGTACGGATGTAGTCCTCCCGCAGTACCTCTAACAAAGAGGAGCGGGTCATACGCATGACCACCGCCGAGAATCGGGACCCAATTATCAAGGCCGGCAGGCCCAACTGCTGAATGTTTGTCCAAGGATCGATCCAGATCGGTTGAAAGCCCCGCGGCGGGAACCACTGAAAGACGATGGTCAAAAACGTGATAACCACCACCGCCATCCAAAAATCAGGCAGCGACAGACCCATTATGGCGAATAACCTGCCTCCATAGTCTGCGGCCGTGTCCTGACGCACAGCGGAGAGGATCCCGATGGGAATCGCTATGATGAGGCCAACGATCATGGCCATCACGGCCAGATGGAGCGTTAAGATAACCCGACTGGTTAATTCGCTGGTCACCGATCGCCGGGTAACCAGTGATTGGCCCAAGTCCAAGCGCACTACACCCCAGATCCAGGTGCCATATTGGTTGATGAACGGGCGGTCGATCCCCAGTTCTTTGCGGGCCTCAGCCAGCGCTTCCGGCGTCAACGACGAGAACTCGTCCAACGACAAAATCACGGCGTCTCCGGGAAGCATCCGCACGATCGAGAAAACCCCGATGGATACCATGAGCAACACCAGTAAGGCCAGTGCGAATCGTCGCGCGATGTAGTGCAACATCAGGCCTGTATCTCCGGCATCGCATGGTGTCCAAATGCGAGATTCAAATCGATATCTCCTCGGCTTTCAGATATTAGACAAGTGAGGACGAATGCCGGCCCGCGGCCCAGACCGACGTCCCAGGGCTACTAAGAAATTTGCCCCCGCTGGTAAGGCAGGGGCAAATGTTCATCGCCTGATTGGTGCGTTTATTGACCGAACTTTTCGAACTTCCGATCTGGGCGGTCGTTGGTCATCCACGCGGTCTTAGCTTCGTACGAGCAGAACCCCGGGAACCAGCAGTAAGGATTGCCCGCCCTGATCAGATAGGGCTGGGCGATGGCGTAATGAGGCGGAACCATCGCGTGTATCCGGTACATTTGGTCTCCAAGATATTCGAACAACTCCTTCTGTATCTCAAACTGCCGGTCCGACGTCGCGCTAACCCATTCATCCAAGAGCGCGTCAACCTTGGGGTCATCTACGTGCGGCCGGTTGATGGTGTTGGGAAGGGAACTGTGATAGGGCGCGTAAACCCAGTCCCAAGCGGTGGGGCCGGAGCCTGTGTTGACTAAACTCAACATTGGGTTGTCGACATCGGCGCCTCCCCGGCGTTTGGACTGCCAGGTGCCGCTTTCCAACTGTTTCAAGTCAACTTCGACACCAATGTCTTCCCAGTACTTGGAGACGAGCACGGCGAAGTCGCCAAAGGGGAAGCCTTGAAGTTCGCCCCATTCCAGCTCAAGCTTGAGGCCACCGGGCACCGCTTCGTCCAGCAGGCGCTTGGCTTCCTCGGGGTTGTACTGGAAGGCAGGCCCCAGATTGCTAAGATTGTAATCTGAAAATTCTGTGAATCCGGCCAGGGCCCAAGGGAAGGGCCCATACATGGAGGCGTCGCTGCGGTTGACTACCTCTAGGACAACCCGCCGGTCGATGGCCATGGACAACGCCTGGCGGACTCGTTTGTCGGTATATGGGGCCTGGTCCAAAGGCAACCAGACCGCGTACCCGGCCCAACCGAAGGAAGGCACCCGGTAGACGGTGGTCTCCTCATTTGTTTCTAGGATCTGTTCCAAGGTATCGATGCTGGACATGCGCATGATGTCCACCTGGCCGGCGCGGAACAAGGCCATCTGGGTGGCGGAGCCACGGGCGAATATATAGCGCAACCCGTCTAAGTATGGAAGTTGGTTGCCATCGGCGTCACTCAGATGGTAATTGGGATTCCTCTCAAAGAGCACACCCTCGTTGGGGACGAACTCCTTCAGTATGAAGGCGCCGGTGCCGATGGCGTTGTCGTGCAAGCCGCCTTCAGCTTCCACGGCCTCTTTGGGGAAGATCGTGGGGGTGGTGCCGTTGGTGTGAATCAGCGGGAAACTGGTCAACGGAATCCGCGTATGGAACTGGACTGTGTTGTTATCCAGAAGGTCAACGGAAGTGACCTCAGCGCCACCCCAACCGGGCTTTCCGCGCAATAGATCATAGGAGTATTTGACGTCCGCAGCGGTCATTTCACGGCCGTTTACAGGCGCGATGTCGTGGAACTTAACCCCTTCTTTTATCTTGAAGTTCCAGGTAGAAGCGTCGACCATTTCCCAGCTTTCGGCCAGGTTGGTGCGAATAGTCGGGGTCTTTTGCACTTCAGGGAAGTACCACTGGGCTTCCCATTCATTTAATTGGTCCCATACGACGTACCATTCAGAGTCGCGGATGCGGATCGGGTCCATGTCCGGTTTTACGCTGGTGGCCACGTGCAGCACACCGCCGTATAGCTGCGGCTTAGGCGGAATTGGCGGGGGATTCGGGAATCTGGCGTCGAGCTCCGCGATGTGAGCGGGCGCTGCGAATGCGTAGGGCGTCGGCGTCGGATCACCGCCGCCCGTGGCTAGTTCTTTCGTCGGTGACGGCGCATCCGTTGGTGCCGCCGTCGGTTCAGGAACCGCAGTCGCTGAAGAACCGCAGGCGACTAACAATGCAAGCATTAATATGGAAATTAATGGAATAATACGCCCTATTTTAATTTGAAATCGTCCAGTCATGGATGCTTCCTCCCCTTATTTTCCGCTATCTCCGGCAGATTCTCCGGACTAATTAACCAACCCGCTGTGATAGTTGATGAGGGTGTCTTAAAGGTTTAGACACCGGCAAAATCTTCTTGACAGCTGTTCGTAACAACCGCAATCCAGGCATGATGAAATATGCAGAATCATTCCCAGACCCTATAGAAGCCGGGGGATACTAGCTCAAACCTAGGAAAGAGTCAACATAGTTTCTCGTTGGATTCCTTACCAAGTTATCTTAGTTCTAACAGCCCAACCGAAACCTAAGCCTGAATCCGGCCTCCTCTAAAACGACAAACTAATGAAACGACTGAACAACTGAATGAAACGACGATTTACGACCTAGTAGTTCCGGTAGTTAGAATATCTACAAGGTAGATGCCCGGTTGTTAAGCATTTTTTATGTTGACAATCCCTAATAGAGCGACCCACAATCAATGTGGCCAGTGTTTCGGCAGGCCAAATTGCCATCAGCAGGAGCAAATCCATGTCCACTAGTTCCTTGAATTGGACAGAAGGAACGACCCAGATAGCTGGCGTTGATCTCCACATCGTCAAGGGCGGCAACGGAGACCCTCTATTGGTGCTTCACGACGAAATGGGACAAACGGTACGTCTCCGGTACGCGGAAGAGTTGGCCCAGAGTTTCACCCTCCACATGCCTGCCCATCCAGGGTTTGGCATCACCGACCGGCTGGATTGGATTATGACCATGCGGGACCTAGCCAGTTGGTATCTACGGGCCCTAGAGGAACTGGGGCTCGAACGAATAAACGTACTGGGGTTCTCACTGGGCGGTTGGCTAGCAGCCGAGATGGCCTGCCAGTCACCCCAAGCGTTCAAGAAGATGGCCTTGGTCGCACCGGCAGGCATCCGGCCTCCCAAGGGCGATATTCTTGACATGTTCCTTATCGTGGCCAAAGAGTACCTGCAAGAGGGTTTCTTAGATTCCCATTCAACTCCAGAATTCCCTACGATCTGCCCTGAGGAAGTCAGCCCCGAGCAGGTGGAGCTTTGGGAGAACGCCCGGGAAGAAGCTGCCCGGCTTACCTGGCGTCCTTATATGTATGATCCAGCATTGCCCCATCTGTTGGGACGATTGAAAGACCTGCCCACACTCTTGGTATGGGGCGAGCAGGACGCAGTGGTACCGGTCAGCGCTGGCGAGGCGTACCAGCAGGCGATCAAGGGCGCTCAATTGGAGATACTTTCTGGATGCGGACACCACCCAGAATTGGAAAAGACCAACGAATTCGTGAATCTGGTCCATAATTTCTTTTCCTAATCCCGATGTCCAGCCGGTTCGATTAGAGATGCGGCCCCTGCTTTGGAAACCGGGTTTGTCCTCCGGAGTGACGCAACGCGTGTCTGCCACCCTATAGATACTAATGGCAAACTCCTAGGTGATTAGCTCTCAGTCAATGCTCGATGTTATAATGTCGGACGAGCTGACGCTAACGTCTCCATACCTCCCGGCCAACCCAAGATCAATCGTCTATCAAAGGAACAGTTCTATGTTTATCGGCTACTTCACTGAACGGCCTTACCAAGACCCCGAATCTGGATTCTTCGGTGCCACAGGCGCGCCCATAAAGGACCTTACCCTCAGCAATGGCGTCTATAGCCCCGAAATAGGGGCCAGCCTTTATAACCGATACCTGGATGAAAAGGTCTATGCGGAGGAGATGGGGTTCGACGGCCTCATGCTGAACGAGCATCACAGCACTCCGTTCTGCATGGGCGGCGCGATGAACGTTGAAGCTTCCATATTGGCTCGCATCACAAAAAAAGCGAAGATCGTCCTCATGGGCAATATCCTGCCAATATGGGATGACCCGTTATGGCTCGTAGAACAGCTTTCCATGATTGACCTAATTTCCCACGGGCGTCTGGTCTCCGGTTGGGTCCGGGGCACCGGCCGTGAGAGTGTGGCCCACAATGCACCGCCTCCCTATAACTGGGAGCGGTTCAAAGAGGCTCATGAGTTCATCATCAAGGCTTGGACCACCCCAGGCCCCTTCCGCTGGGAGGGCAAACACTATCAATATCGCCACGTAAATCCCTGGGTCAGCCCGTACCAAAAGCCGCATCCCCAGGTCTGGCTCCCCGGCGTCGTTAGCCGTGACTCACTGATGTGGGCCGCTGAACAGCGAATCCCATACGTCATGCTTTCAACGGAACTGGAGCCCACCAAGAAGGCGTTCCAGTTGTATCACGACACCGCAGCAGAACAGGGCTATGAGTCCGGCCCCCAGAATCTCGGCTATCTCTGGAAGGTCCACGTAGACGAGACCGAAGAATTGGCCGAACAGACCGCCCGTAAGTACATCCAGGGTCCCAGCAATCCATTCCTGGCTGGTAACGAAGGCACCACCAACCCGGCGCTCCTCGCACTGCCGGGATTGAGCTCTCGCCACAGGGTTCTGCCCACCCAGGCAGTGGCCACAACGGCCCGCGGTGGAGCGGGCGGAGTTCTGGGGCGTCCTTACGAACAACAGATTGAGGACTACACCATCATTACTGGCACACCCAAGACTGTGATTCCCAAGATTCGTCACGTCTTGGAGTACCTCCGACCCGGCAGCGTATTCTTCTGGGACGGCGACGGCGCCATGACCCACGACGACGCCATGCGCAGCCTGAGACTCATGGGCGAAGAGGTGATTCCTGCTGTCCGTGAGATTGCCAAAGACCTGGAACTACCCGGCTCCTTCGAGGTGGACACGGCAACCGGCAAGCCATATGAGGCGACACCGAGTGCCACGGCCAATTAGGAAGGCGGACACGGCCAGGACTAGCACCGTACTGGCACGATTTACCGGCCGGTGCATAATAAAGTCGCTATGAACGATTCTGACTCGGACACCGACCTCAACGTTGAAGTTATTGTCATAGTCAGCGGATCTGATGGCAGTGCTGCGGCCACCATGGTGGCACGTAAAGGCTGGCAGGTAACGGTCTTGGAGTGGCACCGGTCCTCCAGGGAGAACGTTGGGGAGTCGTTGTTGCCCGCAACGACCCGGTACTGAAAGAGTTTGGAGCGCTGCCCGCAGTGGAACTCGGAGGCTCCCTACCCAAGTACGGGGGCCACCTTGGTCTGGGGCAGCGGCACCAACCCCTGTAGTTGGTACTTCAAAAAACCAGCCTGAGACACCCCCATTCATATCAGGCCTGGCCTCCCCAGTCCAACCAGATACTTCTGAAAAACGCCCGGTTTAACGGAGTAACCGTGTTGGAGAGCCTTCAGGTTACCGAGGTCATCGGCGACGACGGAGCGGATTCATTCACTGCGATGTCCCTGATAACTAGGGTGGCCGCATCGTCCAGGCCATCGTCTCGCCCGAAGCCTAGATGGACCGAGTGCTAGCTCACATCCATTTGGCCGATGATGTGGAAGAAGTGCGACATGAACGGACACAGACGGAGCAACGACTGAAGAGATTGGGCAGGGCCTACGTGGACGGCCTTTATGATGATGGCTGCCGTAGTGAAAAACGTCCCCTGGATGACAAGATGGCCAACCTGGTCGTTCCCGGAATCGACGCTGCCATAGAAGATGGCAAGCTGCTGGAGGATCTCCCCGTTTGTGGGAGGAAGCGGCCCTGACAGAGCGCAGGAAGTTGCTTATGGCGATGTTAGAAGCCACCTACGTTGATACCGTCGAAGAGAAGTCCGTGGTGGCCATCCGGCCCAAACCAGCTTTCTGATCAATCTTTGAAGTAGCCACCACCCGCGAGGGCAGTGGAATTACCCTAATAAACCAGACGCCCCAGACTCAATATGAGTCTGGGGCGTCTGGTTTATGTTTCTGGTGGAGACTGGGTAGAGTTGGGCTCCCAATACCCGAACACCGCAACAAAAGTGTCCCACTTTTGCTGGTCGCCAATATACTTTCCACGACTTCACACGGAGAACGGCGATAACTTTCAGTGCTTTTCCCGAAAGAGAAGTCTTGAAAACCCTACGGTTACAGCGATAAGTCGAGAGGAAGTCCTAATCAAGTCGTCAGAGATACTGTGGTAAGGCCAATCCGTGGATACACGTCGGCAACTTTTCTTTATGGCGCCTCAAAACCGGGGCGTGAAATGTGGAATCCTCGTGGGAGGTATAATTAAGGTCAATAAAAGGACTTGGTTTTGGCTCATTTTCAAGACCATAACAAGCCCTCCACGGTGACCGAGGCAGAAGGGCAACGAACTCCAACCTGGCCCACCGCACGATACCCGGTCCTTCGCGTTGTACTAGTCGAGCAGGACGTCGGGATCACGGCATTCTTGATTTATTGCGAGTAGACTTCATCCATTGCCATCCGTAAGAGTCCCACTCGCATGTTTGAGCAAACCTTTCAGAACATAGACAACGTTGCAAAGAGTGCGGAACCACGGTTAACCACACGGCCCCTGGTTTAACCTATTCCGGATATAGTCCATAACAAGAGGCCCCATGCTTCGTTACGTCTTCTTATCCGTATTTGCCGTGTTACTCCTGACGGCCTGCGGAGGCAACGACCTAGACCGGTAGAACGGGTACACAGGCAGCGGCGCTGGTCGGAGTCACGTCCCCTGGGTCGGGTCTCGTGTACACTCTCAACCAGGTGGCTACCTCCCGGTAGGTCTTGTTGCCAGACGAGTACATCGAGAATACCTGCTGAACCGCCTCGGCCTCACTTGAGATGATTTCCAGAGATCCATCGTCACCTTCCCGTACCCGAACGGCACCGGTCCGACCCAGAGGCCCTGTGCGGCCCGTTCCTTCAGGCCTTTTCTCACCTCGACGGACAGGTTGTCACTGTAGTACTGTCCGAAGCCCGCGAGGCTGGCCAAAGTCTGGGTCAGGGGATGGTGCCCGCCTTCTTTTAGCAGCTAAAAGGCTATCACAAAAACTTGGGACGAAAGCACATCGAGGCGTTGGCTCTGGCAATGCTTTTTCCAAACCCGGAAAACATCGAAAGACCCTTCTGCCACACGAGTGGACCGCTCTCGGCACCTGCGTCGACCCGATTGAGGTTAATGGATACTTGTGATTTCTTGAATCCAAAAGGCATCAAGTACTTCGGCACCCTCAAGAGGTCCACCATGAAATCACCTCCTGCATTAATCACATGCACGGCGCAAATGACAAGGACCCGGGTTTCCCCGGGTCCTTGTCCTCACGATGCTGTACTTACTTTTTGCACTGGTCGCACCAGATCTGGTCCCATTGTATATACGAGCTCCGGCCAGTCGGGTCGATGAAGTTCTGTATCTTGGTGTTTATCGGCCATGCTACGGTCGGGTGGTACCCGAAGGCCCAAGAGCTATCCTCGATCAGATGAGCGTTGGCTTGAGCTACCAGCTCCTTGCGCTTCAGGAAGTCCGTCTCCGTGTTTATCTGCGCCCAGAGAGGTTCGGCGTCCGGATTAAAGAAGAATGTTCTCTCTGTGTGCGAGGTGCTATTCTCCCTGAAGGCCGAAGCCGAAGCGTCTGCGTCCGGGAAGGGGAAGCCGACGGCTTGTATTGCGAAGTCGTATTCTCCCGCCCTGTAGAGGTCATAGCCAGCCGTGCTCTCCAGAGACCTGGTAGTGAGTTCCCAACCGAAAGTCTGTTGGAACTGGGACTTCACTATCTGCATCATGTCGCAGTACTCGATTACCATGCGACAGGAGAACTCCAGTTTTGTCCCTGGACCAGCGCCCACCGCCAAAGCTAGAGCCTGGGCCTCTGCTATGTCGTCCGGGTGCTTCTCCCCGTTCAGTTCACGCATGCCGGGCATCTGTGCGGCTTCCT
>Ga0310125_10002229_pt1 | contig 10078 bp, 10 predicted proteins | sample CB11b_Tmax_Bot8__FD_203508 | JGI IMG/M metagenome (GOLD analysis project Ga0310125, IMG submission 203508) | Marine microbial communities from Western Arctic Ocean, Canada - CB11b_Tmax_Bot8 | ecosystem: Environmental > Aquatic > Marine > Oceanic | place: Canada: Western Arctic Ocean | collected... | reverse complement strand
AGCCAACCTTTCTCCTCGACGACCACGATCGTGCCACATACCACGTCCCCCAACCGCTGGTAACGCTGCGTCCCGGCACAGCAAATCAAACCGGCGAACCCGAACGAGAGCAGGTCCGCGCTGCGCAACACGTTGCGCATCACCGCCTGCATTCCGTTGATCGGCTGACCATCCACTCGCAGCACGCGCAAACCCATCAGCCATTTGCCGGGCGTTTGGCCGTTCATGAAAGTCTCAAACAGCCCGCCGTAGAACCACTCCAATCCGAATAGCAGCACGGAAAACATGGAGAGGGCGACGCCGGCGGAAACAAGGCTGAAGATCTGGACGAGGAAACCGATGGCCATCACGACCGCCATGCGGATCGAAAAGTCGATCAAGAAAGCAGGCAAACGCCGAAACGGACCTGCAAGCTGGTACTGGAACGAAATGTTCTCGGGAGTTACGATGCGAATCGAAGTGTCGATTTGAGGTTGGTCGCCAGCCATAGAATGATTATTCGGCAATTCCACCCGCGTCGCAAGCGTCGGACCTGATCCGACGGACTGGAGCAATTTTTAAGAACAATGTAGCGGATGGGCGCAAGCCCTCCGGTCCGGGGTGGCCACGATATACCGGAGGGCTCGCGCCCTACCGCTACGGGAATCTCAAAAACACTATAACGCGGTAATAACGGCAATCAAGTCAGATGCGGGATGCTGGATGCTGGGACATCTGCAAGATGTGGTCGGATAAGACAACTTGAGGCCCTTCAGAACGCCAGGACTCTACTTCATGTCTCTAAAACAACAAAATGCGCTCGTTATCGGTGGCGGTACCGGGATCGGTTTGTCCATCGCTCGACATTTGGCTCAGGCGGGCGCCCGTGTCGCGATCGCCGGACGCCGCGCGGAAAAGATTCAGGAAGCCGTCGAGTCCGACGATTCACCCGGTGGACTCCTGGCCCATCCGGTCGATATTGCTGACCGCGACAGCGTGCGCCAACTCTTCGACTGGGCGGCAGACCAGCTGGGACCGATCGATATTCTGGTCAACTCAGCCGGAGTCAACATCAAGACCCGCACCATGGCGGAGATGACGCCCGCACAATGGGACCACGTGCTGGCTGTCAACGCGACCGGCGCGTACAACTGCATGTACGCTGTGCTGCCACAGATGCGGGAGCGAGGTGGCGGGCTGATCGTGAATGTTTCGTCGATCGCCGGCAAGCGGGCCACGCCGCTGGGGGGCGTGGCCTACGATGCCTCGAAGTTCGCCATGACGGCGCTCAGTACTGCCGTCGGCATCGAGGCCGCCGAGCATGGCATTCGGGTCACGAACATCATCCCGGGGGAGGTTGAAACGCCGCTGCTCGACCAGCGGCCGAACCCGGTCAGTGCGGCTCACCGCGCCAGGATTCTGCAGCCCGACGACGTGGCTCCGCTGGTGGTGGCGATCGCACTACTGCCACCGCGCGCCCACGTGCCCGAGCTGATCATCAAGCCGACAAGCCAGGCGTACGCGTGAAAACATGAACACTGTCTATGTGCTAACGGACTTGGCTATTCCAATCCCGATCATCTGCACTCCCGAGGAGATGTTGGGCGATGACACCGAAAACGACTGATTCCACACTCGAACAACAGCGTAAGGGATAACCGTTGCAACGGCGCGGCGAATTCAGGCGATTCCCAAGCAGAGAATCTATCGTCGCCGCCCGCTGAACGGTGACGTCTGTGGCAAGACTCCAGCCATGACACAGGACAACGACCCCGACCGAAACGCTGTACTGCGGGAATACGCCCGGCTTGCTGGGGACTACGATTCGCGGTGGTCGTTCTACATTCGTGCCACCACGCGCGAAACGATCGCGCATCTATCCGTGCAGGCAGCGGACAACGTATTAGATATTGGCTGCGGCACCGGGGCAATGCTTACGCAGCTTGTCGATCTATTTCCCAACGCTGCGTTTCACGGTCTCGATGCGTCCTCAGAGATGTTAGATGTCGCGCGTGACAGATTGCCGTCAAGGATCGAACTGAAACAAGGCTGGGCTGAACAATTGCCGTATTCCGACGGTACCTTTAACACTGTGGTGTCGTGCAACATGTTTCATTACATTCGCCGTCCTGACGCCGCGCTCGATGAGATGCACCGCGTCTTACGTCCACACGGCACACTTGTGATTACCGATTGGTGCGACGACTATCTTGCGTGTAAGCTTTGTGACTGGTATCTTCGCTGTTGCGACCGCTCGCACTTCCGCACGTATGGCGTGCGGCAATGTCGGCGCCTGCTCAAGTCAGCCGATGCGCAAAACATTACCATTGAAAAATACAAAATCACCTGGCTGTGGAGCCTCATGACGGCGGTCTCCCAGAAGTCACCTGAATCCCAGACTTCAATTGCATCCGCGCCCTCGCAAAGTGCCACATGACCAATTGCGTGAACCGGAGCGGCGAATCCAGCATCCAGCATCCAGCATCTAGCATCGAATTGCGAGAACATGCGCGCGATGCGCAGAAGTTATGAACACCGGCTCTCAGGATCCTACGCTTCCGAGGCGGTCATCTTTTCGGTCAGGTAGCGGAGAATATCCCGCACGGAGATGATCCCGACCAATTCTTCAGCAGGGCCGAGGACGGGCAGATGCCGGTAACCTCCCAGGTCCATGCGATGAGTCGCAAACGCAATTTTCGCATCCGACACCAGTGTTTGTGGCGGCGACGTCATGACATTTGACACCGGCTGATCGGCCATCGCAGCGTAGTCGGTGTTCAGACGCATCAATGCGTCGCGCTCGCTGAAGATCCCCGTGGGTGTCTCGCCGTCAACAATGATCACACAGCCGATTCCCTTGTCGACCATCAGCTTCAACACCTGTCCCACTGGCTTGTCCCCGGCGACAACAATCGGCGCCTTGGGTTTCAAAACGTCCACGCGGTCATCAATCAAACTGCGCTCCACCGCCGTGCCCAACTCGTGCAGGTGCGAATCGGCGAGCGGCTGCTGGCACTCGTCACACGTGTCCACGCCTTCAATGTTCTCGTGACCGCAAAAGGGGCAATTTGTCATGTGACCGTCCAGGTATCACCTGAGTTGAAGAGCGTTTGCAGTTCGCCAGGGCCCTGTTTTTCCCGCGCCACTTCAACCTGCTTATTCACCTCGTCATCATACAACGGTCGATCAACGCAACGGAAAACGCCTATCGGTTCCGGAAAACCGTCGCCGTGACGCAGCCTGGTCAGGAAATATGCCAGGCTCGGTTCCACTGACTTCTCATCGTGGAACAGCAGATCATCTTCCGATACACCCTTACCCAGCTGAACGACTTCTGGATCCATGCCGTTCAACCGAATTCCCTTGTCGCGATTCTTGCCGAAAATAAGGGGCTTGCCATGCTCCAACTCGATCACATTATCCGCTTTCACGGCGCGATCGGTCGCATGGCTAAACGCCCCGTCATTGAAAACATTGCAATTCTGGTACACCTCAACGAACGCGGTGCCCCGGTGCTCTGCGGCACGCTTCAAAACCATTCCCAGGTGCTTGATATTCACATCGATGGAGCGGGCCACGAACGTCCCCTCACAGCCGATCGCAATCGACAGCGGATGCAGCGGATTATCCACCGATCCGGCCGGCGTACTCTTGGTGACTTTGCCCAATGGCGATGTCGGGGAATACTGGCCCTTCGTCAGCCCGTAGATACGATTGTTGAACATCACAATATTGATGTCCAGATTGCGGCGAATGGCGTGCATCAGGTGATTGCCGCCGATGCTCAGCCCGTCCCCGTCGCCAGTGATCACCCACACCTGCAGGTCGCTGCGAACCGTCTTCAGTCCAGTCGCAATCGCCGGCGCGCGGCCGTGAATGCTGTGGATCCCGTAGGTGTTCATGTAATAAGGAAAACGGCTCGAGCACCCGATCCCGGAAATGAACACGATTTTTTCGCGCGGCACACCCAGGCTGGGCAGCATTTTCTTCATCTGGGCGAGGATCGAATAGTCACCGCAACCAGGGCACCAACGTACGTCCTGATCACTGGCGAAATCGGCCGCCGTCAACACAGGCAATTCAGTCGTCATACTGTTACTCGAATCGATGCTGTTACTCGAATCGATATCGTCGCTCAATTCATCACCTTCTGTTTCTAGTTAGCCGATCATCTCTTGAATCTTCGTTTCAATCTCTGCCACCGTGAAGGGTTTCCCCATCACCTTATTCAACCCCTCGGCATCGATCAAGAATGACGCACGAATTACCCAGCGCAACTGGCCCATGTTCAGCTCTGGAATCAGCACTTTATCATATCGTTTCAGTAATTCCTGCAGGTTGGCGGGGAAGGGATTCATGTATCGCAGGTGAGCGTGCGCGACACTCAAGCCCTGACTCTGGCAGTGATCTACGGCCGTCACGCACGCGCCGTACGTACCGCCCCAGCTGAGCACCAACAGATCGCCGCTGTCCGGCCCGACGGCCGTCTGGGCCGGTATATCGAAGGCAATATTGTCGATCTTCTTCTGCCGCACGTTGGTCATATGCTGGTGGTTGTCAGGATCGTAGCTGACGTTACCGGTCCCATCCTCTTTCTCAAGACCTCCGATGCGATGCTCCAGGCCAGGCGTTCCCGGGATGGCCCAGGGACGCGCCAATCGCTCGTCGCGGGCGTAAGGCAGGAACTCGTCACCATTTTCGGCCGGACCTGGGTGGGACACCGGAATCTGCTGGAGACTGGCGACGTCAGGAATTCGCCAAGGCTCGGCACCGTTGGCGATGTATCCGTCCGACAACAACATCACGGGTATCATGAACCGGGTGGAAATGCGCCAGGCCTCCTGGGCAACGTCGAAGCAGTCGCTCGGACTGCGAGCCGCGATCACCGGCAGCGGTGATTCACCGTTACGACCGTACAGCGCCTGAAACAGATCGGACTGTTCCGTCTTCGTCGGCAATCCCGTGCTGGGGCCACCGCGTTGAATATTCATGATGATCATGGGGAGTTCAAGCATGAGGGCCAAACCTATCGCCTCGCCCTTTAATGCGATGCCTGGCCCGCTGGAGGTCGTCACCGCCATGTCTCCGCCGAACGCCGCCCCGATCACCGCGCAAATGGCCGCGATCTCATCCTCGGCTTGAAACGTCCGCACGCCGAAGTTCTTGTACTTGCTCAACTCGTGCAAAACATCGCTGGCCGGCGTGATCGGGTACGAACCGTAAAACAAACGCTGGCCGCTCATTTCCGCCGCCGTGATCAGCCCCCAGGCCAACGCCTGATTGCCCATCACATTCCTGTACGTGCCCGGTTGGAGCTTCGCCGGATCCACCCGGTAACTACTGACAAAAACCTCCGTGGTCTCCCCGTAATACCAGCCCGCGCGCAGCGCCTTTTCGTTCGCGTCGGCAATGTCCGGCTTGTTCCCAAACTTGTTCGCGATGAACCTTAACGTGGCATCCAACTCGCGTCCGAACAGCCAGTAGATCAAACCCATCGCGAAAAAGTTTTTACAGCGATCGGAGATCTTGGTACTTAGTCCTACTTCCTCGACCGACTTGCGCGTGAGCTTGGTCAACGGGACCCGGATAACCTTGTAGTTGTCCAGACTGTGATCTTCCAAGGGGTTGGTCGCGAGGTTGGCCAGCTTGAGATCCTTGGCCTCAAAGCTATCCTCATTGACGATCAACACGCCGCCCGGCTTCAAATCGCTGATATTCGTGATCAGGGCCGCAGGATTCATCGCCACCAGCGCGTCCAGCGTGTCACCTGGCGTAAAGATATCTTCCGACGCGAACTGTACCTGAAAACCGCTGACCCCGGCACGTGTGCCGCGAGGCGCGCGGATTTCGGCGGGAAAATCAGGAAACGTTGCCACGTCGTTACCGGCCAGCGCTGACGTATTCGTCAGCTGGCTTCCCATTAATTGCATCCCGTCGCCCGAATCACCGGCCAGCCGTACGGTCGCACCGTCCAACTGCTCGACCTGCTTGGTCGATGCCGGTAGCTTCTCTGTAGAGGTCGACATATCTTACTCGCCGTGTGCTGAGATGACTTTGATCATCCGTTTCAAATTTTTCGGCCGTCGAGGGAGGGAGGCAATGGACGGCCGGGCAGGGCTACGCGCCTTCTCGTTCCTTGTGCATATGATGTGGCTTCGGCGGTAGCGTATAAACCACCTCCGGAAAATGTTCTACAAGATAGTGCAATATCCCGGACACCTTTAACAGGCCAACCGCCGCGCCCTGGTCGTTCACGATCGGCAAACGGCGGTAGCCTCCAAACGACATCTTTGCAATTGCCTTACCGACTGAATCACCAGCCTTAACCGTAACCGGGTCCGTCATCATGACGGACTCAATGGGAACGTCCAAGTTCGTGCCTTCTGCCATTAATCGCAGCGCGTCTCTCTCCGTAAAGATGCCGGCCAGTCGACCGTCGCGGTTGATCAGCACTGCGCCAGTGGCGTGTTCCTTCATCAAACGAAAGACGGCGTGCGCGGACGCGTCCGGTTCGACGCAAACGGGCACCGCCGGATGCGCCTGCTCCACCGTGTCAACTTTGAGATTCAATTCAAAATCCATGCCATCCACCTGCTCCCCGAAATGTAGCATGTGCCTACCCGATGTTAAAGCGCAAATTCAGTAGATTGCCACGATTTGGGGAATTTGCCGGTCGCCGGAGAATTCGGCCTCTTCGGCCCACTCCGAGGCGACGTGCAGCGCGAGTTTCACGGCGGCCCGAGGGAGCAACGAAAGCGGGACAAACACCGCCAATCGGCCTATTTCCGCCCGAGGCACGGCCCCAAAGATGCCGCTCCGCCCGCTACTCCGCGCTGCCAGGCTGCGGCGCGCCGACCGCGGACCTATTTCGGCGGGGGATAGAACTTCGTCAAATCGATGCCCTGCTGCTGCTCGTCTTCCATCAATTTGAGCCGTTTCTCCAGATGCTCGACCCGCCGCAACAGGGAGGGCACCAGCTGCAGCGTTTTGTCCACCGGCTTGAGCCGCGGCACCTCGGGGTAGCCCAACTGACGCTGCAGGGCCGCAAACAGCAATAACGGATCCTTCCGCCGATTCGCCCAGGCGATCTTGCCTTCGCGACTGCCAAACAGCGATGCCCGACCGGTCCCGGGGAACTCCTTTCCCCTCCGCTCGAGTTCCTCGACGTAATAATCGCTGCGAACGTAGATCATGTCCGCAAAGTCGATCAGACCGATTTGCCTGCGGACGGTCTTGATCCAGATGGCCCACGATTCATCCAGCAGGGGATCTGCCGCGATAGCCGCCAACCCGCGATCGTAATTCAGGCGATGGCGGCACAGTGTCTCAAACTGGTACAGGAACACGCCCTGTCGCGTCGGCGCGCCGGCGCGATACAGCGCTTCCCGGTGCAGAATATCCAGCGCCATGCGGAAATCGAACCGGCCGCGGTCGTCCTCGGCGGCGGCGATCATGTAGGTCTGAAATGGCGCAAAATAGTGGTCCAGTCGGGCCAATGCCGGCGCCATCACTCCCTGGTGCTTCAGCTCGCTCAGCAAATAGTCGATCGCCAGCGGCAGATTCGTCGTCGCCAACGTTTCTTCGCGCAGAGCTTCCAGCGTCTCCTGGATCGAAAAACGCTCCTGCAACCGCTGGCGCAATACTTCGAAAAAGTGTGCCTGTTCGATGTATTCGTCACGGTCTAACATGCCACACCTGGAAAGGAGGTCGCCTGCGTCTATAATGATACAGGATTGATGCGGATGCCGGATGCAGCTTGCGGCACGGCGTTTTATTGATGTTTGATTAGCAAACCAAACATTGGTGATCGCTATTCCCCTTTTTCCCGGCACTCCCGTGGGTCGGCCTCCATTAACTAGCGAGTCAAGGCTCGATAGGAAACTCAGGAAACATTCACATGGACACTAACTTCTCCACCGTCCAGGAAGCCATCGACGCCATCGCGCGGGGCGAGATCATCGTCATTGTCGATGCCGAAGATCGAGAAAACGAAGGCGATTTCGTCTGTGCGGCGGAGAAAACGACGCCTGAACTGGTTAATTTCATGATCACGCACGGACGTGGTCTGCTCTGCACCCCCGTGCTGCCGGACGTCTGCGAGCGGCTGGAACTGAACCCGATGGTGGATCAGAACACGGCTCCGCTGGGCACCGCGTTCACCACGCCCATTGACCATCATACGGTCAAGACGGGCATCACGGCCCGGGAACGTTGCGATACGATCCTGGCGCTCGTCGATCCCAATTCGGTCGCCGGAGACTTTCTGCGGCCCGGGCACGTGCTGCCACTGGTCGCCAAAGAAGGAGGGGTGCTGCGTCGCGCGGGGCATACCGAAGCGACGGTCGACCTGGTCCGCATGGCTGGGCTCGCGCCAGCCGGAGTGCTGTGCGAAATCCTGAACACCGCAGGCGACCGCGCTGATCGCCACGAATTGCAGCAATTCGCGCAGCAACACCAGCTGAAAATCATCTCCATCGAGCAGCTGATCGCGCAGCGGAGGATCAATGAGAAACTCGTCTCCCGTATCGCGGATGCGGATCTGCCCACGAAGTACGGCGATTTTCGCGTCATCGTGTACGACGTGAAGTATGAAAATCAACAGCCCATCGTGCTGGTCATGGGCGATCTCCAGAAATCGGTCGCTCCGCTCGTGCGATTGCATTCCAGTTGCTTCACCGGCGACGTAATCTCGTCGTTGCGATGTGACTGCGGCGACCAACTCCATATGGCACTGGACATGATCGGCAGCGAAGGCTGCGGAGCCCTGATTTATCTGCCCCAGGAAGGGCGAGGTATCGGACTAGTCGAAAAAATCCGGGCGTACGGCCTGCAGGACGAGGGATTGGACACCGTCGAAGCCAACCAGGCACTAGGCTACAAGGCCGACATGCGGGACTACGGCATCGGTATCCAGCTGTTGAAGGACCTGGGCCTGACCAAGATTCGGGTGCTGACCAACAATCCGAAGAAAACCGACGCCTTCATCTATGGCGGGTTCGACCTGCAGGTCATCGACCAAGTGCCGATCATGCCACCCATGAACAAGTACAACGCGAAGTATCTCGCGACGAAGCGCGACAAACTGGGCCACCAGCTGCCGCCGGACGACGTATAGAAGGCCGGTGTTACTTCTAATTAATATGCCATTTCTCGCCGACGTCGACGACTTCCAGGTTGCGCCACCGCGCCGTGACGCCCTGGCCAAAAACTGTCTGTTCGTAGTTCGAGTCCAGCCCTTCGATTTTCCCGCCGCGACCGTCAGGCAGATCGTCCAGCAATGTGAAGATAGCCATGTTGACCGAGAAGCGGGCGGGTTGATCACCGGCGAGCCTGCGGTCCAGTCATTAAAGTCTCGGCCCTCGCCGACTGACATGTGTTTGGGTTAAGGCATCGCCCGCCAGACGTCGACCGTGCCCGGATGATTCGTCCAATTCCTGGGCTGGTACGATAGCTCGTCCCAAATCTGCACCATCTCGGTGCTCAATTCCATGATGTTGCCCGCCGGGTCGGGAATGTAGATGAACATATTGTCGCCAGCATGGTGTGGCTGGTGCCGTCCCGGATCCGGCTGCACGCGTCCTGTTCTTCTCTGTCCAGATTTCCTTCGCGCGTTGCCAAATTGCAACGTATGCTTTCCCTGGACAACAGCGCGGGCCGTCTCCGGGCTGGACAATCGCCACTATCCGTGGAACCCAACCCCCATGCACCGCTTCCGACAGCATATCCTGCTGGTCGCTACGCTTGGCGTGGCCTGCGTCGGCCCACCCGCGTCCGCAACAACCACGCCTGCCCGGCAGTCGCTGGCGGCGGAGTTGCTCCAGGACGCGGCAGACGGCAAGCTGGATCAGCATTCGCTGCTGGTCGCCGCGTTGATCGCCGAAGGAATCACCGACCGGAACCAACTGGACCAACTCCATCAACAGTTCGACCATCACCGGCGGCAGTTGATTGATCAGGTCGCCACGATCGATAATCCATCTCAACTCGCCCCGGCAGTGTTCGACTACCTGCATCAGCGGATCCTGCAGGGCGAGTACCGGTCAGACTGTTCCTGGCTGAGCGAATCGCTCGGAAATGGTCATTACAACTGTCTGAGTGC
>Ga0310125_10002228_pt1 | contig 10083 bp, 14 predicted proteins | sample CB11b_Tmax_Bot8__FD_203508 | JGI IMG/M metagenome (GOLD analysis project Ga0310125, IMG submission 203508) | Marine microbial communities from Western Arctic Ocean, Canada - CB11b_Tmax_Bot8 | ecosystem: Environmental > Aquatic > Marine > Oceanic | place: Canada: Western Arctic Ocean | collected... | reverse complement strand
CCGAGATTGATGTTCCTGAAGAAAAAGTAAAAGAAGAAGGAGTCGTAGAGACAGAAGCCACGGAACAAGAACCAGTAATCAAGGAAGAAGCACCAAAGGAAGAAGAAACAGAAACCGTCAAAGAAATTAAAAAAGAACAAAAACAAGACGACGAACAACTTGAAGAATATAGCAAAGGGGTTCAGTCTCGTATTTCAAAATTAACCCGTAAGATGCGCGAAGCTGAAAGACAGCGGGATGCAGCTACGGAATATGCAAGAGCGGCTGAAGATAGTCGCAAGACGTTAGAACAACGTTTTGTTAAGACAGACTCTGATTATATTAAAAGGTTTGAGTCGAGCGTTAAAGAAGGAATGAATTCAGCCCAAAAAGATTTGGCTAGAGCCATTGAATCTGGAGACGCTAAGGCACAAGTCGAAGCCAACAAAAAGATCGCTACTTTAGCATTTGACAATGCTAGATTAGAACAAAGCAAAGAGATGAGAGAAACACCAGCAAAACCTGCTGATGTGAGAGAACCTCAACAACCTTCTTCTCAGCTTCCTGCTTCTGATCCAGAGGCTGACGCTTGGGCTTCAAGAAACACATGGTTTGGTCAAAATCGAGCCATGACATTTACTGCGTTCGAAATTCATAAAGATTTAGTGGACAAGGAAGGTTATGACCCTAAATCGGATGAATATTATGCTGAAGTAGATAAAAGAATTCGTGTTGACTTTCCGCATAAATTTGATAAGAGTGATAATAAGTATACGACCGAGCCCGTTCAGACGGTCGCTTCTGCAAAAAGAAGCGTGAAGCCTGGTCGCAAAACTGTGAGACTCACTTCTTCACAGGTCGCTATTGCGAAAAAATTAGGAGTGCCACTCGAAGACTACGCAAAACAATTAAAAAACACGAAGGGAGTAGTATAAGCGTATGAAACAAGAAGATACAAAACAACCTCGTGCGAGCCAAACACGGTCCAAATCTGAAAGACCAAAAGTGTGGGTTCCTCCATCATCTCTAGATGCACCTCCTGCGCCTAAAGGATTTAGGTACAGATGGATCAGAGCTGAAGTCATGGGATTTTCGGATACGAAAAATATCCAAGGACGAATAAGAGAAGGTTATGAACTCGTTCGTGCTGATGAAATCGAAAATGCTTCAGATTATCCAGTCATCGACGAAGGTCGATACAAGGGGGTAGTAGGGGTCGGTGGCCTTTTGCTTGCAAAGGTTCCAGAAGAGATTGCGCAGCAACGTACAGACTATATGACACGACGTCATACAGACCAAAACGAAGCTATAGAACACGATCTTATGAAGGAGCAGGATAAGAGGATGCCTATCAATATTGACAGGCAGTCTCGTGTAACCTTCGGTGGTACAAAGAAGACCTAGTTTTCTCGGGATAACAACCAATTCCCTATCATCGATTTAATTTAACCGTTTACAGGTAAAACTGTAAACATAGGAGTAACAAATGGCAAATAGCAATACACAAGGCTATGGATTAATTCCCGTTGGGACATTAGGTAATACTCCGTCAACTCAAGGTCAGTCAGCTTATAAGATTGACGCAGGATATAGCGCCGCTGTAATTTATCACGGTGCACCTGTTGTCTCAGCTGCTGGTTATATGACGGAAGGTACTGTTGTAACCACTGGAACGACATCTATGTGTGGTGTGTTGAATGGCATATTCTACAATGCGGCTACAACTTTGAAGCCGACATGGAACAATGGCTATATTACTGCAGTTACTCCAGCAAACAGCGAAGATACTACGGCGTTTGTTTTAGATAACCCATTTCAATTATATGAAATTGCAACTGATGCGGCGATTCCGCAATCGGGGCATATGAAAACATACAATTTGAATGCGGTGTCAGGTAGTACTACTACTGGACAATCTTCAAACACGTTAGATATCGGAAGCACACACGCTACAAACTACTCATGGAGACTTGTTAGGCTCGCAGACGATCCTAGCAATAACACAATTACAGCTGCTTACACTTCTGTAATTGTCGTTCCAAATCTTAATGAGTTTGTGGATAGCGCGTAATAGGAGCATATAGACAATGGCAATATCACGAGCACAGCTAGTTAAAGAACTAGAGCCTGGCCTAAATGCACTATTTGGGCTGGAATACAAGCGGTATGAAAATCAACATGCTGAAATATACGTTCAAGAATCTTCTGACAGAGCTTTCGAAGAGGAAGTTATGTTATCAGGATTTGCGAATGCTGATGTAAAAGCGGAAGGGCAAGGCATATCATATGACGAAGCTCAAGAAACTTTTACAGCACGTTACACTAATGAGACTATCGCTCTAGCATTTGCGATAACAGAAGAAGCTATCGAAGATAACCTCTACGATAGAATTGCTTCTCGTTATACAAAAGCTTTAGCAAGATCTATGAGCAATGCTAAAGAAGTAAAAGCAGTCAATCCATTAATTAATGGTCTACCATCTGGTAGCTTTAAAACTGGAGACGCTGTAACTTTATTTAGTACTGAGCACCCGACGATTGCAGGAGTATTTAGTAATACTTTAGCAACTGCGGCAGATCTTAATGAAACGTCAATGGAGCAAGCTTTAATAGACATTGCTAACATGACGGATGAACGAGGTCTTAAAATTGCTGCTAAAGGAGTGAAAATGATCATTCCTTCTAACACGCAATTTACTGCTGAAAGATTATTTAAATCTCAAGGCAGAGTGGGAACAGCTGATAATGATATCAATGCAACTAAATCTATGGGAATGATTCCTCAAGGATACAGAGTGAATAATTTCTTAACTGATACGGACGCATGGTATATTATTACAGACGTACCTAATGGTATGAAAATGTTCAATCGTGCCCCATTGACAACTGCAATGGAAGGCGATTTCGATACTGGAAACGTTAGATACAAAGCTAGAGAAAGATACGTCTTCGGATGTTCTGACCCTAGAGGTATTTACGGTTCACCAGGAGCGTAATAACATTAGAGATGAGGCCGCCTCAAAACGGCCTCATTTCGTTTATAAAGTAAGAAATTAGACCTATGAAAAACTTCCGAGTAAAAATTCACCATGACGGCTATTATGCTGATTTTAATGTAATGGCTGAAGACACTAAGGAAAGTGTTGAAAAATCAATCCTTGACAAACTAGGACAAAATAAGGTAAAACTGGAGAAAGATGGATTTACCCGTGGTAAATGGATAACCTATGAGGAGGTTAGAAATGACGGAAGACCTGTACATTACGAAACGGTCCTTGGAACTCGAGTGGCAAAACGAGCACCTGAAGGACGGGAAGCATAATATTCGGATGATTGAGATCAATAGACAAATCCAGGATGTTATCAAAGAAATCATTGCCAAAGAGTTTGAAGAAGATACTCTTCAAACTAAAATACACGACGCTAAGGCTGAAGTTTCGATAGCCACTTAAGCGCTATCAAAAATCAATTTTTACTACAAGATCGCTTGCGCCAAATTTAAATTTGGGGTATAGATGAATTACTATACAATTATTAATTAGATCTAGACGCGTATAGTCGACGGCCTAGAGACTAGATCTACATAATCTAGGAGGATTATAATCATGGCAACAACTACATTTTCTGGTCCAATTAAGGCTGGAACAATTAGAAATACAACTGGATCTACACTTGGCACAAATGTGGCAAATGTGGGTTCTTGTGTTATGTCTCAATCATCCGATACAGAGCTGACACATGCTACTACTACAGCGACAGCGCTAGGAATTATTATTCCTGCGAAAAGTCAAATCTTAAGCATGACTATTATAGTGGAATCGTTGTTTACTTCTTCAAGTACAACAACTATTTCAGTTGGTAATAGTTCTGGAGATGCTACTGATATTTCAGCAGCAGCTAGCGTAGGGGCAACAGCAACATCTGCGGTGATGAGCCCCGCAGCAGTGGATGTGTGGACAAACACAGGTACTTCTGATGTGGAACTCTATGGTATTACCATAGCTAACTCGGCTTCAGCTGGTAGTGCAAGAATTACAGTTCAATATGTTCATGCGAACAATTTAACTGCTAACTAATAAAATAATGTGAGCTCCTTCGGGAGCTCACGACTAAGGAGATTAAATTATGAGTACATATCCAGTAGATATAAAATCTACACAACTAACTGCTGCAGGGGCGGCTCAAACTATTTTTGCTGGTCCGTGTAGAATACTCGGGGTTTATTATTTAAGTGATGTTGCTTCAGGAGGCAGTATCGAAATTTTAGATGCCACTACGAGTGTGTGTAAATTTGCAGTTCCTGATGGAACTAGTCAACATGAAATTCCTTATTATATAGAATTTCCTGGGACTGGTCTTTATTGTAAAACGAGTGGAAAAGCAACTTTAACTACGATTACAGACGCTACATTTTTCTTCGGTTAGGAGGTAAACATTGCCTAACACCACTTCAGATAGTTATACATTTGGAAAAACTTTTACTATTGCCGATATTATTGAAGAAGCTTTTGAACGAGTAGGTTTTCCTAATGTTTCAGGCTATCAATTAAAAGCGGCAAGACGATCACTCAACATTCTTTTTCAAGAATGGGGAAATCGAGGATTGCATTATTGGGAAGTAGGAACTTTAAATCTTACTTTGACTCAAGGAGAAAAAGAATTTAATTTTTATAGATACCCTTCCGACATGCCCACGACTGGGGCGGCAGCTTTGCAAAAATCTAGTGGACTTAATACCACTCTAGATGGAGCTATTACCGATGCTGCAGCGACTACTGGCATTACTTTAACTTCTATTACAGGAATGAATAATCAAGGCACCGTTAGAATTGGTACTGAAGATATAACTTATGTAGGGTTTAGTAGTAATGATTTAACGGGTGTAACACGTGGAGCCCATAGTACGACAGCAGCTACGCATTTAGATGCTGCAGTCGTTACCAATTATGTTCCAGGTTTCTCGGATATAGAACAATGTTCATTACGAACGAATATGGCAGGGAACACTCAATCGGATGCGGCTTTAGGTAAAGTTGATCGTTCTACTTATTCAGGATACGCGAATAAAGAATCAGAAGGCACTCCCAGTAACTATTGGGTTCAAAGATTTATTGATAGAGTGACGATGACTATCTATCCAACTCCCGATGCGAGTAATGCAGCTAAAAATTTACATATCTTTTTTGTTAAAAGAATTCAGGATGCAGGAACATATTCCAACGCGACTGATGTTCCGTATCGTTTTATTCCACCGATGGTGGCAGGCTTAGCTTATTATTTATCACAAAAATTTAGAATGGAAAAAACACAACCCTTTAAATTATTATACGAAGATGAATTGGCAAGAGCTTTACAGGAGGACGGATCAGCGGCAAGTACTTATATAACACCTAAAGCTTATTATCCAAATATCTAATGCCAAAGTATGCAACAGGAAAACATGCACTAGCCATCTCAGACCGATCAGGTTTACAATTTCCATGGAGGGAAATGGTAACAGAATGGACGGGAGCTTTTGTTCATAGTTCTGAATATGAACCCAAACAACCTCAACTACGACCTAAAACTTTAAGCGCTGACTCGATGTCTCTTACGAAGGTGAGACCAGCACGAACAGCTTTTCCTACACCTACTATTTTACCTAATAATCCTTTTACCACGACTGTGAGTACAACGGTTACAGTGACTCAACCTAGTCATAATTTTTCAAGTGGAGATGCTATAAGGTTTAGAGATGTACAACAGGCGGTGGGAGGAGTTGCTATTTCAACTTTAGAATTAGAAACTACTTTGAATGGAGACATTACTGCGGCAGTCACATCTTTAACTTTAACAGATGCTTCGGCTTTTCCAAGTTCAGGATATATCTATGTTCAAACTCAACCTACTGCAGCTCAAACGAGAGCAGGAGAAAATACTTTTACTCTCAGTGAAGTTATTAAATATACAGGTAAGTCTACACATACTTTAACAGGTTTAACTCGAGGTTCTTCGGCGCCTCTTTATGGATTAACTCCCCAGTCAAGTACAGCAAATGCTCACAATGATTTAGATAAAGTATTTGGATCTTATAGTATTACACCGATTAACATTACGGTTAATTATCCAGGTCAACCTTCAACCAAGACCGTTAGCAATCAATATACTTTTGTATTGGCTTCGGCAGCCTCAAGTGCTACAACAGCAGGAGGGTTTCCTTCTTTTGCAGGACCCGTAGGAGATAGACCATAATGGCATATACGTTCGCAAATTTAAAAACAGATTTAAGAAGCTACACAGAAGTAGACGATACCGTTTTAACGGATGCTATTTGTAGTACTATTACTAAAAACGCAGAAAACAGAATTTATAGAGAAGCGGATAATGATGATAATCGATTTTATGCCACCTCTACTCTTACTACTGGAAATCGGTATGTAACGGTTCCCACCGACTTAAGAATTATTCGTTATGTTCAATTGGCTAATACTAATGTGAGCCCTACGACTAATGTTTTTTTGGAAAGAAAAGATACTTCTTATATGACGGAGTATTATAATACGCCTTCAACAGCGTCAGGATTACCTAAATACTATGGAAATTGGGACGCTGTCTATTGGGTGGTATCCCCTACTCCTGATGCAGCTTATGAAATTACTATGGCTTACATTAAACAGCCAACCAGTATTACGACGTCAGATTCAACAACAACTTATTTAAGCAACAAATATCAGGATTTACTTTTGTATGGTTCTTTGTTAGAAGCATATGGATACTTGAAAGGTCCGCAAAATCTGATACAGTACTATCAGCAATCGTACCAGCAGGCTTTACAATCGTATGCGATCGAACAACAAGGTCGAAGACGCAGGGACGAATACATGGATGGAGTCATTCGAACGCCTCTTAAATCGCCACCACCAACACAAGATTAAGGAATAAAATATGGCAAATATTATACCAGACGCATTTAAATTGGAACTGTTATCAGGCACACATAACTTTGCAAGTGGAGGAAATACCTTTAAAATTGCTTTGTATGTAACAACCTTAGGTCCACCCTATACAACTTCTTCAACTGCTTATAGTACGACCAATGAAGTAAGTTCTTCAGGTACAGGCTATACAACAGGAGGAAATGCATTAGATGGTCAAGGAGTGAGTGTTCCAGGAAGCAACACCGCTACTGTAGATTTTGATAATGAAGTTTTTTCGAGTGTAACATTAACTTCATTAGGAGCCGCTATTTATAATACGAGCGCGAGTAACAAATTAGTTTTAGTTATAGATTTTGGTGGAGATAAAGTAGCAACTTCAGGAGATTTTACAATTCAGTTTCCAGCCGATGCAGCAACAACCGCAATTATCCAGGTAGCATAAGATGGCATTAGTAATAAATAATAGAGTAAGAGAATTAACTTCAACAACAGGCACGGGAGCCGTGACTCTGGGAGGAGCCGTCGGTGGTTTTCAAACTTTCGCTGCTGGAATTGGAAATAGTAATACGACGTACTATGCTATTTCAATAAACAGTGAAAGCGAATGGGAAGTAGGATTAGGAACATTAAATGGAGATAGTTCAACATTAACCCGAACTAGCGTTTTGGAAAGTTCCAATGGCGATGCAGCGGTAGATTTTTCAGCAGGCTCAAAAGAAGTTTTTTGTACCTTACCCGCAGAAAAAGCAGTTTATTTAGATGCAGATGGAGCTTCTGTCCCCGCTCTTGGAGGACAAATAACCGACGAAACTAAGACCTTTTCTAACTATTCAGTTCTTACGGACAATAGAACCTTGACAGCGGCATCAGACACCAATTATATGTTAGTGGGTCCAATAGATGTGTCCACATATGTATGGACGGTGAATTTGGTTTTAACCATTGTATAAGAGATAAAAATAGTTATTTACTTAAATTTTAAATTAATATAAAAAGGATCAATCATGGCAAGTGAAGTAAAAACAGATAAAGTAAGTCCATCAGGAGGCACGGCATTACAAATAGGAGATGCTTCCGATACTATTACTATACCTACAGGAGCAACTCTTACAGTTACCGATGGAATTGGAGTAGCAAGTGGTGGAACAGGTTTAGCTTCCTTCACTGCTGGAGATATTCTCTATGCGTCAGGCACAACAACATTAACAAAATTAGCAAAAGGAACAGCCGAACAGGTTTTGGCGATGAATTCAGGAGCGACGGCCCCCGATTGGGGATCCGTTGATCTTACCGTTTTACCAACTATAACTGCTGCCAAAGGTGGTACGGGTCAAACAAGTTATACAACAGGAGATATTGTATACGCATCAGGTAGCACAGCGATATCAAAATTAGGAGTAGGAACCGCACGACAAACATTACAAACTAATTCAGGGGCAACGGCGCCTGAATGGGTTAACTCACCACAATCCTTAATGACAGCAGCAGGAGATATTTTGTATGCTTCTGGTGCTAATACATTAGCAAAATTAGCAAAGGGAAGTGATGACGAAGTATTAACATTAGCTTCAGGAGTTCCCTCATGGGCTGCAGCGGCAGGTGGTGGTGCTTGGACATTAATTTCAACGACAACAGCATCTGACGATGCCACAATAGATTTTACAACTTTATCAGCCGATTATAAAGATTTTAAGATGGTTGGTTCTGGAATAACAGCCGCTACTAACATTTCATTTCCCAGAGTAAGATATTATGTTGGTGGTTCAGTTGTTACAGCAAGTGAGTATCAATGGAGTTGCAGAGCTGTGGATATACGAAATGATGGCGGACAGGCTATGGATGGTTGGAGTAGAGATGCAGACACTATTCAATTTATAGATCCTTATGGAGGAGCAGCTTTAGGAAATACGGCTGGGTATTGTATGGATTTTCAATATACAGTCAGTGATGTACATAGTGCATCACTTAATAAAAATAGTTGGTTTTGGAATACGATACGTCTAGGCGGAAATGTTCCTTCTCAAGGAGTTACAGCTAACTATTTTGGTGGGGGTTTATATGATGGAACTTCTGCTCTTACAGGACTTCAATTTTATTTATCAGCAGGTGACGTAGCTTTAGGAACAGTTACATTATATGGAAGGTCAACGACCTAATAGGAGATAATATGCCAAGATATCACAATATTAACGGAGTTCAGGTTCAATTTACAGCCGAAGAAGAAGCTAAAAAAGATGCTGAAATAGCACAAGATGCTGTTGATCAAGAAACTAGAAAAACTGCATCAGATCAAAGAGCTACTGACAAAGCTAATGCGAAAGCAAAGTTAATTGCTGGAGAAGCATTAACTGAAGCTGAAGCTGACACAATCGTTTTATAATAAATAAACGATCCCTCTAAGACTTTGCATTTACTGCAAAAAGTGATACTAGTACTGTAAAAGGAAAGGAAAGGAAAAAGTAAATTAATGAATTTAATGAATTACGGAGCAACTAAGCACGAAATCATAGATAATTTTTTAGATAAAAAAACTTTTGATGGAATAAAGAAGCTTATAGAGTCTCAAGGTTTTCCCTGGTTTTTGTGTGATAGAGTTTCATCAAATGAAAAGAAAGGAAATAATAATTATTATTTTTTTCATCAATTTTATGATAAACTTCAGGGCGTTGCTCAGCCTACTTCTAGAAACTTTAACGACATTTTACCTATTTTAAATAAACTAGAAGTTAAATCCTTAATTAGAGTCAAGGCTAATCTTTATCCTTATGTTGGAGCTCAAATAGAACATGGATTTCACACAGATAAAACCTTTTCTCATAAAGGAGCTATCTTTTCTATCAATAGTAATAATGGCTATACACTCTTAGAAGACGGTACTAAAATTGAAAGTGTAGAAAATAGAATTTTATTGTTTGATCCCTCTACAAAACATACAAGTGCAACTTGCACAGATAGTGTAGGGCGTATTAACATTAACATTAATTATTTTTAATGAGAGAACCTAATTGGAAATCTTATGCAATAGTAACTCCGCAACCAATCCTGACTCCACAACAATGTCAGGAGCTTATCCATACAGGACAAAGTGAACCTAAAATAAATGCTACTGTTGATACAACTGGTGAGAATAAAAAGTTAGATCAAAGATATAGAAAAAGTAATATTAGTTGGATACCTTTTAATAAAG
>Ga0310125_10002227_pt1 | contig 10085 bp, 9 predicted proteins | sample CB11b_Tmax_Bot8__FD_203508 | JGI IMG/M metagenome (GOLD analysis project Ga0310125, IMG submission 203508) | Marine microbial communities from Western Arctic Ocean, Canada - CB11b_Tmax_Bot8 | ecosystem: Environmental > Aquatic > Marine > Oceanic | place: Canada: Western Arctic Ocean | collected... | reverse complement strand
GGCCGTGTTGGCGAACAGGGTATCGCCGCCCGCGGCAGGTACTTCCTGGGCAAACAGCATGGTGCCCAACGGTGGCATCGTGGCGAACGACATATCAGAATGCCAGGCACCGCCAAAATTCCGTTTATCGGTCTCGGTCTTCAAAATCTCGAAAGCTTCCGGCGCCTCCGGCAAGCCTTCGATAAAGGGGTAAACGCTCAAGGGGCCAAAGCGCCGGGCGAAGGCGATTTGCTGATGGGGGTCCAGATCCTGTTGGTGAAAGAAGATAACCTGGTGATCCAGAAAGGCCTGATGAATTTCGTCAAAGGCCATATTACTCAGATCCGCCGACAGATCCAAACCGTGTATCACGGCGCCCAAGGCGCCCGAACAGGGCACCACATCCAGTGATTTATAGGCCATTCAATGTCTCCTAAACCCTTCTGCATATTGTGCCCGCTATTGACCACCGGCTCAAGCCTGATAGCGGAACGCCCGGCGCAGGCCAAAAAACCGGCGCTGCCGCATATTATTGAAATTGTGCTGGCTGCAGGCGGGGAAGCGGTCTTTCGGGACCATTTGCAACATGATGCAAATCGTACCTGGTAAAATAGAGATGCCGGCCAGCGCCTTTTGTTATTTCCCGGTATCCCAAATCACCGGTTTTCTGGGCGCCACGTCCGCCGCGCGGATCAGCGTGCCCTGGAAGGGCCGGCTGAGCGTGACGCTGCCGGCCGCCTCGCTAACCTCCACGACGCCGTGCATCAATATAACGCCATGGCCGAAATTTATTTCACCGGCCCAGAAATACGTGCCCCGAATACCGATGGTGGCGACCGGCATCTTGATTTGCAGGCCAGGGCCGCCCATCTTGCCGGAGATAAAACGCATGGCGCCCTTCAATAACGTGATGACGCCGCCGGCGTTGCCATAGACATACTCGTCCAACACCACTTCAGCTTCGGTGCAATCGACAGCACGCTGCCGTCCCGGAACCGCAATACGGCGCGGACATCCTGGCCCTTCTTGACCTCGTCATTTTGAAAGACTGGCAGATCCCGCAGCAAGTCTCGGGTTTGACCGCCCAGTTTGCCCTCGACGTTGGTTTTGGTGCGGGTAACACCCCCAATCCTCTAGTTTCCCGCGTCGGTGGCGGCAGAAAATCCAAGAACCAAGAAGAGGATGGCCAAAATAGTCAATGCGTTGGCGATTGATCGCGTTTTCATGACGATTTCTGATCTGTGTTGTCCTCTCACCTACGGCCCAACGTTAAGGACGGAGGCCAGTGTCACTGAACAAAAACCGCGCTGACGCGGCTTCGCCGACGACAGCTGGTTTAATTCAGAGGCTATTTAGCTGCCTTAAAATACGCCTAGTGAATTAGGAACACCCAAAAACACATAGTTAACGTTGCCGTAGGAAATTGCCCGCAATTCGGCCTCCCGCCTTTCCATATTTCGCCGAATTCACCTTATCAGGGCCGCGCGCACCGCCGGATCGTCGCCAAGGCCTAATTCGGCCAAAATCTCCTCCGTATGTTCACCTACCTGCGGTGGCGGGCGGCGCATCTGGGCCGGCGTGCGGGCAAAGCGCCAGGGAAAGCGCGGCACCTTGATATCCGTGCCGTCCCTCGCTGCCATCGACATGGTCATGCCCAGCGCCTTGGCCTGGGCGCTTTCAAAGGCCTCCTGGATTGAAAGCACGGGTCCATGGGGGATGTCGTTCTCAACCAGAAACCGGGTCCATTCCTCCGTGCTTTTCTCCACCATCGCCTCGGCGGTGACGGCGCGCATGGCAATTTTGTTGATGGAACGGGCGCTGCCGTCGGCGAAACGGGCGTCATCTTTCCATTCCGGCCGGCCGCAAAAATCGGCGAAACGGCGAAAGTCCTCATTGCGGGCCACCATGATCTGGATATGGCCGTCAGAGGTATCGAACAGGCCATAGGGCGCGCTGGCCGGATGGTGGTTGCCTTCGGGTTGGGGATCCTGGCCAGAGGCAAAAAACTTCCCCGCCTGCACCGTCAACATCGACATGGTCGCCTCCAGCAACGAGGTGCGCACCACCTGGCCACGGCCGCTTTGCTGCCGCTCCATCAGGGCGCCCAAAATGCCAATGGTATTGCACAAGCCGCCGATGACGTCCGAGACGGCGATGCCTGATCGGATCGGACCCGTCTCCGCGCTGCCCGTAATGGACATCAAGCCGGAATAACCCTGCACCAGCTGATCAACGCCCGAACGCGCGCCCATGGGCCCCACATCGCCAAACGCCGACAGCCGGGCCACCACCAGGTGGGGAAAGTCGCGTTCCAGCACATCATCGGTATAACCCATAGTGTCGAAAACGCCGGGCCGGAAATTTTCCACGACCACATCGCCGGTCCGCATCAGCGCCTGCAACGTTTTATTCCCGCCCGGCTTGCGCAGATCGATATGCAGGCTGCGCTTGTTGCGGTTGGCGGTGGTAAAATAGCCGCCCATGCCGGGGCTGAAACTAGGCGCCTGCTGGCGGAGGGTATCGCCCTGCCCGGTCTCTACCTTGATCACGTCGGCGCCCATATCACCCAACAACATCGGTCCCAGAGGACCCGCGATGACCCGCCCCAGGTCAATCACCCTAATTCCGCTCAATGGCATAGCTGTCCCCTTTTTTGCTTTAACCTCATAAACGCCTCTGATCATAGCAAGGCATCCCGAAAGGCTCTAGCATGGCGGAGAATTCAGAGGGATAGCGTGATGACCGAACAGGCCCGCCGGCAGGCAATGGAGTTGGGGTTTTGGGACGGGCCGGTAACGGCGCGGGCGCTGCCAAAGGGCCTTACCAACCACAATTTTCTGGTTGAAGACGGGACCCGGCGATATATGGTGCGCATCGGCGATGACCGACCGGAACATGCTGTATTCCGATACAACGAAATCGCGGTCAGCCTGGCCGCGCACGATGCCGGCTTATCCCCGGCCCTGCTGCACCACGAACCTGGCGCCCTGATTTTTGACTACCTGACGGATGCGGTCAGCCTGGATGCCAATGATTTAGGGCAAGACGCCAACAGGGACCACCTGACCGGCCTTTTGGGCCAATGCCATCTGGATTTGCCCAGTCATCTGGAAGTGCCGGGGCCTATGTTCTGGGTCTTTCATCTGAACCGCCGCTATGCCCGGATCATCATGCAGCATGGTGGCCGCATGGCCCCGGCGATTACCAGGCTCATGGCCCTGAACGACGAATTGGAAACCGTAATCGGACCGATCCAACCAGTGTTCTGCCATAACGACCTGGTGGCGGCGAACATTCTCGACGACGGCGAACGATATTGGCTAGTCGATTGGGAGTTCGGCGGCTGGAACGACGGTTTGTACGACCTGGCCAGCCTGGCCGCCAACCTGGACCTGGAAGCAGGGGTGGTGGATCATATGCTGCGCCGTTACCTGCATCTTAGAGATGAAGAGCCGAACCAGGCCAGCCGGCGCAGGTTCAAGACGTGGAAATGCGCCGCCTTGATCTGGGCCGGCCTATGGGGCGGCGTGGGCGAAATATTTGCCAACCTGGATTTCGATTACGCCGCCTACAGCCAACAGCGTCTGGATCAACTGGAGCGCGCCATCGCCGATTTCCGAGGATCCTGAGTTGGCCCGGACATTCCGCCCGACCGGGGCGGGCCGTTTATTTTCGCCGTGGTCTCAGGCGGGGTCTCAGGCAGGTCTGGCGCAGCTCAGGCGAGCGTCAGACGCATATTTTCCCGGGCCACGATGGCGCCATCCCAGGCCAGGCGAGCCTCTGCCTCCAACAGCTCCATGAACGGGTCTTCGTGATCCGGGTCATGATGGAAGATGACCAGACGCTTGGCATTGGCCAGCTTGCACAGGCGCACCCCTTCCTGCCAGGTTGAATGGCCCCAACCAACCTTGGACGGGAACTCCCGGTCCGTATAGGTGCAATCGTAGACCACTACATCGGCATGATCTATCAGTTGCAGAATATTTTCGTCCGGCTTGCCCGGGACATGTTCCGTATCGGTCACGTAACAAAAGCTCTTGTCGCTGTAATCTATCCGATATCCGGTAGCGTTATTGGGATGGCGCAACAATGTGGTGGTAACCTTGATACCGTTGCCCAAGGTGAAGTTGTCACCGGCGACGAAATCCTCAAACACTATCTTCGAACGCATGGCCTCGATCGGAACAGGGAAATTTGGCTGGTTCATCTGCCCGGACATGATGTCGTACAGGGTCTCCGGTGTTTCGAAAAGATGCCCCGCCATGATGCGGAAATCACAATCGGGCTGGAAAGCCGGTGAAAAGAAAGGAAAGCCGTTGATATGATCCCAATGGCTGTGGGACATCAGGATATCCGCCCGGAGGACACCCTTTTTCATCATCCAATGACCATAATTCCGCAGGCCTGTACCACAATCAAATATGATACGCTGGCCACTACAAGAGACCTCGATACAGGAGGTGTTGCCGCCAAACATCACGTATTTCGAGGATGGGCAAGCTATCGAGCCTCTAACACCCCAAAATTTGATCTTGAACCCCATCAGTTTCCCCTAGAGTATAGCCCTCGTCCATATGCTCAGATGCGTTATTAGCCAACGTAATCAATAGGTAATGATATCGAACCTGATATCCTACGACAAGGGTTCAAGCGGCGGCCAATTCCTGCTCCACCAGCTTAACCCAGTATGAAGCGCCGATCGGCAGCACCTCGTCATTAAAATCATAGTTGGGATTGTGCACCATGCAGCCCCCAGGCTCGCCGCCAACGCCATTGCCAACCCAGACATAACAGCCGGGCTTGGCCTGCAACATCCAAGAAAAATCCTCCGCCCCCATCGTCGGTGGCAGATCGCGTCGTACATTCGCCTCGCCAACGACATTCGCGGCGGCGCGATGGGCAATTTCCGTTTCTTCCGGGGTATTGATGGTCGGGGCGTAACGGCGGTCATAGGTATAATCGATGGTGGCGCCGTGGGCCGCCGCGATCCCCTCCGCCACGCGCTTGATCTCCACCTCCATGATATCCTGCACCTTGACCGAGAAGGCCCGTGTGGTGCCTGCGATCAAGGCCGTCTCCGGGATCACATTAGTGGTGTGGCCGGCCTGAAACTTGGTCGCCGAGATCACCGCCTGTTTCAACGGATCCACGGTGCGCGAGACGATCCGTTGCAAACCCATGACGATTTCCGCGCCGATCAGGACGGGATCAACGCCTTGATGGGGCATCGCTCCATGCGCGCCCGTGCCGTTCACGATGATTTCAAAAAAATCAGCCGAGGCCATCATTGGCCCCGGCATCAGGGCGATCTGGCCCACAGGGATACCCGGCATATTATGCATGCCGTAGACATCGTCGCAGGGAAATTGATCAAACAGACCCTCCTGCACCATGACCCGGCCGCCGGCCTCGTTCTCTTCCGCCGGTTGGAAAATAAAGTAAATGGTGCCATCGAAATTCTTAGTTTCCGCCAAATAACGGGCGGCCCCCAGCAACATGGTGGTATGGCCATCGTGGCCGCAAGCATGCATCTTGCCGTCTATTTTAGACTTGTGGACGACGTCTGCCAGTTCCTGCAAATCGAGGGCATCCATATCCGCCCGCAGACCGATCTTGCGGTCCGATTTGCCACATTTTAACACCCCGACAACACCGGTTTTGGCCAATCCGGTATGCACGTCTAAGCCGAACGAGCGCAGCTTTTCTTCGACCACCGCCGCCGTGCGTACCTCTTCAAAGGCCGTCTCCGGATGCGCATGGATATCGTGTCGCCAGGCCACCATGTCGTCGTGAAGATCGGCAATTCGGTTTATGACGGCCATGGCGTACTCCTGCTTTCGGTTCCATACGGCATTCGCCGCTGTATATGATTTAGGGCGGACCGTCCCCATTACCGTCCGCCCCTTTCGTGTACCCCGAAGCCGGCGTTATGTCATCGCTTAATGCAATATCATCACCGGTTAGGTCATGGATTTCATGATAGCACTCGTGGTGGCGCCAAGCGGTCCGATGATTTTCTACCCGCCCGCCGGCGGATCACCTAACGCCTGCACGAATTTCACGCCAGCCCCAGGACTGCATCGACATCGCCGCGATGGCCAAGGTCCCCAAAGTCGTGTTCACCCACCATCTGTCCGGCGTCGAGCCAGAATTCGACGCCTCAATTTTCTCCGGCGAGGTTATTGTCGGCAGCGATCTCGATGTCATCCAGATCTGACCCAGAATGCACCGAACCTATTTAACCGATGCGCCCATCTGCCACGGCGTGGCAGGCTACGTGGACGCCGTCGTAGACGCGGGGCATGGGCGCTTCCACGCGGCAACGCTCTTCGGCGTGGGGGCAGCGGGGATGGAAGGCGCAGCCGGACGGAGGGTTAATGGGGCTGGGAACCTCGCCGGCCACGGGGATGCGCTGGCGGCCGCTCATTTCCAGATCGGGAATGGCATCCAGCAACATCCGGGTATAGGGATGGCGTGGGTTTTCAAACAGGGTCTTGGTCTCGGCCCATTCCACCAGCCGGCCCAGGTACATCACGCCGACCTTGGTGGAGACGTGATAGACTACTGCCAGATCATGACTGATGAATAAATAGGTAAGGCCCAGGCGGTCCTGCAATTCCTTCATTAGGTTCAAAATTTGCGCCTGTACCGAGACGTCCAGGGCCGAAGTCGGCTCATCACAAACTAGGAATTCCGGTTCACCCGCTAAGGCCCGAGCGATAGAGATACGTTGGCGCTGGCCGCCCGAAAATTCGTGGGGGTAACGTTCACCATCGGCGGGCGAGAGGCCGACCTGGGTCAGCAATGCGCCGACCCGCGCCAGAATGTTCGCCTTGCCCTTGTGTATGCCGCGCACATGGATCGGCTCGGCCACGATGTCGGCGACCCGCCAGCGTGGATTGAGCGAGGCATAGGGATCTTGAAAGATCATCTGCATATGGCCCTGCATACGCTTGCGGTCGGCGGCCGCCTCGCGCGGCCCTATCTCCACCCCCTCGTACTGGATAGATCCGGCCGTGGGCTGATACAGCCCCACGATCAGGCGGGCCACGGTGGATTTGCCGCAGCCGGACTCGCCCACTAGGCTGAAGGTCTCACCCCGCTTAATATCAAAGCTGATGCCGTCCACGGCTTTTACAGATGAGCGGTCCAGGCGCTCTATCACGCGGTTCAGGAATGGCGCCGAGACATCGAAATAGCGCACCAGGCTATCCACCGATAACAAAGGCGCCACGCTCTTTTTGCCTGGATCATTCACCGGCGCTGGCCTCTACCGTGGACATGCCGAACAGATGGCAGGCAACTTGTGATTGCTGCGCGGTCTGTAAATTAGGCCGTTCCACCCGGCAGCGGTCCATCACCTGCTCGCAACGGGGGTTAAAGGCGCAGCCGGCCGGGATCTCCAGCAAGCGAGGCATGGAGCCTTCGATCTGGGTCAATTTGTCCACATGGCGGCCGATGCTGGGGATCGATCCCATTAGGCCGTGGGTATAGGGATGTCTGGCCGCGCCCACGACCTCTTGTACCGGCCCGATCTCGGCAATGCGGCCGGAATACATTACGGCGACGCGGTCTGCAGCCTCGGCGATCACGCCCATGTCGTGGGTTACCAGCATCACCGCCGTGCCATGTTCCCGGCACAGCCCCTTTAATAACGAGATGATTTGAGCCTGAATGGAAACATCCAGCGCCGTGGTCGGCTCGTCCGCGATAATCAGGCGCGGCTCGGCACAGAGCGCCAGGGCGATCACCACCCGTTGCCGCATGCCGCCCGAGAATTGATGGGGGTAGTGATCGATGCGTTCCGCCGCACCGGGAATGCCGACTTCACCCAGCAGTTCAAGGGCACGGGCACGGGCTTCCCTGTCGTTCAGGGGCAGGTGGGTCTGGATCGTTTCGACCAATTGCCGGCTGATGGAATAGAGTGGGTTGAGGGAAGTCAGGGGATCTTGAAATATGGCGCCGATGCGGCGGCCGCGGATCCGGCGCAGTTCTTCGTAGGGCAGGTTATCAATGCGCCGGCCTTCCAGGATGATTTCGCCCTGGGCGATACGGCCTGGCGGCTCCAGCAAGCCGATAATGGCGGCGCCGGTCAAGGATTTACCGGCGCCCGATTCACCCACCACCCCAAGTATTTCGCCTGGCGCAATATCAAACGAGATGTCATCCACCGCCACCAAGGTGCCATGCCGGGTAGGAAATTCAATCCGCAGGTTGCGGACCGACAACAGGGCTTGGCTGCTGCTGTTTGGTTGGTACATGCCTATGTCACCGCAGCTTGGGGTTCAGGGCGTCACGCAGCCAATCGCCCAACAGATTGACCGCCAGAACTAATATGGCCAGCACGGCGCCGGGGAACAGGGCAATCCACCATTCGCCCGAGAACAGGAAATCCTGTCCCACGTTGATCAAGGTGCCCAGGGACGGCTCCGTCGGTGGCAGTCCGACGCCGAGGAAGCTCAAGGTTGCCTCGGTGATAATGGCCAGGGCCAGATGAATGGTGGCGATCACCAGGACCGGACCCATGACATTGGGCAGCACATGACGGAGCATGATTATAATCGTCGGGCGGCCGATCACCCGGGCAGCCTGGACATATTCCTTGTTCTTTTCCACCATGGTAGAGCCGCGCACGGTGCGGGCATATTGCACCCAGCCGGAAATGCCGATGGAAAAGATCAGGACATAGATCGCCAACTCGTCATGGGTATCGCGCGGCAACACACCACGGGCGACGCCATCCACCAACAACGCCAGCAAAATAGCGGGAAAGCTGAGTTGGATGTCGGCGACACGCATGATGACAGCATCGGTTCTGCCCCCCACATAGCCGGAGACCAAGCCTAGGCCGACGCCAAAAAACAACGAGAAAACCACCGCTGCGAAGCCAACCCCAAGGGAAATGCGGGAGCCATGGATAATGGTTGAAAGGATGCCGCGTCCCTGATCATCCGTGCCCAGCAAAAAGCGCGCATCACCCTCGGCCATCCAAACGGGTGGAATGGATGCATCCATCAAATCGATCGAGGCCAGGTCGAAGGGATTATGCGGCGCCACCCAGGGGGCAAACAGCGCCGAGAGCATGATCACGGCCGTAACCGCCGCAGCCACTATGGTAACGGGAGAGCGTTTAAAACTATACCAGATATCGCTGTCCCTAGCCCGCGCCAACAAATCCACCGCCCGCTCCCACGGGCGTAGTTCTACCACCGCACCGCCCCGCACTGATCTAACTTCAACCATGGCCGCCGCCCGCGCCCCGGTCCACCCGCAGGCGCGGATCGACGGCGTAGTACAACAAATCAACGATCAGATTGATGACCACGAAAAACAACGCGATCAGGCACAGGTAGGCCGCCATCACTGGGATATCCACGTCGGCCACCGCCTCGATGAACATCCGGCCCATGCCGGGCCATTGAAAGACTTGCTCTGTAATGATGGCAAAGGCGATGACGGAGCCAAGCTGCAGCCCGGTAATGGTAATGACCGGCACCAAGGTATTTTTCAGGGCATGACCAAAATTCACCGCCCGATTACTGAGGCCGCGGGCGCGGGCGAATTTGATATAATCCGTGCGCAGCACCTCCAGCATTTCGGAGCGCACCAGACGCATAATCAGGGTCATCTGAAACAGCGCCAGGGTAATCGAGGGCATGATCAGAGCCTTCAAGCCAGAGACCGTCAATAGCCCCGTGGTCCAGCTGCCCAATGCCACCACCTCGCCCCGGCCAAAGGTCGGCAGCCAGCGCAGAATAACGCCGAACAGCAGGATCAGCAGGATGCCGATCAAAAAGGTCGGCAACGATATGCCGATCAGGGAAACGCTCATAAATATCTTGGCTAAAAAGCCGTCCCGGCGCAGGGCCGTATAGACCCCCATGGGGACGCCGATAAAAAGGGCCAGAATGACCGAAATAATGGATAGTTCCAGGGTCGCCGGCATCTTCTCCAGCAACATCGTCTTCACGGGCCGGCGGTGGATATAGGAAAAGCCAAAATCACCCCGGGCCGTGTTGACCACATAGCGCCAGTATTGGACTACCACGGAATCGTTCAGGCCGAGTGTCTCCCGCAGCTGTTGCCGATCCTGCAGAGTGGTGTCA
>Ga0310125_10002222_pt1 | contig 10095 bp, 9 predicted proteins | sample CB11b_Tmax_Bot8__FD_203508 | JGI IMG/M metagenome (GOLD analysis project Ga0310125, IMG submission 203508) | Marine microbial communities from Western Arctic Ocean, Canada - CB11b_Tmax_Bot8 | ecosystem: Environmental > Aquatic > Marine > Oceanic | place: Canada: Western Arctic Ocean | collected... | reverse complement strand
TGGCAGGGTCATTGTTCGGTCCACACGCGGTTCACCCCACAGCAGATCCAGGAATCCCGCGACAAGTACCCGGACGTGAACGTCATCGTTCACCCGGAGTGCACACGAGAAGCCGTGGACGCCTCCGACTACGTCGGTTCGACCGAGTACATCGTCAAGATGGTCTCGGAGGCGCCCGCCGGATCCGTTTGGGGGATCGGGACAGAGATCAACCTGGTCAATCGGCTCGCCAAGGAAAACCCTGACAAGACGGTGTTCTGCCTGGACCCGATCGTGTGCCCCTGCGCCACCATGTACCGGATCCACCCGGCATACCTGCTCTGGGTTCTGGACGGCCTGATGGCCGGCCTGGTGATCAACCCGATAAAGGTGGACGGGCAGACGGCGATCGACGCCCGGGTTGCACTCCAGCGAATGCTGGACGTGGCCGGCTAGAAGTCGCTCCGTGAATAGTTCTAGGGACCTTATCGGGGACTTCCCGTACGCCGCGATTGACGACGTGATCGACCGCGCCCTGCGTGAAGACCTGAGCCTTGGCGACGCCACGACCGACGCCTTGATCCCGTCGAACCTTCTTGGTGCTGCGAACCTCGTGGCGCGCTCTACGGGTATGCTGGCGGGCGTACAGGTCGCATGCGAGGTATTTCGTCGTGTGGCCCCGAGCATCGAAGTAGAACCACTTGTGGAGGACGGCTTGCGGCTTGAGCCGGGTCAGGTGATAGCCCGGATCTCTGGTTCGATGGCCGGGATTCTGAAGGCAGAACGCACCGCGCTCAATCTTCTTCAGCGCATGAGCGGCATCGCAACCATGACAGCAGAGCTTGTGGACGCCGTAAAAGGGACTAACGCCCGGATCATCGATACACGCAAAACGGCCCCGGGTCTGCGCGCTCTGGACAAGTACTCGGTCACAGCAGGTGGCGGCACGAATCATCGTTTCAATCTTGGCGATCTTGTGCTCATCAAGGACAACCACCTTGAGACGCTAGCCGCAGAGGGTCTTGGCATTGCAGACGTGGTTCGGCGCGCCCGCCAGAACGCCCGCCATAACCTCCGGATAGAGGTCGAGGTCGAGACGGTCGATCAGGCCGGCGAGGCGCTTGAGGGCGGTGCAGACATCATCCTGCTGGACAATATGTCGCCGGACGAGATGAGCAGGGCGGTGACTTTGGTGGCGGGCCGAGCGCTCACCGAGGCATCGGGCGATATAAGCATGGCGACCGTCCGAGCCGCCGCCGGATCCGGTGTCGATCTGATCTCCGTAGGCGCGTTAACCCACTCCGTAAAAGCGCTAAACATCGCCCTCGACTACGAGAGCCGATAGGGAGCCTTTAGGCCCGGGGTGCTCCGAGTCGTAAAACATGATGGATGCCGGGCCGATGTCGTTGACGGATGTTGCGCCACTTTCATTGGTGACGCCGGCGCCCTTTGCGACGATATCCAGTCGTTCTGCTGCCTGTACGAGCGGTCGCACACCTTCTGGTCGCCTGACGGCCGCTCTCTTGTGTCGACGGGACTACCCCAGAACCCCGGCGAGGGTGAAAGTGATCCCATAGCCACCGTCCGATCGGAGGTCTGGGTAGTCAGCGCCGACGGGAGCACTCTGGCCAGGTCGCTGGGACAGTGTGGCCTGGCGCTCTGGACGCAGTTGATAGAAGGCGAATTTACACACGCCTTCGGTATCCCGGAGCACAGCGTCTCGACGCAGCAGTCGTAAGGGTAGATTGGCATCGACCACAAGGGCGGATCGTCAGTCGGCCCTACGCGTTTCCGATAGGCCGGGTGTGTACGAAGTAACCGGGTGCAGCAAGCTCGGGCCTAGAGCGGAAATGAACGATCCGGGACACGTTGTGCCTAGGTGGGTTCCTTCCTCTCCCGGCCGGGAGAGGAAGGAGGTGAGGAGTGAACCGTGCAAAGTGGTTTGACGCTAACGCGTTATCCTGCGATCAAGGTGTAATTGTCACAACTGGACGGAGTTAGCGCCGCCCCTCCGGGGTCGTCCAATATTCCTTACCCCCGCGCCGCTTCCATGCGCGCCAGTGCTGACCCGTAAATAGCGTCCGGCCGCAGGATCATGGCGACCCGTTTATCGTCATCCACGAGCTTGTCGTACTCGGCCCAATTAGCGCTACGCCTACGAGTGGTTGCACTGAAAATGTTTTGGCGGGCTCGCCGCAACTCCTCCGGATCGGTATTTCCCGAGTGCTGCATCTCCATCGTGCCCTCAAACACGAGGAACCCGGACCACCAGTCCTCGTGAGAGATCAGGACCGAGCTGCGAGGGTCTCTGAGAAGATTCTTGAACTTGATCCGGGTCTCCGTAATCGAGATACCTACGCCGCCATCACGCGGGTAAACCGTGACGATGCTGAGCTGCGGCATTCCGTTGCCCCGGAACGTCGTCATCACGCCCTGCGGGTTGTCGTGGATGAACTGTTCGATATGTGGCTCTAGTTGCATCGTGCATGTACTCCTGATTTTGTGCTGAATATAAGTCGCGGTCTAGCCCCGTCTTGGCGTCTTCCGGTCGGCCGTGTCTAGGATGAACGTCGCCGGCCCATCGTTTGCCAACTCCACCAGCATCTTTGCGCCGAATACGCCCGTTTCAACCCGCAAGCCGGTCTCTTTGAATGCGTCAACCACCTGGTTAAAAAGCGGCTCAGAAATCGCTCCCGGAGCGGCCTCTGTGAACCCCGGTCGACGGCCCTTTCGAGTCGATGCGTACAGTGTGAACTGGCTGACGAGCAGGATGTCGGCATTCGCGTCCAACGCCGATCGTTCGAACTCGATATCGTCGTCATCGCCGTGAAAGATCCGCAAATTGGTGATCTTGTCCCGGAGGTAGGTCACCTCCCCCGGCCCATCATCGTGCGTAATCCCGATCAAGATAGCCAGTCCCGCACCGGCGCTTCCGGTCACAGCGCCATCCACGATCACGGACGCACGGCTGACGCGTTGGACAACAGCTCGCAAAAAGGGACCCCCTGCGCTGGATTAACGGTGAGACATCATGTTATCCCGAAATCAAAGGGAGCTAATTAATGTCCGCGAAAACACCGTAAGGGGCTTGTTCCGCCTGCACAGTAATTTGGCAGCCCTCGAAAACCGGGTTAAACGATTCCCCACTTCCGGTCGGGAGAGGGCGCAGGGTGAGGGGGTTGTCGCTTGGAAAGCGTCAACGACCGAGCGCATTATTGCAGCAATCCGGTCCTTCGAGGATCTCGGGGATCTAGCGCTTGCCGAGGTATTGTCATACGCCCCTACGATCGTGGCTGCGACACGGACGGAGCAAGGCCTGCCTCTACGACGGTGTTGTAGTCCCCTCTATTTCGAGGAGGGAGTGGCATTCGAGGTGCTCTTGGAGTCGCTCGACGACGACTTGCTCTTCGGTTCCGACTTGTCCGACTTGGAACTCTTCGAGCCAGAGTCAGACTTGGACTCCGACTTCTTCTCGGTCTTGGACTCAGACTTGGACTCCGACTTCTTCTCGGTCTTGGACTCAGACTTCGACCCGTTTTCGGAAGAGTCCGAACCAACATCTGAAGCGCCGTTCGACGCCCTGTTATCGGTCACGTAAAACCCGCTGCCTTTGAAGTGGACGGCGATGGGCGACAGCAACCGCTTGGCCTCCACATTACAAACCGGGCACACGGTTATGGAATCATCGGTGTAACTCTTGGAAACCTCAAATGTGTCGTTCTCACAGGCATCGTCAACACACCGATAGTCGTACCTGGGCAATGGGGCCTCCGGAGGTCGCTAATCCCATTGATCGCACGTAAAGGGGATCGCGAAAAGCGAGCGCCGATCTGGCACTCGCATTCATAAACTGCTATTCAAAATTTAGCATCGCGGTCAAATCGTGTCAAACGTAACGTCACATGGTCCAATGAAGAATTACGTTGTCGGCACGCGGGTTCAACTGATCGTCGGTGGGGTGTTCCGTGTCGCGTCCCGGAACCCGCACATCCATCGTTCCGACACATCAGATAGCGACAGGTCAACGAGATCCCCGACGACGATTCGGTCTCCGCCGGTCGTCCCCAGCCGCAACAAAGGTGCGCCTGCGGTTATGGCGGTCCGTTCCAATTCGCCCGTTTGATCGGCAGCCACCGTCACGATGATGCGTGACTGCGCCTCTCCGAAGAGCGCTGCGTCCCACCGACCGCCCAGAGCGACGTCAACCACAACCCCTCGTTCTCCAAGAATCGCCGCCTCTGCCAACGCGACCGCAAGGCCACCCTCGGACACGTCGTGAGCCGATCGCACAACCCCGGCGACGATTCCATCGCGACACGCTTGCTGCGTCTTCACTTCCAGATCGAGATCAAGTCCAGGCTGTCCCTCAACCTTGCCCAGAATCACATCTAGGTACTCGCTTCCGGCGAGTGTCGAGGCATCACCAACAAGTGACGCTGCGCCAATGAGATAAACAACATCGCCGTCTCCAGCAAACCCGGCCGATGCATGCTTCCGGACATCGTCCAACAGGCCCATGGCGCCGATCACGGGCGTCGGGTAGATCGCACCACCGGGCGCTTCGTTGTATAGGCTCACGTTCCCGCTGATAACCGGGATGCCGAACGCCTCACACGCCTTCTTTATCCCGGCAACCACCTGCATAAGCTGGTACTGGCCGTCTACAGTTTCCGGGCTCCCGAAGTTGAGGCAGTCCGTGATCGCAACGGGAAGACCGCCGGTTGCTGACACGTTCCTGCAAGCCTCTGCGACCGCTATCTGGCCGCCTATGTATGGGTCCAGGTAACAGAGACGACCGTTGCCGTCCGTGGACAGAGATATACCGCGCTTGCTGCCCTTCAGTCGCATCACCGCGGCGTCTCCACCCGGAGCCACGACCGTGTTCGTCTGCACCTGGTGATCGTACTGCCTGAACACCGGCAGCTTGGAGGCGATATTCGGAGTCGCCAGCATCTTCAAAAGCAGGTCTGATGGCGAGTCGTTCGGGATTGGGATGGCGTCAAGATCGGCCGCTTGCAAGGTCGCTATCCAGGCCGGCTTTGGTGGGTCGAACTCGTACTCGGGCGGGTCCGTGAGCACTTTGATCTGAGTCTCGGACAGCACCTCATCGTCGTCCAGGATCACAACCGAATCACCGTCCACGAATTCTCCGATCCGGGTGGCGTACAGGTCCCACTTACGGAACACGGCTTCGACCTCATGCTGACGCCCCGGTTTCACAGCAAGCAGCATGCGCTCCTGCGATTCAGAGAGCATCACCTCGTACGGCGTCATACCCTCTTCCCGTCGGGGAACAACAGCCACGTCAAGACGCAGCCCCATGTCGCTGCGTTCGGCCATCTCAATAGCGCCGCTTGTAATTCCAGCCGCGCCACAGTCCTGCAGCCCGACCACGCTATCGAGCTGGATCACCTCCATGCAGGCCTCGATCAGGACCTTCTCAAGAAACGGATTGCCGACCTGTACGGCGGACCGAAGTTCGTTCTGCTCTTCAAAAGTACGGGACGCCAGGCCGGAAGCGCCGTGAATTCCGTCGCGGCCTGTATCGGAGCCAACCAGGAGCAGCAAATCTCCGGGTTCTTCGGCCCGGGCGGACATGATTAATCCGTCCTCGACCAGTCCTACACACATGGCGTTCACAAGCGGATTGCCGTCGTAACAGGAGGCGAACACGACCTCGCCACCGATATTCGGGATGCCCAGACAGTTTCCGTAAAAAGAAATTCCGCCTACCACGCCGTCCAGCAGATAACGATTACGGGCGCTGTCCGGCTTGCCAAAACGCAACGAGTTCAGGAGCGCAATCGGGCGAGCGCCCATCGCAAAGATGTCCCGCACGATCCCGCCGACGCCGGTCGCCGCGCCTTCGCGTGGCTCGATAGCCGACGGGTGATTGTGGGATTCGATTTTCATCGCGATCGCCATCCCGTCACCGATGTCCAGAACGCCGGCGTTCTCTGTACCGAGTGTGGTGAGCAATCGATCGCTGTCCGCAGGCAGTGTCCGGAGAAGCGGTTTCGAGTGCTTGTAGCCGCAATGCTCGCTCCATAGCGATCCAAATAGCCCGAGTTCGAGCGGGTTTGGGTCGCGCCCGAGACGGTCAACAATCGCCTCGTATTCGGCTCTGGAAAGGGCTACTTCGTCAAGTTCAGATTGGAGAATCGGCACGAGTAATGGAGTTCTCGCGTGAATCGGGCGAAATCGCCCAGCGTTAGGTAACGACATCGATGATTCCCCGGGCAAGTTTGGCGATCCGGACCCCGGATGAATCACAATGTGCTTAGTCTAGCCGCCTCGGGGACCGTCGCACAGGCGTCAGCTTTCAAATCTCGTATTCAATCCAATCGACGCCCGGGTTCTCGTGGGGGAATAGAATTGGTTTGCCAGCCTCGGGGCGATATCGGCGACTCGCCGAGAGTCCGCGGGGCTTATGTATAGCAGCGCTAACCCACCTTTTCCCATGTTCAAGCGCGTTCTCGTCCCGATGAACGGTTCCGAGAGCACGGAGCGAATCCTGCCCCATCTCGTCCAGCTGACGAATTGGTGCGACTCCGAGCTGACGTTGCTGCACGTCCTACGTCCAACACGATCACGCTCCACGGGCCACCTGCAGATCGAGTACCCGAACATGCTTACGGACCGTGCCCAGGGTCTGGCACGAGAGTACTTTGCAGAAGTGGTCGAGCAGTTCGATAACGTCGGCGTCATGGCGCACCCCACTACTGCCGCAGGGGAGCTTGTCGATACCGTCGTGTCACGGGCCTCGGCCGGTGGATTTGACCTGATGGCGCTTGCCGCCGGTGAACGCCATCCGGCGCTCCGTCACCTGACGGAAAGCGCCAGCGAAAAAATCCGCGTCCGGTCCCCGATCCCGATGCTAATACTGAATGGGCACCGGGCTAGGAATATCAAGGGCGGCGATGTCCCGCTTACACGACTGCTCGTGGCATTGAACGGGACACGTGTATCGGAGTTCGCACTTCCTTACGTCCGCCGCGTCGCCCGCGTAGCCAACCTGCCGATCACACTCATTCGCGTGGTGCCGGAGATAGCCGGGTTCAACCACGCCGCGGAGCTGAGCAGCGTAGCCCCGAGATTCGTTCGGGGCGCTGTGGAGTGGGCCGAAGAGTATCTCGAAGACCACGCGGCCCTGTTGGCGAAGGAAGGGTTTGACGTAAGCACTCGCGTAGAGGTGGGGGCCGCGGCGCGCACACTGACAGCCGTCCAAGAGTCGGCACCACAGCATCTGCTGGTCATGGCTTCTGTCGTTCGCAGGGGCTGGCTCCGCGGCATGCTCGGGTGCACGGCGGACGAAGTGATACGCATGTCAGGCCGGCCTTTACTGTTAATCCCGGCCGGAAAGCGACCAGGCCCGTCCGATTCCGGGTCCGATGACGGGGCGTCCGGCGGATCAAATGGTCCTACAAATTCCTGAGGCAGTGGGCCAGCAACTCGGTCCTCTTCGGCAACTCTGAGACGACCAGGTACTCGCCGTCTGCGTGTGGGTGTTCGCCCACCGCTCCCATGCCGTCTACGGTCGGAATGCCGAGCGCCGCGGTCAAATTTGCGTCGCTGCCACCGCCGGTCGACGATTCGCTGAGTTCAAGTCCGAGTTCTGCGCCAATCGACTGGACGCGACTGAAAAGCTCGGCCACTGGACCTTCGCGCTCCATCGGAGGACGGTGCAGCGCCCCGGTCATCTCCAGAAAAGTCTCGGGGTTTACCGGATTCACGTTGTGCAGCGCGTTCGTGACGCGCTGACCTTCGTCCGCCGATGTGACTCTGACATCGATGACGGCGTTCGCTTCGGCCGGAATGGTGTTGCGGGCCGATCCGCCATCTATGAGGCCGACATTGATGGTCGTGCCGAGGTCCCAGTCCTTAAGCGCCTGTATGTGAAGGATCTGATGCGCCATCTCCTCGATAGCCGAGATGCCATCTTCCGGGAAAGCGCCGGCGTGCGATGCTCGGCCCTTGATGTGCAGCCGGAATTCACCGAGTCCCTTCCGAGCTGTCTTGAGGGCGATGCCCATGCCAGGCTCCATGACGATGGTGTAAGCCGACTTGCCAGCCTCGGTCTCAACGAGCGGCCGCGAGCTTGGGCTACCGACCTCTTCGTCCGAGTTGATCAGCACCGTGAGCGCTCGTTCCGGCCAGTTGCCTGTGTCTCGGAGCATGTCGAGCGCCGTGATCGTGGCGGATATACCGGCCTTCATGTCCAGCACGCCCGGGCCGTAAATGTTCCCGTCCTCTTCCCGGTAAGGCATGTCACCCAAAGTCCCGGTCGGCCACACGGTGTCGATGTGCCCGATCACAAGGCCCGGTTTGCCTTCTCCCGGCCAGCGTGCGATCAGGTGGTCCCCGAACTCTGATTGCGCATCGATCTCTACCGTAGCCCCGAGAGTCTCAAATCGGTCTCGAACAAGCTTTATCAAACGATCGTTTGCGACCTTGTCTGAAGTAGGGGACTCGATCAGGGTCATCTGCCGCAACAGCGCAAACATGGCGGCAGACTGCCCGGAAGTAAGGCGCAAGGGCTCAGGCACACGATCCCCTTCGTGATTGCAAGAAACGGATAGGTGCACAGGATAAACGCACGGAGAGGGTATGTGCGGGGAACAGGGGTGGATCGCAATAAGCCCCTAGCTCCAAACGCGCTCATGACAAACCACGTACAGACCATGGCCGACACCTCTCCCTTGCCCTCTACGTACGCGGGCCTCTCCCGCTGGGAGAAGGGGACCTCCTAACCCTCAAGCTCCTGGAGGATCGTCTCTTCTATCTCGGAATACGGCGAGAAGCCTTCAAACCTGCCTGCCACGGCGCCGGTCGCGTCCATTACGAAGGTCCATTCGTCCGTGAACAACCCCCACTTCATCAGCAGCGGCGTGTGAACGGCGAGATCGAGATTGCCCTGGATCTCGTGCGGGTTGATGAACAGGTCGACGTGGATGAAGTCCATCCGATCCCCATACGTCTCGTTTAGTTCGCTCAGCACTTCGACCTGCGGCCCACAGACTGCCGTCGTGCAGAACGCCGGGCTGGCAAACACGACCGCAAACGGACGGCCGGATTCCAGCGCGTCAGGAACGGAGAGGTCGTACAGCTCGGGATTCCTGAGCGAACCGGTCGTCAACTCCTCGATCGACTCCACATCTGCAAGTGTCCTGTTGGCGGCGTCCGGCGGCCGCTGCCCCACGCTCGGCGCGTTGGTGACGTCGTTCACCTCAAATCTGTGTTCTGTGGTGAGGAAAGATCCGTCGGAGGTCGGCAGGGACACCTCGACACCCCACTCACCGGCGCGATCGAAATCGTAGTCAACGGTGTAGATGCCCCGGGTGCCAAAAGGGAATTCCTGGAGATTGGCGAACCGGTCGTCTTCCGGGCCTTCTCTTTCACCGTCATATCCAGTTGGGTGGAAGAAGAATTTGACCCCCACGGCCGGGAATTTCACCAGCCCGCCCGGCTCCGTCAGCACGAAAGCAAACCGGCCATTTCCGACCCCGAGATCGGTCGTCGCCAGGATGGTGGTGAGTCCGTTCTCTTCATTTTGCTGCGTGTAGTCGTCGGTGCTCGTCAACGCCGGGCGAACACTTTCAACCGCCGCCTCGGCGTGTTTGGTTGACGCGGGCGCTCCAGCTGATTCCTCGTCAACACTGCCACAAGCGACCGCTGTTATCAGGGTCAAACCGACGGCACTAGTGATCAGCGCTCGTGATAGCTCGATTCCGTAAATCCGCATAATCACGCCCCTTCTAGGTAGATGCCAAACGTGAACGCGAACATCGCGAAATTGGACGACGTTGACCGGAAGTAGAGTTCATCTTCCAGGAACTCTGGAGACTCCAGTACGGCATAGAGACGAGAATCCGTGACCTGCAGAACGGACGTGCCGTCGTCTTTGAACACGATGTCGGCACCTGCCTGCTCCATCAGCAATGGCGCCCCGTCAAGTTCAACAACGACCTCAAACGACTCCGGCCCCGCGGATTCGATCACGATGTTGACACTGCGAGCGCCAAACGGAACCCTGAGGTAGTCCTCAAGGTCCGGATCCTCCCGGGCATGGACGATCGATTCCGCACGGTTCTCCCAGAGGCCGCTCAGGTAATACTG
>Ga0310125_10002220_pt1 | contig 10098 bp, 4 predicted proteins | sample CB11b_Tmax_Bot8__FD_203508 | JGI IMG/M metagenome (GOLD analysis project Ga0310125, IMG submission 203508) | Marine microbial communities from Western Arctic Ocean, Canada - CB11b_Tmax_Bot8 | ecosystem: Environmental > Aquatic > Marine > Oceanic | place: Canada: Western Arctic Ocean | collected... | reverse complement strand
GCTGGAGGTTTTGTTCTGATTGTGGAATTACCGGATTAGGCAATTCCGATGACACGGGCGAGACGTGTGTATTGTCTTGTTCTGGAACATAAAGGCCCAGGGCTACAGAACCTTCCGGTGGGGTTGTTGCCAATTCCAGGTTAGCACCAAAGGGTGAACCACCAGCCTTAATAACTGAAGGATCCCGGCGTCGTAGAGCACTGTCGATTGCCATTTTAATTTCCCAAGGACGGGTATCATCCTGACCGTAGGATGATTCGGGAACGTTTTGGCTAAGCGCTTGGTTGACAAGGCGTTGGGCTGTAGGAATGTCGCCTCGGTCGAGTGCCGCCCGGGCCTGTGACAGGTCGGCTTGGACACTGGCAAGCTTGTTGATGACCGACGGAGATTTCGTCGGGATCACGTTTTCCTGTGAATCGGCTGACGTGAGACTGGGAAACAGGGTGGGTGTGGGAGGCACGCGGTCATTGAAAGTTGGTAGTGATTCATTTACTAATGGTTGGATGGCGGGCGTGGGCGGGGCAGAAGCTGCTGCTTTTGGCTCTGTGCGAGCGATTGCCTTCAGATCCTCGAGCAAATCCTCGGGGCGACGCTCGAATTGGCCAAACTGTACGTTCAAGCTCTTGGCTTGCTCAGCCAGAAGTTGTGCGTTGGCAAAATCCTTGTAGCTGGCCAAGGCTTCCGCTTGTTTCATCAGGTGCCGGGCATGAGCTAGCCGACTGTCGGCAGAATTTTCCCTGGCAAGTCGAGCTTTCAACTGCTGGTGTTGCTGAATCAGTGTCGAAATACGTGCGGGCGAATCGCCATTGAGTGGAAAAACCAGTCCCATGGCTTTGACCTGGTCGACAACCTTTACAGCTTGTTGAACGTTGTCAGCAGCCAAAGCACGACGCGCCTCCAGGAGTGGTGTGTCGTTCAGATGCGTCTGCCGGGTGACAAAATTTCCTGTTAGCTGGTGGGTTTCTGGCAAGAGTGGTTGATTGGCATTTGTCGGTTGGTGTGGATTGTTGATGGTTGCCGGTAAGCGCGGTGTTGGTACCGGCGGTGTCTTAGAGATCAGGCGATCTGCAACCGACTGAGATGGGGCAGGTGGCAAAACCCCCTTGGAGCCGCTGGCAGTGATGTTAGTCGATAAGGAGTCCATTCGAATGCCAGCTTGTTGAAGCTCTTTGGCGAGCATCAACGGGGTGTATTCTCCTTCCGCATAAGTCGTATCCATCGATGCGGCTTTTTGATACCAACCAAGTGCTCCGGCCAGATTTTTCTGCCGGATCGCTTGTCGACCATTTTCCAAGTATCTCGTCGCTTTTGCTTTTCGACCGTTGGTGATTTGTTCGAGAAGTTTTTCGTTGGTTTGATCTTTAAAAGGGTCTTTCGGTGTGGTTGGAGTCTTGTGGATACCAGAGATCTTGTTTTTCAACGAAGAGGCAAATTGTTGGCTGGGCAACTGTGCTTTAGTGTCCGCTTGTCGTGCCTTGGCAAGATCGCGACGCACTTTGATGGTCGAGTCGGCAAATGGGTTTCGCAACCCTTCGTAACGTACGTCCAATTCGTCGATTTGTTTTAGGTAGAATTCTACTTCGTCAAATTTTTTCTCATTCAACCGTTGGCGAGCTGTGTGCAACAGGTCTTTTGCCTGACGCCGTTGATCGGCTGCGCTTCGAGTGTTACCTAATTGCTGAGCGCATACAGATGCCACCAAAGTATCCAATGCGACCACCGATGTCCCTGTAGAAACATCGGCTGTCAGCAGCGAAGGCAGCATCGTAACGGCGGCAATAAATTTTGCGGTTTTTGTCAACACATTTCTCCTTACTGGCCATCAGTTATTTTGTACCCGATAGCCAGATCACTCTTACGACACCGCTGTTTTCAACTAAAATTGAGATGTTCGCGAGATTCCTCGTCTTTGTGCAATGCGCGACCCCGATTGAACAGGAGCCTTGCCCGGGCGAATGTCACTCGACATGGATTCTTGGTCGATTTGAATGAGAACATATAGATAAGAGCGGGATAAATAGCTGCAGCAGCAGTTTGGGTCAAGTCCATTTCAACGGCTACTTCAGGAAGACTGGCAAAGTTGCCGGTTGACGCTTGCACTGAGATCACCCTACGATGTGAGATCCGATCTTTTCACCAGCTTTGATTGAGTTACGCCATGCCAGCAACGAAAGTGGCAATTGTTGGTTTAGGAACCGTTGGGACAGGCGTCGCCCGGATTCTCGGGGATCATGCCCGCCCGATAGCGCGCCATGCAGGTGGCGAGATGCGCCTGGTTTGCGCCGTGGTCCGAGATATGAATCGGCCACGGGATTTTGCACCTGCAGACGGTGTTTTGACGGATAATCTGTCGACTTTAATCTCGGATCCCGAGATTAAAGTCGTGGCGCAACTCATTGGTGGGCTGGAGCCCGCCCGTACGATCATGCTGCAACTACTAGAAGCAGGCAAAGATGTCGTAACTGCCAATAAGGCATTGTTAGCTGAGCATGGTCCTGAATTGTTTGATCGGGCACGCAAGCTGGAGCGGTCGATTGCTTTTGAAGCAGCTGTTGCCGGTGGAATCCCGATTGTCACGAACATCAGCCAGTGTTTGAGTGCCAATCAGATCACTTCACTCAGCGGTATTCTGAATGGCACAAGTAACTTTATCGTTACCCAGATGGAAGAGCATGGCGTGGACTATGCGACCGCTGTCCAGGACGCTCAGCGACGAGGCTATGCTGAAGCAGATCCAGCGATGGATGTCGATGGTACCGATACGGCTCAAAAATTGGCAATTCTTGCTCACTTGTCATTTGGTGCATGGGTCAGTTGGCGTGATATTCCGACAACGGGAATTGATGCCATTCATAGTGCCGACCAAAGAAGTGCTCAAGAAATGGGATACCGAATTAAGCTGCTTGCAGTGGCCAGTTTGGAAGAAGACGGATTAGAGCTACATGTTTCTCCAACGTTGGTTAAGCTTGGCACACCCCTGGCTGAGGTCAGAGGTGCTTATAACGCTATAAGTGTTGTCGGAAATGCCCTCGGACGAGTATTTTTTCAGGGGCTAGGTGCAGGCCAAATGCCTACTGCATCAGCAGTCGTAGCTGATATGATCGATATGGTTGCGGGTCGATCTGCGATCACCTTTCAAAGACTCGATCTTTGGTCGAACCGAGAAAACGGTGTTGTTCTCAAAGATCATGCCAAGGTAATGAGCCGTTATTATTTGCGGTTTATGGTAGATGATCACCCGGGCGTGTTGGCGGAGATAACAGGCATTTTAGGGCACCATCAAATTTCAATAGCATCGGTTATTCAGCACGAGTTGGGTGATGTTGAGGGCAACGACGTCCCTCTGATGATCATGACACACCTGAACAACGAAGGGGCGGTCCAGGCAGCGGTAGAGGAAATTGATCGATTGGAAAGCGTGAGAATGGGCAGTGTCACAATGCGAGTTTTGGACTGATTATGAAATACGTAATTATTATTCCCGATGGATGTGCTGACGAACCTCAACAGGAGTTCTCAGGGAAAACACCCTTGCAGGTTGCTCAGACGCCGGTCATGGACGGAATCGCGTTGGAGGGTCTGGTCGGGCAAGCAAGTAATGTTCCGGTGCATCTGGCACCCGGATCGGCCGTGGCCAATATGAGCCTGCTCGGCTACGACCCCGAGGAACACTTTACGGGTCGTGCACCGCTTGAAGCTGCGGCTCAAGGGATTGATTTGGCTCCCACCGATTGGGCGATTCGTTGTAATCTGGTAACCATCGAAAAGCAAATCATGCGTGATTTTACCGCAGATCACATCTCCAGCGATGAGGCGGTGGAATTGTTGAACACTGCGCAAAAAGAATTGCGAACTGGTTCGGTTTCCATGGATCGTTTGGAGTTCAAACCGGGGGTCAGTTATCGAAATTTGTTAATTTATCGAGGGTCTGACAATCCGTCTCCATTCACTGAGGAAACCACGGCCACACCACCTCATGATTTGACAGACAAATCTGTAGCCGACGACTTTCCCTGTGGTCCAGGGAGTGATTTGTTGACCGATATTATGGGACAGACGGTTGATCTGTTTGCCAAGCACCCTGTTAACGTCGAACGTGCGCGACAGGGGAAATTGCCGGCCACCAATGTCTGGCTTTGGGGATTGGGTCGGATGCCGAAACTGGCTCCCTTTGCCGATGTTTATGGAAAGACAGGAGCGATGATCACGGCTGTTGACTTGCTGCGCGGATTGGCAGCGTTGATTGGTTGGCAACGGGTGGAAGTGGATGGTGCCACGGGATATACCGATACGGATTATGCAGCCAAGGGTCTTGCGGCAATAGAAACTTTACCCCATGTTGATGTGGTTTGTGTCCATGTGGAGGCTACAGACGAAGCATCTCATGAAGGAGATGGTCCAGCCAAGGTTAAGGCTCTCGAAGAAATTGACCGGCATATTGTGGGTCCGGTTTGGCAAGCTCTTCGCAGTCAAGGGGAATATCGCATACTTGTTACACCGGATCATCCCACGCCCTTGCGAACCAAGACGCATAGTCACGGAATGGTACCTTTCTGCAGCTGTGGTGTGGGAGTGTCCGCTGATTCATCGACAACCTATGATGAACTGTCGGCTCAACAGTCCTCGCTGGCTTTCGATCCGGGCTGGAGATTGATGGAATTTTTTTTGAATTAGTAATCAATAATGGCATTGCATGCCATTGGATTGGCCTGCAGTGTTATCGTTTTAAACGGTTGTGGATCTACTTTAATCATGACGCTCATTGTTCAAAAATTTGGAGGTACTAGCGTTGCCGATGCTGAAAAGATTTTGTCAGCTGCGCGTAAAGCCGTGAGGGCTCACCAGCAAGGCCATCAAGTTGTGATGGTTGTCAGTGCGATGGGTAAGAACACTGATATGTTGGTGGATTTAGCTAGTCAGTTGAACCAACGGCCGCCGGCACGAGAGATGGATATGTTGCTTTCGACTGGCGAGCAAGTGAGCGTTGCGCTGATGGCGATGGCGATCGATTCACTGGGACACAAGGCTGTCAGCTTGACAGGTGCGCAAATTGGTATTCGTACCGACAGTACCCATACCAAGGCACGGATTATCTCGATTTCAACTGATCGAATGCAATCCCTTCTTAATGAGGGTCAAATTGTCATTGCCGCCGGTTTTCAAGGCATTGATGAGGAGTTCAATATCACCACTTTGGGACGGGGTGGAAGCGATACGACGGCGGTTGCGTTAGCCGCTGTACTGGGGGCTGACACCTGCGAGATTTACACCGATGTTGATGGCGTTTACACCACGGATCCACGTAAAGTTGCTGAAGCGCGACGAGTATCTCAAATCAGCTACGATGAAATGTTGGAATTAGCGAGTCTTGGTGCAGGAGTCATGCACAGTCGCTCAATTGAATTTGCCAAGAAGTTCTCCGTACCCATTCACGTCCGAGGCAGTTTTACAGATCTTCCAGGTACTATGATTGTCGCTGAACCTGAGGTAGCTGATCGACCCGTGGGTGGGGCGGCAGTTACGCTTGACGAAGCCCGAGTGGCAGTTTCTGGGGTTCCTGATGTTCCGGGTTCAAGCTGGCACATCTTTTCCCGCATTACTGACCAAAATATTTCTGTTGACATGATTGTTCAAAATGTGGGAGACAATGAAAAAGCCGATATTGCATTCACGGTACCCCGCAACGAATTGGAAATGACGTTGGAAGCGACACGCGAAGCGGCTGCCGAGCTTCAAGCGATTGATGTGACTTATGATGAGAATGTTTCGAAAGTTTCTGTCGTTGGTGTGGGGATGGCCCAACAAACGGGTGTCGCGGACCAGATGTTTGGCGCATTGGCCAATGCCGGGATTAGCATGCAAATGATCACCACCAGTGAAATTAAGATCTCGGCACTTGTTAGTCGAGATGAAGCGCTTTCCGCCTTGCGTGAAATCCACCGGGTGTTTGAACTGGATGTCGAGCCCGATGACAAGAATCGGGGTCACTCGATCCGTTCAGGCATGATCGGAGACGCTGTCGATGTCGTTGAGCGTCTTCGAGGTGTCGGCATGGAGGAACTGACCATTGATGACATTGTATTGGATAAAAGCCAGGCCCGTGTAACGATCGCTAACATACCGGATGTACCCGGTGTTGCAGCCCATGTGTTCGATGAAGTTGCTGCTGCCGACATTTTCGTCGATATGATCGTGCAGAGCTATGGCTACGATGGAAAAGCTACTTTAAGCTTTACAGTACTCAAGGATAAATTAACGGAAAGCCTGGAAGTTGCCAATCGCCTGACCAAAGAATTAGAATATGGTGTGGCGTCGAGCAGTCCGGATGTGGCGAAGCTGTCTGTGTCAGGCATTGGATTGCGCAGCCATACAGGGGTGGCTATTCGTATGTTCAAATCGCTGGCAGATGCGGGTATCAATGTCAACATGATCAACACCAGTGAGGTGCGTGTCAACATTGTCGTCGACGGCAGCCAGGGAGACCTGGCTTTGGTGTGTCTGAACCAAGCGTTTGCCGATGTCCTGCGGTGAGTTCTGCCGGTTAGTTCAACACGTCGCCCAAGACGTCTTCGGCGACATAGATGGGTAATACCGGATCACAAGTGACTGCCACAGCAATCGCATCCGAGGGGCGTGAGTCGATCTCCACCAGTTCGCCATCTTGTCGCAAGCGAAGCTTAGCGAAGTAGGTGTGATCACGAAGTTCATGAATGACCACACTGTCAAATTCGGCACCTAACATCTCAACGGAATTGACGAGCAGGTCGTGCGTCAAGGGACGAGGAGATTGTTGATCCTTGACGCGCCGATCAATGCTTGTAGCTTCAAAAATACCAATTAGGATCGGAAACGTGCGGTCACCGTCGACTTCCTTAAGATAAATAACCTGTTGGTCATTGATTTCGCTGATGATGATCCGCGACAACGTCATTTGCACCGGCATGGATGCGATCCTTATCACTAAAAGAGGGCCTGTGAGACGTCAGAATTTCTCTAAAGTTGGCATGGATACGAGGGTAGGAGCACAAATTGAGATAGCCAAAAAGTTGCTTCCCCTTTGTAAGATGGCCGATGATCTCACACAACGGTCCGTTGAAGGTGATGTCGTCAACTGACCTTTTTACATGGAGCAGCTGCCTAACGCCAAGTCGCAATTATACTTGGCGCAAGGGCTATCGAACTAGTGGGCGACTCTTGAATTGAGCAGCATTGCCGAGAATCATCATTTCTCGGGGTACAAATTTTTAACGACGATTCATTGAATTTGATCTAATTTCCCATGTATATCGTTTGTATTTACTGGATGTCGTCTGGAAGACTGTCCAGGGCGGCTTTTGTCTTGGCCAGCTGCTGATGAAGATCGGCTAACGCCGCGCGTTCCTTTTCCACAACTTCGGCTGGAGCTCGCTCGACAAAATTGGCATTGGACAGCTTCTTTTCTTTGCCGGCAATCAGTTTGGTCAATTTGTCACCATCCTTCTCTAGTCGGGCCTTTTCAGCCTCGACGTCGATAAGGCCCCGTAAATCGACAAAAACTTCCATATCTCCGACAACGACCGGCGCATTGGGTTCTGGCGGCTGAACCGATTCACCCCAGTCCACTGCGGTGGCTTGCGCCATGGAACTAAAATACGCTTCCATGGGTTTTAATAGGTCGACAACCTGGGGGTCGCAGCGAAGTGTAAATTCAACAGTCTTCTTGGGCGCAATGCCTTGACGGCTACGAATTTCTCGGAGAGCACCCAAGACGGTTTGAAAACGGGCAAATTGTTCTTCAATCTGTTGGTCACATGATTCTGGATGCGTGGTTGGCCACTCGGAAATCATGACACTTGCTGCGGCGGCAACCGGTTCTGGCAAGCCACGTTGGGGTGCCCATTGGCCCAGCAATTGCCAGATTTCTTCAGTAATGAATGGAATCATGGGATGCAGCAAGCGAACCAGCGTATCCAACGTATGGACAAGAACTCGTTGAGCCACGGTACGGTTTGTGTCGTTCTGTAAGCGAGTTTTTGCCATCTCCACATAAAAGCTGCAAAATTCGTCCCAGGCAAAACCGTAAAGCGTTCGTGCAGCTTCGGAAAACTTGTAGGAATTCAACGATCGGGTTACTTCGTCGGTGACAGTCGCCAGGCGGCTGAGTATCCAGCGATCCTCGATAGCCAGTTCAGTATCGACAACCGGTTCAGCGGTGTACCCTTCCAGATGAGTCATGGTAAACCGCGCGGCGTTCCAAAGCTTGTTACAGAAGTTTCTTGACAGCTCAAATCGTTCGCTGACAACAGCACCGCGTGGTAATGTTTTGTCGGCGGGCTTACTGGCCCACTGGGTCGAAAATTGCTCGGCACACTTGGTGCATTTAATCCGTGGTAACTGGCGATTTTGCTTTGTTTGATCAATGAGTTCCTGACAATGGGGACATTCGAATTGAACGGGCATTCGCACGTCTTGTGTTTCTGTCGTGAGGTAAGCCAAGCCGTACCGTAGGGCATCAGCCCCGAATTTTTCGATCACGTCCAACGGGTCCACACCGTTGCCCTTGGATTTGGACATGGTTTCGCCGTACCCGTCCAGGATCTTCGGATGAATGAAGACTTCGCGAAATGGCACATCTCCCATGTTATTCAATCCAGTCAGTACCATGCGTGCGACCCACAGCGTAATGATATCGCGACTGGTAATCAGGGCATTGGTTGGGTAATAGTAGTCCAGCTCTGGCGATGGAGTGGGCCAACCGAGAGTTGAGTGAGGCCACAAGGCAGAACTGAACCAGGTATCCAAAACGTCCTCATCGCGCACTAATCCCATTTGTTCGTAGTGGGATTGGAGGTCCTGGTCCTCCTCTTGAATGCAAACATGAATCGTCACTTGATCGGGCTGGTCTGGATTTTCTTCGACCTGAAACGCAACCCGGCCTGTCCTCAGGCCGGAATCTTTTTGCAAAGCCTGGACCAGTGAATCTGACTCACTGCGTTGATTGAAAGTTTTGGACCAAATTGGAATTTGGTGGCCCCACCACAATTGACGACTGACAGGCCAATCACGTTTCTCGGCCAACCAATCGTGATACCCTTTGGCGTAACGCGACGGAAAAATGTTTACGCGGCCGTCGCTAACAGCATCCATGGCTGATTGCGCAAGTTGATCCATTCGCACGAACCACTGGTCAGCCAGGTAAGGTTCAATCGGCGTCTTACTGCGATCAGAATGAGCCAGGTCGATTTCTCGATCTTCCGTCTCTGCCAGTAATTGTGCAGCGTCCAAATCAGAAATAATCTGCCCGCGCGCCGCCTCGCCGCTCAGGCCTTGATAGCGACCTGTCGCTTGGTTCAACGTGCCATCGCGATTTAAAATATTAATCATAGGCAAATCACAGCGCCGTCCAACGTCGTAGTCGTTGGGGTCGTGCGCAGGCGTGATTTTGACACACCCACTGCCCATTTCTGGTTTTGCCCATGGATCGACGATCAGTGGTATCACCCGGTCGACCAGTGGTAGACGCAATTGCCGCCCGTCTTGCGCCATATCGCGTAATTGTTCTAGAGCCGGCAGCATTGTCTCTCGCCGCTGACGAATATTGTCCAGCTGGGCTTGGAGAGCAGCTTTGTCTTTGTCTGGTGCTGTAGCAAGCTTTTGCTCGATTTTGACTTCAACTTTGTCGAGTGCTGAAGCGGGATTGGGGTGAACCGCTACGGCGGTGTCGCCCAGTATGGTTTCCGGTCGGGTCGTAGCAATCGTTACGTGAGTAGGTTCACCTGCTTCAGGGTCAATTACAGGATAGCGGAAATGCCAGAAATGCCCTTTGATCGTTTCGTGAAACACTTCGTCATCACTGACTGCTGTTTGCAGAAAGGTGTCCCAATTGACCAGTCGCTTGCCCCGAAAAATGAGATGTTGACTGAACAGATCGAAGAATGTTTGGCGAACTGCAGCAGCGCAAACGTCATCTAATGTGAAACGTGTACGCTGCCAATCACAGCTGCAGCCCATCGATTGAAGCTGGCTGAGAATTCTCGTTTCGTAGTCTGCTTTCCAGGCCCAGATCCTTTGGACGAGCTTGTCTCGCCCGAGGTCATGCCTGGTCTTGCCTTCTTCTTC
>Ga0310125_10002218_pt1 | contig 10101 bp, 8 predicted proteins | sample CB11b_Tmax_Bot8__FD_203508 | JGI IMG/M metagenome (GOLD analysis project Ga0310125, IMG submission 203508) | Marine microbial communities from Western Arctic Ocean, Canada - CB11b_Tmax_Bot8 | ecosystem: Environmental > Aquatic > Marine > Oceanic | place: Canada: Western Arctic Ocean | collected... | reverse complement strand
TCGATCGGAATCAGCGTCGGCGACAACCTTCACGAAGCCGTCGATGCAGTTCATGCTGTGGGCCCGTGCATTGGCCCGAAACAGATGTGTTCCCGTGCGAACTTCGAAACCACTCTCGCGTGCTGCCGCCTCGCTTTGCCCCACGGAGGCGACCTCGGGATAGGTGTAGACGACGCTGGGGATGGCGTCATAGTTGATGGAGGAGCCCATGCCGGCCATACGCTCCACGACAGCGACACCTTCAGCCTCAGCCTTGTGCGCCAGCATCGGCCCGGGCGTCACGTCACCGATCGCATACACGCCATCGGCCGTCGTGCGGTAGTCGTTGTCGACGGTGACAAAACCACGCTCCGTCAACGCCACACCCGCCGCTTCGAGGCCCAGACCTGCCGTATGTGGTCGGCGCCCCACCGATACGAGAACACAATCACAGTCGACGGTCTCGATCTCGTCACTGTCTCGTTTGGCGAGTCGCAGTTGCAGCCCCGTGTCCTGTACTTCGGCGCCAACGGCTAGCGTCGACAGTCGGAAGGACATTCCCTGCCGCTTCAAGGTGCGCTGCACCTGTTGTGAGATATCCGCATCCGACCCTGGCAAGGCGACGTCCATGAACTCGACGATCTCGACCTCGGTGCCGAGGCGACTCCACACCGAACCCATCTCCAGACCGATGGCGCCGGCGCCGATGACGACCATCTTGCCCGGGACTGCATCCAGGGACAACACTTCGGTGGAACTGAGGACGCGGGAACCGTCGAAGGGCAGGTCGGGCAACTCCACGGGAGAGGAGCCAGTCGCCAGCAGGACGCGCTTCGCCTGCAACTCGCCGACGCCCTCAACAGCGACCCCGCCAGAACCGGTGAGACTCGCCATGCCTTCGACGTAGTCGACTCCCTTGCCCTTGAACAGCGCGCCCACACCTTTCGTCATCGTGTCGACGATCTTGTTCTTGCGCGCCATCATCGCCGCCAGATCGAGTTGCAGGTCGCCGACGACGATGCCCTGATCATCGAGTCCATCCTGCAACTGGGCCCAGTGGTGGCTCGCCTCGAGTAGCGCCTTGCTCGGGATGCAACCCACCTGCAGGCAGGTACCACCAAGCCAGCCTTTGTCGACACAGGCGACCTTCATTCCCAGATCGGCGGCACGGGCGGCGGCAACGTAACCACCGGGACCAGCGCCGATAACGACGAGATCGTATGCGGACAAGCTCAGACCTCTAACATGAGGCGGGCGGGATCCTCGAGCAGGTCCTTGATGCGGACGAGAAATTTCACCGATTGTTCACCATCGACGACGCGATGGTCATAGGTCAGCGCCAGATACATCATCGGCCGGATGACGACTTCACCATCCACAGCGACAGGACGCTCCTTGATGGTGTGCATACCGAGAATCCCGGTCTGCGGAGGGGTCAGAATCGGCGTCGACATCATGGAGCCGAAGACACCGCCATTGGTAATCGTAAAGGTGCCGCCTGACAATTCGTCGAGGGCGAGTTTGTTGTCACGCGCCGCCAGAGCAAGGCGTTTGATCTCCGCTTCGACGGCAGCCATCGACAGTGCCTGGGCGTCACGGATGATGGGCACCATGAGACCACGTTCGGAGGACACGGCGATGCCGAGATTGACGTAGTCATGATAGAGAATGTCGTCGCCATCGATGCTGGCGTTGACGGCGGACAGATCCTGCAGTGCGATGATCGTTGCGCGCGAGAAGAATGACATGAGCCCAAGGGAGACGCCGTACTTCTCCTGGAATCGCTCCTTGTGGCGTTTGCGCAGTGCCATTACCTGCGACAGATCGACCTCGTTGAAGGTGGTCAACATCGCCGCCGTACGTTGAGCTTCGGTCAGGCGTTGGGCGATGCGCTTGCGGATGCGGGACATGGGCTCGCGGCGGACCCCATCCTGACTCTGCGGTACTGTCTTGGCGGCGGGCACCGGTGTCGGCTTCGGCGCTGCTACCGGCGCCGCGGGTGGGGCACTCTTGGCAACGGCGGGGGCCGGAGCTGTCGGTGCGACAGCCTCGTTGTCCCGGGCATCTCGCTCACGTTCCTTGAGCACTGCAAGAATGTCCTGTTTGATGAGTCGACCACCCCGACCGGTGCCTTCGATCTGTGCGGGATCGATGTCGTTCTCCTCCACCAGACGACGCACTGCAGGACTCAGATCTGTCGGCGCCGGTGCCGGCGTTACCGGCGCCGCTTCGGGGGCGGTTTCGACCACCTCCTCCGGTGCTGCGACCTCGGCTGCCGCACCATTGCCGCTCGCACCCGTAGCCTCCCCTTCTTCGATCCGTGCCAGCACGTCTCCCACGGAGAGTGTATCGTCCACCTTCTTCAGTTGCCGCAGAACGCCTGCGGCGGGCGCCGGAAGATCGACGTTGGCCTTGTCAGTCTCCAGTACACAGATCGGCTCATCCTTGTCCACGTAATCACCCTCACCTTTTAACCACTCGAGGAGGGTGACTTCGCTGATCGATTCCCCGAGTTCAGGGATATCTACTTCGACTGCCATGGGGGGTTCCTGTATTTTTGGTTAGCTGCCGCTGCCGCCATCAGCACCGGCGACGCGGGACTTTGCATCTTCCAGCTTCAACTGCTTGTCGCTGGCGATGTCGAGAGCCTGTTCGACGATCTCCAGTTGTTCGTTTTGGTGTTGTACCGCATCCCCGACGGCTGGACTGGCAGCCTCGTCACGGCCGACGTAGCGCAACCCCGCTTCGAGGGGCAATAGGTCGTCGAGCAGGGGTTGCACGAAATACCACGCCCCCATGTTCAATGCCTCTTCCTGCACCCAGAGATATTCGTCCGCATTGGAATAACCACTCATGACCTTCGCCAGTTCCACCTCGGGGAAGGGGTAGAGTTGCTCCACGCGCACGATGGCGACCTCGTCGAGAGACCTCTCTTCGAGTCCGGCGAGCAGATCATAGTAGATCTTGCCGGTACACAGGATGACACGGCGCACGGCTTCGACATCGGCGACCTCTGCATCGATCACATTCCGGAAGCCACCATCGGTAAACTCGGACAGATCGGAGACGCAGGCCTTATGGCGCAGCAGACTCTTCGGTGTCATGACGATCAGCGGCTTGCGGAAATTTCGATGCATCTGCCGCCGCAGGACATGGAAGATCTGCGACGGTTTCGTAGGATAGACGACCTGCATGTTTCTCTTGGCGCACAACTGTAGATAGCGCTCCAGACGGGCACTCGAATGTTCCGGACCCATACCCTCCTGGCCATGGGGCAGCAACATGACGATGCCGCACATACGGTGCCACTTGGCTTCGGCACTGGCGATGTATTGATCGATGACGAGTTGGGCACCATTGGCGAAGTCGCCGAATTGAGCCTCCCACATCACCAGTCGACGTGGATCGGTGGAGGTGATGCCGTATTCGAACCCGAGCACGGCCAGTTCTGACAACATCGTGTTGAGCACGACAAATTCGCCCTGGTCCCTCGCCATGTCCGTCAGCGGGCTGTGTCGCTCGCCGGTCTCGACATCGTGCCACACGGCGTGGCGATGGGCAAAGGTTCCGCGTTGGGCATCCTGGCCAACGAGGCGAACGGGAACACGCTCCAGCAACAGACTGCCATAGGCGAGCATCTCCGCACAACCCCAGTCGATGGGGCGGTCGCCGGTAGCCATCTCGCGGCGGGCCTGATTGAGCCGCTCGACAGTGCGATGCAGATGAAATCCATCTGGCGCCTTCGTCACCAATTCTCCGAGCCGCTTGAGAGTACGGAGGGTGACGGCGGTGTCCGCATCCCACTCCTGGCCCGCCCAGGTCATGCCCTGCCAGACACCCCCGAACGTATTGGTCCGCGGCTTGACCTTCAGCCGCTTGGCCTTTTCCTGGCAACGATCGAGGACCTCTTGCACATCACCGCGCATACCATCGACATCCTCTTGCGAAACGACGCCAGCACTGACCAACTGCTGACCGTATAACGTCGCCGCCGTCGGATGATCCTTGATATGGGCATACATCAGCGGTTGGGTCAACGTCGGGTCGTCCGCCTCATTGTGACCATACCGCCGATAGCACTTCAGATCGATGAGTACGTCGCGCTTGAACTCTTGGCGAAACTCAATGGCCAGCCGCGCCGCGTGGACGACCTGCTCGGGGTCGTCGGCGTTGACATGAAACACGGGGGCCTGGATCTGCCGGGCGATATCGGTGGGGTATTGCGTGAAGCGGGACTCCCTCGGCAGGGCCGTGTAGCCCAACTGGTTATCGATAATGATGTGGATCGTGCCACCATTCCAGTAGCCGTCCAGTTGCGACAGGTTCAGCGTTTCCGCCACAGTACCCTGACCGGTGAAGGCCGCATCTCCGTGGATCTGCAGGGGGATCACCCGACCACGTTCCTTGTCGTGCAGATAGTCCTGCTTGGCCAGCACCATGCCTTCGATGATGGGATTCACCAACTCGAGATGGCTTGGGTTGGGGCTCAGAGACAGATGCATCTTGCGCCCCTGGCGCGTGACGAAGTCGTACGAATAACCCTGATGATACTTGACGTCGCCCTCGTCCTCGGCGCCCTCTTCGCGTGATGCGCCTTCGAAATCGGCGAGCATCACTTCGTAGGGCTTGTGCAGGATGTGGGCCAGGACATTGAGCCGACCGCGATGGGCCATGCCGATGACCAACTCCTCTACACCCAGACCACTGCCCGTCTCCACCAGGGCATCGAGCAGCGGCAGGAGCGCATCGCCGCCTTCGATCGAGAATCGCTTCTGCCCGATGTAGCGCGTATGCAGGAACTGCTCGAACTCCTCCGCTTCGATCAGCTGAAAGAGAATACGACGACGCTCTTCCACGCTGTAGGTCAGACGCCCCAGGATGGGTTCGACCTTCGCCTCCAGCCAGGCCTCCTGCTCCTTGTCGACGGTGGTCATCGTATCCATGCCCAAGGTGCCACAGTAGGTGCGGCGCAACGCATCGAGCAGGGCCACCAGTGAACCGTCGGTCTTGTACTGGAATGTGCCGAATCCCACACCCTTTTCGAGATCCTCGTCGGTTATCCCGAATTCAGACAACTCCAGCAGGGGATGGCTTGTCGTATTGTTGCCGAGAGGGTCGAGTTGGGCGATAAAGTGCCCGCGTTGACGATACGCCCTGACAAGAGCGACGACACCCTTGTCGGTCCGTTCTCGTTTGCGGCGATCAGGACCGCCGGACTCTACGGGTTCCGAAGGTTCCGGAGGGGGCGCTTGAATGGGCGTGGGTGGCGCTACTCGAACCGACTCTGGTGTCGTCGCCGAGGTCCCTTCCGCCGCCTCCTCTTCTTCTTCGCTGCGCCGAAAACCGAAATCGAAACCACGAAAAAAAGTGGTCCACTCCGAATCCACAGAGGCAGGCTCGGCCAGATATTGCTCGTAGAGAGCCTCGATGTAGTCGCTGTTGGCGCTATTTAGGTCGCTCGGACGCATCTTCTCCACTTCCGATAGCTGTAGACGGTACTAGAAGATAGCCGCTGTTGAGGTGACCGTAAAGCAGCGGGCATGGTCCTGAAGTTAGTTGAAACAGCACAGGCTCCAATCGTGGCATATTGATACGAGAAGTCGTCGAAGGAGTCTCGTATCAGCACGGAAGAAGCGCGTCAAACAGCGTGTGAAGATCGGCAAAGTAGCCCCTGAAACTGTCGCACATGTAGAGAGTTTGGATGCTCGGGTTGAGGCGCTTCAGCTGTTGATTCCCTTGGGCCTACAAGCGGTCACCGACGAGTTGCAGCAAGGCGGTGGTTGAGCTGGCCGGTCCACGGTATCAGCGCAAGGCTGGGGATCTCAACTTGGATCGGTGTATTTGGCGCTGTTGCTCGACGGCAAGAGCTTCGCCGACGAGCAGATCATCATCGCTCTGGGTTTCGTGCAGGCGGCGACCGAAAACGAGCGCGTCGCCGTCGCTTCCTGGCCGACCTGGTGGATCGTGGCCTGCAATACGAAGATGGACTGCTGATCGTCATCGATGGCGCCAAGGGCCTCTATAAGGCGGTCAGTACGGTCACTATTGTCAGTCTGTTAGACCGTAATGTCTCTTCACTTGACCGTTCGGGGATAGCTTATACGGTTCTCGACCAGTCGAATAAATCTTTCCCATACTGGGGTTTTCTACACGGATCTATGCAATTTGAAGTATAGATTGCGATCTGCTGATATATTTGTATGTATACGTCGGGTAGAATAGGCTTAGAAGAAAATCTATTACCTCCAACGATAATTATCTTCATTACGACAAAGCGATATATATATCTGTACGGCGCTCTGCAATACATGCATTTGTTTGCGCCAAGAGATCTTCGGTGTCTTCCTTCCCTTTGTATGTAGCATATGATTCGTAGGCGGCCTCCATTTGAGCAAGCGTATCGTATTCTCTTTCCCAGATGTAAGTGTTCGACCCATCGCGGCCAGCCGCAGGCCGCGAGCGACGTTTCTTGGCGAATCCTCCAATTTCTGCTTCAATCACATTCCAACGTTCCTCAACGGCCATCATATCGTCCCACTTACCGTGAATAATCTGATGAGTAACTCGCTCGCGAATTGTCATTTTCGGAGTCTCCTTTTGAAGATAGTTTCAGTAATTCCTTTGTTGTGGATAGCGATGCGTCAAAGTGATCAGGATCATGTAGATTCTTTCGGGATTAGAGTCGTCCCACTACTCACAGGGGAGCGAACTCGAACAACCGGGCCTCGACAGCCGTGTCATAGGTCGGTGACAGCTGTCCGCAGCTGCTGCACGTCGCCCTGGAGTTCCTGCATGGCCTCAGATGCACCATGATCCTGCCATGCCCGTCAAGATGACTGCCCTCAAACACAAATCGCTTGAACTTCGTGCACTGGTTCAGTACCGTGATCACGCGCAGGATAGTCTCGCACATTGCAGACGAACTACATCATCATACACTTTCGGGGGTCGCGTTCAGCAGCACGGCATTGGCCAGGGACCAAAACGACGTAGGTGCTGGAGACAACACCAGGTTAGCGAACCGACCACTGCACAGATGCAACAATACAATGCCCTAATCTCTCCGATTATGCAGGTGTTACAAGCCGTTCAGTCGACCTTGTATCCGGACCCACCGAACAACGGGCTGGCGTGGCTGGCGACAAAGATCCACTTGTTGCCTTTCTTTTCTAACACCTGGGAAATGCGTGTGCGGTAGTTCGCCACCACCACACCCGCTTCCTTTGTCGTAATCTTTCCACCCAAGTAGTACGAGGCGTAGGCAACGTCTTTAGCTTCTCCGACCAACCGGACATTTACGTGATACGCTTTGGTGACCAATCTAGGTCCCTCCGTCAGTGAGGCCACCATTTCTGCGGCGGTAATATACTCCCACATTCCCCCTGACGAGTAGGCCACAATCTGTTCGGCGGCGAACTTATCGGTCGCCATTTCGCCATTGGCCAAGCCACTCCAAAATTGCTTTATCTCTGCTTTGACAGCTTCGATGTCACTCGACTCGTTTGCTACAACTGGGCTAACGATCGCGACCAATAGCACAAGTGAGATTAAGGAGAGTCTGTACATAGTGAAGTCCTCCGTTGTTGGCTTACATTTTCCTCGACTAGAGCGAGGGCAATGTAACGCTCTATATGTAGAGAGAGCAATACTTGGTTCGGTAGACGGTCTACCGGTTAGATTGAGTGAGTATCGCAATGTTTTCAGCAAATGGTACAAGGGCCGCTGGTGTAGTCGTATCTACTTAGCTACCCTACATACACGGACGGACCCTGGTTTATTCTCGCACCACAACAGATTTAGAGGCCTTCGCAACAGATCCATCTGCCCTTCTGTACCCCTCTCGATAAACTGCTGAAAGAAACACTTGGCTGTCGACTCACGGGCTCTGCGATTCATCTATTCCCGTTTGGTCTGCAAAAAACCTGAGTTGGTCTATTCTTCGCTATCTGATCTTCGAGGTTATCGGGTGCGTCCTGCTATTTACCGAGACCCCCGACCATCTTATGTCCTCTGACCGCCGAATCTCAGTCCAGTACATAGGGACAAATAACTTTTTTTTATGCATATCGACGGTGATGATATCCAAGTTTTGGTCGCCATCGTCTATATCGACCATATTGCGCATATCTAATTTGTTGCCTTCACGCCGCCACAGTCCTGTAAAATTACCTAACATCATCGGACCTTCATCCGGAAATCCGCGACCGCTTCCGTGCCAGGGCCCAAAGTGCAGGACCAGGCAACGGATTCGCCGGAACGGCACATCCACCCCGGCACAGCGACGCCACAGACTGTCTTGGGCTGTCCTGCTGGCGCTCGTGTTCCACTTTGAGCTCATCGTAGGCTGCGGCGGTACCGTGAAGGTCGTCGCTGCCCTCACAGAGCCAAGCGCCATCCGAAAGTACCTGCAGGGCGTCGGTTTACCCGCCCGCGCCCCACCGATCGCCCCGGCCGGTAGGCAGCCACAACAAGAGTTCGACATCGACTACGCCGCCTCGGCTGCCTGAGGCAGTGACGCCCGATCTCAAGTCAACGGCCGGGGGGGAAGGGGCTCGCGCCAGTCCATAGATCTGGCCCAGAAAGCCACAGGACAGCGCAAACAACAGCGCCCCTCGGATCCAGTCCGATGAAGACAACTGCACCACGGGATTTGCCAGTGCGATCAGCAGGGCCAGACAGAAGGCGATCGCCAACGGTAGCCACGCGTCAGCAGACCCCCGACGAACTTGGCAACCAGTACCGTGCCCCGCGATACGGGATGAGACAACAACAGCGACAGCCTCCCCCTCTCGGCCTCGCCGTTGATTCCATCGAATCCGAGCACCACGGAGAGAAAGCTCAACAGCAACGCAATGGACTGTATGAAGTCGATATGTGCCAGGGTCAGCAGACGGTCGGGCTGTACGCAAGGTCCTGTATGCCCAGGCCGTTCTCGTGGGAGGCATCAAAGATCGAGCCGATGGCACTGGTGATGATCTGCACGTAACTACGTCGATCAAGATTGCCATCGAGAAAGACCTCGAGACTTTCTTCGGTCCAGACCTGCTCGTCTGTACCCTGTCTTGACGGCCTCGAGACTATCGATGTTGGCGTCGTGACAGTACATGCCCACGTAGAGGGCATCACTGGTGTAGGAAAGATGGACACGGGTAGTGATCTCGGCGGGACGAACATATTCTCGATATGACTGGAACGGCAGCTCGACCTGACCGCTCTGCTCCCAGGCGGGTTCATCCAGGCGCCCGTCGACGGTGATGGTGCCTGACGCTGGACCGACATCCATGACAGTGCCCAACTCCCGCAAGCGGGCCATCCCAGCATCGCGTTGGTCGTTGTCGAACAGAAAACGCGCGTGTCGATACTTTGCCCGCCAGCTGTGCGGGGCTTGTTCTGCGGTTCTTTGGAAGATTTCCTCAGCCTCCGCCACCCGTGCCTGTGTCAGCAACTGGTCGGCTTCCTTCAGCCATCGTCGACTTGGGCCTCGATCCGCAGCAGGGCTTCACCGCGGATGCCTTCGTGCGAGTCATCCGCCAAACCCACGGCCATGACGTTGAGTGTTTGCTCCTGCGCCTCCGTCAGGCGACTGTGCAGGATGCTGAGTGTCTTCAGGGCTTCGTAGCGCACATCGGCGTCGGGTCCTGCAGCGCTTCCATCATCTCGTCGAGCAACTCGGCCCGTTTTGACAGCCCAGCTCGATAGTCGGCGCAGGTCTGGCGAGAATTGGGCGAGGAACGGGAGCTAGTTCTTACGAACAACGGCAAACCGATCGCCATCGTCAGTGCCACAGATGAGGAGAACTTCGAACAGTCCCTTCGGGAGATCCGTCAAGCTCGTGCGACACGGGCGATCAAGCAGTTGCAGGAGCGGGCGATGGCAAGGACGTGGAGAGTGAAATAACCACAGCCCGTAAGGGTCGCCGTCGATGAAGATCATCCTGGACACCAATGTCTTGGTGGCAGGCCTACTCTCGCCGTATCGATCACCCGCACAAGTACTTCAATTGGTGGCCGGGAAGGTACAGATTTGCATCGACCTCCGGATCGTCTCGGAGTATCGACAGGTGCTTGCCCGTCCGAAATTTGGCTTTGACCCAGACCCCGTGGAAGACTTGGTCGATTATCT
>Ga0310125_10002215_pt1 | contig 10106 bp, 7 predicted proteins | sample CB11b_Tmax_Bot8__FD_203508 | JGI IMG/M metagenome (GOLD analysis project Ga0310125, IMG submission 203508) | Marine microbial communities from Western Arctic Ocean, Canada - CB11b_Tmax_Bot8 | ecosystem: Environmental > Aquatic > Marine > Oceanic | place: Canada: Western Arctic Ocean | collected... | reverse complement strand
ACGGCTTCGATCTCGACGATGCCCGCCGAGTCAAGGCACTGGAGGCCGAGACCAATCACGACGTAAAAGCGGTTGAATATTTCCTGAGGGAGAAGCTCGCGAGCGTGGCCGATTCTTCCCCCGGACTGGCGTCATTTCTCCATTTCGCCTGCACCTCCGAAGACATCAATAATCTTTCCTACGCCCTCATGCTTAGAGATGCTCGTCAGCGTGTCCTAATACCGAGCATGAAGGACCTCGTCGGGGATCTCCGAGGCCTCTCCCACGAGTTCGCCGACGTGGCGATGTTGTCGCGCACCCACGGTCAGCCTGCCTCGCCCACTACCCTGGGCAAAGAGCTAGCAAATTTCGTGTACCGACTATCGCAGCAGTCCGATAGTTTCGAAACCGTCGGGATATTCGGCAAGTGCAACGGTGCGGTCGGGAACTACAATGCCCACGTCGCCGCTTACCCGGATGCGGCTTGGACGCTAATAGGTAAACAGTTTGTCGAATCTCTCGGCCTGGGCGCGACGGCTTATACCACCCAGATTGAGCCCCACGATTGGATCGCAGAGTACTGTCAAGCGCTTATCCGATTTAATACGGTCTTGCTAGACCTTTGCAGGGATCTATGGGGTTACGTGAGCCTGGGCTACCTCCGATCCCGCACAGTTGCCGGGGAAGTGGGCTCCTCCACTATGCCGCACAAGGTGAATCCCATTGATTTCGAGAACGCCGAGGGTAACCTCGGGCTGGCGAATGCCCTCCTAGCTTTTCTCGCGGAAAAGCTACCGCAGTCCAGATGGCAGCGGGATCTAAGTGATTCAACGGCGCTACGTAATCTAGCGGTCGCGCTTGGCCATAGCCTCGTGGCCACGATGGCATGCCGGCACGGAATCGCCAAACTCGAAGCGGATCGGACCTGCATCCAAACAGACCTGGACTCGAACCCCGAAGTGTTAGCCGAAGCCGTACAGACAGTCATGCGACGCCACGGTATCGTCGACGCATACGAGCAGTTGAAAACCTTGACACGTGGGCGGGACATCACCCCGGACACGCTTGCGGCCTTCATCGCCGATCTAGACATTCCCGACGAGGCGCGAAACCGCCTTGCAGCGCTTACCCCTGCGGAATACATCGGTCTTGCCGCGGAGCTGGCCCGCGAGATCTAAACCCACGGCTTTCCCTCCGTCGACCTAGCCGTCAGCTGACGGCACCCCTGCCCCTCCATCCGAGTAGAATGCGGGCCCATGATGGATGGCCCGCTCGTCATTGTTGCCCTGTCCGGCGGGGTGGACTCCGCCGTGAGTGCGCTGCTGTTGCGGAAGGCGGGCTATCGCATCCAGTGCCTCCACATGAGCAACTGGGAGGATGACGGCTACTGCGAGGCCGCTAACGACTTCCAGGATGCGCGCCGAGTGTGCCGAGAGCTGGACCTGCCGCTACATCGAGTGAACTTCTCTCAAGCCTACAAAGAGCGGGTATTCGAGCGGTTCCTGGATGAATACCGGCTAGGACGCACACCCAACCCTGATGTCCTCTGTAACCGAGAAATCAAGTTCGGAGTTCTTTGGGAATACGCCAGGCGTCTCGGGGGTGACAGGCTCGCAACAGGTCACTATGCGCGGCTGGAACGCTCTGGGGAGTCCGTCGAACTCCATAAAGGCAGAGATTCAGGCAAGGATCAAAGTTACTTCCTGCACGCCGTGGGAGCTGCGGAACTAACGAACGTGATTTTTCCTCTCGCCCGTAGATTGAAAAGCGAAGTGCGTGACATCGCCCGCAAAGCCTCACTACCGCTGGCCGAGAAAAAAGACAGCACCGGAATCTGCTTCATTGGCGAGCGACCGTTCGCCGAGTTTCTAGGCCAATACCTGTCCAGCACTGCAGGTGAAATCAGGGACCCGGAGGGTCGTTCTCTGGGTCAACATCGCGGGCTACCTTACTACACGCTTGGGCAGCGTCAGGGTCTTGGCATTGGCGGGTTGGCAGATCGAGCCGACGGCGCCTGGTACGTCGCCGCAAAAAACGCCGAAACCAATGAGCTCATCGTCGTGCAGGGCAAAGATCACCCTAGCCTGTTTCAGAACTGGCTGACGGCAAGCGCGATGCACTGGATCAACGGGGTTGCGCCGGGCAGGTCCTTGGGTGCGGTGCTGAAGTGCCGCGCCAAGACTCGGTATCGACAACCGGATCAGGCCTGCACAGTCATGGCCGGTCCGAATAAGACAGTGGCGGTCTCGTTCGAGAGACCTCAACGTGCAATGACGCCCGGACAGTACGTCGTCTTCTACCAGGGATCTCGATGCCTGGGAGGCGCAACCATCGAAACCTCCGAGATGAGGTTTAACCCCCTCGAGGCGGCCGGCTAGAGACAACGAGCCTGTAGGCCCCCTGTTATAATCCGCGCCCCCGAATTCCCCACAATGACCTCGAGGAACCACTAATGGCAGATTCCTTTGGCGCCCGCCAACCGCTCACGGTCGGAGGCAGGCAATATCAGATCTTTCGCTTGGATGCTGTCGGCGACGATCGTGTACACCGGCTCCCATACACGCTGAAAATCCTCCTGGAAAATCTCCTGCGCCACGAGGACGGCGTCAACATACCCAGCGATGATGTCAGGGCATTGGCTGCATGGGATGCCAAGGCGAAGCCGGAAACGGAGATCGCATTCACGCCGGCGCGCGTAATCCTGCAAGATTTTACGGGCGTACCGGCCATCGTCGACCTAGCCGCTATGCGCGATGCTGTCGTCGCGATCGGGGGGCGGGCCGCCGCCATCAACCCGCTCTCCCCCGCTGAGCTGGTCATCGATCACTCCGTGCAGGTTGACCACTACGGCACACCCGGCGCACTAAGCGAGAACAACGCCATCGAGTTCGAGCGCAACAAAGAAAGGTACTCGTTTCTCCGCTGGGGCCAAGAAGCTTTCGACAACTTTCGCGTCGTCCCACCCAATACAGGGATCGTGCATCAGGTAAACCTCGAGTATCTCAGTCGAGTCGTTTTCGACACCGAGCTTGACGGAGAACGAATCGCTTATCCCGATACTCTGGTGGGTACCGACTCACACACCACCATGATCAATGGCCTCGGGATCCTCGGCTGGGGAGTCGGCGGTATCGAAGCCGAAGCCGCCATGCTCGGACAGCCAATCACGATGCTGATTCCACAGGTGCTGGGTTTCGAACTCAAAGGCGCCCTACCGGAAGGTGCAACCGCGACCGACCTCGTGTTGATGGTGACTCAAATGCTCCGAGAGCGCGGCGTCGTGGGCAAGTTCGTAGAGTTCTTCGGTGACGGACTAGATCACCTTCCGCTAGCTGACCGGGCCACGCTGGGCAATATGTCGCCGGAGTTCGGAAGCACGTGCGCCGTGTTCCCCATCGACGCGGAGACGCTGCGCTATTTGGAGCTGTCCGGCCGATCTGCGGATCGGATCAAGCTGGTCGAAGCCTATGCCAAGGAGCAGGGTCTTTGGCGCGGACAGACCCAACCCAACTTCAGTGACACCATGGTACTGGACCTAGGCGAGGTCGAACCTAGCCTTGCAGGACCGAAACGACCACAGGACCGAATCCCGCTGCGTAGCGCCGCGACCAAGTTCGAGGAACTCATGGAACCGGTTACCGAGGAGCGCGGGGGAACGACCACCCCGACACCAGTGATCAGCCGCGGAGGCGAAGCGTTCCAACTTACAGACGGCGCCATCCTCATCGCAGCAATCACGAGTTGCACAAACACGTCGAACCCAGCCGTGATGATTGCTGCCGGTCTGGTGGCAAGAAACGCGGCTGCGAGGGGCCTGAGGTCCAAACCCTGGGTAAAAACTTCCCTAGCGCCCGGCTCAAAGGTAGTGACCGAATATCTGACTAAGACGAACCTGCTCGGTGACCTTGAACAGCTCGGATTCAGTGTCGTCGGCTACGGCTGCACTACCTGCATCGGCAACTCGGGACCCCTGCCGGTGGGAATCGCGGAAGCGGTTCAGGCCAGCGACATCGTCGGCTGCTCGGTGCTCTCCGGAAACCGAAACTTCGAAGGGCGCATTCATCCGCTTGTAAGAATGAATTTCCTCGCGTCCCCGCCACTGGTCGTCGCTTACGCACTGGTAGGCAACATGCATGCTGACCTCTTCAATGATCCCTTGGGCGACGATCGAAACGGGAATCCCGTCTACCTCCGCGACATCTGGCCGGAATCCCATGAGATTCAACACCTCCTCTCCACCAGCATTGACGGCAGAATGTTCTCCTCGAGCTACGCCGGTGTCTTCGACGGGGACGAAAACTGGAACGGACTGGATGTCGCAACCGGAGAGACCTATGCCTGGGAAGCAACTTCAACCTACATCAAGAACCCTCCGTACTTCGAGGGCATGACGCTAAAACCGGACCCCGTGGGGGATATCCACGGCGCCCGCGTGCTGGCGTTGCTCGGCGACTCCGTGACAACGGACCACATCTCCCCGGCAGGCTCGATCGCAAATGATAGTCCGGCCGGCGAGTACCTTCGGGAGTTGGGCGTCGAGCAGAAGGATTTCAATTCCTACGGTTCCCGGCGTGGAAACCACGAAGTCATGATGCGCGGCACTTTCGCCAACATACGGTTGCGAAACCAACTTGCACCCGGCACTGAGGGTGGTTGGACAACGCATATCCCTAGCGGCGAACAAATCAGCATCTTTGAAGCGTCCACCCGATACCGCGAGGCCGGCGTGCCGCTATTGGTCATCGGCGGCATGGAATACGGCTCGGGATCATCGCGGGACTGGGCGGCCAAGGGTACAGAGCTCTTGGGCGTGGAGGCCGTGCTGGTAGAGAGCTACGAAAGGATCCATCGATCCAACCTCATCGGCATGGGCGTATTACCCCTTCAGTTCCTGGATGGAGACAGTGCAGGATCACTCGGGCTCGATGGCCGTGAGGAATTCGACATTGAGGGTATCGACGAGGGCCGCGCCGAACGGGTCGAAGTGACCGCGAGAAAAGCGGACGGCGCCACAACCAAATTCGAAGCGCTCGTCCGCATCGACACACCGAAGGAACAGGAGTACTACGTCAACGGCGGAATACTGCACTACGTGTTACGCCAGCTGGCGGAGGCCGATCAAGCCGCTTGACCGGTAGGGAACAAGATCCGATCGAGGTCCCCTCGACACTCGTTAGTGCGCTGGTCAAAACCAAGCGGTGGGTCGTCATGACGGGCTCGGGCATATCGGCAGAGAGCGGAGTACCCACGTTTCGGGAAGCCCAGACGGGCCTCTGGGCACAATACGATCCACAGCAACTCGCCACCCAAGAGGCGTTCGAGAACAATCCTGAGATCGTCTGGCAGTGGTATCAGTGGCGCCGTAAGCTGATCCGGAACACCTCCCCCAATCCGGCACACCGTGCCCTTGTCGAGCTGCAACGCCTGAGACCGAACCTCATCCTAATAACCCAGAACGTTGACGGCCTCCACCAACGGGCCGGTAGCAGGAACGTCGTCGAGTTCCACGGCAACATTCAGCAAAACAAATGCTCTCACTGCCAGAAACCAGGCCCTGAAAGCGAGGCGGCGCAACCACCCGACTGCGCCCATTGCGGCAGGCCGCTCAGGCCAAACGTGGTCTGGTTCGGTGAACCGATTCCCCGCGTTGCTCTACAAGAGGCAGCCCGCGCCGTTGAGGCCTGCGATGTGTTTTTTTCCGTGGGGACTTCTTCGCTAGTCTACCCTGCCGCAGCGTTGGCCGAGACGGCGTTAAGCTGCCAGGCTGTCGTCGTGGAAATCAACCTTAATCCAACACCATTGTCATCACGTGCGGATTTCGCATTGCAGGGACCCGCGGGGCAGTGGCTACCGGCACTCACCGATCTCGTTGGTAGGGATTGAGCCCACACCGACCTGGCACTTAGGACCTTCATAGCCCAAGCAAGCCATTTATCCGTTCCCCTATTTCGGTGGACCGATCGGCCAGTCATCGAATGGAAACGGCTGCTCTCTCGTTACGAAGGTCAGGTACGCCACCAGCTGGTATGAGTACGTCGCCAGACTTTGCCCCAGCGCAGCAAGCCGGGCATTTGTCTCCCCCGTGAAAAGCACGATGAAGAACTGAATGATCATGACCGCTAGCACGACCAGTCTCGAAACGCTCCAGATCGCGACGAACAGGACCATGAACAAGAGCCTCAACCAGGTCGAACGCGATTTAATATTTTCTTCTATATTGTTTTCGCTGATTTCTGGCTCAGCACCCAGATCCGGTGGCACATGATCCGGTGGCGGCTTGGCATCACTCACCATGTTCCCTCTTAACAGGTCATCTAGAGTAGTTAGATAATACTCTCTTCTGCAGTACCAGTGCGAAGCAATAGATGGAAAAAGGGTTTGAGAGTTCCCCCAGTCTAAACCCTGGCGTTGCTGCACGCCTCGCGCGTCGTCACAATCCGAGAGCATGAATTCGCTCATCGATATCGGCGCAAACCTGACCCACGACAGCTTCGACGCGGACCGTGGCGCAGTAATCGAACGGGCCCAGGCCGCCGGTGTCGAGCGCCTCATCGTGACAGGCACCTCCGTGACTGAAAGCGCTCGCGCGGTTGAGCTCACCAAGGACTACCCCGGGACGCTATACGCGACCGCGGGCGTACATCCCCATCACGCGAAGGATTTCGATGAACACAGTGCGGAGGCGCTCCGGGCCCTCGCACAGAACGATGAGATCGTGGCCATTGGCGAGTGTGGATTGGATTTTTTCAGGAACTTCTCGCCACCGAAGCAGCAAAAAATCGCCTTCGCTTCACAGCTGGAACTCGCGATAGACGTCGGCCTACCCATCTTCCTACACCAACGCGATGCGCACGAAGAGTTGCTGACCCTCCTTGAACCGGTTCGTGATCGCTTGAGTGGCGGGGTTGCTCACTGCTTCACCGGCGGGCTAAATGAGCTTCATGCGTATCTCAATCTGGATCTGTACATCGGAGTTACGGGCTGGCTCTGCGACGAACGCCGAGGTGCAGCGCTGCTGGATGCTGTGAGCAACGTCCCCCTCGATCGGGTGCTCATCGAAACCGACGCACCCTACCTCCTACCCAGGGATCTCCCCGAGAAACCTCGCAACCGCCGCAACGAACCAAGGTTCCTGCCACACATTCTCCAGAGCCTGGCCGCCGCGATGGATCAATCCCCAGAGGTAGTCGCAGAAGCGAGCAGCGTGAACGCCCAGAGACTCTTCAGACTGAAAGCCGCCGATTGACCCTAGCTATTCACGGGTCGATCCCTGAGACTGGCTTACAAGCTTCGCACACCCTCTCCCAGTGGGGGAAGAAGGCGCCCATGATGGACTCTAGATCGTCTTTCTGGGGCTTTCTGTAGCGGGCCAGCAGCTCGTCCGCAAGGATGACGTCCTTAGGACGTCCTGTGCTGAAATCCCCCCCCTCCACGAACAGCACATGGCCGAACACGGGCACGTTGGGCGCCAGCAGACGCAGGGCGGAAATTCGATCGTGGAGCGCGCGCTGGGGATTCTGGATCGAAATGCGGTCCGTCGACGTCATGACGGTCCACTCGTCCATTTGATCGCTGGCGAACACAGTCCCACTGATAGCTTTCACATCAAGGACCACTAGGCCCCTTCCGGTCAGAACCAGGTGCTCGATGTAGATCTCCCCACCCATGCCGTCAGAAACCGAGACGTCGCTGACCCGTTCCACGCCGACGGCTTCCACCAGCTCTTTCAACCCGAACTTGGATCGGCGTCGCCTCACCGCCCAGATCAATACCGGCAGGAGCCCGAACAAGAACCCACTGAGAAGCCACGTACTATGATCACCAACGACTTGAGACAATTTATCCATCTATATGATAAATCTCTATTTCCAAGCGTCTAAGACGTCGGCCAATGCCCTTAACTCCGGCTCAAGCGCCTCGCTGTGCGTCGGCAGCGCTAACAGGGCTGCCAGCGTCAGGGGCACCGGTACGGTCTCACCGATAACCGACTCCACGATGTTGTCGAACTTCGCCGGATGCGCGGTCGCCACGACGATCCATGGATCTCCAGAACGCCGCGCGGGTGGAAGCTGATCGTATACCTTGAATCCCGTGGCCGTGTGCGGGCACCACGCTCGACCACGGCGCACGAAATCGGCCGCGATCTGTTCCCGGATCTCGGCATCATCGACCGGGTACGCCTCTATAGAACCACGCAGCTCCGCGAAGTCGGGTATGAGGTGACGTAGCCGCTCCATGTTGCTCGGGTCACCCACGTCCATAGCCGATGCGAGCGTCTGCACACTCTTGCGGGGTTGCCAGTCTCCGGTAGCGAGGAACTCCGGTATCACCCGGTTGGCGTTAGTCGCCAAGATAATATCGTGAATCGGCATCCCCATTGCACGGGCCCAGATACACGCTAACGCGTTGCCAAGATTGCCCGTCGGCACGATGAAGCTCGCTTCGGTTGCGTGTTTTCGCCAGTGCCAAAGACTGGCGGCGGCATGGTAGACCATCTGTGGAAGCAAACGGCCCATGTTGATGCTATTGGCGGCGCTCAGCCGATGACGAGCGATCACATCCGGGTCAGTAAATGCGCTCTTCAACAATGCCTGGCATTGATCAAATGAACCGTTGACCTCGAATGCGCGAACGTTTCCCGTCCAACATGTGAGCTGCTGTCGCTGGCGGGGAGAAACCTGCCCCCGGGGAAAGAGTACCGTGACACGCATATCGCGTCGGTCGTGAAAAGCTGCGGCAACGGCGCTCCCGGTATCCCCGGATGTCGCCACTAGGATGGTCAGTGGACGAGCATCCTGGGGAGCAAGACCCGGTAATGCCCGTTCCATGGCGGCAGCTAAAAACCGAGCCCCGACGTCCTTGAACGCAGCTGTCGGCCCGTGAAACAGTTCCAGTACAGCGAGCGTACCCCCATCCAATTCCTCCAGAGGAATCGGAAAGTTGAAAGCATCCTCACAGATCACCCTCAACACGGGCTCCAGCGGAGAACCTTCAAAAAAGGGACTCAAAAGCTCAGCGGCAATCTCTTCGATCCGCTCGCCCCTGATCTTGCCGGGGTCGAAGCGCGGCAGTTCTTCGGGCACGTAGAGGCTTCCGTCCGGGGCCAGGCCGCGGCTGACCGCGCCCAAAACGTCCGTCACATGCCCCCCTCGCGTGCTCAGGTATTTAATCCCCGAGCTAGTCATTATTCGCGCTTAACATGCTGCAGAGTCGCAGTAAGTCAGCGAAGATCCCCGCTGCGGTGACATCAGGCCCGGCACCCGGTCCACGGATAATCAGTGGGTTCTCGCAATACCGACGGGTCACGAATTGAACAATGTTGTCGGTCAAACTGATGTTCGCAAAGGGGTGATCAAGGGGATAGGCCTCCAGGCTCACGCGCGCATTAGCAGCCCTGAGGTCCACGTCGGCCACGTAACGCAGCACTCGACCCTTACCTCGCGCAGACTCAAAGCGCTCCGCCAACGGCGCATCGAAATCCACCAGCCGCTCGAGGAATTCGTCAACCGGCGCCTCAGCTAACGCCTCCGGCACCAGGCTCTCGACCTCGAGATCGCTGAGTTCCAGCTCCAGGCCTGCTTCTCGGGCGAGGATAACTGCCTTACGGGCTACGTCCATGCCCGACAGGTCATCCCTCGGATCCGGCTCCGTGTAGCCCCGCGCCCGGGCATCACGAACGATCTCCGAGAAGGGTCGCGTCCCATCGAACACGTTGAAGAGATACGCCAACGTCCCGGAGAAAATCCCACTGATACTCTCCATCTCATCGCCCGTTTCGACGAGGTCCTTTAGCGTCTGTATGACGGGTAGGCCAGCGCCGACCGTAGCCTCATACAAAAAATGGGCGTTGGCCTCGTGGGAGATCTGTTTCAGTCGGGCGTAATACTCGACCGGTCCACTATGGGCACGTTTGTTCGGAGTGATGACATGGATGCCCCTCTGGAGCCACTCAGCATACTGCTCAGCGACGCCCGGATCTGCCGTGCAGTCAATGAGCACAGCATGGGGCAGATGTTCGGCCTGGACGTGATCGACAAAACGGTCGATATTCATGTCCTCCGCCTCGTTCATCGACGAGCGCCAATCATCCAGGTCAATACGCCGGTCCCCCAGAATCATGCGCTGCG
>Ga0310125_10002214_pt1 | contig 10108 bp, 8 predicted proteins | sample CB11b_Tmax_Bot8__FD_203508 | JGI IMG/M metagenome (GOLD analysis project Ga0310125, IMG submission 203508) | Marine microbial communities from Western Arctic Ocean, Canada - CB11b_Tmax_Bot8 | ecosystem: Environmental > Aquatic > Marine > Oceanic | place: Canada: Western Arctic Ocean | collected... | reverse complement strand
ATACTATGATCGAAACCATCAATGGCATAGTCGGCAAGATCATGTTCTTTGATGTTTCCCTCGGCAGGTTTCTAGTTACTGAGACTGACGACAATGGACAGGCCGTACACGATAAAAACCCAGTCTTGGTCACCATCACTAAACAGATTCCAGGATATCTGCTCAATGAAAATGGCGCATTCGTGTTACGCGAAGACCATTCACGTGTTGTGGTCACACTTGAACCGGGTGAAAAAGCACAGCGAGTAGATGCACACAATAAACTGACCTTTATAAAAGGTAATCCCATCCGGAAAGGACCGAGACTACCTTTAACGGTGATATTCCTTGCCGGGGGCGCGGTGTTTTTCACTTTCTGGTACGGCTGGATCAACCTGCGAGGGTTCAAGCATGCCATCGACATTGTGCGGGGCAAGTTCACGCGCGCCGACGACCCAGGCGAGGTCTCACCCTTTCGCGCGTTGACCAGCGCCTTGTCAGCGACCGTCGGGCTGGGCAACATCGCCGGCGTGGCGATTGCCGTCAAACTCGGCGGCCCCGGCGCAATCTTCTGGATGATGTTTCTCGGCCTGTTCGGCATGACTGCCAAGTTTCACGAATCCACACTTGCCCAGATGTTTCGGCGGGAAAACGACGATGGGTCTATTTCAGGTGGGCCGATGTTTTACCTCGATGCCGGGCTCAAGAGCATCCACCCTGCACTGGGGATACTCGGCAAGACCTTGGCGATCATATTTTCCGTCTTCTGTATCGGCGGCGCGTTGGGCGGAGGCAACATGTTCCAGGCCAACCAGTCCTACGAGGGCTTTTTTAACGCCTTCGTGGCTGAACCTTCGCTTGCGGCAAAGACTCGTCAATCAATGAATGCCGATAGATTGCGTAGCCTGCTGACCACGCAGCAACTCAATACGCTAAGGACCTCCGAGCAGGTGCGAAACAATACGCCGCTTGAACAGGTCCGCCGCGAATTATCCGAGGAAAAAACCCGGAAAATCGTGCAGACTGCACAGGTCGAAATGATTCTTCCTGATGATGAAGTCAAGGCTGATCGACAGCATCGCGATGAACTTAAAAGGCGGGTGAGTTACGGGTATGGCATCCTGATGGCGGCGATGGTCGGTATCGTGGTTGTCGGTGGCATCACTCGTATCGGCGCTGCGACATCAAAGATCGTGCCCGCGATGTGTTTAATCTACGTGGCCGGTTGCCTGCTGGTAATTATTATGAATATCAGACAGATTCCAGGTCATGTGGGGCTTATATTCCAGGAAGCATTCACATGGGAATCGACCTACGGAGGTGCGATCGGCGTGATGGTCATGGGCTTCACGCGAGCCGCTTTTTCCAGTGAGGCAGGCCTGGGCAGTTCGGCGATCGCACACTCGGCCGCCAAGCAGGCATATCCCGTCCGCGAAGGCTTAGTCGCAAGCCTGGAACCATTTATTGACACCATCGTGATCTGTTTCATGACCGCCATGGTCGTATTGATCACTGACGCATACAAAGCCCCGGAACTGCTTAATGAAAGCAACGGTACAGCCATAACGCTTCACGCCTTTCGCCAGACCCCCTTGGGCGCATGGTTCCCCTACGTGCTGTCCATCAGCGTCGTGCTATTCGCCTTTTCGACAATGATTTCATGGTGCTACTACGGGGAGCGGGCCTACAGTTACCTGCTGGGGCCTTGGGGACAGAAGACGATACTGCTTTTTCGCATGGCATTTGTAATATGCGTTTTCGTTGGTTCGGTAGCTAGCCTCGGCCCGGTGCTTGATTTTTCTGACCTGATGATACTGAGCATGGCGTTTCCCAATATTCTCGGCGGTCTGTTCTTACTGGGCATGGTCCGGCGATCACTCAAGGACTACTGGCCACGTCATAAGAACAGTGGGCTGGGCGGGGCAGGCGGGCGTGCAGATGATGCCGATATCTAACACTGTTCGCGTAAACAACTCTGGTGGCGACTGACAAGGGCCTAGTATTCAACCGATAGTGATGCCATGTCCACAGACAGCCAACCAGCGTCCAAGGAACAGGGTCAGGAACCTGACATGGCCACTGTGGCAGCAGGACCGATAAGCCGCTGGGCACTGCATCGGCGGTTGTACGACTGGGTGCTGTCGTTCGCCCACAAGAGGCATTCCTCCACAGCGTTGTTTGTGCTGAGCTTTGCTGAATCGAGTTTTTTTCCCATCCCACCCGACGTTTTGCTGGGACCGTTGTGCCTAGGGCATCGTCGTCGTGCCATGTGGTTTGCAACGGTGACCACGGTGGCGAGTGTATTGGGTGCCTATTTAGGTTACTTCATCGGATGGGGTCTCTGGGAAACACTCAACCCATATCTGTACCGATACATCCCAGGGTTCACCACTGACAATTACGACAAGGTTGAACTGTGGTATGACAAGCTAGGTGTATATGTCCTCTTTTTTGCCGCGTTCACCCCCTTGCCCTTTAAAGTATTTACGATCGTTGGCGGCGTCATGGGGCAGCCATTGCTGCTCTTTGGGCTGATCTCCATCATCGGTCGAGGATTGCGATTTTTTCTTGTCGCCAGCTTGTTCCAGCAGTTCGGCCCCAAGGCAATTCAGTTCATCGACAAATACTTTAATCTACTCTGCATCATATTCGTCACCCTGCTCGCAGGGGGATTTTTGGTAATCAAGTGGTTGCATTGACAAGGAACTCGTCCGAGATGGCTGAACTATATCTGGCCACGGATTGCTGCTGCGGAGGTAACGCATGAACGTTCTGGTCACGGGTGGCGCAGGTTACATCGGCTCGCATGCAGTCAAGCAATTGAGTGCCGCGGGGCATCGCGTCGTGGTGCTGGACAATCTGGGCCGAGGCCATCGCCAGGCGGTGCCGCCCGAGGTTGTCCTAATAGAAGCGGACGTACGTCAGACGCAGACCGTTACCAAGGCGCTGCGCGAACACCAGATTGAGTGCGTGATGCACTTTGCGGCCCTGGCATATGTCGGAGAGTCGGTCCAGCAGCCGCTTCGCTACTACGACAACAACACGGCCGGCTCATTGAGTCTGCTGCAGGCGATGGATCAGGCGGGCGTAACACGGATCGTATTCAGTTCAACGTGCGCCACGTACGGTCAGCCGCAGCAGGTCCCCATCACCGAGCAGACGCCGCAAGCACCGATCAATCCGTACGGCTGGTCGAAACTGTTCGTGGAAGGCATGCTGCGCGACCACGCGGCAACACATGGACAGTTCGCGTTTGCAGCGCTACGGTATTTCAACGTGGCCGGCTGCGCTGCAGACGGAAGCCTAGGCGAAGATCATGACCCGGAAACGCACCTGATCCCCGTGCTGCTGCTCAGCGCGTTGGGTAAGAAGATGGGAGCGACGATATTCGGCAACGACTATGACACACCTGACGGCACATGCATTCGCGATTACATTCACGTCGATGACCTGATCAACGCGCACATCACGGTGATGAATACGCTTACCGACGGTGACAAACGGTTTTACAATCTGGGCATCGGCAAGGGCTACTCGGTAAAGCAGGTAGTCGAAGCGGCACAGCAAGTGACGGGGTCGGATTTTCCCGTTGAGATCGGGCCGCGGCGACAGGGTGATTCGCCGATGCTGTACGCCAACGCGGACAAAATCCAGTCGCAATTGGGCTGGCGTGCCAAAAGCATGGACATCGACGATATAGTGGACAGTGCCTGGCGGTGGTTCAAGGCGCACCCACAAGGGTACGGTGACCAACCATGACAGCTACAGGCCCGACAAGATTCCCAGAACAGTTACGACCAGACACAAGGCTATCAGGACGAGGATGGCCCAGGCGATGACCTTAAACTTGACGCCGCGCGACGGTCGCCAAGTTTGCGTTGATTGAACGGGCAAGTCGTGATTCATGTCTGGATCAGCATCTGTCAAGTGATTCTTTTCCTTCGGGGGTGGGCGCCGGTTGCGTGATGGTCAAACCCCCATAGCGGATCAAGCCAGACGAAAACGGTACCCAGGGGCAAGGCCAAGGCCGCAGAATAAAGCACGACAAAAAATCGGCGGACAAACTGCTCAGATGCATACCAATCAACGAGGGCATCGGCAGGCAGCCAGGCAGCGCCGCGTAGCGTGACCAGAGCAACGATCACAAGGTGAGCAACGATACCGGCGGCAAAGACCATCAGGGCAATGGCCAGCGGTGAATCGCGAAAGACAAGCCCACGCAACTCGAACGTGACAAGGGCCGCGGCGAGATATCCCAGGCAGGCCGAGCCGAGTGGCATATCGGCAGTCAAATCAACCAACAGGCCCAAGAAAAGCGCTGCCCACATCGCAGCGCCACGCGACGTCGACAGGGCAACGAACACTGCAAGGGGCAGCAGAAAACTCGGCGATACGCCAAACGCCCCAGGAATACCCAGCAGACCACGTAAACCTTTTTCTAGGACCAACATGGTCAACGCAATAATGATAAATACAGGCCACCTCATCGGTTGGTTGCTTCCCCCAGTAGATCAGCCGTTACCGGCATAAAGACAAAAACTTTGGTCAACTTGGCCGGATCGCTCTGCGGCTTGACAATAATGCGGCGCAGCAGGGACGGGTTGTCCTCGTGTTTTTCGATGGCGACGACGTAACCAACGATAAGTTGACGCGCCTCATCGGGCCAACGGGGATCGGCGGGCAGGGCATAGTCACCGACGCGAACGTTGTCGCCGTCACGCGATTGGGAAACGTTGCCGACAAAAACACCTCGGTTGGCATCGTAGCGAAGCTGCGTGGCCACCAACCTCTGTGACACGTCATCGATGGGAGAAACGACGTACGCGGTCAGGTCCGTTGCCCGATCCATGATCAACTGTACAGTCGCAGTCGACGGACCGGTGCTAGCGACGCGCCCAACAAGGTCTAACCCGACACCAACAACATGTCCCTGACGAACGCCGCGAAGTGCGCCCCTATCAATCGTCAAGGTGCGACGGAGTTGGTCGGTACCGACGGAAACGACGTGCGCGGCCAGAATTTTCATTTCCGTCAGGGCGAACCGCTGGCGCACGCCACTTAGCCGCTCGATCTCCTGATGGGCCTCAACAAGCTCTTGCCTCAACTTCAAGACAATCCGGTGCAAACGCTGACTGTCGGCAATCGCCTCAACGGCATCCGTTCGATCACGAGAAAAACCATCCCGAATCCTGTTTGACGCCCCGTTCAAACGCCGCGTAAAAGGAACGGTGAGTGTTTCAAGCAGGCTTGCCGGCCACTTGGAATACCACTTGGAAACGGATAAGGGCACGCAAAGGCTGTTGATCAACAGCAGTACCACCAGCAATACAAAAATGCGCCGCGGATGGAAGGACAAAAGGCGCATCACGCATCAAGGTCGCTGTCCATGGTGTGTTTCCACTCTTCCAAATGCTCGAGGTAGATGCTGGTGCCTCGCGCAACACAGGTCATCGCGTCGTCAGCGACACGTACATCCAAGCCGGTGGCCTGCGAAATGATGGTGTCGATACCACGGAGCATGGCTCCGCCTCCGCAGAGGACAATACCATTGTCCACCAGATCGGCGGCCAGTTCTGGCTCAGTGCGCTCCAGCGTGCGAGTCACCGTTTCGATGATCGCGTTGACCGGCTCCTGCAATGCCTTGCGAACCTCGTCGCTGGTAATAACCGTCTTTTGCGGCAGGCCGGAAATCATGTCGCGACCTCGCACCTCCATGGAGCGTTGCTGACTATCCTCGGCGGCAGTGCCGATCTCAATCTTGATTCGCTCGGCCATCTGCTCACCGATCATCAGGTTGTAAGCCTTTTTCATGTGATTGATGATCGCTTCGTCCATATCGTCGCCGGCAACGCGGATGGATTCGCATTGGGCAATGTCGGCCAAGGACATGATGGCAACCTCGGTGGTACCGCCGCCGATGTCAACGATCATGGATGCGGTGGCCTCTACGATGGGCAGGTTGGCACCGATCCCGGCGGCCATGGGCTCCTCGACCAAGTAGATGCGCCGCCCGCCGGCCCGTTCGGCCGAGTCTAGCACGGCCCGCTTCTCCACAGCGGTGATCCCGCTGGGCACGGCGATGACGACGCGTGGTCGGATCATGGGGCGCTTGCCGTTGACCTTGCGGATGAAATAGCTGAGCATCGCCTCAGTAATTTCAAAGTCACTGATAACCCCGTCCTTGAGCGGACGGATTGCAGTGATGGACCCGGGCGTCTTGCCGAGCATCTCCTTGGCCACCCAGCCAACGGCATTGCCGTTGTTGAGCACCTGATTGGTGCCTTTGCGCACGGCTACGACGCTGGGCTCGTTGAGCACAATACCCTCGCCACGCACGCACACCAAGGTGTTACACGTACCTAGGTCGATGCCCATATCGACGCTGAACCAGCTTAAAAGATTGTCGAGCAGCAAAACGACAGGCCCCTGATGCGCCACTTGTCAGACCATGATCAATTCCACCATCGGCGTAGCTAATCCAACCCTGGGAGAATTTACTTTCTTAAACGGATGAGCCGTACCGAACAACTGGTAACTGCGACACCAGATAACGCTGATACCAAAGACCAACGCAACCATCGCAATCAGCGCCAGCACGGTGTAAATATTATTGGATGCCTTGCCACGTGGTCCTGAAGGTGGGGTTGTGCCCAATTGCGTCATTACCAACTTCCCTGTGTTCTGCGATCAATCAAGGTCCATGCTTCGCTGAGGTGGCTGCAAAATCCGGCCTACCAACTGTTTGGGCCTGAGATAATCAGGTCGCCCTTGACGATCTGCTGGCCCTCTTGAGTAATCCTCATTTTAGCTGAAGATTCGGCGGCATCGACCAACTGGACCAACATGGTCCCTTTGTATTGAGCGCCGTGCTTGTTGCGCTTGTAGACGACGAACTCCATGTTGGGCAGCACGCCATCATTCTGGCCTATATTGACCTGCACGTAAGTATCACCGCTCTCGGTGGACTCAACGGCCATCACCATACCATCGATTCGCGTCTGCGATCGTGCAGCCCCCGTCGATATCGCCTGTTCATCGGGCGTCCAGCCATGCTCTGTGGCCAATGCAAAGAGCTCGTCATATTCGTTCGTTATCGCTTCCAACTCTTCTTTCTTGACCCTCAGGTTACGGACCAACGCCTCATTTTCCGTCGTTTTTCCAGCAAGGCGATCCGTAGTCAGAATCAATTCCGCACGCACCCGGTTTATTTCCGTGCGTAACGCCAACAATTCATTGCGCTGCTGTTGGGTCGTTTCCGATAGAATCCGCTGGCCCGCGGCCAGATGGTCGTTTCTGGCTTGCAGACGAGTGATATCGCGTTTACGCGTTATCACATTCACACGGGCTTGGGCAACCTCCTCATCCTTGTGTACCAACTGGGCCTGAAGCGACCTGGCCCGCTGCTGAAACCGATCCAGTTGTACGGCGACCTGATCCTGATGTGCTTCCAACTCACCTTGACGGGTCTTGGCCGCGCTCTTGGCTATCAGGGCGTCGGCTGTCGCGCTATCCAAGGCAACTTTAAGATTTTCCTGGTTGACGACGAACGTAACAACAACCGCCACCAGCATCACCGAAAAAAAGGCAACCAATATCACAAATACTTTGGTCAAGGTACTCAAGCGGAACCTCCTCTTAGCTCTCGCTTATGCGGCAGGCAGGGCTGCGCCTGACATATCCTGAAGCGAAGCAAGGGGCAATGTTCAATATCTATCGCGGGCGACAAGGTTTGTCAAACGCCAAGGGCCAACACAACACAGCTAGGTTGCCTATATTTTGCCAACGACGGAACCGCTTAATCCACATCGGAGCCAAGTGACGGACCAGTCGTATCGGTCGCAGCGAGTACGGCGGCGGCGGCAGCGAGTCTAACCTGCTGAGAGAGGTCGGTTAACAGGTCATTTCTCCACTGTATAGCCAACTTGTCAGTGAACAGGCCCAGCGCTAGAGCCGCCTGAGCCCGAACCGGGGGCAGGTCAAACTCGCAACCGCCCAACACGGCCTGCAGGCCTTGGCTTGTCCCCATTCGGGCCAACGACTCTGCCGCTGCCAGGCGTAGTTCGATCGGATCCTGACCAAGCATCTCAACGAGGGCCGGCTGGAATTTTCGATCGTTATAAAACCCCAACGCCCGTACCGCCGTGATTCTGACCTCATCATGGGGTGAATAGGCCTTGGCTCTTAGGACTTCCAGCCCCGGCTCATAGCCAAGGGCAACCATCGCTTCGGCCACCTGAACTTCTATGATCGCATCCTGCTGCAGGGAAAAATCGCGAGGTGAAGGAGCATTTGCCAGACTCTTAAGCATCGGGATGGCACTGGCGTCACCCAACCGGCCGAGCAACATGGCAACGTTGCCACGCAGGGTGACGTTCGGCTGAATCAGCATGGACGCCAGTGGCGTGATATCCACCGGTTGATCGCACTGTACGAGCGCATAAAGCGTGGCCGCCTGCACGGACGGGGATGGGTCGTCGCGTAAAGCTATTACTGATTTAACCAGGGTGGTGAGCTTGAGCTTGCCCACCATGACGATGGCTGTGAATCGAACAACCGGATTTTTATCCTGTAGGCCCAACTGCACGAGCTGCAATGCCCGGTCGGGTAACCATTGAGCTGCCTCGATCGTATTGGCGCGTAGGAATGGATCCTCAGCTTGGGAGCAGGCAATAATCTCCCCAATGGCCTTTTCACGTGCCAAAGCCTCCGACACTGTGTTGCCAAGCTTATGTTGTATCTTTTTCTGCTGGCAACCGGTCATGGACAATACGCCCACGATACACCACCAGACCAGCAGGCCCCCCAGGCAGACGTGCCAGTGCGTGTCAGGGTCGGGCTGTCGGTTAAATGTTGACATCGCTTTACCTGCCCTTTTTTCGACGCAACTTGGTGGCCAGGGTCAATAGAGCCGTCACCACCGCCATGGCGATGGCTGGCAGGTGCCCAATTTTGCCAAAAGTGGTGTTGCGTTGATCAATTCCGACGGCATGTACAACGAAGCCGGCGGGTCCCGGGTTTACACCGTTGGGTGCAACGATGGGACCTACCCTGCCCAGCGAGCTGATAAACCCACTGATGCCCGTGTTGACGCTTCGAGCGGTGGGGACACGGTTCTCAATCGACCGGAATACCGCAATTTGCAAATGCTGGGGCCGCTGGTCAAACCAGTACCAAGAGTCGTTGGTTAGGTTGAATATCAGATCAGCCCGCTTGGCACCTGACTGGTCGTACACCATTTGCCGGCACACACGGGCAAAGGTGTCCTCAAAGCATATAGGCGTTACCGCACCAAACCGACCGATCTGAAACACGGTGAAACGCCTGCCCGGCATGAGCGTGTAATCACTGCGATACGGGCTGATGTACTTGACGAAAATCTGCTTGAGCCACGGCCATGACTCTACCCAGGGAATGTATTCGCCAAACGGTACACGGTGGACTTTGTCGTAGCGACGCGGCGCCTGGGTGCCGTCGCCACGGTACAAGTAGGCTGAGTTGTATCGCCCTTTGTCATCCAATGTTGGTGCGCCGACGATCAAGTTAACACCAGCCTGCTTGACTATGGTCTCGATATCCTCATGTATCCAATCGAGCAAGTATTCTTTGCGGGATTCTTCGTTGATTGGTCCAGGCACAACCGTTTCCGGCCATATTACGATCTGCGGTTTTGGCTCCTGCCGCAAGGCATCACGGGTCAGAGCGAGCAGGGTCTGCCAGTCGGTTTTGCGTTGTTTGGACAAAGAACGCCGTTTGTTGTCGTGCGGCACATTGGTTTGAATGACGGCAATGCTCGGTCCTGGATGGTTGTCTGCAGTGTTGATTCGGTACTGGCCATAACCCCACGCTGAACCCATGGAAACACTCCACAGCAGAATGGGGAATACCAGCTTACGGTGCCTGCGAAAACGTGTGGGTGTCTTGAGTTGAAGCCAAGGTATCGTCAGCATATCGACGATCACGCCATTGGTCATCGCCACGAGAAAGCTGACGCCGTGGTCGCCGAAAAGATCGGCAATTTGAATCAGTCGCGACAGGCTGTGCCCCTGATGGTATGGAGCCAAGGCGTGTCCCAGCATGAACCAGGAGAAACCGCCGGCCGGCCAATAGGAACGGACCAGTTCGAAGCTCA
>Ga0310125_10002213_pt1 | contig 10111 bp, 9 predicted proteins | sample CB11b_Tmax_Bot8__FD_203508 | JGI IMG/M metagenome (GOLD analysis project Ga0310125, IMG submission 203508) | Marine microbial communities from Western Arctic Ocean, Canada - CB11b_Tmax_Bot8 | ecosystem: Environmental > Aquatic > Marine > Oceanic | place: Canada: Western Arctic Ocean | collected... | reverse complement strand
ATCTGAATATGCACCATACGGCCCGGCCGGGCCTCTATCAGGCCATCCTGTGATTTCATAGAATCCAGCCATTGCTCCTGCGAGTTGTCCGAAGCCTGCATAGTTGTTATGTGGTCCATATTGACCCATTAAGCAGGTACTAAAATAAATCACATCAGGGACCATACTTTTTACAGATAGGTAGTCAAGACCCCATGACTTCATGACTCGTGGTGTAAAGCTTTCCGATATCACATCGGGCTGCCATTCGCATATGATATTTTTGACTAAATCTAAGGATTTTGGGAGTGATAAGTTGAGTCCTAGATTTCTTTTACTTGAATTGTAATTCCCACTAAATTGACTTCGGTTGATGCCCGGTATTCCGTCCTTAAATGGTGCTGCCCCCCTTAAGATGTCAGGCCTACTTACAGACTCTATTTTAATTACGTTTGCTCCGTGGTCCGCAAAGTATTTGGTCGTGATAGGTCCTACACCAACCCATGTAAAATCTAAAATTTTCAGACCGTCGAAGAGACTTTCTTTGGTGTCTGCACCCACTATATAACTCCCTGTTTTCTTAAGGTATCAATTTTGGATTTACTTATACCAAAACTTTTGAATATTTCTTCGTTATCAGAACCAACAGCGGGAGACGGGGAATAAATTTTCAGAGGTGTTTCTGACATTTTCAAATACGCCCCGAGATGAGTTATATCCCTACCAAATTCGGGATGATAAACATCAATCCAGAACGATCTCGCCTCCAACTGGGGACTTTGTCTAATGTCTTCCACAGTATTACAAGGTGCCACTAAAAGCCCTGCTGACAGCGCCCTTTCAAAAATTTCCGTTTTAGTTTTTTTTGAAAGAAAATTTTCAATAGCTGCTTCAACTTTTTTGAACTCGGTGGCATCCTTGCCATCTCGGTCACTATCAATTTTTATCTCCCATTTATCAATATCGAAGCTTAGGATCTCTTCTTCAACCTCAGTTTCTTCTAATATCCATGCAATAAATCCGTTTAGTGTTTTGGCCTGCGCATTCATACTTACATGACCATCGGCGCATTTGAATACATGTCTTGCATCAATGGGACCTCTTCTTCTAAATGCCCCCGCTCTCTTTACATCAGTGCCGTGTAGCCTCGGGAATGGGGTTGCATTCATTAAAGTCCACATCACGGAAATTTGTTCAGTGACATCTACGTGCTGGCCATTTTTGCTATTTCTGCTATGTCTCAAAGCTGACACAGTTGCCGCAAATGCTTGGGACCCCGCTACCAATTCGGCCTGCGGGAAGCTAATCCTTACAGGTGGACGATCTTGATCGCCACTAACAAACGGCATGCCACCCATGGAAGATGTAATGAGATCAGTAGATACAAAACCAGCATACGGTCCAGTGGATCCAAAGGGGGTTATGGACGTATGCACCAGCTGGGGGTTGCGTTTAATGAAAGTTCTAAACCCGATATTTAAGGAGTCCAAATATCCAGGTTGAAACGACTCTAGGATGGCATCGCTATGTTCCACTAAGCTAAGCAGAATTTGTCTCCCAGCCTCCGTATCGAGAGAAAGTGAAATTCCTTTTTTGTTGGAATTGTAAGCCGCCCAATACAGGCTTTTGTCATTACCATTTGAATCAGGTGTAAATGGTCCCCGGAGGCGGGTCAGACTGCCGCCTGGAGGTTCTATTCTAATCACTTTTGCCCCCATGTCTCCTAGTAGGCGACCGCAGAGATTATGTCCACCCTCCGATAAATCCAAAATGGTATAAGGGAGCAGGGTGTCTTGGTTGGGAGGACTTAAAGATTCCATTTAGTTGGAGACCCCCACCGAATATATTTATGTATGGTCAACTAGGCCCTAGGTAACCCTAACCCTCTGCCTGCAATGATGTTTCTTTGGATTTCAGAAGTGCCGGCTGCAATGGTCGAAGAAAAAGAGTTCAAATACATTTTTTGAACCGCACCTTCCATTGGGGAAAGATCTGATTCATGGGAAAGTAAGCCTTTCATATCTATTATGTTCATTGCCGTGTCCGCAACTCTTTGTACTAGCTCCGTTCCAAATAATTTTGACATGGACGCTTCGGCATTTGGAACCATTCCATTGCTCTGCATCCAAGCTACTCTATATGACATGGATCGTGAAACTTCCGTTTCTATGTGTCGCGCTGCTAGTCTGTTTCGCACTAATTGGTTTTCAGACAGAGGTTTGCCGTTTTTCCTTTCTGATTTTACATAGCTTGTGAGAGATTCGAGTATTTTCCTTGCGTTTGCTGAATAACCAACTCCCGACCGTTCAAAATCTAAAGCCACTGCAAGGGTGTACCAGCCGCGATGTTCTTCCCCAACTAAATTTTTTGACGGAATTCGGGCGTCTTCAAAAAATACTTCATTGAATTCATGAGACCCTGCCATGTTGTATATTGGCCTGACCGTTACCCCAGGTGATTTCATGTCCACCATAAACAAACTTATTCCCCTATGTTTTGGAGCTTTCGGATCAGTTCTGGCCGCAAGCCAACCGAAGTCTGCAATATGAGCAGAGCTAGTCCAAATTTTTGATCCGTTTATAACATAGTCATCACCGTCTTTTTTTGCCTGAGTCTGAAGGGATGCGAGGTCTGATCCCGACTCGGGTTCGCTGTAAAGAGTGCACCAATAGGCGTCCCCATTTCCGATGGCAGGTAGGTGTTCCTTCCTTTGTTCATGAGTGCCAGCGATCATTAAGGTAGGCCCCACCCAGCTAATTGCGCCTGTACCTAGGTCGGTACCTGGTACATCTTGGTAAGTCATTTCTTCCCGATATATTAATTGCTCCATTATTGATCGGCCCTGTCCTCCGTACTCTTCTGGCCAGGCCATGGTCAGCCAACCTTTCTCTGAAAGCTTTTTCGCCATCGATTTGGTAAAGGGTAAGTTTTTCTCAGAAAAGTGACTTTTAGAAGAAAGAGGATTCCAATTTTCAGGCAATTCGCTTTCCAAAAACTCTAGAAGCTCCGCTCTAAACGATTCTTCTTTTTCAGTAAATGTGTAATCCATATATAACTATTTTCATAGAGCGTGAATGATTTTGTCCTGAATCCTACTATATAACGGAAAGAAAGACATTTGAAAAGGAAATCGGCTTTTGAGTCTCCCAGAGACTACACCATGACAACTTTCATAAATGGACCTTTTCTTACCCTTCCGAATCTGCAGGACCTAGGTATCGCACTTCCCAGTCATCGTTTCTTTTGCGGATGGACCCGCTTCCCTTTGACCGTCTCATAGCTGCAATATACATGGACCAATCCAGAAAAGCAGCTACTGCAACAAATATTGCGCCAACCATTTTATGTAGACATTTCTCCCGGGTTTGTCTACAGTTTTCCGGGCATACCGCCATCTACATTTATTATTTCCCCTGTAATAAATCTGGAGTCGTTTGATACCAAGAACAGCACCGTATTAGCTACATCATCGGGGTACCCAGGCCCGTCCAGTATTTGAATGAAGTCGAATGCTTCTTTCAGAGAATGGTTTCCTCCTCCCACATCAGTTAAGGGAGTGATGATTTGACCTGGCCGTACTCCATTTACTCTAATATTGTGCTGACCTCCCATACCGGCTGCATATCTGGTAAAAGCATCGACGCCTGCTTTGGCAGCGTAATAAGATGATGAAGGGCCTCGCCCTACGAGATCGTACATGTTTTTACTAAAACCCCTTTGGGCGGCGAGAGACGACATGTTTACGATACGACCCTGACCGGATTCGATCAAATGGGGCCAAACAGCACGGCATACATAGAAGGTTCCATTTAAATTTACAGCAATCACTCTTTCCCAACCTTCGTCTGTTTCGTTCGGGAAATTTCCTTTATCTCCACCACCTGCGTTGTTAAATAGAACACTTATTTTCCCGTACGTTGAGACAACATGATTGATTACTTCATCAATTTGATTTCGATCAGCGACGTCACATTGGAAAAATTTCGCTTCTCCGCCTGATGCGTTTATAGCAGATTCGACTTCCTTTCCCTCTTTTTCTCTTCTGGCTAGTAATGCGACTTTCGCCCCTTCTTTAGCGAATAAGTGGGCTGTGGCTTCTCCTATCCCACTATTACCTCCTGTCACGATTGCTACATCGCCTTCTAGTTTATTTCCCATCGATATCTCCTTTTCCGCAGTATTTATTTAAGAACACCTGATACAAATAAATCGTCTATTTTTGTTTCTTCCAATGCCAAAAGTTCGCCCAAAACATAGTGGGTGTGCTCTCCCATCAACGGGGCTCTGTCGAATATCGGTTTAACATCCGATATTGCAATTGTTTCACCATGAACTTTCATTGAATCAACCTCAGGATGGTTCATATCGACAACATGAGTTTTTTGGAAACTTTCATCTCGTGTGAGTAAGTCCTCTGTCTGTAGTTTTTCTAGCCGGAACAGAATTCTGATTAGTTGAAGGACGGTCTGGTATCAATTCTGGCAAATTATCATCGAGAAAATTCGTGGTTATATTACCGGACAGAAAATCTGGGTGGGACATAAGTTTCAAATGGAACTCAATATTAGTTTCGATTCCAGATATCTCAAATTCTTTTAATGCTCGTTTTGATCGGGTTACTGCATCGAGAAAACTATTGGAATTTGAGTGGCATATAAGTTTTGCGATAAGAGAATCAAATGCCATGCTAGTCTCGTATCCAGAATACGCGAATCCATCAGTTCTAATTCCTGGTCCCCCGGGAGGGGTATATGTTGTTATTTTTCCCGTTGAAGGTTTTATCTGCCCCGAACCAGAGATAGTTTCGCAGTTGATTCTGTTTTGTATTGCGTATCCCCGAACAATAGTTGGCTTGTCTGCGTCAAGTCCTATTTCAGTTAAAGAAGCTCCGTCTGCTAATTTAATTTGAGATTGGACAATATCTACACCAGTTACTTCCTCTGTTACTGTATGTTCAACTTGCAGTCTGGCGTTTCCTTCTATGAATACAAACGAGTCGTATTCAGATTGTGTACTTTGAAATGCTAAGAATTCAAAAGTGCCCAGATTGGAATAATCAACACTTTTGGCAAGGTTCATAGCAGCTTCGATAATTTTTCGACGCAGACTTTCGGTAATAAAAGGGGCTGGGGCAACTTCCACTAGTTTCTGGTATCTTCGCTGGATACTGCATTCTCTTTCCCAGAGATGCGTCACATTGCCAAAATTGTCCCCTATTATCTGAACTTCGATGTGTCTGGCGTTTTCTATGAGTTGCTCAACATATAAATCGGCATTACCGAAGCTCCTTTTCGCTTCAGACTGGCAGCGCTTAAACAATCTTTCTATTTCTGAAGAATTGCTTATCGATCTTGTCCCTCTTCCTCCTCCTCCTGCTATTGCCTTTAGCATCATTCCACTACCTTGGGGGAGTGTGTTAAAAAACGCACTGGCTGACTCAACAGTAACAGGTCCTTCTAACCCTTCTGGTATTGGAACACCCGCGTCTTTCGCAGCTAACCTAGCCCGTCCTTTATCTCCGAACAGTTCCAGCGTTTCGATATTTGGTCCGATAAATACTATTCCCTCTTTTTGGCACCTTTTGGCAAATTCAGCGTTTTCGGCTAAAAATCCGTACCCAGGATGTATAGAGTCTGCACCAGATTCCCTGGCAATTTTTATTACGTTGTCAATATCTAAATAACCAGCTACCCCATTTCCATCTAATTGGAAAGTTTCATCTGTATCCCGAATATGAAGCGATGATTTATCGTCATTCGAGTACATAGAAACAGTATTGATGTTCAGGTCTGAGGCGGCTCTCGCAATCCGAATTGCGATTTCGCCTCGATTGGCTATAAGCAATTTATTAAATGTCATAAAGGCATCCTATTTTTTGGTAATGGAGGCCATTTTACTTCAGTTCACCTCTTTTTTTGTTTTCAATGCGATCTAAAAAGATATTTTTGGATTTGGCATCCTTTACATAGGTAAATTGATTCTCTGGTATTATTCGCCGAAATCGATGTTTATTCACTGAAATCTGGAAAAAGGGGGGAATATGATTACCAATTTCGATAGCCTTTATGCCGGCCATGTAGATTTGTCCGATGTTGGATATGCCGGCAAACCTGTAAATGACCGTACTTTTGGCAATGATTACCTTATCTCAGCTTTTGATAAGGCTACAGAGATAGCTCAGACCATGGATCGGTGCGGCTACGATACATTCTGGATGGCCGAGCATCATTTTCAGCCTGAAGGCTACGAATGTTTACCCAATGTTCTTATGATGGCTCTGCATTTATCCCATCTAACTAAAAACGTGAGATTGGGATGTGGTTTCAATATTGCCCCGATGTGGCATCCTTTGAGACTGGCAGAAGATTATGCTACCGCTGATGTTTTAACTGGAGGACGGGTTGTATTTGGCGTAGGAAGGGGATACCACACCCGAGAGGTCGAAACCTTCGGGTCACCTCTCCTGGATCAGCCAGCTAATCGAGAATTATTTGAAGAGCAGGTGGATATAATATTTGAGGCCTTTAATAGAGAGTCTTTCTCACATAAAGGTTCCTATTACACTATTCCTCCTGAGGTTCCTTACAGGGGTTACGACCTGAAGGAAATTACCCTAGTTCCGCGACCAGTGAACAGGCCCGTTGAATGCTGGCAGCCGATTCAAAGCGCCACTCCACGGGGATTAGATTTCATGGCCAAACATGGCATAAAAGGGATCATAGGTGGAGGTAGCTCTGAAGGTGGAGCCATGGATAAGGCTGTACAAGGGCTTAGGGAGGCATATTCTAGGACAGGGGTGGAGACTCAACCAGGTGAGAATCTGGCAATTGGGTTTCATTTCCATTTAGCCGAAACTCAAGAACAAGCTATGAAAGAAGTAGGCAAATACTACGAAGAAAATTTAAAAATGTTTGGACCTCTTAGATTGGTGAAAGCCCTAAGTGATGAACAAATCGAGGCTATGGGTAGTCCTGAAACAGCTCTAAAGGCCGGATTGCCTGGTATTGAAGATGCCGTAGCTGCTGGTGGAGTGCTTGCGGGTCCTGCTGAATTAATTATCGAGCAGTTAAAAGCCTTGGAACAGAAATACCCTGGACTCAACAGGGTCAGTGTGAGCCATCCGGTTGGCACCCCGAAGTCAGTGATAGTTGAGCAGCTTGAACGATTCTCAGAGGAAGTTATGCCAGCTTTCAAAGGAGCAGTTCCAGAACTGGTTCCTGGGGATTAGTAAATTTACATTTAGAATTAACTTGACTGGGGTAATATGACCTCTATATTACCTGCTCTTTCTTCTTGAAGGAGCAGGCTGATTCTGGAGTCCTTATTCTCCCATCCTCTGTTTATAGCAGAAGTCAGCTCATTGAAAGCGTGACTCGCCGCTTCCATTGGGACGTCATATTCTCTGCCAAGTTCCAATGCTAAAGACACATCTTTTTTTGCTAGCTTGAGAGCGAAATTTGGAGGGTCAAATTTACCTTGCAGGTATGTGTCCGGCAATGTGACATTGAGTAAATTACCTCTTCCTACACTTCCGTTCTTTATGCATTCGTATAAGCTTTCCGGATCAACGCCGGCTTTTACTCCTAGAGTTAGGCACTCAGATATGATCATTTGCATTCCATAGCCGATGGTGTTGTGCATCAACTTACATATACTGCCAGAACCGATAGAACCGGTATAGCTCACTTTATCCCCAAAAGAATCTAAGACCGATTTTATTTGATTGAAAATGCTTTCACTTCCTCCAACCATGATTGCCAGTTTACCCGTTTGGGCTCCTTTCACACCGCCACTGACCGGGGCATCCAACACAGAGGTGCCTTGCTTTGCGAATTCTTCAGATAATTCCCTAATCAGAGTAGGAGAGCTTGTACTGAGATCTATCCATATTGATCCGCTCGACACCCCTTCTATTAGCCCGTCCTCCCCCATGGATACTGATTTAACCTCAGGTGGGCCGGGGAGTGAAGTGAAGATTATATCAACCGATTCTGCCAATTCTTTAGGGGTATCGGCCCATTCAGCCCCTAATTCCAAAAGATTTGTCGCAGCCGCTCTATTTATATCGTGAACTACCATGTCATAGCCTGCTTTGGCTATATTCATAGACATACCGCCTCCCATATTTCCGAGCCCGATGAATCCAATTTTAATTTTTTCCATACCGATTTTCTCCCTTTGCCGATCTTTAGATAAATCCTTGTGAAAAAAAAGAATACAATGTCGGCGCGAGTTTATCAGGCTTGGAGTAAATAGGGATTGCTTGCAAGCGTAGTTGGGGGTATTTAATGCAGGATAAGCTGCAAATAGGCAATTTAGAGATTCTGTCACTGATGGATATGGTTCCGCCTTCCCGGTCTCCCGAGGATTTTTTCCCAGATGTGGACATAGCACAATGGGAGCCTTATAGAAGCGAAGTTTTAGATAAAGGTATGGTTCAGCTTTACTATGGATGCTTTGTTGTTAGGTCAAAAGGAAGCATAGTGCTGGTTGATACAGGGATAGGTCCTGGGCCTCACGCTACCCGAGGGGACAAAAAGGGTGATCTGTTAAATGATCTTGGAAGGCAGGGTATCAAACCAGAGGAAATTGATATAGTGGTGCATAGCCATCTGCATATCGATCATGTTGGTTGGAATTTGGACCTTTCTTCAGATCCACCCCGCCCGTATTTTCCAAATGCGAGATATTTGGTTCCATCTATAGACTGGAATTATTTCACCAAGCCTGAGAATCTAATTGATGCTCCATGGGTAAGTGAAAATGTTATCCCGTTGAAGGCCTTGTCTTTGATGGATCTTTTTGGTGATGGATTTAATGTCACTGACGAAATAACTTCCCTCCTAACCCCCGGGCATACCCCTGGACATATGTCATTTTTATTGAACTCTGGCGGACAGAAAGCAGCTATTGTCGGGGATGCGATTCACAGCAAAGTCCAAATAAGTGAGCCATCGTGGTGTGCGGGAGTAGACGTCGATAAGACAGCCAGTGAAAGAAGCAGACGCGATCTTATACAGCGGTCAGTTTCACAAGGCATGATCATAGCAGCGGGGCATTTCAATCCCGATGAGCATTTCGGAAGAGTACATCAACAAGATGATGTTACGACTTGGCAAACTGTATAGACAATACATTGGGAGGTATGGAATGAATAGACTTGAAGGTAAGGTGGCCCTTATTTCAGGGGCAGCGAAAGGCCAAGGGGCTGAAGAAGTTGCTCTTTTTGCCGCTGAGGGCGCTCAAGTTATATTTGGAGATATATTGGATGATTTGGGTTTAGAAGTTGAGAAAAATATTGCGGCTTCTGGTCAGAATGCCAAGTATATGCATTTGGATGTAACCAATGCCCAGGATTGGGAAAAATCTATAAACCTGGCGGAATCTGAGTACGGTAAATTAGATATCCTAGTTAATAACGCAGGCATAGCACTGCCGCAAGATTACCTTGACGTTTCTTCGGAGGATTGGGATCGGACAATGGAAATTAACGCCAAAGGTGTGTTTTTAGGAATCAAATATGCTGTGCCAGCAATGCAAAGAGCCGGAGGCGGGTCTATCGTGAATATTTCCTCAATAGCAGGTATTGTAGGTCGGCCACTATCTTCACCTGCATACGCGGCATCTAAGGGCGCTGTTAGAGTGCTGACTAAATCTACTGCTGGGCGATTCGCATCTGAAAACATAAGATGTAATTCTGTCCATCCGGGACCAATCAACACTGACATGATTAGATCTGTCACGCATTCTGTCGATCCAGAATCAAGAGTTGGCTCAATACCACTTGGCCGTATCGGACAATCAATTGATGTTGCTTATGGAGTTTTATACCTTGCCTCTGACGAATCTTCATTTGTCACTGGTATAGAGTTGGTCATAGATGGTGGGGTAACAGGTATAAGGGAATAAGAGATATTTAGAAACTTTCCAAAAGGAGAATCATGTCTTTTGCGGATGTAAATGGAGTCTCAATGTACTATGAGGTGCATGGGGAGGGGTCTCCCGTTGTCTTCGCTCATGGGTCCGGAGGAAATCACATTTCTTGGTGGCAGCAAATTCCTTATTTCTCCAAATACTATAAGTGTGTTATTTTCGATCACCGGACCTTTGGTAGGACGCCAGATGAGTCTGA
>Ga0310125_10002212_pt1 | contig 10113 bp, 1 predicted proteins | sample CB11b_Tmax_Bot8__FD_203508 | JGI IMG/M metagenome (GOLD analysis project Ga0310125, IMG submission 203508) | Marine microbial communities from Western Arctic Ocean, Canada - CB11b_Tmax_Bot8 | ecosystem: Environmental > Aquatic > Marine > Oceanic | place: Canada: Western Arctic Ocean | collected... | reverse complement strand
AGGCGGCCGAGGGGGAGGAACCGGAGGAGGTCAAGCAACTGGCAGTGGTCCAGGAGGGGCTGGCAGGGACAGCGGCGTTTTTTGATGCCCGCACCACCGATCCTGCGTACACTTTTGAGGTTCCGGCGGATGGAACCTATCGAGTACGTCTGACGGACAGTCTGAACATGCTCCGGGAGGACGTGCGACAGACTTACCGGCTGGTGATCCGGCCCCAGCAGGCGGATTTTCGGGTCGTGGGTGTTCCCCATGTCGGTTATTCCGGTGTCTTGCTTCGCAAGGGTGGCCAGGCAGCGATCCAGGTGATCGCCTTTCGATACCACGGTTTTGACCAGGAGATCCGCATCAAGGCGACCAACCTGCCCGCCGGCGTGACTGCCAGCGAGGCCACGATTGGTCCGGGGAAGACGACTGCCCTACTGGAACTGCGGGCAGCGGCCGGTGCTGCTCCGGTCCGTGGGAATCTGGGCTTGGTCGCGGAGGCGACCGTCGACGGCCAGGTCATCTCCCGCCCAGGGAGATTTGGGGTTGTGAACTGGCAGGGGACCATGCAGCAGGGGAATAACCCGGGGAACACGTCGGTCGGCCGGTTGGCTCCAGGGTTGCTGGTTGCTATTTCCGAAATAGAAAACGGTATCGTCGGCCTTGAATTTGGTGACGGGAATATCGTCGAGGCGTCGCGGGCTGCAAATATCAAGCTGACCTACAAGCGGCGTGGGGAATTCAAGGGGAAGTTGACCATGAACGCAGTAGACTTCCCGGCCAATGTGGATGCCAAGCAACTGGTGATCAATGCGAATGCGGATAATGGCGAATACACGATCGGTCTGAAGGCCAACACCCCGCCGGGAACCTACACTGTCTACTTCAACGGCACTGCCGAAAAGGTCAAATACAGCCGTAACCCGGAAGCGGTGGTGGTGGCCCAGGAGAAAAAGAAAAAGGTTGACCAGATCAAGGCGGAGGCGGATGCGAATGCCAAGGCGGCTGCGACCGCCAAGACGGCAGCCGATAAGGCCGCCACCGGTGCCGCCACCGCGCTGAAGGTGGCGGTCGACAAGAAGACGGCGGCCGACAAGCTGCTGGTCGAAGCAGAGGCCAAAGCGAAGGCAGCCAGCGAGGCAGCAGCCACGGCCAAGGCAGCAGCAGCCAAGACCCCGGGAGACGAGGGTCTGAAAACGGCCGCGGCCAATGCACAGAAAGCTGCCGACGATGCGGCAACGAAGGTCAAGGATGCCACGGCTGTCGTGGTGGCGGCCGAGAAAGCAGTTGTGGAGGCCACAGCAGTTGCCGAGAAAGCAGACGAGGCTAAGGGGATAGCGGATACGAAGGCCCAGGAGACCACGGACCTTGCCAAGGAAGCCACGACGCTCAAGGCCGCTACCGACAAGCTCGTTACCGATACCACTAACGCTGCCAAGCCGAAGGATATGAACGTCACCTTTGTCTCCTCGCCCCTGACGATCAAGGTCACGCCTGCCCCTGTCACCTTCAACCCGCTGCCGGCCAACGTCGTCGTCAAGCAGGGGGAGAAGGTGAATGTGGCCGTGGCGATGACTCGTCTTTACGGTTTTGCCGACCAGGTGGCGGTCACCGGGGTGGTTCCCGGTGGCGTGGGGGGGCTGACTTTTACCAAGTTGGATATCGCTGGCGGCCAGAACCAGGGTGCGTTGGAAATCTCGGCAGCGAAAACTGCCACGGTCGGAGAGCACCAGTTGACCGTCCGCCTTACGTTGAAACTAAACAACCAGAACCTCACCGTGGAACAGCCACTTGTACTGGTGGTCCAGGAAGTCAAGGAAGTCAAGGAAACAGAGTAATTCACACCCACCTCGCTGACCCTTTAACGCCCCCCCAGGTTCTTCCATGAGCCCATACCGATTTGTCCTCTCGCTCTTGCTGGTCGTTGTCCTTGCACCGCTGGTACATGGACAGACGCCGATCCCGATTACCGATCTGAAGCGGGCCGAGGAGGTGGATTTTGGCAAGGAGATCCTGCCGCTGCTTCGCAAGAATTGCCTTGCCTGTCACAGTCAGACGGAGGCCAGCGGGGAACTGGTACTGGAAGAACCCGCGTCGATGCTCAAGGGTGGAGATACCGGGCCGGCCGTGGTGCCCGGCAAGAGTGCAGAAAGCCTGCTGCTGACGCTTGCCTCCCATCGGGACGATCCGTCCATGCCACCGGAGGACAACGAGGTGGCCGCCAAGCCGATGACGCCGGACGAGCTTGGCCTGATCAAGCTCTGGATCGACCAGGGGGCGAAGGGATCGGCGGTCGCGACTGTCAACTCCCCGACGCGCTGGCGACAGCTTCCACCAGGGCCCAATCCTGTTTATGCGGTGGCGGTCAGCCCGGACGGCCAGTTTGCGGCCTGCGGCCGGGACAACCAGATCTTCATCTACCACGTTGCCACGGGGCAACTGGTGACGCGATTGACCGATCCAGATCTCCAGCAGCAGGCCAGTGACAATTTGCCGGGGATTGCACACCTGGATATTATCCAGTCCCTTCGTTTCAACCACCAGGGCGATCGGCTGGCCTCGGGCGGGTTCCGAACGGTCAAGATCTGGCGATATCCGCGAGATGTGCAGAAAGCCCGGCTCGACCTGGCCGAGGGGGTGACCGCCCTGGCGGTCAGTCCGGCACGACAACTGGCAGTCATTGGCAGTGCCGACCATTCCATTCAGGTCTGGGATCTTGCCAGCGGTGAGGTGACGCTGAGACTGGCCGGTCATACCGGTGCGATCACCGCGCTGCAGATCAGCGAGGGCGACGGCAGGATTTACTCGGCCTCGCTGGATCAGTCGATTCGTGTCTGGGCCCTGGAAGGAGGCCGTCCGCTGGGGACTATTCTCACGCCGGGAGCCGTCTCGTCGCTGGCCCTGGTGACCGAGCCTGTGATGGAGGACCAGGACCAGCAGCAGCCGGGAGATGCTCCCGGCCAATTTCTTGTCTCCGGGGGTGGAGATAATTTCATACGAAGCTGGCGGATCGTGGATGAATTTAACGGTGTCCCCGGCGGGCTACCTGAGAAGCCTGCCGTGATTGCCGTTGATCCACTTTCAGGACTGGTGGCCGTGGGAACGGAAAACGGCCATGTGCAACTACGAGAAGGCTTGGATGGCAAGATTGTTCGGTCCTGGCAGGCCCACGAAGAGCCGATTGACCATCTGCTGTTGATGCAGGCACTTCCCGGGGAGGGGGCGCCCGAGGATGAACGAAAGCTGTTGGTGGTGACCTCGGGGAAGGAAAATAGCCTGCGGATATGGGATGCGGCCAGCGGCGAGGAGCGGTTCGAGATCCACGGGACGATTTCCACGATTACCCGGCTGGGTGCAAACCCCACTGGCACCCGCCTGGTCTCGGCGGACGCATCAGGACACATTACGGTCTGGAACATGGAAGACCAGCCCGTTGTGGAGCCGCTGGAACATACCCTCTCGGAGATTGGCAAGGTGGTGGTCAGCCCGGACCAGTTGAAACTGGCGATGGTTGTCATCCAGACAGAACGGGCCGCTGTGGCCGTGCTCGATGCCAGGACAGGGGCGCTGCTACAAACGCTTCTTGGGCATGATGGGCCGATCCATGATCTCGCCTTCAGCCCGGATAACAGTCGAATAGTGACCGCCTCGGCAGACGGGACGGCGAGAATATGGCAGCTCAGTGATAACAAGTTTCCCGAGACAATGCGTTTTGCAGGCCATACCGGGGCCGTCCATTCAGTGGCTTTCCGTGCCGACGGAAACCAGCTGGTGACCGGGGGGGCAGACAAGCTGGTCAGGACATGGGACCTGGCCACCGGGGAGGAAGTGAAGGCATTTACCGGGCATGGTGCGGCAGTGCTGGGTGTCTGCTTCGCAGCAAACAACCAGCCGGTGTCTGTTTCGGGGGACAAGACTCTCAAGCAATGGAACCCTGCCAATGGGCAGCCGGTTCGCAGCATCCCGATCCCCGCGGTGCCAGTCTCGATGTCAGTCACCAGCGACCGTTCGCTGGTTTCTGTGGCCCTGGATGACAACAGCATCGCCATCCATCAGCTTTCTGACGGTGCGCTCCTGCAGACGCTGGTCGGGCACACCGTACCGGTGAGGACACATGCCTTCCATAACGATAAGACGCAACTTGTTAGCGTCGCTGCGGACTCGCGATCCCATGTCTGGCGGATTGCCGATGGTCGCCTGATGCAGATCCTGCCGGCCGAGGGTCTTTCCTCCGCTGTTTTTGGTAGCGTCGCCGGCCAGGTCCTGCTGGTCACCGGCGACAGGATTCTTACCGGGATACCCCGTTTCCACGCGGCACCCCCGGGTTATGAACAGCCGGTCGTGGGACTGGTGATGCATCCAAATGGGGCACTGGCCTACTGCGCCTACGCGGACGGTGTCTTCCGTGGCTTTAACCTGGAAACCGGCCAGCAGATCTTTGACGCCAAGCACGGCGCACCGGTAAGGGGATTGGCATTGCGGTCTGACGGACAGATGCTGGCGACCGCCGGGGAGGATAAGCGTGTGGGGATCTGGAATCCTGGGAATGGAGCAGCACTTGCTCCCACCCAAATCGAGGGCTTCCTGGGGCCGGTCGCGACGGTGGAGTTTAGTGCCGATAACCGAAGCCTGATCGCGCTGGACGCGGGCCCCATGCCACGGCTGGTGGTGGCCAGTGCGACGGATGGAGTTGTCGAGGAAGTGATTGCAGATATCCCGGTCGAATTGCAGTCGCCGATCGCCATTGGCGACCAGGGAACGGTTAGCGTGGCGGGAATTGTCGGCCCCACGGTCCGTTACTGGAAGATATTGAACCACCGCCGCATTGTCGGGCACACGATGCCGGTCACTAGCCTGGAGCACCTCACGGAGATGGCCTTTGTTTCCGGTAGCCTGGACGGGACAGTCCGGCACTGGAACCTGGCAGCGGATAACCCGGTGGTTCGTTCGATGAACCACGGCGCCCCGGTGGTCACCCTGGCGATCCGCCCGGACGGCCAGCGTATCGGCTCGGGATCCGAGAACAACACCATTCGACTCTGGAACACGGCCAACGGGGCCCAGGTCGCCGAGATGAAGGGGGACCTGCGTGCCAAGGGCCTGGTTGCCAAGGTGACGGATCAAAAGAACAGCACAACGACGCGATTGGAAGCGGCCAAGGTAACGTTGAAGGCAGCCCAGGACGGCCTGCCGGCAATCAAGACGGCCGAAACAGCGGCTGCTAAAACACTCAGCGATGCGAATACCGATGTGCAGGTCAAGACGGACGAGTTGGCCAAGACGACAGCGACCAAATCGGCGGCGGAAAAAATTGCCATCGAGGCTGCAGCTGCCGCCCAGAAGGCCGGAGTGGCAAAGGAGTTGGCCGACCAGCTTGCACTGGTAGCCGCCGCGGAAGCAAAGCTGTCGGTGGACCTGTCGGCCCGTCTGAAAACCGCCTCGGCGTCCGACCCGGACAACAAGGACCTCGCCACCCGGGCGACGACGGCGGAGCAGGAAAGTACTGTGGCTGCCACGAAATCGACGCAGGCCGAAGCGGCCCGTGCGGCTCCCACGAAGCTGGCGGCGGATTCAGCCAAGGCAGCCGAGGATGGCGCTACCAAGGCACTCGCCACGAACAAACCATTTGATGACGCCGCAGCGGCCCTGGCGGCCAGCCAGGGGACGCAGCGGACGGCAGAATCCGCTCATGATGTAGCGGCACGTGACCTGGCTATTGCGGATCAGGCGGTGCCGGATGCGGATAAGCTCGTGAAGGACCTGGAAGCGGCACTCACTACCTTCACCACGCAACTGGTGACCGTGACCGAGCAATCGACAGCGGCAGAAATGCCGATCCGTTCACTGGCGTTTTCCCCGGATGGAAAACAACTGGCCAGTGGTGGAGACTTTCATGCCGTCCATCTCTGGGATGGCGAGGACGGGAAGAGTATCGCCAGCTACGTGGGACACGAGGGGAGCGTCCAGGCACTTGCCTTCCTCGATGACGGGGAATTGATCTCCGGGTCGGTGGACAAGGCGGCGGTGCGATGGAACCTGAAGCCCAACTGGGAACTGGAACGAGTGATCGGTTCCCCCACCGAGCCCGGGCCCATCGTCGACCGTGTTGTGACTGTTGATTTCTCCCGCGACGGGACACTGCTGGCAACCGGGGGCGGGGTTCCCTCGCGAAACGGCGAGGTTCATGTCTGGAAGGTGGAGGATGGCTCGCCAGTCCTGTCGCTTCCCGATGCCCATGCGGATGGGGTCAACGGGGTGGAAATATCGCCGGATGGCAAGCTGGTGGCCTCGGCGTCGGCGGACAAGTTCGTGCGGGTCTTTGATATTGCCAGTGGGGAAAGAAGGATCCAGTGCGAGGGGCACACGAACCATGTCCTGGGAGTCTCCTGGCGAAGCAATAGCCGGGTGCTTGCCAGTAGCGGTGCCGACAACACGATCCGTATCTGGAATGCGGACACGGGTGAGCAGATCCGTAGTATTGGTGGATATAACAAGCAGGTCAGCGCGGTCCGGTTCGTGGGGCAGACATCGACCACGGTGGCGTGTTCCGGGGACAATATCGTGCGAATGAACAACTCAGATAACGGTGGTACCATTCGTAACTTCGGCGGGGCGGCAGATTACATGTATGCGGTGGATGGAAGTCCCAATGGGCAGGTGGTCGTGGCGGCCGGCTATGATGGCATACTGAGGATCTGGAACGGCACCAACGCGCAGTCGTTACAGGTCATTGAGGCACCCGCGGCGGAAGAGGATGAGGAAGCCGAAGCGGGTGTCGACGAGGCGTCGAAATAACGAGATCTTCCCAGCAGGGATGGATATACTGGGCTCGGCGAGCATGGATACTCGCTACCGTCATGCCGCTCGTGTGTGACGTGTTGGTTGGTAGAGGTTCGTCAAAACAACTCATGTCTCCAGTATGAGAGCCCAGTCATGGTCGACATTCATGCATGCTGTTCCCGGTCTGCTCCAAAAACCCGCCTGTTCCTTTCTACCGCCCTTTTGGCGGTTGTGTTTTTGCCGCTACCCCGCTTTCTGCAGGCACAGGAATTGACGGCGATAAGCGGGCACGAGGGGGGGGTCGTGCAGTCGGTCTTTGCCCCGGGAGGCAAGGTGGTCATCTCCGGCGGACATGACTTTACGCTCAAGATATGGAATCCGGTCGATGCGACGCTGCTGCGCAGCCTGGAAGGGCACGAGGGCCAGGTGCTGTCGTTGGCAGTCAGTGCCGATGGAAGGCGTCTGTTGAGCGGGGGACGGGATAATTCGATCCGGGTGTGGGATGTTTTCCTGCCCGATCCGCTGTCAGAACATAAGAGCCATGAGATGGCCGTCTCGGCCGTCCTTGTTGGCCCCCAGGCGGCATGGCTGGCAACAGGATCCGCGGACAAGACGGTCAAGCTGCTGCCGTCCGGTGAGGGAGAAGTGATCAGCCTGGAGGGTCACGAGGCCGCTATCACCAGGCTGGCCCGGAATGCCGACGGAACCATGCTTGCCAGTGCCGATGCGACCGGACAGGTGCGGGTCTGGGATCCAAAAGACGGAAGCCTGCTGGGGGTGCTGAGTGCCCACCTGGGACCTGCCAGCGGTCTGCTCTTTCACCCCACCGAGCCGCAGTTGGTGACCAGCGGGATGGATGGGATGATCCGTCGCTGGACGTTGCCGCTGGTAGCGCCGAGGTTCAGCCCTGCAGGCGAGACAGTGGTTGGAGTTGTCAGGTTGAGCCCTGATGGCAAGGTCGCGTTCGCAGGCGATGAAACATCACTGCGTGCACTGAATGTGGAGGACGGTGCCGTGCTAAGGACCTTTGAAGGACAGCAGGGTGCTGTCGCTTCGTTGGTGCTCAATAAGGATGGGACACTGGTTGCCAGTGGGAATGCTGAAGGAACAATTCGTTTCTGGAAAACCGAGGATGGTGCCGCCCAGGGGTTGATCCAGGGACATGCAGGACCGGTGCACGCGGTGGTGTTCCACCCGACAGAGCTGCGTGGCGTATCGGCCGGCGCGGATGGGACAATTCGCACATGGGCCATGCCGGCCGAGGCCCAGACCCTCGAGGGACATACCGCGCAGGTGGCGGTGGTCACTGTCAGTCCGAATGGACAGCTATACGCCACGGCAGGTGCCGACAAGACCGTCAAGACATGGAACGCGGCAGATGGAGCACTGGTGCAAACGATCGCGGTGGAAGGGGCCGGGGAGGTTCGGGCACTGGCGTTTCAATCGGATGGAGCCCAGGTGGCCAGCGGGGAGGCGGGTGGCGTGATACGGTTTGCCACGGTCGCCGATGGTGCATCGACGGGGGACGTCGTGGGCCATGCTAAACAGGTCACGGCCCTTGCATATTCCCCGGACGGAAAACAGCTTGTCAGTGCCGGCGCCGATGGGCTGGTGAAATGGTGGAATCTCCCGCTCGTGGCACCACGTACTATCGCCACCCTGCCGGTCGCCATTACCTCCATGGCAACCGATGGGAAAAACGTGGTGCTGGGTTCCGCGGACGGGTCGATTCGGATGATGGACCCCGCCACGGGAAACCAGCTGCGTGCATTGGCCGGACATACCGGTGCCGTCATCACGATGGCACTCCATCGGGCGGGGACGCAGGTGGCAAGTGGACAGCCTGACGGGGCGATAAGGCTGTTCAATGCCGCCGACGGAACTCTGGTCGGGACGCTGCGGGGTCATACCGGGGCGATCCATGCGATTGCCCTGCACCCGACCTTGCCGCAACTGGTGAGCGGGGGTGCCGATGGTACGATCCGCGTCTGGCAAAATGCAGCGCCGCCGACGGTGACGGCAGGGACGGAAGGAGTGATTACCTCGCACACTTTCAGCCTGGATCGGCAACTGCTCGCAGTGGCTGCCATGATCGGGGGGAATCCGACAATCCAGGTCAGAAACGCTGCCAATGGCCAGGTCATGGCCACCTTTGCTGGACACACCGGGGCAGTGACATCCCTGGGAATCAGCCCGGATAAGACACGTCTCGCATCGGGAAGTGCGGACAAGACAGTCCGCCTCTGGACCATCGCCGATGCGGCAGCGGAACCGGTCGTCCTGGAAGGCCATACCGCAACGGTGGGGGCCGTGGCATTTGCTGCCAACGGGGCCGACGTCTTCAGCGGGGCGGCGGACAACAGTATCCGGCAGTGGAAAGTCGCCGACGGGACAGAGATCCGGGTGATTGCCGGCCACGCGGGAGCGATCTCCGGGTTACAGGTGGCTGGTACGACGTTGGTCTCTGCCAGTGCAGATGCAACGGTGCGGCTCTGGAATACAGGAACCGGCGCAGCGGTTCGCAGCATCAACCATGGAGCGGCCGTTACTTCACTGGGTCTTGCTGCCGACGGGAGCCGGATTGCCTCGGTCGGTGCTGATAAGGTGATCAAGCTATGGACGTCCGCGGATGGGGCTGCTGCCGGTGTGCTGCAGGGACATGCCGGGGCGGTAACCAGCCTTTCCTTCAGTGGCGATGGCCTGCGTGTGATTAGCTGTGGAGGAAGTGACCTGCGGGTCTGGTCGGCCGAAGGGGGACTGCTGGAACAGGTGGCAATTGCCTCGGCGACGGCCTCTGCCGTGGTCTTTGCTCCCGAGGACAAGGGGTATCTTGGGATCGATAAGAACAACGCCCTGAGGACGGGAGTGTTCTCTCTCCTCAGGATCATCTCGGTACACGAGGGAGCCGTGGAGGCACTCCAGTTGTCCGCCGATGGGAGCCTGGTGTTCAGCGCCGGCCAGGACAAGGTGATTCGTCGAACCGTGCTGGCAGACGGTGCCGCGCAGGGGACATTCACCGGTGCCACCGAGGCAATAACGGACCTGGCACTTTCGGGGGACGGTATGGTCCTGGTCGCTTCCAGTCGTGGTGGAATCCAGAAGTGGGATCTGGCAGCGGCTGCTGCCAACCAGGCGTTTCCGGCGACCGGGATGATTGCCCAGGAGGGGCTGGTTGAACAGGTCTCGCTGAACATGGATGGTTCCCGCCTTCTCAGTGCCGATGATAAGAGCGTGATACGGATAATCGATGTCGCCAGTGGCCTGGAACTGCAACAGCTTCTGGGCCATCTGGAAGGTGTCAGCGGGTTGTTTGTCAGTGCCGATGCCGCCATGGTACTTTCGGTGGGTGGG
>Ga0310125_10002211_pt1 | contig 10114 bp, 10 predicted proteins | sample CB11b_Tmax_Bot8__FD_203508 | JGI IMG/M metagenome (GOLD analysis project Ga0310125, IMG submission 203508) | Marine microbial communities from Western Arctic Ocean, Canada - CB11b_Tmax_Bot8 | ecosystem: Environmental > Aquatic > Marine > Oceanic | place: Canada: Western Arctic Ocean | collected... | reverse complement strand
GCAGGCAAGAGCAGGCGATCATGTGTGCGGCGGGAGACGGATTGCTGTTCCGTTCTGAGGTCTGGCATCGGGGGACTGCCAATACCAGTCAACAGACCCGCTATCTGTTGCAGGTGCACTACGCACTACGCATGATCACACAGAAGTTTCCCCCCTACCCGCACCTGTTTCGTCTGGACGAGGACATCCTCGCCGGCGCCAACCCACGGCAGCGCCGCCTGCTGGGTGATCACAAGAAGAGCAACTACGACTGATGGACGACCTCCCGGCCGCCGCCGTCGAGCGGCATGATGAACCAACCTGGTTGCTGCGCTGGTTGGTGCTGCTCGCCCTGGCCTGCGTGGTGATGACATCCCTCGGTGGTGTCGTGCGACTGACCCACTCGGGTCTGTCGATGGTTGACTGGCGACCTGTGGCCGGGGTTCTGCCGCCACTATCTGAAGCCGCCTGGCAGGCCGTGTTTTCGGCATATCAGCAGACTCCCGAATACATCAAAATCAACGCCGGCATGAGTCTGGCTGACTTTCGCGCGATCTTCTGGCCGGAGTACATCCACCGCGTCCTGGGACGCATCGTCGGCCTCGTCGTGGCGGTGCCTCTGATCCTCGGTCTGCTGCGGGGTTGGTTTCCACGCCGCCTGCGAGTCCACCTCGTCGGCATCGGCCTGCTTTTTGTCAGTCAGGGTGTCATGGGCTGGCTCATGGTCAAAAGTGGTCTGGTGAACGATCCCAAGGTCAGCCCCTATCGCCTGGCCCTGCACCTGGGGTTGGCCTTAGCTCTGCTGGCGTGGTGTCTGTGGCTGATCTTCGAACGCCGCTGGCCGCCGATCGCTGGCGCCGTTAGCCAGCGCACGGCGCGGTGGGCGAGCCTGCAGTTGGGGGCAGTCGTGCTGCAGATTCTCTTGGGCGCCCTCGTCTCAGGACATCGAGCCGGATTCGTATCCGACACCTTTCCGCTCATTCGTGGCCAGTGGATCCCCATGGGTCTTGGCAGTGCGTCCTCCTGGTGGGCGAACATTGTTGCCAATCCTTTGATGCTGCACTTCGAGCACCGCTGGTTCGCCTTCGTCCTGCTTGGCATTGCCCTCACATTCCACCGTCAATTGCGGCGCTACGCAGCGCCGGCGCCTTTGCGCAAGGTGGGTACTGCGATTCTGTTGCTGCTGCATCTGCAGATCGCACTCGGCATCATCACAATCCTCACCCTCGTGCCAACCTGGCTCGCCTCCCTGCACCAGCTTGGCGGCATTGCTGTACTGAGTCTCACCTGGCTGGCATTCCACCAGACCCGGAGGCGTGATCCGGCATGAATTCACCGGCACCCGACCTCGCTCTACCTAAACCTCTACGGTTTTCCAGCGGCCACAGCGAAATTGCCACAACAGGACGATACCGCGCAGTGTGAGATCCAGTGCCATCACCAGCCAGACGCCGGTCAACCCCCAATCAAACCAGTGTATCGCCAGCAAGGACAAGGGTACACGTAGCAGCCATACCGAGGCGCCATTGACGAGCATTGGCGTCAGCGTGTCACCGGCACCACGCAACCCACCGGCGAAGACCATCATCGCCGCCAGCAGTGGTTGCACGACGCCGATGAGACGCAGGGGCATGCTGCCCAGGGCGATGATCTCGACCTCGTCGGTGAACAGACCCATGATCTGTGGTGCGGAGACGAAAAAGACGACACCCATGACAGACATGAAAATTGCGGCGATGCCGAAACAGAGCATGGCATCTCGCTCGGCGCGTTCATGATCGCTGGCGCCCAAGCCCTGGCCAACCAGCGTCGTCGCCGCCATGGCGAAACCCCAACCGGGCATGAATGAGATCGACTCGGCATTGAGGGCGACCTGGTGGGCGGCGTAGGCGACGGTGCCGAGGGAGGCGACGATACGCACCCAGACGAGCATGCCGAAGCGGAAGATCAGCTGATCGAGTGATGCCGGCAGGCCAACGCGCAGGATACGCCAGATGATCTCACGGTCTGGTCCACGCCAGCGTAGCTGCAGGCCTCCGCGTCCTTTTATCAGCAATCCCACCACCAGGAGTCCCCCGACGACACGTCCGGCAGCCGAACCCCAAGCGGCACCCCTGACCCCGAGTGCCGGGAGGGGGCCGATGCCCTCGACCAGACCCCAGGCGATGGCGACGTTGACGACGTTGACTGCCGCCATCACCAGCAGGGGTGTGCGCGCATCACCGGCGCCACGCATACAGGCGTTGCCGATGAACATCAGCGACGAGATGGGAAACACGGCGCTGACGATGCGCAGGTAGAGGACGCCCTGCACCAGGGCCTCGCCACGGGCGCCCATCAACACCATCGCCGGTTCGGCGAACCCGACGAGCAATGTCGACGACAACAGACCGCAGGCGAAAGCGATGGCCAATGCCTGGCCGACGACACGATTCGCTCCAGCCATGTCTCTGGCACCGATCATGCGCGCCGTCAACGCCGTGGCGCCCGTGCCGACGGCGGTAAAAAGCACCATCGCCGCCATCGACCACTGAACACCGAGGCCGACGGCGGTCAGTGAGGCTGCACCGAGATGCCCCACGAGGTAGGTGTTGACCAGTCCGACGAGCATGCCGAGCAGCATCTCGCCGGCGGACGGCACCGCCAATCGCAGTACGCGTCGTGAACGCTGCCACGAGTCCCCTCCCGGCAACAAGCGGGTAGCACTCAAGCCGATGTCACGCCTCGTAGATCGCCGTCAATGCCGCCGCCAATTCGGCGGCATCCGGGGTCTGGTTCGCCGATGTTCGGCACGAGTTGACCGATCGATCTCTGGCGATTTTGTCGGCCACCGCGCGGGCAGTGTTTCGATCGAATCGTCGGGTTGCCATCACCGGTATTCGTCCGCATTCCAGCCCGGATACTGCTCTGCCAGCAGGGCCAGTGTCTGTTCGGTGTAGTACGGATGTCCCGCTGGCGGGAACCGCCACAACTGGCGCTGTTGGGCGGTGAGACCGCCGATAAAACGCTGCCACACGGGCGCGCCTTTGCCCAGGTGGGTGTAGTGCTTGAAGCCCTCCCAATAGTGATCGGCACGACCAAAACTGTAACCCCAGGTAAATCGCTGCCCGTCTGCACGTGTATAGGCAGTGGCGCTATGCCAGGAGAAATTGGTGAAGACGCATAGAGTGCCCGCTCTGCAGACGAGAGGTACAGCCTGAGTCATGTCGCGGCCATGCCGTTTGGCGATGAGCCGCAGGGGAGCCTGATCCAACTCGACATCCTCGAGATGGACCCAGAAGCCGATCTGTCCGAACTCGCGCAGTTGGTCACTGAAGGGCAACAACGAATTGTTGCCATTGTCGATGTGCAGATTGGAGTCGTCCTCACCGGTGCCGCCGGTGCTATGACCCGGATAGCGGGCGACCAGGCAGCCGACGCGCATATGAATGTCGGCGGTCTTCAACCATTTACGGGCGAAGTCGATGCTTTCTGCATCCATCGCCCCTTGATACAGTTCCATCTCCTCGTGGGGGAAACAGACCAGCAGGCTGTTACCCGATTGATCCTGCGGCGGCTTTTGCTGCACCTCTTCCCAGGTGGGCAACACGCGCCGCTGGGCGGCCTGCAACCGGGTCAGGTCATCGCCACGGACAAAATCCGGCACGATGATGAAACCTTCGCGGTCGAGTTCCTCGATGTGGTCATCTGTCAGTCTGCTCATATCAGTCTCGTCTGAGTTCCCGGCCTTTGATCAGGGCCGTCAAAGATTCGCTGTAGGGGCAGCACAGGCCAAGTTTTCGACTCTCGGTGACGACGTAGCCATTCAAGGCGTCGATCTCCGTCGGCCGTCCCCGCGCCAGATGCTGCAGCATCGACACCCGGTGAAATTTCGTCGCGCAGTATTGCTTGATCTCTTGTAATGGCGTGTCGGCGGGGATCCGAACACCGCGCGCCTCGACGAGGGCGAGTGTCTCTTCGATGATGTGGGTCTGGAATTCATCGAGGGCCGCCACGTTCTGAATATGCCCAGGCGTCAGATCGGTGATGGCGCAGAGGGCGTTGATGGCGCAGTTGTGTACAAACTTGCCCCAGATCGTCACCATGATATCGGCTTCAACGACAGGCAGCATGCCGGCACGCGCCATGAGTCTTTCCAGATCGGCGAGTCGTGCCGTTCGAGAGCCGTCTATCTCGCCCAGATATGTTGGCCCCTCGTTGGTGTGATAGACAGATCCGGGCCCCTGCAGATCGGCGCTGTGAAAGCTCAAACCCGCAAGAACTCGCTCCTGCCCCAACACCTGCTGCAGCACTTCGACATTGCCCAGACCATTCTGCAGGGTCAGGGCAAAGCCATTCTTTTTCAGCAGCAGTCGCGCCGACTCGGCTGCTTCCCGGGTAGAGTATGCGTTCACCAGAATGATGACCAGGTCGGCGGCAGGCGCAGTTTTTGGATCGTTCGTCGCCTGCACGGTGGCGGCAAATTCGCCATGCAGCCCTGCCATTGTCAGGCCATGGGCCTGTATCTGCTCGATGTGCTCCTGCCAGGGGTCCACCAATGTCACCTCTACACCCGCACGAGACAGATTGGCACCGTAGAGACAACCCATATTGCCAGCGCCGATGACGACGATCTGCATAGGTCCAGTCTATCCAGGGGTAGTGTGTTCGGCCAGACATTCTCAGTGGGCCGCCGAAGATAGCGTGTCCAGCAGTGGTTTGGCCAGCAAGCGGAGCTGAACGTATCGTTGCCGGCGCATCGACTGTGCACGAGCCAAGGAGAAGCGGAACCTATGGACATTCTGGTCATTGGCGGCACCCGATACTTCGGGTTGGCTGCGGTAGAGCAGTTGCTGGAGGCGGGACACAAGGTGTCGATCTTCAGCCGCGGCAATGTGCGGCCGCCATTCTGGAAGGACATCGAACATATCGAAGGTGACCGCGAGGACGCGGCAGGGATGGCGGAGCGACTCGCGGGTCGTCGCTTCGACGGCGTCATCGACAACCAGTGTTTTGATCGGCAGGAGGCGGAGAGTGTGATCGCCGCCCTGCGTGGCAGGGTCGGGCGCTACGTCGTGGCCAGCACGGTGTCGGTGTATGGTGAGGCTGGCCATGCGCTGGGACGGCATACCGTGACGGAGCCGTTGACCGACGAGGAGCGCTTCGCCGTCGACTATCGCACACTGGAGCCGGTGCGCGAAACGGATCTGGACAATTCGAAGCAGCCGTGGGAGTATCGGGCCAATCTGTCCGAGTATGGCGAGGGCAAACGGCAGATGGAGCGCGTCATGCTCGAGTCAGCCGCAGACTGGCCGTGGCTCGTGGTGCGCGTGCCGGCAACGATGGGCCCAGGCGATCCGTCGGGCCGCTTCGCCTGGTGGCTGACGCGGATTCTCGACGGCGCGCCGATCCTGTTGCCGGACGGTGGCGCCCATGCGGTACAGCTGGGTTACTCGAGGGACCTGGCGCACTTCCTGATTCGTCTGTTGGAGGATGGCTCGCCACGCAATATCTACAACTACGCACAGCACGAAATGCCCGCCCTGGTCAATTGGTTGGGTGTGATGGCTGCGGCGGCGGGCAAACCCCTGAACGCGGTCAGCGTGCCGTCAGAGATTCTGCAGCGATACACACAACTGCCCTGGAAGCAGTGGTCGTATGCGCCATTCAGTTCCAGCCCATTGTTGATGAATCTGGACAAGGCGCAGGCAGACATCGGTCTGGACTATCGGGTGTCGCTGGCGCAATGGATGGCGACAACCGTCGCGGCTCACCTCGAATCCGAGTCGCCTGACCCCGAACAAATCGAGCAGCGTGCACTTGAAGTCGAATTTGCCGGCAGGTGGCAGCCGGCGGCGGCCGACCTGGGACGCGCCCTCGGCGCATGATGGAACAACAAGCCAACGGTTTTGGCGATAGCAGCGCCCACTTTTGACGGGCTCATCGGCCACACCGTGGTGGCGGCCCAGTTTCCTGCACGCAACTATCTGACCGACCTGGTGAACTACAACTACGAGGGCAACTGGGGTTTCGCTCGATTCGATGGCGACGATGTGCTCGCCGCCCGCTTCGGCTTTGGCATGGGCGGCTTTTGCTGGGAGGACTGGGGGGCCGATACGCCGTCGGCGGACGACTATCTATTTCTGCAGTTGGAGATGATGACGTCGGAAGGGGCGGTGCTGTGGCTCTGTGGCGATCATTTCAAGGCTGGGGACTGCCACATTGGCGACGCGGGACATGCCCTGACCATCACCGATGATGGGCGATCTGCGATATCAGGGGCTGGCCAGTCACGACATGGCGAATGGAAAGCCTCGACGGCTACGCCAATGGTGACGTCAATCCCGAATACTCATTTGGTTGTTTCATCCGTTCCGATAAAAGCAGCGTGTGGCTGCAGCAGACAGCCTTTGAGCACGTTGCCTTTGACGAGCACGGCAAACCGGCTGCCTGGCAGCAGCGCAGGGAGGTTGAGAGCCTGACGCTGACGGCACACTCCTCGATCATTCCCGTCCCTCTAAGCAAGGCCTGGGGTGGGGCGAAAGTGCCGCAGAATCTGAAGGAGAATGTGAATGTGCCAAATGCGTTCGATACGGAAGTGACCGTCATCGAACATGGCTTGACTCGCCAACTGACCGGCGGTGGCGTCTACGAGTACATCAACACCGGTAAGGGAGACGATCCTCGGCAGCAGAGCGGCTAGCCTACCTGCGCCGTCTCTGAATCGCCAGATAATCCTGCCACAGCAGACGTGCGGCAACCGAGCGCCATGGCCGCCACCTTCTGGCCATGCGCACAAGGCGCTTGTCGTCGGGTCGGCTGCGCAGTCGCTTCACCCGCTGCGCTGAGATGGCCAGTGCGAGATCACCAACCGGCCAGATGTCGGGGCGCCGTAATACCATCAACAGATAGACGTCGCTGGTCCAGACACCGATGCCGCGCAGCTCCATAAGCCGTCGGCGCACCTCATCGTCATCGCGACGGGCCAGATCGCTCAGATCGATGTCGCCGCCAGCGATGGCTTGTGCGAGGCCGATGATGTAACTCGACTTCTGTCCCGTAATCCCGGCAGCACGCAGATCTGCGATGTCGCACGCCGCCAGACGGTGCGCGGTTACCCGGCCACCTACCTGAGCACCCAGGCGCCGGTAGATGGTCGCCGCGGCCTTCAATGAAACCTGTTGTTCGAGAATCATACGCGTAAGGGTTGCGAATCCGGCGGGGCGACCCCAGACAGGTGGTGGTCCATGCCGTTTGGCGATCGCCGCCAGGTCGTCGTCCACCGCACTCAACTCGGTGACCGCCCTCTGGATCAGTTGTGCAGTCAGGGGGGGCGTCACTGGATGGCTCGCTGCAGATTGAGGGTGTAGTGCAGAAATCCCTCGTCAGTCGGATGGATGCCGTCGGCGAACAGGCCGGGCAGATGGGGGACGAGGGTGGAGCCATCCACAACCGTCACATCGGTGAATGTTGTGGCCGTCTCGCCGATGGTGGCAGAAAACTGAGCCAGTGTGCCACCCTTCCTGACCTCGTCGCCAGTGGCTCGCCATAACGGCGGCAGCAGGTAGATGTGGGCGGATTGACCAACTGTTTTTTTCAACCGTGTAAGATAGCGCTCGACCCTACTGGAGATCTCCTCGCGCGTCGTGTCGCGACTCCAGTCGTTGGTGCCGTAGGCGATGGTGATGATGTCGGGGTGGTAGGGGAGTTCGTCATCGAGGGCGTCCAGATCGAAGATATGTCCGCCCACACCCTGATTGAGCAACTCCACATCGAGCACGCGTGCCAGTTGCACGGCATAAGCCGATGCGGGGCCGCGGGCGTCCATGCCCTGGGTGATCGAGTCACCGAGAGCGAGATACTTTTTCTGCGGCGCCGCCACCGCCGTCGTCTGTGAGTCCTCTTCCACCTCGATGGCATGGAGCTCGACGATCGCACTCTGTGGGAATGTGATCGAGATCTGTCGTTGTGATGGGGTGGCTGAATCGACGAGGCACAGGCTCTGTATCCCGTCACTCGTATCGATTTGAATCGCCGCCGTAGTGCGTCCGTCCACCTCGACATCAAATCCCGCATACGTGCGTGCACCGGGGAGAATGCGGACCCGCAGATCCAACGTCCGCGTATGGGAGTGCAGATTCAGCTTGATGCCCGCTGGACAGCGGGAGCGGATCGCCCACGACTCATTGGTCTCTTCGTAGTAGGCGATCTGTTTTGCCGTGTGCCGATGCAGCAGCAGACCCGAGTCGCTTTGCACCGTGCGCAGGCAGCCGCTGAAGAAGGCGTTGAAATCCTCCTGTTCCAGCAGATTCATCCGTCCTGCGTTCATGCCAGGATCCGCTGATCGCTCAGGTCCTTGCCACCGACCGTCTTCGTCATCGTCGCCTGCAGCCACCGATGGACTTCGAGGTCGGCAATGCCGTTAACGATGTTGTACTGCGTCGGCAGGTCTTCCCACCTTGCCCGATTCCAGCTCACGTGGCCCTGTGCAGACCATCGACCGAGCACCCTGGCATGGGAACCCGTCGCCGGTGTCAGTACCGCGTACTCACAATCGGCGGTACCCCATTCGCCGGTACGTGGTATGTACTTGTAATGCAACAAACCTGCCGATGGCGGCTCCTGTTGGGGTGCGTCATCGGCGCCCTCGGAAAGATCGGTCAACTCCATCTGCATAAACTCGAAGCCCATCCAGTTGGCCGACGCAGAAGCGGTGTCGTTGGTGATCTCCGGGTCGGGCAGGGCGCAGTAGATCTTGGCAAAGCCGAGCTCTTCACGACCCGTCAGGATGGGGTCGGTCAGATTCTCCCACAGCACCGTGAGAAATGAGCCCGTCAGCCTGTCACGTGCACCGCAGAAGCGGGCGGGGAAGGACACGCCAAGCATGTTGTAGCCCCGACCGGCAAGCCAGTCGATCTCCTTCATACAGGTGGCTGTCACCGTAACGATCGGTTCCCCTGCAAGCTCAAAACAGTCTGGAAGGAGTCTCTGCAGCTGCGCAGCATTCGACACAAAGGCCACCGAGATCTGCGTCGATATCGGGCTGTTGATGCAATCGAAAATGCGCCCATCCGGACCACGTCGTGGTCCCGTCGCCGGCCCAAAGACCGTGGGCATCCGGTACATATCCTGGCGTCTGTCATCCGACATTTACCGTCCACCACTCTTTCTAGAAATCAGTCCGTGAGGTGTCTCAGCATCGACAACGGCGTCGCCGCCAGCGTTCCGGCGTCTACGGGCAGCACCACGCCAGTGATCCAGCGTGACTCATCGCTCGCCAGAAATACCGCTGCCCACGCCACGTCCCAGCCCGTGCCCTCCGTCCCGAGGGGCCCCGCCGCCTGCCGCAACTGTAGTGTTTCGTCGTCCAGACGGCTCACCATCGGTGTGTTCAGGTGACCGGGGGCGATGGCGTTGACACGAATCCCTTCCCTGCCGTGATGTACTGCCATGGCGCGGCTGAGAGTGATCACGCCGCCCTTGGCTACAGCATATGGCACGTTGTGAAATGCACCCGCCCTGATGCCATCGATAGAGGAAACGTTGATGATGGAGCCACCACCGGAGCATGCCATTGCAGGCACGGCATATTTGCAGATCAGCGCCATGCTCTTAAGGTTGACGTCCATGACGCGATCCCAATCTTCCACGTCGATTTCGGTCACTTTGCCGTGACCAGGGATGCCGACGTTGTTCATCAGCACATGGAGTCCGCCAAATCTGTCGACGGCGGCCTCGACCAGTAATCGGCAGTCTGGCTCGCCGGCAACATCCGCTTCGAATACCGATGCCGTGCCGCCCTCAGCTTCGATCTCGACCAGCGTGCGCTCTGCCGCCGCGACGTCGTTGTCCACCAGCAGGACCCTCGCTCCCTCGCGCGCAAACAGGACTGCCGTGGCATGACCGGTGCCGACACCTTGCTCGGAGCGCGCACCTGCGCCAGTAACGATGGCGGTCTTACCCGCGAGTCGGCTCACAGAACTCTCCCTTCTTTCTTCCATCCTGCTAAGTAACGAAGAATCAGGAAGTAGAGAAACCGTCGAGCCACCGCGTATCGATGGTCTCGGGGGACAGAATTCCTCGCGCGGTGTCTGTGCCATCTTATTGCGGCAGATCAGGAAGATCACGGACAAAAAGAGGAATCGGACCATTCCGG
>Ga0310125_10002210_pt1 | contig 10120 bp, 6 predicted proteins | sample CB11b_Tmax_Bot8__FD_203508 | JGI IMG/M metagenome (GOLD analysis project Ga0310125, IMG submission 203508) | Marine microbial communities from Western Arctic Ocean, Canada - CB11b_Tmax_Bot8 | ecosystem: Environmental > Aquatic > Marine > Oceanic | place: Canada: Western Arctic Ocean | collected... | reverse complement strand
CGTCCAGAGCGGTAAACTCAACTCAAGCGGCGAGCTTCCACCGATCGAGATAGACCGCTATCGTAACGAAGCGATCCGATTCTCTCTGCACGTTGATGGAAGTCTCAAGGAATTTCTGCGGTGGGGTTCTGTTAACGTTCTGAGTATCAAAGTACCCTTTTTCCCTGAAGACCAGTTTATGCTCTGGGTGCTGGAGGGTCTGGCCCATCCTCCAAAGGACTGCTCCATCGAGTTCAACGCGGAGAAAACACTCGCCACCTACCGCTGGGAGAAACCTGGCCAACTTGAAGTTGAAACCCAATTCCAGGCGGGGATGGATTGCGTGGACGCATTGAACAGGGTGAGGAACATTGGCACGAAAAGTCAGACCGTCATGACCACTAACAACTGTTTCAATCTTCTTGGTGCTGCGAACTTTCGTGATCATGAGGGGTGTCGCACCCTCATCCTGACAGATCGTGGCTTGCGGCGCGTTGACCAGTTGCATCGCACCATAAGAAGCGGTACCTGCTACGAGCATCTACCAACGGACTTCACAACGCCTCTCATGGCTGTTGTCTCGCGCAACGGGGAATGGATTGTTTCGCAGGCGTCAGACCAAGCCGCTTCGATGTGGAACAATCTGGCCTATGGCTGTGTGCATGTACCTTGGTTTCAAGCCACTCTGGAACCAGGAGCCGAAAGAGTCGTCAGGCAAAAGATGTACTTCCTGCGTGGCACACCAGAAGACCTCCTAGAGCGTTGGCATCGCGATTTTCACAAGAACTAAGTGTCGACGGGTTTATGAGTTTGTAGGTCAGGTTGCGCCTAACATTGGTGTAAGTTTCGCAATTTTTTTTGCCCTATACTGTATAATGACCGGCTGAAGTTTAAGGAGGACGACCCATGCACCGATCGCCCCAGGAACATCGGCAGGAATTCTCGGAACAGGGCTACACCGTCTTCGAGGGTGTCCTGTCGGCCGACGATATCGCCTACGCTCAGCCGATCTTCGACGAGGCCATCACCCCTGACACCAAGACACCTATTGTCACTGGCACCAAAGACTCGCGTCGGCAGATGAACCAGGAATACTGCGAGCCGCGTCTCTCGAAGTTTGGCCACCATCCGCGGGTGCTCGAAGCGGCGCGACGTTTACTTGATCGCTCGTTCCGGCTGGATCACACGCCAACTCCAACCTTGGTGTACCAGGGCGAGGCTGGCGGCCGTCCTGGCGTGCCCGGCCAGTGGTGGGGCCACGTGGACTGGCCTTCCAATCCGCCTACCCCGGCCAACATCAACGGTTACGCCAACGGCTTGCTCCATTTCACCACTCTTGAGCCTGGCGGCGGATGCTTCACCCTCGTGCCCCGTAGCCACAAGGTTGTTCAAAGCTACCTGGACGATCCGGCCATGTATGAACGCATGTGCCGCGCGGAGTTCCATGACTTTCCAGGCTTGGAGACCGAGATCGAAATCACCGCCAACGCCGGCGACCTGCTGTTCTTTCATCCGTTGATGGTCCACAACTCCTCGGACAACCGCAGCACCCGCACACGCAAAGTCCTACACGCGATCTTTCGGGCCTTGGACGAGGAACCGGCCGAGGATGAACCCGTGGATCTGGACACGGAGCGCTTCCATCGCAACTACGTTGCGGCCGTGGACGAGGACGTCAAGTGGCTGCTGGGGCCGTTGCCGAAGTAATCGACCTCTGTCATCGCTGGGCTTGCGACGCGTTGACCAGTTGCATCGCACCATAAGAAGCGGTACCTGCACCAACGGGCTTCACAACGCCTCTCATGGCTGTTGTCTCGCGCAACGGGGAATGGATTGTTTCGCAGGTATCAGACCTTCCGGTCTAACGAACGTGAACCGTCACCCGTACGTCCTCAATTGATACCATGCTTTTGCCTCCGGCGATTGTGCCCAGACGCAAGGCAAGTTCATTGTCTCCAAAGACAATGGGCGGTGAGGCGAGCGGCAACGAATAAAGATAGTACGGCTCATGCTCCGCCTGATCGCGCTGTTGTGTGTGCGTACGCTGTGTGCCGTCCCAGAAATAGAGCCGACTGATGTCCTGGGGCGTGACGTCCTGGCCATTCAACGCAACCTTCAAGTCATCATGTTCGTTGGCTCCGACCGCGACGAATTGCATCGTTGCAACCACGTTCGAGCCGGTCAAGTCTTCCGCCAACCGAAACATAAATGTCCCACCCACCCCTTCGGTACGATCGAGGTGGATCACGTCGTAGTGCAGGGCCCCTTCGTTGGCAGCTGCCACTACTGGCCGGCGTTGAAAGAACCGGTAGTCGCGGTCGTATTCACACAGCATTTCCGGGTCGCGCATGGGCGTCAGAGCTCGCAATCTTGGCAGCATTGCTTCGAGTTTGCCGCCTTGGTAGTTGTAGGTCGCGATCCCATCGGCCCCGAACGCATAGTAGTTGTTTGCCACCGCGTGGTAGTGTTCCGGCCCGTAGGTGCTTAACCGCGTGTGGCCGATCCATCCGGGGCCATGGGTGCTCGGATAGACGCGACATTCGGTGCCTTCGGTCAGCTCGCGGAAATCCTCGACCCGCATGTTGAGGTCCATGTGGCCGAAGTGGGACGGAACCAGGTAGTCCACGATCGACTGGTCCACCCACTGCTCCACATCAAACCCCATGGCCATACACTGATCCAAGACGTCAGGCACGCGCACGGCCAACATCAACTGACGCCCGCGCTGTCGGCCCGCCTCATCCACCATGTCACGCGATCGCTGCATGAACTCCGTCAGCATCGGTGCGTTTCGTTCTTCCGCACCGATCTCGAAAACATGCACCCATCGCATCCAGTCGTACTCGATCCCGTCGACGTCATAATGCTCGAGTACCTCGCCGACAAAATCGAGCATTGCCTGGCGGACTTCTTCCTTGGCATAGTCAAACCCGCCTGGAAAATCACGGAGGCGCCATTCAGGCCGCTCTTGATACACCCGATCTTCATGGTGGCAACCGTGGCGGTCATTCATCCGCACTCCGGCGAGAAACGTCTGGCCGTTCTCGTGGGCCCGGTCCAGTGCAATCTGAACAAAGTCGTAACCTCGGTCGTGCAGCGATCTCATCGCCGATCCCCACGTCGTGCCCCAGCAGCCGGAGTGTTCCGCGTGATACGCCACCTTCGAATACGACGGCGGAAACAAATGCGTAAAACCCTCGAAGACACAGTGCACGATGGTGTCCACCGCGGCGCTGGCATGGACATCAATCACCGCTTCAACCGCTCGCTTCCAACCTGGTAGATCGTGCTGGACCAGGTGCTGCACCACGGGATTGTTGTGCGGATTGACAGTCCCGCCAAATAACCACGGATCGTAGTTCATCACGATCCGGCGTTCACCCCTCGGCCGATATTTCGACGCACGGGTCTGTCCAGCTTTTGTAGTCGCCTTGACGTGCATGGGGCCTACACCCTTTCGATATCGTGGATGCTCTTCATGGTGTGAGTTTCGCGCTGGTCCTCACCCTACATTATATAATGACCGGCTTAAGTTTGTGGAGGGCAACCCATGCACCGATCGCCCCAGGAACATCGGCAGGAATTCTCGGAACAGGGCTACACCGTCTTCGAGGATGTTCTGTCGGCCGACGAGATCGCCTACGCTCAGCCGATCTTCGACGAGGTCATCACCCCGGACACCAAGCCACCGATCGTCACCGGCACCGAAAACTCGCGTCGGCAGATGAACCACATCGAATACTGCGAGCCGCGTCTCTCGAAGTTCGGCCACCATCCGCGGGTGCTCGAAGCGGCGCGACGCTTGCTTTATCGCCCGTTCCGGCTCTCCCATACGCCGAACCCGAACTTGATCTACCAGGGCAAAGCCGGCGGCCTGCCGGGCGTGCCGGGCCAGTGGGGGGGGGCACGTGGACTGGCCTTCCAAGCCGCCCGCCCCGCCTGACATCAACGGCTACATCAACGGCATGCTCCACTTCACTACCCTCGAGCCCGGCGGCGGATGCTTCACCCTCGTGCCCTGCAGCCACAAGGTTGTTCAAAGCTACCTGGACGATCCGGCCATGCTCGAACGCATGTACCGCTCGGAGTTCCACGACTTTCCCGGCTTGGAAACCGAGATCGAAATCAACGTCAACGCTGGCGACCTGCTGTTCTTTCACCCGCTGATGGTTTACAACTCCTCGGACAACCGTAGCACCCGCACACGCAAAGTCCTGTTCACGATCTTTCGGGCCCTGGACGAGGAGCCAGCCGAAGACGATCCGGTGGATCTGGACCCGGATCGCTTTCATCGCAACTATGTTGCGGCCGTGGACGACGACGTCAAATGGGTGCTGGGGCCGTTGCCGAAGTAATCGACCTATGTCATCGCTGGGCTTGCGACAGGACCTGTTCGGCGACTTGGTTTCGTAGGTTGGTCAGATCGTGAAACTGTACGGTGCTGTTGCTGACGGGATAGAACACAAGGCATAAAATCTGTTAACTGGTAGGTTCTTTATCGCTAGTTTTGAACAAGCGATTGCTCATCGCGCCGCCAATCAAAGATAAATTAGGCTGCCTTCGTGAAGGAATGTAGCAACACAGGAGGTTTTCTGAACACGGTTAACGTTTTTCTTTCCAGATCGCTCCCACCCGATCTAGCTTCTCGTTGCTCAGATAGCCGTAACGATTGATCCACACGCCGTCCGCCTTGCTCTCTGCGACCAATCGAAAACGTCGTGTAAAATCATCTATTGGCCCATACCCGTGCATAAAAAACGTGACGTCCGTCTCGCCCCTGACTTCTGCGATCGACTGCTGGATCCGCCGCTCCTGCGGCCGGTTTGGAATTGGATGCGGCTCATCGGGAAGCGGGTACCCGTAGTCCATGATTCTCGATGCCGTTGCCTCATCGTCAAGGTCGAATAGATTGACCAGCGATCGGACAACAAGACGTTCGTCGAGCCCAGCGTTGTGATCCAGCAATTCCCGCCCCCAGAACTCGACCATCGCCGACCAGTGCATCGTGTAGAGCTTCGGAGATACCGCATCACATATCTGCGAAGCACCGTTGAGGTCCATCCCAGTAAAAAGCGTCAACGGCGGCATGAACGCGGTGGCAGACAGTTCCTTCCCTGGGCCGGCCGCGTCGGTGATCGTCTCTCTCAAAAATGCCAACAGATCTAGGGACAGGGCGCGTTTCAGCCGCAGCCACTCGTAGACCGCCGGAAACCGTCTGAGCAGCCGGATCTGCGCCCATCGCCCACGATCGACCTCCGCGAATTCAGCTAGATCATCGTTCGTCAGGCTACCGTGCAGGTACCGATAGAGTGCACCGACTTCATCGCGAATCTCATCGAAAGCGAATCCGTGTTCTCTAGCCCAGGCAGCCACAGGATCGCCGAAATCTTGGAACGCTTCTGGCAGGAAGTAGCACGGGTATTCCGGCCAGTCGGGTATGAAGCCTGTCACTTCCGGATATATCTTCATCAAATCGCAGATGTATGCCGAGATGAAAGCTCTGTTCGCGGAACTGGCTAGGCTCCCGGTATCTGCCATTCGAGCCGGAATTGATCCGTCGGGCAGTCGGGGACGGTCCTCGTCGCGCATTCCGGACGGCGTGATGCTCGGGACTAGCAAGTAGACCTTCAGCCCTCTTTGGATCGCCGCATTGATGAAGTCTCCCACGAGGTGTCCAAGGGACTCGGTCAGGTCGTTCGGCTGCCTCGGTCCGTAGGTTCCCCCTTCGTAGAGCGATACATCAGGCGTGTAGCTGGGCCCCGATCGCACCCATAGCGATTGTTTCCCAAACAAGGGCCGATCAAACAGACGCGGGCTGGCCCCGGCATCTGATGGTGGCTGAAAGCTTCCGACGCCCTCCTCTGATTCGGCCGTTACCGTCGGGTTGACTCCAATCGCAGTCGCTCCCACCCGCTCCGTCACGTTATCGAGGACCGCATCGATCCCTTCGCTCAGGACGAAATCGGCACGCACCACGACTCCAAACAATCTCTCTTCAGCCATAGTCTTAAAGAGAACCTTTCATGTGTTTCTAGCTCGCTGTTAGGCCTTGATTTGCCCGTAGACGGAAGAATAAGTTACCGCCTTCTGTAACGCGAATATAGTGGATGGAACCTCCGCTCGTCGCATGCGGTTTCTGTGCCGCATTTTGCGCCGCCGAGGCTCGAAGTGGTCGACGGCCTTTAGAACACCCCCTGCTCCCGGTCATTTAGAATCGCATGCGCGGCATTGTGGCCGGGAGCGCCGTGCACTTCTCCTCCGGGATGCGTGCCTGCGCCGCACATATAGAAATGCTTGATCGTTGTACGATAGGGTTGGCGCTCCGATAGTAGCTGGCCTGGGATCATATCAAGATGCCGAATGTTGCCGGCGGTCATGCCGACGCGTTCTTCAATGTCTGTGGGTGTCGCGAGCGTCCAGTCGAGCAAGCTGTCGCGGAAGTTGGGTGCGTATTCGTTTATCGTATCTATGATGCAGTCTGCTACCTGCTGACGTGCCGTGTTCCAGTTTCCGTTCTCGAGCTTCGGCGCTGCGTAAGTTATGTAGGCGCCCAGCGTGTGACCATCGCCGCTGACGAGACCCGGGTCAGCTATCGACGGCAACTGCAGGCCCATCACGGGATAGCGGGTCGGCATGCCAGCGGCAGCATCATTCCAGCTGCGTTGATAATAGTCCAGCGACGGAAGTATTTTCATGCCGACAAACTTGTTCCGATCATAGTTGTTGCCTAAGTAGCGAGACATGTCCGGCAGTTCTCGCATGGCTGCCATGAATTTCAGACAACCAGACTTCGTCGTCCACCGCCTGGCCCGCGCGAGTGCTGATTGGCCAATATCTTCCGGCCGGAACAGTTTCAAGAATGTACGCTTGGGGTCTGCGTTCGAAACAACGACGCGACTGCGGATTTCCTCGCCCGAGTCAAGCCGCACGCCTACTGCCGCGCCTTCCTCGACGATGACGCGAATAACGGGCTCACTGGTCCTGATCTCTACCCCAAAGCTGTGTGCCGCCCGACTTATGGCATCACTGATAGCCCCCATGCCGCCACGAATGATGCCTGCATGCTCAGCACTTGCGCCCGATCCAATGGCACCAAAAATGGCGGTGCAGAGCATACAGCCGGGAGCACTGGGGTCCATTTCATGGCTGCCCGGTTCGGTGACGAATGCCTTCGTGTGTTCATCTTCGAAAAATTCATTCACCAGTTCGACGTGGCTGGTCGTCATCAGTTTATCGAGGACTAGCGCACGGGAACTGCCACGGACGCTGGCCGTTAGCTCGACCATACTGGGTGGCTCGCATAGAACGTGGGGGCGAAAAATAGCGGCCGCATCCGCCCAGAAAGAAATCCATTCAGGATACCGCTCGGCGTCGCGCTTGGAGAATTCCCGTATCTGGGCGATTATGTCCGTATCATCTCTGACATCTGGACCTCCAAAGTACGTCCCGTCTGGAAAGGGCTGTATGCGAGCCCGCCCTTGTGCGCCGACACCCATTGAGCTCTTTCGCGGCAGAAAAGTGTCTAACGGCTCCAGGCCGTGGTCCGCCAGATTCAGATCGTCAACTATTTTGGACTGTAGCCCCCATGCCGTCTGAGCGCACCACGATGTCATGAAACCGGGTGACAATGTCTCCGTCGTGGCACCGCCCCCAATGACGTTACGTCGCTCCAGCACCACTACAGCCAGCCCTGCCATGGCGAGATAGCTTGCAGTCACCAGGCCATTGTGCCCTGCCCCAATGATGATGACATCGTATTCAGAAAGGGAGGATGGGGAGCGCGTGGTCATGTGTTCCTAACGACAGCCGATCAGTGTCGTATGGTTTCAAAATTCGGCTGAAGCCTAAGTTTAGCACAGCACACCCAACGCGGCGTTGCCTATTAAGCCGAATTGGCCTGTTACTCTACTCGACCGGTGACCAGAGGAACATCCGGTGGGTCGAGCCGCCCCATTCAGTCGGGGAGTTCACGATTAAAGTGATCTGGTTGTCCTGGCCCGCTTTGATAGCGGGGGTGATGTCAACGTCCCACGGCGAATAGTTGGGGTTGTGCCACCACACGGAGTTCCAGTCGCGGTGACCGACGTGTTGGCCGTTGACGTACAAATCCTGTTCACCGAACATGCCGACGTTAGTGAAGTTGATCGTCTTACCGTTCCAATGCTCATCGATGTGCACGCTGGTGCGGTAGTATGCCGGACCGTTGTAAACACCCGGCCACTGGTACGTCCAGAACATGGTAGTACTGATGCGCTTCCAGTTACTGTCGTTGAAATCTGCCGCCGTCCATTCCGGGGGGGAGACGTTTTTTGGAGGAATGCGAAATCGCCAATGCTTGGGCAGTGTCGCGATCGTTTCGCCTTTGACGGTCATCGTATGGGTGCTTGGAACAGGTCCGCCGCCCGTACGTTCCATTAGGTCGACGATGCGACTCTGCCAGCCCTTGACAGTGAAGACCCCGTCGTTCCGTGAACTATGGGAGAAGCCTGGCACGAATCCCACGGGGTTGATCTGATCGATTTGCGCCAGCAGCGCCAACCCTTGGATGTTTTCGACCAACGCCTTGCCGTATTCCATGCGATCGATCGCCGAACGCATGGCCATGTAATGTCTAAGGTATTCGAACTGAAGACGCAGGATATCGAAACGTTTCTGCTGTGCCTCAGTTGCGTCAGAATCCTTGATAGCGGCCATTCCTTCTCCCACGTACTGCTCCAGTTCGTCCAGAAGCTTATCCGTGTAGAGCATTGGGTAACCCCAGTCCTCCGTACTGAAGATGCGTGTGTTGTCAGTTGCATTATCCAGCGACGTGTAGTAATCGAGCGCGGCCGGGCCGGCCGGGCCGTAAGCGGCGTGGCAGTAATCGGCCATTATATCGTCGGGATTTTCTGTCACGTCCCAGAGCAGACGTGTTCTCGCCCAGGACGTGATGGGTGAACTGCCGAACGCATTGAGCGAGGTCCAACCCTCGAAATTTGTGCCTTTAACTCCAATCTGTTTATAGAACCGCACGTTGCGGGCAACGATGCTTACACGCGCGTTGGGCATGTCCTGTGAGATGATATTCGGCTCCCACTCGTAGGTGATCACCTTGTCGCTCAGTTCGCACCAGCGTTTCAGATCTCTGGCTGCCTTGACGCGGTGAGGTGACAATGGATCGCCGAAGCTATGCCATGGGTCATAGGAGATGGCTGCGTAGGTAATGACTAGGTTCGGATGCACTGGCTCGCGCAGCGGCGGCGCGGTCATCTGCAGATAGGCCTCGATGCCCAGATGCGCCTGTGGATTCTTCTTGGCCACGGCCGCAGCTACCTGATTCTTAAAATTCAGCAACCGGTCAGTCACGCTCGGGACGCCCATGGTGTGTTCCCAGTCACCCGTATCCATAGCCCTGCACGTTTGGCACTGGCAAAAGTAGTGGTTGTCCATCATGCCGTACGTAATGTACTGCTCCCCCTTGCTCGAGGCCCGTTCCATCTGCTCTTCGATTGCCTTGGCCACGAACGCCGGGTTGCTCGTGCAGTACTGACCCTTCCTGCGGCTGCCGTCGAACAACGCCATCCACTCGTCGTGCCCTTTCATGCCTTGATCGCTGACATACTTGTCGTGTCCGTAATATCCAGCCTCCCAGTTGCGCAAACGATTGTGCAGGGACCACGACGCCGGTCGGATGTCCGCGCCCTGATATCCGTCGAACTGCAACATGCGAATAGGAAAGTCAGGAACCTGCTTGCCTGGTGTCTTGTCGATCACCAACTGCTTGGATTGCGGCACGTGTTCGCCGTACGGACCGGGCAGGAGCCAGCGTACCCCTAGCTGATGTAGGAAATCACAGGCGGCATAGTAGGTGCCGCGCGTGCTGCCGGTGCCGGCCAGGACAAGCCCGCGGTCCTGCATCTCGAAGATGTAGGCATCAAGCTCCGGATCGAATCGGTGCGTGTGATTTTTGGCAATTCCACCGCGGCCGTGCCTACCCAGATGCGTAGCACGTTGGGCTCGGCATGGGGCTGGCCCGTCGAGCGAGATGGCTTCTTGCCCGTGATCTGTTCCAGATAGTGGGCCAGTTCGTCGGCGGCCCGGATCTGAAAATAACCCATGACTTCCTCACCCGTGCCCGTGCCTGTAATCATCTCTGGCGGGG
>Ga0310125_10002207_pt1 | contig 10126 bp, 6 predicted proteins | sample CB11b_Tmax_Bot8__FD_203508 | JGI IMG/M metagenome (GOLD analysis project Ga0310125, IMG submission 203508) | Marine microbial communities from Western Arctic Ocean, Canada - CB11b_Tmax_Bot8 | ecosystem: Environmental > Aquatic > Marine > Oceanic | place: Canada: Western Arctic Ocean | collected... | reverse complement strand
AAGTAACTGATCATTCCATAGAAAGCATGTCGAGCATTCCGAATGTCTTCATTGGCGGGCGGGTACTGATCGACCATGTGATGAATCTGCAGCCATTGGTTATAAGGATGCATTTCTTCAATGGGACAACTGGCGACTGCCGGCATGTCAATTTCGTCATGATCGTATAAATCCCACCATGGTTGTGTGGTGATGAATGGATCGTGCGGATGGGTATAGCTGGCGCAAAGAAAAAACGGTTGTGATTCATGTTGCCGTCGTGCCAGGTCACGAATGGCTTCCAGGGCACGGAAGTGTACCTGCTCGTCGTAATCCAATTGCAGATTCCAATCGCAGAGTCCAGCATCCTTTAATTGGTTCACGGCGGTGCCCGGATTGTGATACGCTCCCCGCATCCAATCAGGTGTCCAGGCAAAGTTGGCAGGATAAATCTCTGGCGTCAGTCGCCGTTCAAAGCCGTGCATCTGATCGGGGCCGAGAAAGTGCATTTTGCCAGACAAGAGAACTTCGTATCCGGCGCGCCGCAAATGATGCATCAAGGTGGGCGTGCTGGCGAGAAAGTCGGTTCCATTATCAAAGGCTCCGATTTCACTGACGTATCTTCCTGTGCACATGCTGGCTCGTGAGGGTGCACAGATTGGCGAATTGCAGTAAGCCGATTCAAACAACACGCCACGTTCGGCCAGACGATCGATGTGGGGCGACTTGATGAGCGGATGTCCGTAGGCCCCCAAACACGCGGCTGGCAGTTGATCTGCCATGATCATTAAGATGTTTGGACGCATGGTATTCCGGATGATTAATAATAGTGATAGAGCATGAAGATCGCTATAGCCGCCAGCAATCCGGCCCACGTTCGATCTTCGGTGAGCAGCGATCTGGGACCTTCTACTGAATTTTCAGGATGGCGAATTGCCGAGCGAGCACTTGCCAAAAACATGACCCACGTCCAAGCAGCCGCAATCAGGCCCGCCATCGTTGGCGCCAAAACCGCTTGAACCATCAGGATCGCAAGCCCGATGTAGGCCACCAGCGACACGATCAGCCAACGCACGGTTTTGCGCAGGACGTTCGGGTTATGCCCACCGAGCTCGGTCCAGGTAAGCAGGGATTTTTTTTCGTCAACCTGTGAAGCAAGGCTCACCAAGACGTGGACCAGGGAGGCGACGATGGCCGCAAAAAATGCACTATGCAGGAAATTTAATTTTGTACCAAAAATCGATGTGATCGTTTCATTCGCAGACAAGTAGTTGTTGTAAAATGCTTCCCCTCCGTAGCTCGAAGCGATCCCGGCCAGAATTGCAGCCAAACCGCCGGCTGACGTTGCACGTCGCCAGAACATCCCGAGTGCGAAGGCGACGACGATGCCCGTGACCAGTTTGGAGGTGTGGCCAGCGACATAGGTGAAAAAGTGTCCCTCGCGATTAGGATCCATGACCAGGATGGTGAGCAACGCGGCACCACCAACAAAAACGGCAATGCACGTTTGGCCGATCAAAATCAGTTCACGCTCGGAAGCCTCGGGTCGAACATAGCGACGATACAAATCGAAAGTGATGATGGTGGCGCCGGAATTGAGCAGGGAATCGATGCTGCTGAGAATGGCGCCGACCAATCCCGCTGCGACCAGCCCGACAATTCCGCAGCCCACGGGAGCGACGACCTGTCGAATCAGCATGGGGAAGGCGGTATCGCCATCAAATTGGGCTTCGGGTAATCGTTCGGCGAACAAGTAAAACGCAGCCACTCCTGTGCCGATCGACAGGAAGGGAATGGTGAGCTTAAGAAATCCGGCGAAAATGATTCCAATACGAGCTTCACGATCACTGCGAGCAGACAAGGCTCGCTGAACGATGTACTGGTTCGTGCCCCAGTAATTGAAATGTAAAATCAACAGCCCTGTGAGCATCCCGGTCCACGGTCGTTCGGGATGATCTGACGGCAGGTAGAGGTGAATTTTGGATGCTGAACCGGCGGCCGTATCCAGTGCTCTCATTCCCGACCAGCCGTTGATTTCAGCGGTGGTGAAAGTCAAGAAAGCGACGATTAGAGCTGCGACAATCATCAAGATCGATTGTAGAACATCGGTGACAATGACTGCCTTGAGTCCACCGACGATGGTATAGATTCCAGTTACCAAGGCCATGACAAGGATGCCCAGGACGTAAGGTTGGAAGCCGATTTGTACAGCACGCGGCTTGAGGCGGGCCGCGGAACTGGGTGGGTCTTCTGCCAGCGTTTTCGTTGGGCTGTTCGTCTTTGTTGTTTCTGCCGATGCAACCGTCTGAATTGCCGGACCCACCTCGGTTGGTTTGAGAAATAACACGTTCAGCGAGCGGGAACCGATATAAAATGCCGGCACCATTTGAACGACGACGATCAAAAAGACCATCAGCACGGCATAAATGATGCGGCATGGCTCGTTGTATCGTTGACTTAAATACTCGCTGAGCGTGTACAGATTCAGCTTTCGATAGACCGGAAGAAATCCGTAACACATCAATAACAGGCCGGCAATGGCCGAAATCTCGAAGTGGCTCTCAACAAATCCAAGTGAAAATCCTACACCCATCATGCCGACAATGTGGTTTGCCGAAACGTTGGAACCAAAAATCGAACCGGCCACGCCCCACCAGCGTGTTGTTTTGCCAGCCAGATAATAATCTTCAGAAGTATCCTCTTTACGTCCGGCCCACAAGCCAGCTACCATCACAGCCAGCAGGGAACCGACGAAAACGGATAGGTCAAGTAGTGTAAAAGCACCCATGATGGTGAATTATCATACCGTTTAAAGGAAGCACGACAAGCGCCCCAAAGGCGGCATGACAAGACGGCCGAGGTCGTTGACGGATGGGAGCGGAAATTGGTTGAGTGCTTAAGGCGTGTTCCACTGGAAAGCTTTGATTCCACGACGAAATCGAAAAGGATAGATACTTATCGGAGCCAGATTGCCATGGGTTGTCGATACTTCATGATGAGCTTTTTGGTTGTACTGGCTTTTTCGTTGGATGGTTTTCTTCGACGATCGCATGCCCAAGCACCAGAATCGGTCGCCAGGGCCCGTTCCAAGTCGCCGCCGAATTTGTTGTTCATCGTTGTCGATGAGCAAAGATTTGACACTTTGGCGGCATACGGTAACGACCGCATCCAGATGCCGAATCTTAATCGGCTCGCTAGCGAGAGTCTGATTTTCGAACGGACGTATTGTTGCCAGGCGGTATGTGGCCCTTCGCGATCGAGCATTCTGACCGGTACATGGCCCCATTGGAATGGTCAATCAGAGAATCGAAAGCGGATGAGAGACGAGATTCCCTGCCTGCCTGCCATGATCTCGTCGGGCAATTATGTGAAAGCGTTTCTGGGCCGTATCGGACATTTAAAAAATAGCCAGGGGACAGTGCCTCACCAGGACGACGTTGATGTCTATGAACACTTTAATGCGCCGCCGATCGAGTATCTTCAGCAGCGGGGGACGAGGCCTTCATCGGAAGATCTCAAAAGGAATCGAATGCTACTTCCCGAGCAGCTGAGCGGACCGAAGTACCTGGCGGAGCGGGCGGAACAGTTTTTGAACAAGGTGGAAGGACGTCCGTTCGCTCTCTTTTGCTCGTTCTATGAACCTCACGACCCTTACTTCGGTCCGTTGAATCATTTACATGCTCCTGAAGACGTTATCTTGCCTGGTAATTTCAATGCCGTGCCACAGGCCAATCAGCCACTGAAGGCGCAGCTGGAACAACGCTATTTTTATCATTACGGTGACGTATTTACACCTCTTCCACTGCGCACCGAACAACAATGGCGGATATTGATTGCCCGTTACTGGGGGCTTTGTACACTGGTGGACCGGTACATCGGCCGTATCCTGCAGACGCTTCGTGATCGAGGGTTGTACGAAAACACTTTGATCGTATTCACCTCGGATCACGGAACCATGATGGGCAGTCACCGCATGAATATCAAAAATATGGCGTTTGAGGAATCGACCCGAGTACCGCTGTTGGTCCGCCTGCCCGGACAAATTGAGAGTCGAAAATTCAATGCACCGGTCAGCCAGATTGATTTGGTTCCCACCTTGCTGGACCTGATGCAACAGGAGATTCCTGGCCATCTGCAGGGCCGCAGTCTGCGGCCGATGATTGAGGACACCACCGGCACTGCGTCTGCTGGCGACGTGTTCTACGAGTGGAACGGGATCAATGCTTTGGTGCATGGTGATCTCAAACGGGATCCGCTGCCTGAATATATCGCAGAAATTACTACCCGGGAGCGGGCCCTGGCGGCACTGGCCGATCCGGTCCGTTCGATCGTGTCGCCGGACCTGTGGAAGTTCAATTGTAGTCCTCTGGGTGAGCATGAACTGTATGATTTAAAGCGTGATCCCGGAGAGACTCAGAATCTGGCAGGTGATCCGAAATATTTGCGCCGAATTAAAGAAATGTCGCAACGGATCAAGCGTTGGCAACGAGACACCGGCGATTTTGTGGTGTTGCCCGAATTTTAAAAGGGTGGGGCAGGGGGGCCCGATGTGAGAAGTGAGCCCTTGATTGCTGCGGTGGGTGATCGGTTTCCCAAATGGAGGGCTCTAAAAAGCCTAGATTTTGATTTCTACTTGGCGGAGGTGACCTGCGCATATGGCGCAAACTGAGGGTCAGTTGTTGTGGGTTGGTCGTCGTATTGCCGACATCGTCGGTCGAGGCCGAACCCCGCCGCAGGTTGATTTGAAGTAATCGCACGAATTAACCAAAAAGCGAATCTTCCAGACATCTGTTGTGCGGTACTGACGTCGTGTGGCTTTGTTGGTCAAGATCGATTTGAGGTTAGCTTACTGTGAAGTTCAGATCGATAAAAAAGAATTTCAGAATATAGAAAAAGGTGATTGCAAGTCCGGCCCCCGCTGGGACCGTGACAATCCAACTGGCAACGACGTTTTTCATTACCGACAAATTCAGTGAGCCGAAACCACGTGCTAAGCCGACTCCCAGCACTGCGCCGACCAACGTATGTGTCGTGGAAACTGGAATCCCGATCGGAAGTGTCGAAGCCAGTAAGATCACGATGGCTGCGGCAAACTCTGCACAAAATCCACGGCTAGGTGTGAGCTCAGTGATTTTCTGACCGACCGTTCGAATGACTCGCCAGCCCCACGTTGCCAGGCCGACTACGATTCCAAAGCCGCCTAATGCTAAGGCCCACATTGGGACGGGGGCTGACAGGGCCACCTCGCCCGACCAGATTGCCTGCCAGGCGGCTGACAGCGGTCCGATTGCATTGGCAACATCATTCGAACCATGGGAGAAAGCCACAAAGCATGCGGTTAGGATTTGCAGAAACACAAAGATCCGCTCTACCTGTTGCAATTGAGGGGAATCGGTTGTAAACGTGACACGACTTCGAACTTTTTCGTGAAGTTTGTCTAATGATTCCAACAACTCGGCAGCTTCGTCGCTAAGCTCACCGCTTCCATCGTCTCTCACGCGTCGCAAATAGATCGTTGCCTTTGACAGGGATCGTGAGATATCCGGGCTGACGTCATTCGATTTAGTGTTTTCACCTTGGGTGTCGTCAATTCCGCGAACGAGTCTTTTAGTAATGATTCCGGCAATCACGCCGATGATGAGTGACGTGAGACTAAGCAGTACCAGTGTGGTACCCTCCAGAGGATCAATTTCCAATCTTTTCCAAAAAGGTTTTAATCCTTTGAATATAGTGACGCCGATCAGTACGGTGATCACCATACCCGATAAGTACGGTGTCACCCGCTTCGCCGCCTGCACAGGGTTGCGTTTGTACAAAACACTCCTTAGGACAAACCGAAATAAGATGTACGCAACGGCGCCGGACATGAAGGGTGAGGCGACCCAGCCGAAAGTGATTAATCCAACAGTTTTCCAGTTGATCATTGTGGAACCAAGCGCGACACATCCAAAACCGACAACGGCGCCCACAATTGAATGAGTTGTTGAGACGGGTAGCCCGAAGTACGAGGAGATAAGCAACCACGTACCAGCTGCCATCAGCGCAGCAATCATTCCGCAACCAAGGATCAATGCGGCATAGCCGTCACCAAATTCGGCCGCAGGATAGACATCGTTCAATCTCGTTGGATCAAACAATTTCTTGCGAACTGTTTCGGCAACGTTTGCTCCAACGACGTAAGCACCGAGAAACTCGAATATGCCGGCCAGGATCACCGCCTGCTTTAATGTCAGGGCCCCAGAACCAACGGATGTCCCCATCGCATTCGCAACATCATTGGCACCAATGTTCCAGGCCATGTACAAGCCAAAGATGATCACCAGACTGAGCAGTCCCCATTCAACTCCCGTCATGTAGTTGTCCACTTTCTTATTTATCGTGAGTCGATACACGTCGTTGACGCACAACGCATCAACGCCGGATAGAATCTCTGTGCAATGATTTATTTCAGGTCGAGTGTCATCCCCGCGCGATCAGCGAGGTTTTCTGAAAGGTTTGAAAGACGGCCTACTTGTTTGACGAACTGCAACCATATCTGCAGATCTGCCGCGCACAGGTTAACCTTGTCACTCAAGATTGTTTTCAACAGATCCCGTTGTAAGACATCAGCCTGGTGTTCTGCGTAAGCAATGTCGTGAATAACCGCACGCACTTTTTCCGCTTCCGCACCACCAAATCCCGTCTCAAGCAATTCATCCAGGCCGTTGATCACTGTTTCAGTCAGGCGGAATGCATGGATATTAGAGTCACGGAATTTCTGGAATTCCGTGACGAGTATCGGAGGATTTGGTATCTGTCGAAACGTCAATAACACGGAAACGTCTTCGGCCGTATCAGCCAAGTTGTCCTGGATCGTAAGAATGTCAAGGATCTGGGCCCGATCGACAGGCATAAAGAACCGGTGTCGCAACTTGTTGCGAATCTCATCCTTGATCTGATCAGCTTGATGTTCCAACCTGGAAACTTGATCGGCCAACGGCTCGATTTCGTCCCAGTTTCCCTGCTCGAACGCGCTTAACGATTCCTCCATTTTGGCAACACATTTGGAAACTTGTTCCATATGACGCTGCAGCAAACCGAATGGAGATTTACCAAGTAACTTACCTATCGTACTCATTGTTTTTTCTCCTTGACAGGCAACACAAATAATTTGCTGATGTTGCCAGCTATATAGGAAAAGTAGAGTTTAAGTACGTTGTTATCCGGATGCAATACGTCTCGTGACAGGTTCAGCTTTTTTTTACATTTCGATGGCAGTCACATAAAGGGGGGGATTGGTCGAAACTGACGAATAGAACGGAAAAATGTATGACTGTCTATTTTTCGGTGAAATTTGTGCCAACCGTGTCCGGCACTCCCTTTTGGAGAACGTCATATCCGTAAGTGTCGGTGAATTTACCATGGGCCAAAAGGTGGTGGAATTAAGGTCAGACTGTCGTTACTAAACACATAATGCAAACAATCCGTTTGCTTTCCAATTCGACAACGAGATCTTGCCGAAAGTCAGTGGCTTTCTGCCAGTGGGAGTTTTGGTCGGATGTGAAGTTGCCGATATCCCAATGTGAATCACCCGATGAAGTGAAGCCCAGATCTGAAGAGCTGACCCGACAAATCGTGAGCTGTTGCCAAGCAACGGCTATAGCCGGGCAACATGAATGGACGTCGGTAGCGACGATAAAGAAACTGCGTCGAACTGCTTGACCGGCCGGTTTGCAGCGCCGTGCAGTCAAGACGATTGCAACGGCCAGCCGGACAAGTTATAAGATGGGAGGGGTCCTCCTGAGTACCCAACCTGTTGGTCCGTGCGCAGCGCGAGGCCGGTATCAAGCTACTAGGGGGACCTTATTATTATTAAATTAATTATCAGCATAATTTATCGACGACCATCTTAAAGTTTAATCAGAGCGCAAACGACTTCTCTTCCACGCTAAGGAGCCTTCTCATGGCGAAACGATCGACGAGCTTGCCGCGCCGTCAGTTTTTGAAATCTGCGGTCAAAGCCAGTACTGTGTTGGCGGCGCCGTATGTGATACCGGCAACCGCTTTGGGGAAAGGGGGTGCAGTTGCCCCCAGTGAACGGATCGTGATCGGTGGCATAGGGATTGGCAACCGGGGTACCTACGACCTGGGTTGTTTTCTGGATCAACCGGACGTGCAATTTGTTGCCGTGTGCGATGTCAAGGCCAAGCGACGTTCGGCGATCAAGCAGATGACCGATCAAAAGTATGGAAACAGTGATTGCGAAACTTACCGCGATCTTCGTGAGCTGCTGGCTCGCAGCGACATCGATGCGGTGTTGATTGCTACGGGGCCGAATTGGCACGCGACAGCGGCCATGCTGGCAGCCAAAGCAGGCAAGGACATGTATTGCGAGAAACCGTGTACGAAAAACATTGCCCAAAGTCTGGAACTGGCTAAGACGATGCGCAGAACCGGACGCGTGTTCCAGGCCGGTACACAGCGGCGGAACCTGCCCCATTTTGCATTCGCTTGTCATTTGGCCAGCAGCGGCAAGCTTGGTAAATTGGAAGCCGTTCATGCACATCCGATGGGAATGGAGACGGTCAGTAGCGGCTGGTTCACACCGGAAACAGAACCGCCCAAGGAAGAGGTTGACTGGGATTTGTATCTCGGTCCAGCGGCATGGCGTCCGTTCAACAAAAGCCATTTGGATGGTTTCAATTTCGAAAAAGGTGGAGGTCTGGTTGGCGGTGGTGTTTTGGAATGGGGTTCACACTGTGTGGATCTCTGCCAGTGGGCGGCCAATGCTGACGGTACGGCACCGGTCGAATATTTCCCACCGGAGAATGGTCGTGTCGTGGCCCGTTATGCCGACGGTGTCAAACTAGTACTACGCCATGACGGCTGGCTTCCGCTGGGGTCTTGTCCCGTGCGATTTGAAGGTGATCAGGGCTGGGTTGAGGCAGGCGACAGTGGCAAGCTGGTGCTCAGTTCTCCGGAATTGATCGCTGGACGTAAGGTAGCGGAAATCGGTGGTTATCCGGCAACGTTCCATGTGCGTGATTTTCTCAATTGTGTCAAAACTCGGCGGAAACCGCTGGCCAATGCGGATGCCGCCTGCTATTCCCACATTGCCTGTCATGCTGCCAATGCGGCTATCTTCCTGGATCGCAAGCTGGAGTATGATCCGGTGAACCACGAGTTCATTGGCGACGAGTCAGCCAATCGGCTACGGTCAGAAGCCTTACGATCACCCTGGAGATTGTAATTTCGATCTTTCCTTGACGGGATTGGATTGCCGCTCAGGACAAAGCCAATTTTCCAAGCTCGGTTCAACACAATACAAACCAGGAAATCAAAAAATGCGTACAAGACAATACATTTCAATCGGCGTGGCGATTCTCGTGACTGCGGGAATTTGTGAATGGAAACTGGCCCGATTGGCCAAGGCCGCAGATGCCCAGCATGCCAAACAATCCGAACTGATTGAGTTGCTCCAATCCGACGCGCCGTCCCAGGAAAAAGCAATCACCTGCAAACGCCTGGCGGTGGTGGGTACCGCAGAGGCGGTTCCAGCGCTGGGTGCCCTCTTGCCAGATGAACGGCTCTCCTCCTGGGCGCGGATTGCTTTGGAAGCGATTCCGGGCCCTGAGGCGGACGGGGTCTTGCGTGAGGCGGCGGGCTCGCTGGATGGCCGTCTGCTGATCGGCGTGATCAATTCCATTGGCGTGCGCCGTGACCAGGAGGCCGTCGACACCCTGGCAAGCCGACTTGACGATGCCGATGGTGACGTGGCCATGGCGGCGGCAGTTGCACTGGGACGTGTTGGCAGCCCAGCAGCGGCAGCGACACTCGAGAAAGCATTGAGCGCTGGGCCGGCGGCGATTCGATCAGCTGTTGCGGAAGGTTGCGTGCTGGTTGCCGAACGTTTTTTTGAGCAGGGTGACGCAGCTCGTGCGATGGAACTTTATGACCAGGTTCGTCTGGCAGAAGTACCCAAACAGCGAGTTTTGGAGGCGACGCGCGGTGCCATCCTTGCCCGCAAATCTGCTGGTATTCCACTGCTGGTCGAGCAGTTGAACTCCAGTGACAAAGTGTATTTTCATCTTGGACTGATGACGGCGGCCGAGATGCCCGGAAGTGATGTCACCGGTGCCCTGGTGGCGCAGTTGGGCAGGTTGGCGCC
>Ga0310125_10002205_pt1 | contig 10128 bp, 10 predicted proteins | sample CB11b_Tmax_Bot8__FD_203508 | JGI IMG/M metagenome (GOLD analysis project Ga0310125, IMG submission 203508) | Marine microbial communities from Western Arctic Ocean, Canada - CB11b_Tmax_Bot8 | ecosystem: Environmental > Aquatic > Marine > Oceanic | place: Canada: Western Arctic Ocean | collected... | reverse complement strand
GGACCCGCTTTTTGAAATTCAGGACGTAGTCTGGGGCCTTAGCAAATATGTCGGTAAGGCTTAAAAGTATTCTGTCCATTAATATTTCCTTTTGATAAATCTCTCTAGGTATTCTTTATGCCCTGATCGATGATCATGGCCAGGGTCTTAACAAAGTCGTCAGTACGTATTTCTTGTCCAGGCAAATCAAAGGCCATCTCAGGCAGATATCCAATGGCAAGAGTGACAAGGTTTACAACGTTGGCGATGGTTTTCTTATCATCAGTGTCTAGATTATGTGTTACTGGGCTGATCAATTTGTTAATTATGTATTCAGTAAATTTTTCATCTTGATTCTTTAAAATGGTTGCGTCGATCTCTTCGATCAGGGCAGCAAAATCTTGACGTCTTGAGAGAAGGGCTCTAGTCAGTGGCGCCGTTAGAGCGAAACTAAACGTGACTTCAAGAAACGCTCTGAGCCTTTCTTCTTCCGGAAAATTCTCAATGATTTTTAGCTGCGCCAAAAGCTCTCGATTTTCGACTATTAGACAGCTGAGAAATAGTTCTCTTTTGTTTTCGAAGTGCAGGTATATGGTACCTTTTCCGATACCCGCGCCTAGGGCAATTTCTGCAATGTTGGCCCGGCGGTAACCAAACCGTACAAAATGATCTGTTGCCACTTTTATGAGTGTTTTTTGAACCGCATAGTTTGCGGAACCCTCGTGGTCTAAGGATCTTCCTAGGCCCGGTTCGGCGGTAATTTTGTCAAAAAGCTCAGCTATTGCGCTAGTCATCTGACCAGAATAACATATCTGGTCATGTGGTCAAATCGTTTTTTGGTTTCGGAGTTGGGTGGGTTGTTCGGTGGTTTATTCGGGGCAACGATAAACGCCAAAGCTTTGTTCGCCTGCCTCGATTATCGACTCTGGAACCACGGTATTTCCGCCGAGATCTGCCGCTTCATTGCGAGCAAGAGAAAGCAGTTCTTCCTGAAGTCGTTCTCCACCGCGCTCCACCAAAATAACTCGACTAAGAGTCTTAGAACGGGCGCTGCCAATGCGTGCACAGCTGGATACTTCGGTGGCAGTGGCTAAACGAACAGCTTGGCCCTCGACGGTTACTTGAACCCAGGAACTACAAGCACTGATAACACTAACGACGATTGCGGCTAGAAATAAGCGAATCATTACATACTCCAATAAAGGCTTAGAGGAATTGAACGAGAAACTACCAAAAAAGTTACAATATCTATCGAAATCAGTGTACCAGTTTTTCCCTAGCGCATCTCGCCAACACAGAGGATATGGTACTATCCCGTCTCTTTTTTTAGACTTTGCGAAAGGTCACAAAAGTCGCAAAATTCAGGCAATACTAAAACTAGGTATCGGATAGCTTAAGATCGGCTAAAGGGGATTCAGCAATGGAAAGTACGCTAGGAGAGGGTTCAGCTGAATTATTAGAACAGCTAAAGTCCATAGTCGGACCAGCAGGATACCGAGCAGGTTCTGACATTGAAGCAAAAAATTACAAGGATGTGATGGGAGCCCGTTCCGTTCCTCCAGTCATTTTGTTACGACCAAGTGATACTCAGCAAGTATCCGATATTCTTCGAGCCTGCCATGCTGCAAATCAACCGGTCGCTCCCCAGGGCGGCATGACTGGTCTGGTTGCTGCGGCGGCACCTCTTGACGGTGAAGTAGCACTTAGTTTTGAGCGCATGAAAAACGTAGTTGAAATTGATCGCTTTACCAGCACCATGACAGTTGAAGCGGGGGTCGAACTACAAAAAATTCAGGAACAAGCTGATGAGCATGATCTTTTATTTCCGTTGGACCTAGGTGCACGCGGCAGTTGCACTATTGGTGGCAACCTCTCAACTAATGCCGGTGGTAACCGTGTTATTCGTTATGGGATGACTAGAGATCTGGTAGTAGGAGTAGAAGCAGTGCTAGCCGATGGCACCATCATTGATGGACTACATAAACTCAGAAAGAACAACACCGGCTATGATCTTAAGCAATTATTTATTGGTAGCGAAGGTACTCTTGGGCTCATTACGCGCGCAGTGCTGAAACTGTCACCGAAGCCAAGCAGCCAAGTCGTTGCCATGTGTGGTGTGAAAGATTTCGATAAAGTCGCTGACTTACTTGTCCATGCTCAGTCTTACCTAGGCTCGAATTTGACTGCATTTGAAGTGATATGGCAGAACACTTATAAGTTAATAGATGAACATGTGCCTCATGCAACTGTGCCTATACCTGATCATTATAGTTTTTACGTGCTGATTGAGAGTATGGGGTCTAATGCAGACAGAGATACGGAATTGTTTATAGAAACTCTGAGTAAAGCGACCGACCAAGGATTAGTTGAAGAAGTTATTCTTGCAGATTCAGATACCAAAATAAAAAACCTGTGGACAGTTCGCGATGGAGCTGCAGAAGTGTATCCCGGGGTCGGTTATATGCATACTTATGATGTAAGCCTAAATGTGGGTGACATGGGCTATTTCGGAGAAGAGGTTGAAAAGCGGCTTAGAATCGTATGGCCGGAAGCGATATTGGGATTATTCGGTCATATCGGTGATGGCAATGTGCATATAATTATCCGTACCGGCAAAGACACAGCAGATCATCATTTGCAGATCGATGAAATTATCTATGGACTGATTAGGGAGTTGCAAGGAGCAGTTTCTGCAGAACATGGCATTGGTCTGATGAAAAAACAATTCCTGCCATACAGTAAAAGTGAATCCGAAATTGCATTAATGAAAGCCTTAAAGCACACCATGGATCCGCAAGGAATATTAAATCCTGGCAGAGTTTTCTAGGAGAGTTTACTAAGAAGAATGGATTGCTGCTGTTACTGTGGCAAACCTAATAAATAGGAAAACTATATAAAACGAGAATAAATTCACTAGAATAAATCAGAAGTGGGGTAAAGCATGACAACGAATAATCTAACCGGTAAGAATGTTGTAATTATTGGTGGTACTGCTGGAATTGGATTAGCGGCGGCGCAAGCAGCTGCAGAATTAGGTGCGAATGTTTGGGCTGCAGGTAGGTCGGAAGCACATATTGAGAAAGCAAAACAAGCAAGCAACGGAGCCTTTGAAGTTCGTCAAGCTGATACCCATGATGCGGATAGTCTCGAAGCGATTTTCAAAGAAGTTAGCACTATCGATCATCTAGTTTCTGCTGCCGTCGGTGGCGAAAGAACACTAAAGCCCTTTCTTGAACAGACTGAGGATCAATTTAAAGCTGCGTACGACAAACTTTGGGGTTATGGAAAAGTCGTGCGAACGGGAGCCCCTTATCTAGCGACAGATAGTGCTATTACTTTGGTAAGTGGTTCGCCGGCAAGAAAGATCAATCCCGCCCAGTCAGCTTTGAGTTGTGTGGGTGCATCAGTTGAAAACATGGTTCGCTGCTTGGCTGTTGAAATGGCTCCAGTTCGAGTAAATGTGGTTTCTCCAGGAATTGTAGATACGGCAATGTTTGATTGGATGGGAGATGGCAAAGATGAAAAGATGCAGGCTATGACTTCTTCTCATCTTATTAAACGTGCAGGTAAATCAGAAGAAGTGGCGGCTGGCATAATCTTTGTTATGCAAAATAGCTTTGTTACTGGTACCACAGTAGATGTAGATGGTGGTCGTATACTCAGTTAGTGTTAACTAATGGTTAATTTATAAAAATTTAAGACAAATTTTTAAAGACATAATAAATTTTATTGGACGAGAAGCATGAACAATACGAATACAGAAGCTGATAGATTAAAATCAGTAGTCACCGATCCGGACGTAAGTTTGATTGACACAGTATACCACCGTCATTCTGTGCGAGGATTTTTAGATAAAGAAGTCCCTCAAGATACGCTTAATCGAATTTTTGAAATTGCTCAACAATCTCCCTCAAATTGTAATGTGCAACCATGGAATGTTTATGTTGCCTCAGGCGCTCTGAAAGATCGTTTGAGTAAGCAGATGGTTGAGAACACAGCAGGGGGTATAAAACCGAACCCTGATATCGAGTACCGAGGCGATTTCCTAGACCATTACCGCAAGCGTCAAGTTGAATGCGCCGTAGCTCTCTACTCGAAAATGGGGATCGGGAGAGACGACAAAAAAGGTCGCATGCGCGCAATACTCAGAAATTTCGAATATTTTGATGCGCCTTACATAGCCTTTATCGGCATGGATCCGAAATTTGGTACCGCTGTAGCATTAGATGTTGGCATGTTTGCTCAGACACTAATGTTGACAATGGTGGCATTCGGTCTAGCAAGTTGCCCCATGGGTACAATGCGAAATTATCCGGATCTGGTTCGGGAAGCTTTTGATATTGAAAAAAGCAACATGAATATCCTTTTTGGAATTAGTTTTGGTTATGAAGACAGCGCAGTAGTCGCGAATGAGACTCGCACAACGCGAGAAGATATTTCAGCTAATGTAAGTTTTCTCTCTGAATAAGAAAAACTAATCGAGCCGAGCACAATATGAGCCTTAAACCTGTAGTACTTCTATACGATCTAGACAATGATCTGGTGGATGAGTGTGCAGTATTAGTTGGTAAGACGAGCTTGTACACGACCATAAGTACCTATAACGAAACCAATGCCATTGAAGCCTTGCATCAATATGATTGTTTCTTCGGCTTAGTGACGAATAAAATTTCCTGCGTGATCACTGGTTGGAATAGCTATAAAAAACCCAGTGACCAGTTCTTGTTTCGAATTCGCAGTGAAGAGAGGAAGAGTCCATTGAGGAAGCCTACACCAGTGATTATTGTTACTGAAGATCATCGCGATGATTTACAGCTAATGGCGCTTGACCCAACCGGTGGTAATGTGGCGGCATATCTACACGCTGATGATTTCCAGGAGAGCATTACCGATACGCTACACAAAGTCGTATTTGGTAATCGAGCTCAAGAGATGAACTCAATAGCTTACGCACAATTACAGAGCCGATCAGTGCTCGAAGAATAACCCGGGTTAAGGCTAAAGTTTCAATAACGGTAATTGTTTTTGAAATTGATAATTTACAACTAAACTTGCTTTTAATCGCTATTAATCAATGAGTTATGAATTGTTGACTATTAAATTTTTTCGCAATGCAGAATTAATTTCTTGTAGTCCTACATGGGTAATTTTTTTACCTCTTTGTATCGAAAGCAATTACTCGTATGGTCATTGACCAATCCAGCTGCCTGCATGAACGCGTAGCAAATCGTTGAGCCGATAAATTTGAAGTCACGCCTCTTTAAATCTTTCGCCATTGCATCGCTTTCGGGCGTCGTAGCAGGGACAGTCTTCGCCTCTTTACGGCGGTTATCAATTGTCTTGCCATCGACGAATGACCAGATATAGCTCTCAAAACTACCGAATTCTTTTTGTACCGCTTGAAAAGCCAGGGCATTAGTTCGAATGGAGTAGAGTTTCAATCGATTGCGAATAAGACCTGGGTCCAGCAATAATTTCTCAATAGCCTCATCGGTTAGTTTTGCTGCCTTAGAAATATCAAAGTTTTTGAAACATTTACGGTAATGATCGCGCTTTTTAAGAACCGTTATCCAGCTCAGCCCAGCTTGTTGTCCCTCCAAGCAAATAAATTCGAATAGCAGTCGCTCTTCGCGAACAGGAACACCCCATTCTTTATCATGATAGGCAATATAGATGGGGTCAGTACCTGGCCACCAGCAACGATTTGTCATTATGTGCATTCCAATCTAGAGCCAGAGTTTTGTACAAATATACAGCATTTAATACAAGTTTTAATTCTAGATCAAATTCAAATATATCGAGAATTGACCAGGGCCCGGGTAGTAGCGTTTTTGCACTCTTCAGGAAAGCTTGAGCCCAAGTTCCTTGAACTAACATTCATAGTGTCGACGTATCTAAGGGAAGAGAGGAGGCACAGTGTGCTTACATTCAGTGTCATTTTTTATAATTTATATTTTCTATTAAATTCCGCTCTGTAGGCCAAATGTTGCAAACTAGGACGATCTATTTTAGTTACAAACAATTACAATTCTGGGTATTTGAAATCCGCTAAGCAGTTGATTATATTCCAAATTTACAATATGTTACGCGCCATTCTCCTGTCAATCGCTAAACAGTTCAATTTTTTGTAACGAGAAAAATCCGGCACTAAAAGTTGACCTAAAAAATAGCGAAGCTAATTGAAAAAAACCAGCAAGTAGAAAAAGTGACGATACCAAACAATGAATAGAGTCAAGTTCAAACATCCAACTCAGCTCTTCGCTGCATTGCTCATTTTTTGTGCTTCATTGTCAACCTATGCTCAAGAACTTCAGGAAGAAAGTGTTAAGCCATCAACTACAGCAGTTGCTCTGAGTGTGGCTCCTATCATTGACGGCGAGGTCCTCGCGGATACAGTTTGGTCGGTTATTAAACCGACTACTGGATTCTCTCAGGTACGACCAGATGAGGGTCTACCCGCCACGCAAAAAACTGAAGTTTTTATTGGTTACACAGAAGACTCTCTCTACATTGGAGTGGTCGCCTACGATGACAACCCAGCTGGAATAATCGTGGCAGATAGTCGACGCGACTCTTCTTTGGGTGATACAGATAGCTTTCAAGTGATTATTGACGGCCTGCTCGATCGGCAAAATGGATTTGTCTTCGGAACTAACCCTGCAGGACTTGAATATGACGCGCAGGTAACTAATGAGGGGGCCGGTAGCTTTCGTAGTGGTGGTAGCGGATTTAATTTAAATTGGGATACGACTTGGGAAGTAAGTGCAAAAATCTCTGATATCGGCTGGAGCGCTGAAATGGAGATTCCATTTTCGGCCTTAAGGTTTGGTGGTGAGGAAGAACAGACCTGGGGCATAAACTTTCAAAGGAATATTCGGCGTAATAACGAGATTGCCTATTGGTCCCCGCTTGAAAGGCAGTTCAATATTAATCGCGTATCTGAGGCGGGCCAACTGCGGGGCGTTAGAGTTCCCGATCAGCGTAATCTGCAAGTTACTCCTTACGCACTCAGTTCAACTTCTCGAGGCGGTAGCTTAAGTTCTGGCAACTACGGCAATGAAGAGTATGGATTTGATTTAAAATATTCCGTGACTCCAAGCCTGGTACTTGATGCTACTTACAATACTGATTTTGCTCAGGTTGAGGTTGATGAGCTGCAAGTCAATCTTGATCGCTTCAGTTTATTCTTTCCCGAAAAGAGACCTTTCTTTTTAGAAAATGCGGGCCAATTCGCAATCGGCAACCCACGTGAAGCAGAATTATTTTTCAGTCGCCGAATTGGTGTAGGCGCAGGGGGTTCCCAATTACCAATTGAAGGTGGTGCAAGACTCACTGGTAAGGTGGGAGGCAATACTAATGTCGGTTTTCTTCGCATGCGTACGGAAGGGATAGAAGGTATTTCGCCACAGAATGATTTTTCTGTCGCGAGAGTTAATCAAGAATTTGGTAATCGTTCTGCGGTTGGATTTATGTTTGTTGAGCGAGATGGTGATGGAACTGTTAATCAGAATGGGCGTGATGACTATAACCGGACTTATGCGGTAGATGGGCGCTATGGAATTGGCGATACCACTCTGCTGAGTGGATGGGTATCTAGGACAGATACGCCCGGGATTTCTGGGGGCGATGGAGCTGGAGGCTTCTCTGCAAATTATAGAGATGAAGAATGGACGCTTAATGCCGGTTATTCACAAATCGGTGAAAATTTTAATCCGGAAGTAGGCTTCTTGTCACGCAGTGGCTTTCGTAAGGTTGAAGCCGGTATTCGTCGCGCAATACGACCGGAGAATCTTTGGGGCCTTCACGAGTTGCGGCCGCACATTAATTACCGCGGCTATTGGGATTTCGATGGTTTTCAAGAAACAGGCTATTTGCACGTAGATAATCATTGGGAATTTCAATCTGGTATGGAGATTCACACCGGAATGAATTTTACTCAAGAGGGCGTAAAAGAGGCCTTCGAGATTGCCGATGGAGTAAAGGTGCCAGTCGGCGAGTATGATCATGAAGAGGTGCAGATAGTATTTCAAACCAATCAAGGCGCGCCTCTGTCTCTGGATTTGCGTAGCAACATCGGTGGCTTCTTCGGAGGCGACAGAGTTAATTTTGAGCCAACACTGCGCTATAGGGTCGGGGAAAAATTTAGTACTGAACTAAGTTGGAGTCACAGCGATATTGATTTACCAGTTCCTGGCGGTGACTTTGAAGTAGATTTAGCGCGGTTACGCCTTTCATATTCTTTCACGCCAAGGATGTCATTGCAGACTCTGGTTCAATATAACAAACGTGATGATGTAGTAGCAACGAACTTGAGATTTTCTTGGATTCAATCGGCGAATTCGGGTTTGTATATTGTTTACAACCAAGTTGACGAGTCAGGTTTGGGCGCGCCAAGACACAATGCCCAAGAGTTCATTATTAAGTACAGTCGAATCATCGGTATTTTTAACTAAAAAGTAAACCTGATCCTTAGCTGCAATGCATTGGGATCATCACTAACTCCCGCCATGTCTGAATCAGCAATGATGTAATTTGCAGTGAAGCGTAAGTCGCGAGTCATGTAGTAATTCACTCCTAATGTGATCGAGTCAGCTTCTCCACCCATAATTCCGCCATCATTAAGTTCAAGACTGCTCAAACGGACAGCAATTTCCCAGGCACCTTTTTCTGAAGACGGCCTAACTGTTCCGAATGCCGCATCAGACGCACTATAAGGACGACTATCATCAGTTAGGAAGTAACTCGCGTAGGCATAGTAACCATTGAACTCAAGGTCAGAGCCCAATCGTCGCTCAATATTTTGCGTGACAAATTCTGACTGCGCAGAAAAGCGACCATTTATGTAAGCTGCTTCAAATACAACTTTGTCGAAATCATCGATGTTAGCAATGTTCCCAGTCGAAATGATGCGGTGACTGTCCTGGTGAGACTCAGGTCGAGCACGACGACGAATAGTATCGTCATCATCATCTTCTCTAGCCATAGCGAGTCCTAAATGAAGTATGGAATCAATTCCAAGGTTTGGCCGGTAAACAAAACGCCCTGAGATTCCTTCGCCCCGTGCAGCGTTATTGGCTTCATGTCCATAGGCGGCCACTGCTAAACTATAGCGATCACTCCAATTCTGAAAACCAATGCCAGTACGTCGACCAGAAACAAGTGCGTTGGGTAAGGCGCGCTCAGTGAAGGTTATGTTGTTGGAACTAGTTAGTTCTTCAAGGCTTCCGTATACCTTGAAGTGACCAATGGTAATTCGAGAATTTGCGAACCCGCTGTAACGGATATAGCCATCCTTTAGTTCAGTGTGATCCGGGGCGAAATCGTACTGTAATTTATAATCCCAATTCTCGCTAAGATCACCACGGATGAACAGGCGACCACGGCGTAGCTCGCTGCCCTCAATATATTGATACTTGTCACTGTCATAATCTGTGGTGTCCACTTGCAAGCGACCACCGAATTCGATATTTGGCGTGCTATCTGCAGCCCGCAGAGGAGCCACGATAACGCATGCAAGCGCTGCTGCTACGGCCATAAGGGATTGTCGAATGGATTTCATAATTTCCCTGACAATGTAGTCAACATGCAGCCCTTCCCTAGAAGAAATTCTAGGCCAAGAAAAAGAATAGTTAGCTAAAGCTAGAGCGACTGAATAATTCGAATTGGTGAGTTAAATTTCAAATATCTGACGGTTGGATATTGTATAAGAACAGGTGGATTAAGATCCAGTGATTCGCACTTCAATTGTTTATTTATTTGCTGCCAAGCGCTATTGATTATCAATAAATAAATGATTTTACTCATCAGTGTTGTCTGCTGATAAGAGTTCGCATGAAACGTGAATGCACTGACCTTACATGGTACGCAATTGACTGAATGAGCATTGGCCTATTCTAAGTTGGTCTTGTAGAGGTTTATTTAACACATAGAATAGAATCAATGTCTCGTTAATGTTGCAGTGACCGTGCTCAAGTAACGGTATATAATCTCCTCTCCACTAAGCGCCCATAGCTCAGCTGGATAGAGTAACTGGCTTCGAACCAGTTGGTCGGGAGTTCGAATCTCTCTGGGCGTGCCAAACTAAGACGCTAACTTCTTGAAAGGTCTATGAAATCTCATAGCCTTTGGAGGGAGTGGTGTACAAATAGT
>Ga0310125_10002202_pt1 | contig 10133 bp, 8 predicted proteins | sample CB11b_Tmax_Bot8__FD_203508 | JGI IMG/M metagenome (GOLD analysis project Ga0310125, IMG submission 203508) | Marine microbial communities from Western Arctic Ocean, Canada - CB11b_Tmax_Bot8 | ecosystem: Environmental > Aquatic > Marine > Oceanic | place: Canada: Western Arctic Ocean | collected... | reverse complement strand
CGTTGGCGGCCACTCGGCGTCAGCAACAAGGACTGACGCCATGCCAATCTTCGCAACAGCCGCTCTGGAAAACATCTCCTCAATACCGGGACAAGGCTATCCCCCGTTCTCCGCCTATTCCTTCAGAGCAACGGACACGGTCTTGGTCTCCAAATAGACTTCCATTCCTTCAATTGAATTTTCACGACCAATGCCTGATTCTTTTAAACCGCCAAAGGGTGCTTGAGGCGTTGCTGGCACAGTGTCGTTGATGCCGATGGTGCCAAACTGCAATCCTTCGGACATTTTGAACATTGTCGTCAGGTCATTGGTCATTACGTAGGCCGCCAGGCCGTAAACGGTATCATTTGCCTTTTCAATTGCCTCGTCAATCGTATCAAAATCGAGAATCGGCATAACAGGAGCAAACGGCTCCTCGGTCATGATATTCATGTTGTCGGTAATACCTGTAAGTACGGTGGGCTCATAGAAATAGCCACGATCGAATTGGCTCGCCCGTCTACCGCCCAAAATACACTTCGCACCTTTGCCGGTTGCATCTTGTACGATGGCATCCGTTTTATCCAGGGCCTTCGCTTCGAACATGGGACCAATGTTAACTTCCGGATCGAGCCCATTACCCAGTTTGAGTTTCTTGGCTTCTTCCACGCAAGCATCCAGGTAGTCACTCTCGATCTTTTGATGCGCGTAAAACCGCGTCGGGCAAATACAAACCTGTCCGTTGTTGCGGAACTTGCCGATCACAGAAGCTTGGGCTACTGTTTCCACATCGACATCTGGAAAAATAATCACCGGTGCATGTCCACCGAGCTCAAGACTCAACCGCTTCATTTGCCCAGCTGAGTTGCGAACCAAATCCTTGCCGACTTCCGTTGACCCCGTGAAAGAAATTTTCCGACAGATTCGATTGGTCATGAATTCGTCCATCAATTCGGCCGGCGGCCCCATCACCATGTTCACCACCCCTGGCGGTAAGTCCACCTGCTCGATCAGTTCCAACAACCGGATCAGGCACAGTGGCGTTTGCGTAGCGGGTCGCGCTACGGTCGTACAACCTACGGCCAGCGCGGGGGCAATCTTACGGGCCTGAAGAATCAATGGAAAGTTCCACGGTGACACTGCCGCACAAACACCCACCGGATGACGCACGGTAAAAATTCGTTTGTGATTAAAGCCAGCAGGAATGGTACGGCCATAGGCCCGTTTGGCCTCTTCGGCAAACCACTCGAAGGTTGCTGCCGAGGCCATCGTCTCGCCTTTTGCCTCCGCCAATGGCTTTCCCTGTTCGGTCGTCAAAGCTGTGGCAAGGTAATCGACATTCTCACGCATCAAGTCAGCGATTTGTTTCAGCTTGTCTGCCCGCTGGTAGACGTTTGTATTTTGCCAACCGGGCAAGGCCGCCTGGGCTGCCTCCAGCGCCCTGCGAGCATCCCCGCGCGTGCCATAGGCCACCGTGGCAATGGGTTGTTCGGTCGCTGGGTTGATGACATCAACAGTATCGTTATTTTCACCATCCACCCAACGACCATTGATGAAAAGTTGTGTTTGTTTCATTTCCAATTCTTGAGCTTCCAGCGTGGCCATGCTTTCTCTTCCTTTCAATCAAGGTCGTACAAGTTGATATTCGCGAAATCGCCAATCCAACGATTTACCATTCAAGCGATTTGACATCGGTCCATAACTCTAATTGTTTGGAAAAAAAGGCCGCCGACAAGTGCCCTACGTGCCTGCCGACGGCGTTGCGAAGAAACATTCCATGTTGTTAAATGGATATCGTGAAAGCTGCTAAATAACTTATTTTTTCCGAATCTTGGCTGAAAACTCGAAACAGCCAAGGGGTTGATCGTACCCATGAAACTGGCCGTCATTACAACCGCTCAATTCCCCTACAGCCATGCCGACGTCATCACTGCTCGCTGGCATACGTCCCGTGAAATGGATCGGCTTTGGGGATGGCAGGGGCCCCGCACGACCATCGCGTCGGTGTATGTCGATCAATTCGGCAGCGATGATTCAGCTCGAAAAACCTGGCAAGCACACGACGTTCCCATTTTCCCCACGATCGCCAAGGCACTTACCCTGGGTGGAGGCGATTTGGCCGTCGATGGAATTCTTTTGATCGGCGAACATGGAGACTATCCCCTTAATGCTTACGGCCAAAAACTTTATCCTCGCAAAGAATTTTTCGACCAAATTGTAGAGGTGTTTAACAACAGTGAACAATCGGTTCCCGTTTTTTGTGACAAACACTTGTCCTGGAACTTGTCACTAGCCCAGGAAATGGTCACCACTTCCCAACGACTTGGCTTTCTTCTGCTGGGGGGTTCCTCTGTCCCTCATTGCCGTTATCTCCCGAATACCGATTTTCATTCAGCTGACATCGAAGAAGTTGTTAGCGTTTTTCACCGGCCGCTGGAAAGCTACGCTTTCCACAGTCTGGAAATCGTACAAAGTCTTATTGAAGATCGACAAGGTGGAGAATCCGGTGTCCAATCAATGACCGCCTGGGTCGGCGACGATCTGGTCAAGGCACAAAAAGATCCCTGTTGGCCGACTGACTTGATCGACGCCGCTTGTACTGCCCAGCGTGTGCCTCCACCAACCTACGAGATGCCTCAATACCGTGATGATGACCACGCCGACACGCCGTCGGTCGCCTGGACATTGGTGTATCACGACGGTCTGCGCGTTACCCACTTTCGGCAAAGAGAGAATCCGCACGGCGGATTTTCCGTCGCCGTACGCCGTCGAGGCGCCAAGCAGATCGAGACGGTCGTTCCGTTAACGGGTACATTTGAATCCTTCGTTCCCCACTTTGCCTGCCTGGCAGAAGTGATTGAAAACGCCTTTTTAACCGGGCAACCACCCTTTCCTATCCAGCGGACGTTGTTAACCACTGGGACTCTTGAATCCATGATGCGAGCGACGCAACAGTCCAATCAGATGTTGCTGACACCACAACTGGAGATTGGTTACCAGTTTTCCGGACGACGTGAAATTCCGCTACTGACCGCCGAACAACTGGCGAATCATCCCTCGTGCCACTTTCGGGAGTCACTCTCCTGATCGGCTGAGAAACGATAAATGCACGTCTGTTGGTACACTTCTTCAGGAGGCAGCAGGATATTCGGAAAATTTTTGTGGTGCAAGGCATCGGGCAAACTCGCCGTTTCCAGAGTTAACCCACTATTCTTGGGGTATCTTGTTCCGCCTTTTCCAGGCAACGTGCCATCCAGATAGTTTCCCGTATAAAAAATCAGTGCTCGCGAATCGGAAAGTACTTCCATGACGCGCCCCGACACCGGATCCATGAGTTTCGCAACACGGCGAACATGGTCCCTTACACCGCCCAGCAGGTACGCCAGATCATAACCGCCGTCGGCCGCTGGTAATTTTTCAATATCCTGTCCAATTCGCTTGGGTAGCGTGAAGTCGAAGGCTGTGGCCGCCACGGGCAAAAGCCTGCCAGTGGCCAGCACACTTCCGTCTGTTTCCGAGTAGCTTTCCGCAGCAATTTGCAGCACATGCCCCAGTACGTCGCCAGCCTCGGCTCCCGACAGATTGAAGTAGCCATGATGCGTCATGTCGATCGGTGTGACACGGTCACACGTCGCCGTGTATTCAATTCGCAATTCATCACAAGGGGTCAGTGAATAGACGACCGTTGCCTCCACCTGACCTGGATATCCCTGGTCACCATCACGACTTGTGTAAGTGAATTTTACCGCTGGACCTCCCTCCGACAGCGTGGGTTCAGCATCCCAGACAACCCAGCTAAATCCCTGATCGCCCCCGTGCAGATGATGGGACCCATTATTGGCTGTCAATTCATACGATCTACCGTCCAGCTCAAAGCGGGCATCGGGAATTCGAAATGCGACTCGCCCCACCGTACTGCCAAAGTACGGATTGAACGTCTCGTAAGAGCTTAAATCATCAAATCCCAAGACAACATCCGTTAGTTTCCCTTTTCGGTCCGGCACATGAAGTTCGGTAACGGTGGCGCCGTAGCTGATCAGCCGAGCCATGACACCGTTGGTGTTGCTTAAGGTGAACCTCTCCACGCGACGACCCGCCGATGTGGTGCCAAATACATCTACTTTCAGGAGGGATGAACTCATCTGGACAGGACCTTGTTATCAACGGTCTAGAGTTGGTGGAATGCTTGAATTTGAAATATCGCTGCGCCCGCTTGTCGCATGCAACTCACGACAACCCACGTATCGACGATTACTTACCAGGAAAAAGGGCTTTAGCCAAGTCTTCCCTTGATTGGCTTTTGTCTGTCATCAGCGCGCCCACAAGTCAAAACGGCCTCCCTCATCGTACGCTTAAAGGATTCGGGTCGTGACTCCGGCCAAATCATGGTCTATCATTTAGTGGATAAATAGTGTTGTCAACTCAACCTCTCCCCTCCTTTCTTAGAAATAAACAAATCATGAAATCCGCAGCTGTCACTGTATTGATCTTAAGCCTGTTGTCAGGTATCGCCAACGCACAAACAATTAAGATCAAGCGGCAATGCGGGGGCTATCTTGTCAGCGAAGGATCGAAAAAAGTTTTGTTCTATCAAAGTGCCCCCAAATCTCTGAATGGAACCTTCCGGCGGGCCAATTACGTCCATCCACTTTTCGATCTCGACGGTAATGTGGTCAGCGAAGACTTTCCCGAAGACCATCCCCATCATCGGGGTATTTTTTGGGGCTGGCACCAACTGTGGATCGGTGACCAAAAAATTGGTAATAGCTGGTCGACGAAGGACTCCGTCTGGGATGTTCAGAAAGTTCAACGCATCAGGTTCAACGACCGATCGGTCGGATTAAAATCACACATACTCTGGAAATCACCCGACTGGAAGGATCCGGTAGGTAGACTCAAACCGGTTGTTAGTGAAAACACAACCATCCGTGTCTATCCCTCGGATCAAGAATCCCGCAAGATTGATTTTGAGATCCGGCTGACGGCACGAGAAAACAACATGCGCATTGGCGGCGCCGATAACAGCAAAGGGTATGGTGGTTTTTCGGTACGTCTCCACCTGCCAAATCCTGTGCAATTTCAGTCACGATTAGGACCGGTCGCACCACAAAGGACATCTGTGGAAGCTGGTCCGTGGATCAACGTCCCGGATTCCCTTGCCAACAACACGGGGGGTTTTGCCATTTTGTCTCACCCCTCCCTACCTGGATTTCCACATCGTTGGATTCTCCGTTCTCATCGGGGAATGCAGAATCCCGTGTATCCGGGTCAGATTCCGGTTCCCCTGTCTACCGACGAGCCGCTGGTTTTGCGTTACCGCCTCGTGATTTATCGCGGCCAGATCGACGTGCAACAGGCGGAAGTCTGGCAGTCGGAGTATGAGGAAAGCAGTTAGTTCCCAGCGGTTTCTTACCGGCCGATCCGCCCGAACCCAGGGAAGGAGCCATTTTTTTATTGGGAATTGAGTTCGTTCTTGATCTCAAAACCGATTCCCGGATTCACCATCGGTGAGGTGGCCAAATGACACGCGTGAGCCCCCGCATCCAGGTAATTCTGCACCTGCTGCGCCGTACTGATTCCACCAACACCAATCAATTGCAATGGCCATTCTCGCTCTAGAATCCATCGTTGAAAACAACGTACCTGCGAGGTAGAAGCGTCCCGGATCGCATCGCCACAAATGCCACGGTGTTGCCCAGTGAACATAAGTTCTTTTCCGCCGCCACGCACCCGGGTAGCAATACTGTTTGTCATGGCCAGGCCATCGACAACCTGGCCCACGGCATCGAGAAACGCTTCTGCTGATTCTAACGATAGAAAATGTCCAATCTTAAGAATGTAGGGCGTATCGCCAATCGCTTCCCGTACCCTCTCGGCAACCCGCTTTGAGTCAGCCGGATTCTGATAAAGCTGTCCGTCGCATGTCGCTACGTTGGGACACGAAAAATTCGTTTCGACCGCATCCGCACCACTTTGGACGGCCCAACGAGCGCAAGTTGCATAATCGTCGGCCAGATCGGTCAACGTCCAACCTTCTTGAACCGTGGCGACGGTCGAAACTGAAAGCAGTTTTCCCTTGGCTAATTGGGATCGTGTCTGTTCCACATCACGCCGCCACACCCCAGGTGACATCGATGGCATTCCAAATGACACCGCCCAACTACCGGCCATTTGGTCACTTGAGGGTACTTCTGCTTCACCTCCGGCCAGTTGTCCCGTATGGACCGGTTGTAAATTGGGCAGCTCGTAACACGCCCGTTCACAACTACGGACGGTCTTGTAAGTGAGCACGTCGAAACCAAGACTGGCATAGTAAAGACACCACTTGCCATTGAGCAAAGGTCCGGCAGCAATTCCCAAAGGGGAATCTACCGGTTGTCCACAGAACTGCCACGGGCCGGGCATTCTGACCACTGGCCCGTCGATTGGCTCAGGTGCGTTCTGGTAGTTCCACTGGTAGGAACGAGCACGGTCGTAACGGGGCAGTTGATCAGAAACAGACATGCCCGCATTTTAACCCGCCACCCGGGGGTGGTAACATGGCAACCCACCGCCGCCAGCGAGAAAATGTGCATAAAGATCAATTTTCAGCGGGATCTTGATCCTTTATTTTCCCTCTCCGGCGTCGACAAGCCCGCATGTCCTAACCCGTCCCGCTAGGCGACCGGTAGTCGGCGACTCAGCAAACCCCGATACCGATCCTCACGCCCTTCCACCATAAGAACGTAGACATATCCCTTTTCATGCCAGACCCCCACGGACCAACCACCAGTCGTCGCAGGAACCTCTGGCGGTGCGGTTGTCCCACGGACCTCGGTGGAGACTCGCGCAACAAACAACATGGCACGCCGACCGCCCTGGGTCACCAGATCAAACACGAGTGTCCTCCGATCCAGCGGCCCTTTGACGTGCTGCCAGCGATGGGGCCTCGCTGCCACATATCGATCGGGGTAGTCAAGCAGCACGTTCTTTAGTTCGGACTGCCAAGATTGGTCGTTGACTAAATGTCGCCAATGCATGGTCGAGTGAACCATGCTGGACAATTCCAACACCTGATCACTGGGCCACCAAAGGGCGCCACAGGTCATCAGAATCAGAGCGGCAATCGATGCGAGTCCCATTTTCCAGAACGATCCACGACGCGATATCACCTGCGGCACATCTGCTGACGATCGCCGAAAAACGGTTACTTTATCGATCTCCTGAGCCACCACCGAGGCGTCGGAATTTGTAAATTTCAATGTCTGAAAATCGCCATGGGCAGCGTTGAGTGTCGCATGCAAACGCGAAGCAAAGCCCAACGGTACGTCCACCTCTCGAAATGCATCTCCTATTGAAAAATCCCAGCGCTGGGAGCGTTCATAGAGGTCCCGCAGATGGGGGTCCTGGTCAATCTGATCTGCCAGTTTTTTCATTTCTGGCAATTCATGATCCTCATACCCAGACCGGCATGCGTCCATCAGTCGTTGAAGGTCATTTTTATTCATCAAGAATCGTTTCTTTGAAGCGCACACTTTTCCATGCTCAATCCACCTCAAACTCCGGCAGCAACCGTCGTCGCAAATGCCCCTTGGCCCGAGACAGCCGACTCATGACCGTTCCAACAGGAACCTGCAGTTGATCCGCTATCTCCTTATAGGAAAGCTGCTCGAAGTAAAACATGGTTACCACCACGCGAAACTCAGGGGCGAGTTCATTCAAGGCAAGTTGAAGCTGTTCCCGATCGACGTTATCCTCACTAGAGTAATCATCTGGAATTGCATCCACGTCCAATTGCAAACTTGACGCTGAAAAAATCGTTTTTCTTCGTCTGCTTTTAAGGAAGCAATTTCGCAATACCGTAAATAACCAACTCCGAGCCCTGTCTGAATTACGTAGCTGGCCGAGTTTGTGCTGGGCAATCAGATACGCCTGTTGAGTCAGGTCCTCGGCATCCGCCTGCGATCCCGATAATCGATAGGCGTAACGAAACAGGTCCTCGTGATATTCGACCACCAACTGGCTAATGTCCGGCTGGGAACCAAATTGAGCCGATTCACCGTCGTAGTCCGCAAGCGGTACCGATGATCGGGTCTGTTTAGGCATCTTGGACAATCACTCGTCTAGAAGATCCCCGATACGAGCCAAATATTCCCTCAGCGCAAAACACCTGGTAATCCTTTGTAGCCCAGTAAATCGTCAAGTTCCCAACAGCCGGCAATCTGTGGCCAGCCCCCCCTGGAAATTCACAATCCTTTTAATTTCATTAGATTTTTTATACAAGATTTCGCGGCATCTGGGACAGGGGACCTGCCAATGCTATCATTCGTAGCTGGGATTCCGGCAGGACCTGGGGAATACGGGCAAACAAGGGGCCTAATTTTTCCCGCCTGCGACCCCAGATGTCGTCATCTCAAGTCGCCAAAGGAGTCGTCTGATCAAAAGGTCAACCCAAATCGCTGTCTTAGCATCGACCGATAGTTGGTATTTGCGCGACCTGCAACGTGCCGCTGGTCATCCCGACCGGATTACCGCCGTGGCCTATTCCCAACTGTCAGCCTGGCTCCGCACGGCCGATAGCCAGGTTTTGGCCAAAGACTGCCCTCTTAATGACTACGATGCCTTGCTGGTCCGAGCCATGCCAGCGGCCTCGCTTGAACAGATCGTGTTTCGCATGAACGCCCTGGCACAACTGGAATCCAATGGATTGGTCGTGGTCAACCCGGCTCGATCACTCGAGGTTGCCATCGACAAGTACCTTGCCCTGGCCCGGTTGCGACAGGCAGGTTTCAAAATACCCGAGACGATGGTTTGCCAAAATGCAACCCTTGCCATGAAAGCTTTCGCAACACTGGGTGGTGACGTGGTGGTCAAACCACTTTTCGGAGGCGAAGGCCGCGGCATGCTGCGCATCTGTGAGGAGGCGTTAGCACTCAGATCCTTTAAAACACTTGAACAGCTGGGAGCGGTGATCTATGTCCAGCAATTCGTGCCACATCAGGGCGAAGACTGGAGATTGCTGGTCATTGGCGATCGTGTTTTGGGTATGAAAAGGCAAAACCCGGACGACTGGCGGACGAACATCAGTCTCGGCGCCACCTCGCGACCCCTGCTGGTGACTCCCGAACTAGAAACCATGGCGATCCGAGCATCAAAAGCTGTCGGTGCTAGTATTGCCGGAGTTGATTTTCTACCTGCCCGTGATGGTGATCTTTATGCGTTGGAAGTCAACGCTGTCCCTGGCTGGAAAGCACTGGCAGCAACCCTTGAAACCGATGTTGCGCAAATCGTGTTGAACCATATTACCTCACTGGTGACTCGTCCTGACTGCGATTCACAGATATGCCACAATTAATTTTTCTTTCCAAACAGGGATCCAAGTTGTGGCCGTCCCGCGCCAGCCTACGCAATGAGAACGTCGTGCGCGCGGCGTCCTTTTCACTGTGAGGACCCACAAATGTCAACATCCATACCTGCCATGACAACCCGGGTCAACATTGCTCATCGTCTCTCTGAAAGTGCGCGCCGGTGGCCAGATACAATCGGTATCGCCGCTCCAACCCGTCGGGATGGCTACCAACAGGTAACCTTTGCCGAATTAGATGACGACTGCAACCGGTTGGCCGCCGGTTTCTCCAAGCTGGGGCTCCGCGCCGGGATGCGTGTGGTTTTGATGGTCCGACCAGGAATCGATTTCTTTGCACTCACATTTGCCCTGTTTCGATCTGGAATCGTGGTCATCCTCATCGATCCGGGAATGGGAAAACGCCGCCTGTTAACTTGCCTCGACGAAATGGACGCCGACGGGATGATCGCAGTACCCATGGCTCACGCGGTACGAGTCCTATGCGGCCGACGATTCTCCTCGATGCGATACAACGTCACCATCGGCCGAAGATGGTTTTGGGGAGGAGAAACGATCGCCCGGCTGCGCCAATCACCCGCACAATTCCCATCGCCTGAGACTGCTGCAAGTGATCCGGCGGCCATCATCTTTACAACCGGTAGCACCGGTCCGCCCAAGGGCGTGCTTTACCAACATGGAAACTTCGACCACCAAGTGACAGAAATCCGCGATTTCTACAACATTCAGCCCGGTGAGATCGACCTTCCCTGTTTCCCCTTGTTTGGACTGTTCAATGCGGCCATGGGTGTCACAACTGTCATTCCCGACA
>Ga0310125_10002201_pt1 | contig 10133 bp, 4 predicted proteins | sample CB11b_Tmax_Bot8__FD_203508 | JGI IMG/M metagenome (GOLD analysis project Ga0310125, IMG submission 203508) | Marine microbial communities from Western Arctic Ocean, Canada - CB11b_Tmax_Bot8 | ecosystem: Environmental > Aquatic > Marine > Oceanic | place: Canada: Western Arctic Ocean | collected... | reverse complement strand
CTGGGACTCGATCAGGTAGTAGGCGATCGCGTCTGCCAAAGCTTGCCATGAGGCGTCGATAATATTTTCATCTACGCCCACCGTGGTGAAATATTTCGTTTCCCCTCCGCCGTTATGGCCAATGACGGCAAACTCGGCGCAAACACACACCTTGGCGGCCGACTCGGCTGTGGGATTGACCACTCGTACTTTGAAGTCACGCAAATGAACGTTGGCCACTTGCGGGTAGTGGGGGGTCAGGCATTTGCGTAGAGCGGCGTCGAGGGCGTTGACCGGGCCATCTCCTTCAGCAACGCGATGTTCGATCTGGTCGTTGGCGGTTAACTTTACCGTGGCCTCGGTGACGGCGGGGGTGCCAGCCCGCTTGAGTATGACGCAGCGATAATGATCCAACTGCCAGAAGATGGGCCGTGTGCCGAGGATTTCATGCAGGAGCAATTCCAAGCTGGCCGTGGCGCTCTCGAACTGATAGCCCCTGTTTTCCAGGTCCTGGACACGCTCGAGCAGTTGCCGTTGAATTTTCTTGTTGTCGAAAATGTCGAATTTTTTACCCAGCGTGGCTGAGATATTGCTGGCACCGGACAGTTCACTGATGAGAAACCGCCGGGTGTTGCCGACTTTGGCTGGGTCAACCTGTTCGTAACTATGGGCCACGCGCTGAACAGCGTGAACGTGCATGCCACCCTTGTGGGCGAAGGCGCTGCTGCCGACGAACGGTTGGCCATGCACAGGGTTCATGTTGGCCAGTTCGTAGATATAGCGGCTTGTCTCGGTGAGTAAGGGCAAGGTATCGGGTTTTAGGCAGTTGTAATTCATCTTCAGCGCGAGTGTGGCGGCCAGTGTGGTTAGGTCCACGTTGCCGCAGCGTTCCCCTAGCCCATTGATGGTGCCCTGGACATGATGAGCCCCAGACTCGATGGCCACAATGGAGTTGGCCACCGCTAGGCCGCAGTCATTGTGGGTGTGGATGCCCAATCCGTCGAAATCCTGAAAGGTATTGCGAACGCGGTCCACGACTTGGCCGATCCATTTCGGTAGTGAACCGCCGTTGGTGTCACAAAGGATCAGGCGTGTGGCACCGCCATCGAGCGCGGCCTGCAGTGAGGCAGTTGCGTAATCCGAATTGGCCGCAAAGCCGTCGAAAAAATGCTCGGCATCGAAGAATACCTCATGGCCGTGCTGGTGACAGAAGGCTAGCGACTGGCTGATCATGGCCAGGTTCTCGTCGCGATCAACCTTGAGTACCTCGTCTACGTGCAGGTCCCAGGTCTTGCCCACGATAGTGATGACCGGAGCACCGGCATTGACCAACGCCTTCATGCCCGGGTCTTTATCAGGCGAAATCCCGCGGCGCCGGGTCATGCCGAACGCGCAAACGCGAATCTGGCGTAGGTTCTCCCGCTGGATTTGCTTGAAAAACGCTTCGTCTTTGGGATTGGAAAGTGGATATCCACCCTCGATGTAGTCCATGCCCAGGGCATCTAACTGGTGTGCAATCTTGATCTTATCGACAAGGCTAAAGGCCACGCCCTCAGCTTGGGCGCCATCGCGCAGGGTGGTGTCGTAGAATTCAATTCGCCGGCTATTGGTTTGGGCCATTAGATAATATCCATCGGTATATCCAAGACTTAAACAAAAAACCCTGCCGCTGGGCAGGGTTCAGCATTCGGTTGGTACCACGACTGGCTGAGCCCTATCCGGGACTGGTTGAGCGGATCATAATCCTGACGCAGTGGCGGGCAATCACGGATTGGCTTGCAGTTGAATCAACCATGTGCCTATTTTACCCTCCACCCAAGCAGTGGCAAGTAAAGGTGGGGATTAACGTCAGGTTTGCAAGGCGATCAAAAGACGTTACAACTTCGCACTGGGCCACACGTTAGCAGGTGTGTTGCAGCCAACTGGAGAGCAGACATTGGCTGCTTTACAAGGATTGTCCCAAGGCAGGATGCCGACACCCGTGTACAGATTGAGTCAAACCGTTGACTGGCATGAGGATGACCTTGTCCGCATCATCGCAATTGGTGCGGGCCAACCTACAATTTTGCCGCTAACAGCGGGTTAGGCGAGCGAGTTTAGCATGCCGGTACCGACCGATACGTTTCGCAATATCAAGAAGCTGAATCTGATCTTCGCCACCAGTGCGGTGCTGCTGTTGTTATCCACGTTGTGGATGGTGTATGCCGATCACACCAAGCCTTGGCGTCAATACCAGATAGAAGCGACAGCCTGGACCGCGGCGATGACCAAGGAGGCGCAAGAAAAGCACATTACCCAGCAGTACAAACTGGATCTGCGTAAGATTGAGAAGGAATTGGACGATGTTCGTTACCGTCTGGGCCAGGATGAACATATCCATGTTCTCCAGATGGAACTGAACGGCTTGCGGGACCAGATCAACCGCGCGACCTTGCCTTCGGAAGTGGAAAAGGGCAAAGTCAATCCCAGCCTTCAGCGGTATGAACGTGCCCTCAATACGTTTGGGCGCGGCGACCCAAAGGTGGTCCAGCTCAAGGAGCAATGGCTGGAAAATCTGGCAACGTTCGAACCGGCCAGCACGGAACTGGCCACCAAAAAACTAAGAAGGGTGGAACTTGTCTATCGGCTCAACCAACTGCGTCTAGAGGAAACCAAACTTGAGAAACGTTTGGGCGAACTCGAGCGCAGGAAAAATGACTTTAAAAGCAAACTGGCGGAGCTTGAGCCGACCGGCGCTGCATTTATCGGCAGCAAGCTACGCAATTCACCACTGCTCGACTGGGCCAACCCGTCATTGCAGGTCAAGCAGGAGGTGACCACCGATGTGTTGACCGACTACAACTTCATGATGGTCGAGACGGTTGATCGTTGCATGACCTGTCACGTCAACATCGACAAGCCGGCGTTTGAAAGGTCAGCGCAGATCGCGTTTGTGGAACGTCAATTGGCCATGTCACGCAAAGGCCACAATGTCAATATAGTGGATGAGCCGGTGGTAATGCTAGATTTCTGGGTCGAAGCGGTCGAGGCCGTGGGGCAACTGCACGACAAAATGGGTCATGTCAACGAGCAGATGATCGAGTTGGCCAATGAACTGCACCGGGAGGCCGGAAGTGAAAAGCAGGTATCGTCGAGCGGCGACCTGCTGGCTGTGCTGGGAAGGCTAGAGGAGATCGAAGACAAGGAGCCAGCTAGCTACAAAAAATGGTACCAACTGCGTCAATATTATCGCAGTGATCTGCAACAGTTACTGGCCGATCACCTTGGCGGTGACGAGTACGACAAACTGGTCGAACTGTACCGCCGTGAGTTGATCTCACGTTTCAACGCGGTGCGCACCGATCACAAGCCGCTCGACTCCAGCCCGGTGCTGCTGGCCCATCCACGGCTGGATCGTTACGTGGATCCGGAGTCACCGCACCCCATGAAAACAATGGCCTGCACCGCTTGTCACGAGGGGTCGGGCCAGGAAACGCTTTTTGAGTACACGGCCCACGAGCCGCGGTCAGCCTGGGTTGATGCCAGGACTGGGGCTCTGGTACCCGATTTTCTGTTGACCGATCAGGTCAGCGAACCGCACAACGGCGAATCGTCGGATCACGGCAATCGCCATCGCTACACGCACGATGACCTAAACCTGAACAATCCTGACAACGATTCAGGAGCGCCGTTTGCCCCCAGCAACGTGCCAGATAGTGGGGTCGGGGCCCATTACCGGTTGCCCGGCGAGCAACAACCGCGCATGGCGGTGCGGCAGATGGATTATTGGACAGAAAAATATGACTGGCACCGGGTGCACTACGTGCACTGGGAAAAGCCGATGCACGCCCTCCAGTACGTGGAGTCGAGTTGCTCGAAATGCCACACGCAAGTGTTCGACATCAAGGACGCGGCACCGCGGCTGTTTAAGGGTCGCCGCCTGTTTGCCCAGTTCGGGTGTATTAACTGTCACGCCGTTGAAACGCTTGATGATGATCTGGATATTCGCAAGGTGGGTCCAAGCTTGGTGCACGTGCGTGAAAAGATTTCCCCACAGATGGCGGCGACATGGATATGGGCGCCCAAGGCGTTTCGCCCGACTACACTTATGCCCCACTATTTCATGCTGGAAAACAATTCATCGCCGGTCGATATTTTGCGCACACGGGTCGAGGTCAAGGCACTTTCCCACTACCTGATGCACGCCGAGCCCGACGCTGATTTTTACAAGGCCACCGGACAACCGGCACCACACTATCAGCCCGAGTCTCCACCGGTCGGGCCGGGTGATCCACAGCGTGGCCGCGAGATATTCAATAACGTCGGGTGCCTGTCTTGCCACAGCAACTTGTCTGAATTCGGCCAAATGTGGATGGTGCAGGACCTGGTCGAGCAGGGCATGGAAGAGCGACAGGCGGACGAAACCTACGAGCGGATGTCCCACAACCAGCGTCACTGGTACGTGCTCGAGCATTTGCAACACAAACTGGAGCGCACCGGCCCGGAACTGTCGGCCGTGGGGACCAAGCTCAAAACCGGGCGTAGTCAACAGCAGGCCCGCGCTTGGCTGTACGACTGGCTGCGCCAGCCGCAACACTATTCCAGCAAGACCATCATGCCCAGTCTGCGTCTGTCGCCGGACGAAGCCAATGACATTGCAGCCTACTTGTTGACCTTAGAACGGCCCGGCACAGACGGCTCCTCGGCTTACGCGCCCGGTGATTTTTCCCTTGACGACACCGACCAGGCCGTGTTGCGTGAACTGGTAGCCCGGCTGGAAGCGGGCAAGGGCACGCTCACCATGAAGATGGCCCGCCAGCACGTGAACACGTCTGGAGAATTCACCGACGAGCATCAACTGCTGATGGTCCTGGGCGAGAAGATGGTTCAGCATTATGGATGTAACGGATGTCACCGCATCAACGGGTTTGAAGCAGCCACGTCCGCATGCGCCAGTTTGGACGGTTGGTGATTGAAAGATCCGCACAAGCTGGCGTTTGAGTATTTTGACCACAGCTTCGACAAGGTGCACGAGAAACCGATCCGGGTGACAAAGGTCAAGCACGAAGGCCTATTGGCTGGCTCGCCACAAGTAACCGCCACCTCAGCCGACGACATCCACGATGTAGATGTCTGGCGGGAACACTTGGACTTGGAACGCCGCCCATGGCTGACGCACAAACTGCACAATCCACGTCTATATGATCGCGGTCGCGAATCATTAAACGGGCGTTTAAGGCGGGCCGACAAATTTGAAATTGATCAAGCCGTTCCCGAAAACGGCGATAACGTCGGTAAGCCTTACGAGAAGCTCAAGATGCCCAAGTTCTTCCTGGCCGACCACCAGGTGCAGGCACTGGTGACCTACGTGACCAGCATCCGCAAGCCGCTGGTGTCGGCGAAGATGCAGCAGGTAACCGATGACGCCGGCAGTCGAGTGGTTCGTGGCCGGCAACTGGCGACGCGGTTCAATTGCTATGGCTGCCACAACATCGAAGGCAACAACGTCAATATCCAGCAGTATTTCAACGTACGCTTCCAGGATGGCAGCTACGACGGCAATGCCCTGAACTGGGTGCCGCCAAGGTTGATCGGCCAAGGCGCCAAGACACGGCCGGACTGGCTGCACCACTTTTTGCAGAATGTGCAGCCGATCCGTCCCTGGCTGAAAGTGCGTATGCCCAGTTTTGCGTTGACCGGCGACGATGCGGCCGTTCTGGTGGATTACTTTGCCGGCCACAGCCAACAACTGTCGCGGCAACTGGCGGCCGACCTTGAGCCGATCGACCAATACATCACCCAGTATTTGGCCAACCATCGCGAAGCAGACATGGCTGGTTCTCGCTGGTATGCGCAACCCTCGATCACTCGGCAGGTGGCATCGCTCAAAAAGTTTGCCATCGATACGGACTTGGTCACCGCTGATGATCTGGATCCACGTCAAAACAGCGGCGACGATGTTGCTGCCAATTGGGCGAAGTTGCTCAAAGCCGTAAGAGTGTTGGTAGGGACGTTCGATACGGATTATCCATATGTGCAGCAGTACCGGCCACCGTTTGATCCGGTGCGCTTGGAGCGGGCCCGCCGGCTCGTCGTGGATATGGGCTGTATGACCGGCCAATGTCACCGTATGGGTGATGAGCAGGTCTTGATCCAAGAGGGGCTGTTGGCTGCGGTATCACCGTTTGCCGTCGAAGGGGATCAGGGTCTGGACGACGACGAACTTGAAGATGAGTTGGATGGCCAAGAAGATGAGTGGGAGGACGAAGAATTCGAGGAAGAACAGAGCGGTTTGTCACTGACACCGAACACTCCCGCCGAGGGAGCGCCTAATCTGAGTTTGACGTTCGAACGCCTCCAGTCGCGATGGGTGCGCTGGTGGACGCCTAATGCCCAGACCATTCAACCGGGAACGAGAATGTTGCCCCTGTGGGAAGGTGGAAAGTCGCATTTTGCCGCCTATCCTGACGACGTGCGCAACCAGAAAGAGGCGATATTCGGCGCCACCAAGGATCAACAATTGGATCTGGTGAGATATTTTCTCTACACCGCTGGGCCTCGAGGCTTTACCTACAATTCTCAGGTTGATCCCATCGGTTCGATGGCACAGGTACAGGTTGAGTTGGAGCCATTATCGCCGTTTCCAGAAGCGCCGGTTGCCGAGAAGCCGCCACTGCCAACCGAAACGGTGTCGCAAGAACCGGTAGAACCAGCAGCAAATATTCCCCTGCCCCGGCCTGAACCAGCGCCTGAACTGAGCGTTGTTGCAGAGAAGTCGAGTATCGAATTGCACGATGATCTGGTGGCCGCCTATGACGGGACTCGCATTGTAGGCGTGGTAAAACTGGACAATCCCAAGAATCGACGGTTCAAGTCTGCCAAATTGCCGGGTATCGCCGCCGATCCCTACTGCGGTAAGCGCCATGCCCAGCCGCCGCGTAAGCAGGGCTTGATCGTAGGCGATGACATGTCGGTGCAAAATGTGTTTGTTTACGTTAAGTCAGGATTCGACAAGGGGCAAAAATACCCTGCCACGAAACTGGCGGTGCTTGACCAGGCCGGATGTATCTACAAGCCGCATATCCTGGGCGCTGTGGTGGGGCAGCCGGTACAGATTATAAACAGCGACAGGACCAACCATAACGTGCACGGTTATGAAGGCAGAAAATCACTTTTCAATTCGGCCTCCGGACCCGGTAGTACAATCAAAAGGGTCTTTAAGAAACCACAGGCGATTACCCTCAAATGCGACGTGCACTCCTGGATGACTGGGTACATACATGTGGTCGAAAATCCATTTTTCGCTGTCAGTGACGTGCAAGGCCGGTTTGAAATAAAAGGGCTGCCACCTGGCCGCTATACGTTGGAAGCGGTACACGAGCATCGGCGAATCGATCCGGTGGCATTTGAGGTGCAGGTTGAGGCCGATACGTCACATCGGCAGGATTTAACGGTGACGTATCGATAATGGAAGGTACATATGCATCGGGGTGCAAACTAAAAGATACAGCATGACCGCCAGTAAACGCTCTATTAAAATTGGGATTAGTGCCTTGGCCTTGGGATTGGCCCTGGCAGGTGGCCCTGTGCCGTTATTCGGTGCTGAGCAGGAACAGGAGCTGGCCGAACAAGGAAAAAAAGTAAAGCTCAATGTTGGTGGCATTGATCAGCAAGGGGCAAAGATCACCGGTATCGTCAAGTACGGCGGCAAGGTGAGCAAAACAAAAAAAGTCATAGACATGAGCAGCGACAAGTTCTGTACCGTGTCCCATGCCCAACCGGTGCCCCGGCAACTGCATCGCGTCTTCGGCACTAACGGCGAAGATAAGGTGATCCAGAACGTGTTTGTCTGGATCAGCAAGGGGCTGGAGAGCAAGGATTTTTCCGTGCCCGGCAAACCGGTCGTGCTCAATCAAAACGGATGTATCTATACACCGCACCTGATGGGCGTGATGGTGGGACAGGAATTGCACGTGCTCAACAACGACAAGACCAATCACAACGTGCACAGTTATGTCGGCAGAAAAACAGTTGATAATAATGCATCGGGGCCCGGGTCAACGATCCGGTGGAAATTCAAAAGGGCGATGAAGTTAAAGGTCAAGTGCGATGTGCATTCCTGGATGACCGGGTATGTGCACGTGGTAGAGCATCCTTTTTTCGCGGTGACACAGGATGACGGGACATTCGAGTTGCGTGGGGTGCCACCGGGAGAATACGAAGTCAGCGTCTGGCATGAATACAGGCGATACAAGCCGGACAATGAAAAGTTGACGGTAAAAGTCGCTGAAGGTGAAACCAAGAAAATTGAATTCACTTACAAGCCTCAAAAGAGAGAGTCGAAAAAGAAGCCGTGATCACGAATAGTGCACGCCATTGCAGTTGTTGAAAGATCAGGTACACAAGTTAACCTTGCATTCGGATCCAGAACCCCGCAATGACAAAGCAGTCACCCTTGCGATTGGTTGAAGTAATCCGCCGACGCGGTCGGTTGTGTCTTTGGGCATTGCTGCTGTTATGCACCGCCGCGCCGGCATGGGCGCAGGAAACGTTCGGTCCGACACGGTTGGGGATGCCGGTGAACGTTTCGAACGCGACCAATGACATCGACGTCTTGTACAAGTTCATATACTGGCTCACGACCATCGTGTTCGTTGTCTTCTTTGTCACGATGATTGTGTTTCTGGTCCGCTACCGCCACCGGCCCGGTCGCCGTGCGGCGTTTGTGCATGGGCACAACCGCTTGGAAATCGTCTGGACGCTGGTCCCTACCATCATCATGGTCTTGATTGCCGTATTTAGCCAGTCGATCTGGGCCAAGCACAAATACATCAACCAGATGCCAGTCGGGCAGAATGTCGTGGAGGTAAAAGTCGTGGCCCGGCAGTTCCAGTGGTTCTTCCACTATCCGGGCGAGGACGGCAAATTCGGGCGCACCGACGTGCTTTGGCGACAAAATACGGGTGATCCGGCTGAAGAAATTGGCCTGATGCGTGGTTACATCGAGGATTTTCTCGAAGAAGACATGTTCGATCAGATCAGCGAGAATTCTGGCCGGGCCCACCTGCTCGAGGCAGACGACGCGGCTGATGACGACATTGTCACGCCGGTCCTGACGGTCCCCATTAACCGCAAAGTTCACGTGCAAATTACGAGCAAGGATGTATTGCACAGCTTCTTCCTGCCTTACTTTCGGGTCAAGCAGGATGCGGTGCCGGGGCTGATCGGACATTTTTGGTTCGAATCAAATTACCTCAGCGCTGATATCATGGGCGTGTATGCCAACGGTGCCCCCAAGCCGTTTGACATCATCTGTGCCGAACTGTGCGGTGCTCAACACTATATGATGCGCGGCCAGTTGTTTGTCGTCACCGAACAGGCGTTTGAGAAATGGCTCCGCGAACAGGCACCGGAAGTCGAAGAGGAAGAGCAATACGAGGACGAATAAGTTTTGCCTTGTGCAGTAGGGTGTTACTTGGATATAAGGCGATTGAAGGTCAATAACAATGGGCGATAGTCACCACGGCGGACATGACGACTCCGGCCACCACGGGCCGACCAGTTTCTGGACCAAGTATGTCTTTTCCACGGACCACAAGGTCATCGGCATGCAGTTCATGTTTTCGTCGCTGTTGTTTGTGGTTATCGGCGGCCTCCTGGCGATGGGGGTGCGTTACCAGATCGCATGGCCCAAACAGAACGTGCCCTTCAGCAAGATTTTACCGGCAGGAACGCTATCGCCCGACGATGCCCCGTCGGGCACACCGTTTATGACCAGCAAGGTCGCCGAGCCGAACCTGGCACTGTGGCAGGTCGGCAGTATGGTCGTGTTTGATCGAGACATCAAGATTGATGGGCGGTCGTATCCCCGGGGTGCCAAGGCAAAACTGGTTGGCTTTACAAATGGTCTTGCAGTCACGGTGCCGGTCAACACGGTGGTGGATCGCGGCCGCATTCTGATCGAGCCGATTGACGGGTTTGTTGATGCCGGCCGGGTGACTGGCGATTACGACTACACCAAGGGCACACCGCACGCTTTGGCGACCGCTGGCCTTGCCGTGACTGTCCCCGGGTCAGGGGGCGCCGATCGCGTTGTGGAATTAAAAGGCACCAGCATCCCCCGCCCCGGCAACGCCGAACCGGGCAATAGCGGACAGATCTTGCTGGCGATTCGT
>Ga0310125_10002200_pt1 | contig 10133 bp, 7 predicted proteins | sample CB11b_Tmax_Bot8__FD_203508 | JGI IMG/M metagenome (GOLD analysis project Ga0310125, IMG submission 203508) | Marine microbial communities from Western Arctic Ocean, Canada - CB11b_Tmax_Bot8 | ecosystem: Environmental > Aquatic > Marine > Oceanic | place: Canada: Western Arctic Ocean | collected... | reverse complement strand
TTGAGGCGCAGCAGGCGCCCGAGGGCGAAATCCGCAACTACCAGGATTGGCTGATGACGGCCTTCGGGCGTACGATCGCGGAGACGTTCCCCATGGTATATGGCCTGAAATACCACACGACCGAGGCCTCCAACATGAGCACCGATTGGTTGGGTCCACGGCTCTATCGGCCTAGCCTGGAGGAGGTCCTGCGCGGCGCGCTGGGTCCGCAAAGCGAGTACGTGCACTATGCAGACCGGTTTCGCTATCCGAAACAGGGCGGGTTCTTTTCGTTCGCGAAACCGTTCCTGGCCCGGGCCGACCTCAAGCTGAACAGTGCGCTGACCGGCATCGACCCGGAAGGAAAGGTCGCCCGGTTCTCCACCGGCGAGGCGGTCGCATACGATGCAATGATTTCATCGGTCGCACTGCCGGAGTTGGTTCTGCTGATCGACCAGGTTCCCGACGCGGTGAGGGAGGCCGCAGGCCGGCTGGCTTCAACGAATTGTGTGTTGGTCAATGTCGGAGTCGACCGCGAGGATTTGTCGGAAGCCAATTGGACCTACGTGTACGATGAAGAGATGATCTTCACGCGCTTGAGTTACCCGCATTTACTCTCGTCGAGCACAGTCCCAAAGGGAAAAGGCAGCATTCAATGCGAGTGCTACTACTCGGCCAAGTATCGTCCGCTGGATCGCCGACTGGAGGATCACGTGGCCCCTGCGGTGGCCGACTTGAAGCGGTGCGGAATCCTGCGCGAGGACGACCGGGTCTTGCACACGAGTACGCGACTCGTGCCGCACGCCAACATCATCTTCGACCTGGAACGCAACGAGGCCCTGAAAATCGTGGACGACTACCTGGATCACACGGGGATTCTTCGATGCGGACGGTACGGGGAATGGGGATACCAGTGGACCGATGAGTCCTTCAAGTCCGGCGAAGCCGCCGCCCGTGCGGCGCTTGGCCGCGATGGGGGCTAACCTGCCCCCGGCAAGACGCGAACCCTTAGCGCTCGCACCCACCGCAGAACCCGGGCACCTCTAAAATGTCCGACATCGGACATTCTAGACTTTAATCCACTGCGCTGCAGGACGTTATGAATCTAGAAATTCAATAAGTTCCCCCCATCGGATCGCTTAGATTCTAACCTGCTGCGCCGCAATATGTTACGTGATCCTCGGGTCATATGAATGTCTTACGTAAGACATTTGATATCTTACATAGCGGCACCGCAATACGTTATGAGTAGGAATGGTCCACTGAGGCGTTGCGCCGTTGACACACAGCGACGAAGGCGTGTGAAAAATACGGGCCAACGAAAAGGCGCGCAAACTACGCCGCTGATTCTTCCTCCCGCCGGCGAGAGGAACTAGAAACGAGTTCGAGGTCCCGCTTTCCCATCATCCCTGAGCCGAGCAACAGCACCCCGCACCAGGCCGCGATCGCGGCCAGCACGACTCCGCTGGGCGCGTCCAGGGTTAGGTTGATCCCGTAGGCCCCGGCCAGACTGAGCGCGAGCACCCCGAGCGTCCGGGCCGGCATCCATTCGGCCCGGTCAATCCACTTCCAGGCCTGCGCCCTCCATCCAAGAAAAAGGGCCAGCAGTCCGACACTGATCGTGGTGGCCAGCGCCGCCCCCACTGCCTCGTAGCGCGGTATCAGCAGGAAATTTAGAGGGACGTTCGCCCCCGCGGCCACCAGGGTGGAAGCACCGACGACCGGAATGCGGTTCAGGGCCATGAGCGTGCGGCCGAACACCAGGCCCAACAGCAACAGCCACGGTACTGCGGCAGTGTACGGCAGGATCGATGCCGCGCTGTAAAATTTTGGCGCCGTCAGAAACCGGGTGATTTGCGGTCCGGCGAAGATCAACACCGAAGCCAGCGGGATGCAGATAACCGACGAAAAGCGTAGCGACGCGGAAAATAGCTTTCTCAACTCCTCGTGAGAAGAGAGTTCGGCCAGGTCGCTCGATTTGTGCTGGTTGCGGACGCCATTGAACTCGGCCATCAGCAAGTCCAGGATGCCGGTTCCGGCGATGAACCCTACAAAGGCGATGTTCATGCAGACACCGTAGTTTGCCTGCGTGGCCATGTCGGTTAACCCCATGAGAATATACCGGTCTTCAAGACGAAAAAGCCACTGGCCCAACACCAGCGGCATGGCCGGCAATCCGAACATCAGTAGCTCCCTCGCCGTCACGCCTCCCTCACCCTCCTTCCAGATCCGCCGCAAGGGCACCCACCGAGAGGTGAGAAAGACTGTCAACACCAGCCAGGCGCCCCACATGCACAGTACTTTCCGCGTCGACGCCTCGCCCCCCAGGAGAAACCACAAGACCGGGACGAGCCAGCCATCCGCGTAAAGAAGGACGGTCATGCGCGACCGCGCATAGAGGCACTGACCCAGGGTGAAATACCCGCGCTGCTCCAGGTGGGTCATGACTACCAGGATGGCGCCACACAACACGTAGTCGATTCCGGACAGGTCGAACTTTGTGGGGCGGATGGCGAGCAGGATCCCGATTCCCAGCAGCGCCACCACCACCGAAAATCCGCCGAAGATCTGGATGGCGCGTTTCATGATGCCGTACTGGTAGGCGCGGGACGTGCCCGGCAGTTTGCGCAGCATGAATTCGAGACTGCCCATCGAGGAGACGATCACGATGAACGAGATTGTCATGATGACCAGCGTCACCGTCCCGTACTGGTCCTCATCCAGCACGTTGGTCAGGATCTTGATCCGGACCGGAGTCAGGATAAACCGGATGGCAATGTATCCGAACGAGGCGAAAAGAACGGCGAGTGATGCCTTGGACAGGAGTCCAGCGCGTGTTGTGGGTGACGGACTCGAATCGGGTGGTTGGGATTCAGACATAGGGTCGGCGTAAGCCAGGCGGCACAACCGTGTCAAGGCTGGGCGTTTTTCCAACCCACGTCGAGATAAGGCTCGAGGGTCACATCGGAAACCGAACTGCTAACCCGTTCCCCCTCCAACTCGGGATGATCCCCTACCGGTTCCACGATCAACGTGTACCGCTGGCCCAGGATCCTGGTCCGCGGCAGGACCTGTGAATCCAGAATTCCCCAATGCTGAACAATGATTTCATCCTCGCCCAGGGAACCTTCCATCACCTCGTCGACCTTGTACACGTACTCCACCAGGCTACCCCGATAGGGTGCGATACTCTCCGGTGTCGGGGTGGGCGAAATCTCGATCAGGGTGCCGCTGATCACGCTCCGCGGAGGCGGCGTGCGGCGGGTGAGCTTTTGCTGCACGTACTGAAAATGCGCCGCGACCTCCTCTGGCCCCAGGACCCGCCGGTACACCGCAAGCCCTTCAACCGAACCCGGCCAATCGCGGGTTCCGTCCGGTGCCTGTCCCAGGACCAGCGGGTAGGCCCTCCACGGAGTGAGATCTCCCTGCACTTCACCGGAGGAGAGTGCCGGCTCCCCGTTTACGTACCAATTGAGTTCCCCCGCACGGTAGCTCACCACGAGGTGGGTATGCCGGTTGTGCGGAATTCGCATCAGGTGAATGTCGTTGTCGTCGGAATACGCGCGCTCCGAGGTGCGGACCCGGAGAAAGAGTTCGCCCTGTTTTTCAACCAGCTGCAGGTTGCTCTCGTCCATGTTTTTCCCATACACCAACAACACCCCCCTCTCCGGCCGCGGCTTCTGAATGGGATAGATCACCAGCTCCAGGGCGAAGGCCCCGGTCTCACCGCAGGCCGCGGCCACGGCCGCTTCGACATCCTCGCTCCTCAGCGCCCCCCCAGTAAGTTCCGCTTCGTAACCTGAACCAAACGTGGCGAGTTTACGCTGCGCCAGCTTGCATTCACGGCGAAGGCTGTTCGTAGGGTCATTCACCTGGTTGTCTCGCTTGCTGTTTTCCCAGATGTAAACGAGTCCCTCCTGCGACGCAGGCCAGATATGAGTCGATTGTGAGGGCGGTTTCTCCGCCGCATCAACAGGCACCGACGCCCGGGCCAATTGCCCCTGGTCCACCCAGACATCGGGGAAGAAGTCGGCTTCGTCGCTATCTGTCACCTGGGCCCATGCCTCGATGCGGTTGAAGGCTTCGCTGAATCGGCCCACGTACACATTGATTCCCCCGCCCCCGCCGTGGATCGCATTGTACTCCGCCATGATGCGGTACGGTCCGGTCATGGCCATGATTCGAACATGGTTGCTCCAGCGGGGATGATAGACCTCGTGCCCCTCCGTGCCGGGCGCGGTGTTCAGCCTGACCTTCCGGGTGAAGAGCGCGCCCGGCGGCTTGATGAGGAAATTCTTATGGGCGCCGTCAAAAATCCACATCATGTAGCTGTTATCCGGGGCGGTGGAGGTCCAACACCCTTTTCCCGTATGTTGAAAGGAGCCGTTGGGAAGTTCCGCAAGCCCCGCCTTCCTCCAGGGGAAGAGACCGCCCACTCGCTTTCCGTCTGCCGATACCTGAAAATTATCGGACGTGACCGGCGACTGATCCCAGACCAGCTCCTGCTGCCCGACGTCATCGAGCCGGCAGCGCATGACCGGGTTCCCGTCGGTGGTACTGTCGTGTTTTACATTTGTAAGGTAGTACAGCCAAACCACGCCGGTGTCGGGATCGCGCCAGGCATCGAGTCCCAGCCCGTCGATGACGGGCCGCGCAGCGTCGGCGCCCCAATCCATGACAAAGACCTTTCCCGCCTTCCGGTCGGTGAAGAGCACCCGCTCCCCGTCCGGAGTCAGCATGGGCCGGTAGGTGTTTCGCGGCTGTTTCAGCAGCGCGCGATCTCCCCGCCCATCATGCGTATCCAGCCCCATGAGGATGAATCCGTCTTTCAGGGCCAGCGGATCATCGTTATTGCCCACCACCTGCCGGCACCAGACGACGCGAGTCCGCGCTCCGGTCAGGCTGGCGAGAGGATGCGAAGAGGGCGGCGGCTCCGAAGCCTGGGGCAGAATAACCACACCCGCCAGGAGCAACCCCAACGCACTAAAAAGCAAAACGGCAAGAACGGCCTTGCGGGTCATTCGAAGATTCCGGTTCCTCTCATCAACTGCCTCCTCCCCAGGCGCTCAACCGTATCAGATGGCCCTTCCATTGCCACCTCTCAACCCCACCCCGCGCCAGTCATGGTGACTCCAATAGGACAATCCCAGATACGATCGTGTTGAAATTTGTCACATCATTGGCCGCCATGTCGCGCGCAATCGCGGGAATAGCTATGTGGTCTAGATCCGATGAGAACCCGTCAAAGCCATGCCCCAACGGGGCATCGTCTGTCCGAGATCCTCGCGGTACTCCGTGTCAAGAGTCGTTTATCTCTTTGCCGAGAACAAGGATCCTACGTTACACTGTGTTAACTAAGGGAATGGTACCAATTATTGTGGGGAATAGCCGATGAAAACGCAGTGGGTACTCGCCGGTACCGCGGAGCGGCATTCGAATCGAAAACAACCATCTCACGGATGCGGACCGGGGTCTGGATATTGACGGAACGGGAAACTATGTCGCGGAAAATACCGTACGAGACAACACAGACAACTACGACATCGCGGCGGGCAACCAACTGAACCTGCTACTTGGCGACATCCCCTAAACCATTGACTGGCCGGCCTACGTCAAGATGGCCGGCACGTTGACCGGGATTGTAGAGTTTAGCGGGATTACCGTCCAAGCGAGCGACGTCACGATCGATCTCGGCGGACACGCCCTGGTCGGCGTACCGTTTTCTTTTGCAGGCATCGAAGTCTCCGGTCCGCGTCAACACATCACCCTGCGAAACGGAACGGTCCGGGATTGGGGGGGTTCACGGGGTGTCGGCGGCCACCGCCTCAAGCAGCAGCGTCTCGGATCTTGTGTGCACAGGCAACGGGGTTGGAGGGTCGGCGGACTGTGGATTAATAATTGGGTCTAACGCTCTGGTCCGCGCATGCACGGCGAACGGCAACCGAGATGACGGCATACAAACACTTGAAATCGCTACCGTCATCGAGTGCAGGGCGTCTACCAGTCGCAGCGGCCGAACTGGTACTCGACCACGATGCGGTAGATGAAGGGCTCGGTCCGGTTGGCTTCCCGATCGAAGGGCAGGTCGCCGCAATCGAACCCGGTCAGCCCCGATTCCTCGTAAGGCACCGGGTTGAAGATGTCGTCCTCGGGCATGAAGATGGGACGGACCAGCGGGGTCTCTGTCCGGCGAATCTCCGTCTCATTGCACTGGGAGTCGATGTAGATCTCCTCTTCGACCAGCATGGTTTCTTCATGCCTGATCCACGCATTCTCGGTGCCGTCGATGTGGGCCGGACGGTCGCCCGGTTCGCACCACACTCGCGTCTCCTGGACCGTCCTCACCGCGCAATGGACCAAACAGCGCGGCTGCTCCTCTCTCGAAGTCCGGATAGATCGGCTTCGCCGTGAGCGTGCGGTAGGACGTCAAGGACGAACTGGCCAATGCCGTCACCCCGGCGCTGAACGATCCGGTCGCCCCCAGGGCAACGGTCCCGCAAGCCGCCAGGGTCAATGATGCAAGGTGCCAATGGATGTTTTTCATGATGGTCTCCTCCTGTTGGGGTGGTTGACTTCAGGCCGAAATAGACCGGGCCGTTCAATGGCGCCCGCGCCCCTCCGGCGTTTCTCTGACACCCCAGTCGTCGGTGGCGGCTAAATCGGCCCCACAAAGTGATAAAAAGTGGGGCGAGGCCTTCCTTTCATTTCTAGGGGAATAAAGCGGTGACCTGGTTCGACCTGCATAACGAGGCTTGCAGTGGGTGGGCTACTCAAAGGGAGACAAAGATGAGAAAGTTCATGGTTATATCGTTAATGGCCTTATTCCTCTGGGTGTCCGGCTGCGCTGTGCATGTCTGCAATACCTCGGAGGATTGGGTCCTGGCCAAGGGGAGCGACGGGTCGGAGGAAGCGGTGGGACCCTGCGAATACCGGCAATTGACCACCATCACGCCGGGAAACTCCATGAATGTGGCCATCTGTTACGAGCGCGGAAACGAGCTCGGCGGTACCGCTCAGTACCTGGGTCCGGCCTGCGTTCACCGTATAGCGCATGGCGGCGGCCCAGTTTCCGTTGGCTACGAGAGAAGTACCGTCTGCCGGTTGATGTCGACGTGGTTGACATACAATTCACGGCCGGCCTGGTTGGCTTGGGGAATGTCGTATCGGTTGACCACGGTGCGGCCGGCCTGTGCAAATCGATCCCGCGCCGCGGGATGGGGACGGACCACGTAGCCCAGGTGGATGCCCATGCAGTAGGTGTAGTCATCGGAACCGAATGCGCTGCGATGCCATTGCCCCTCCCCGCTACCGCCCGAGTTGACGGCTAGCCCAGCGCGATTCCCGTGATCCTGCTCCCCTATATTCAAGTAGGCGGTGAAAAGCTGCAGCCAGATCTGCTGCCGGGCAAAATCCCATACCCTCTTGGGATCGCCGGTGCGGAGAAACTCCAAGACTTCAATTCCGGCGGGGCCCCAATAGTTGATGGCTCCGCTGTTGGCACTGGGGCTGGGATTGTCGATGGCATACAGATCGGCCTGAACGTCCGGCCAAAGCTGTGAGCCAAAGGTCTTGGCCCGGTCCCATTGGCCGCCGCGCAAGACCGTTTCGTCGTGCAACTGGTCCAGGATATTCACGTAGGCGGACTTGATGGTAGAGGGAGCCTCCGTGCCCAGGCTGGGAAACAGGGCCGCTGCATTGATGTGATCCAGCGGCACATGTACCAACAGCCCGCGCTCCAAGCTCCAGCGACCCTGTTCGCGAACCGCTTCGATGCCCGGTGCGGCGGCGGTGCCTGGCAGAATGGCCAGCCGGGCCTGATTCCAGATTCCTTTTCCCTCTCCGACCACCAGCGGCTCACCAATGAATTGGAAGGAGAGCGATTCACCATCGACCGAGAGGGCCTGCGGCTCGCGAAACCGCATCCAGGCCAATTGACCTGCCGCGGTGAAGGCACTTCCACCAAGGGCGATCAACGGATTGTCGAAGGCTTCTGCACTTTCGGTAGTGACGCCGTTTACGACCACGCGCGCCCGCCGCTGCCACGGCGTGCCACCGCCCTTTCGCTGTTCCAGCCGGAGCGATCCGGTAAATCCCGGCGACGTGTTCTGCGCGGCGCCCTGCCCGGCGTACCTGGCCGTGGGGCTGGATAGTGTCGTGAATGGAAACGTCCATGCCGCCTCGTCAATGGTGACTGCTTCGTCCGTCCAGGGTCCGGAAAAGGCATCGCTGCACTCGTTTCTCAGGTTGAACTGCAGCGCAACATCGCGGCCGTCGAGATCGCCGCCGGAAAGATCGTTGATCCCGGGGTAGTCAGACTGGACGGTCTGTGCGGACCAACCGCCGCCCGCCCGGCAATACCACCGCAGCTCGGCCTGGGCGTTGTCGCATACGGCCACATCGACGAGTCCGTCGCGGTTCAAGTCGCCGGTGAATAGACCGGACGGCTCACTCGTGCCGAATCCCGAATCGATTTCAACCCCGGGCCACGGCATGCGGCGATCCGCAGGCGGGTCATACCAGCGGACTCCCGTACCGCTGTTGACGACCAATTCGAGCTCCGCGTCGCCATCCAGGTTCTCCAATGCGGCCACATAAGGCCGAGATCCGCCGGATTCGATCGTGTGCTTGGCACAGGATGGCGAGGCCACCACCTCTGCCGGGCCCCGCAGGTTTTCGTACCAGCTCACTTCGCCGCAGGCTGTAGGTAACGCCGGAACAACCCACGCCGACCGGTACATCCCCTGCGTCTTCAGGGTCAGTTCCGGCGATGTATTCGGCAAGATTCGAGTACCCGTCTCCATCGGCATCCAGCGCCGCATCAAATGCGTCGACCGGATTCAGGGTGGCCCGCTACAATTCGTAGACATCATCGATCCCGTCCTGGTCGGAATCCATGGGAGCGAGCACCGACACTTGCCGGATGGCCATGAATCCGGCCGGAAACGCGTTGTGGAGACCCGCATCGGACAGGGCTCCTGTGAACGTCCTCCCCATTTCCATCCCGGCGGAGGTCGTGAGTGCGGACAAGGATTCACTGAAAGAGGCAATGAAATAGGAGTTGGTGTCCGACTCATACTCCACTTCGAGTTCGCCGGAGTTTCGCTCCATACTTAGAATTTGAAATGCTCCGGCCCATCCGGGGCAGAGCCACAATCCAACGGTGACGATTCCAAACTGCAACAACAGGGAATGATTTGATTTCACGAACGAAGCCTCCTTAATGATCCTTTTCCCTGCTGTCGATAGAGGAGGCTCGCATCTTCCCTTTCACTCTTCAGAATCCTCTCCATGCGGCCCAAAGACCTGGCTGCTCCAATGCCTGGAGTCGGCTTGCAACGGATTGGAATGACGGTTCCGGCGCCGGGACGGCTGGTGGGGACCCGTGCCGCGGAGGCGCCGCCGCCGATCAGGCGGGGCGCGCAAAGACCAGGCAGGCGTTGGTGCCGCCAAACCCGAAGCTGTTGGACATGGCCGTCTTAATACCGGCATTGTCGACCCGCTCGCGGATCACCGGCATGCCTTCCGCCTCGGAGTCCAGTTCGTCGATATTGATGGAGGCGGCGATGAAATTATGTTCCATCATCAGCAGGGAGTAGATCGCCTCGTGCACCCCGGCCGCCCCAAGGGAGTGTCCGGACAGGGACTTGGTGGAGGTTACCCTCGGCATACGGTCCCCAAAGGTTTCCTTCATGGCTCGTAATTCCATCATGTCGCCGGCCGGGGTAGCGGTGCCGTGGGCGTTGATATAATCGACCGGCGCGTCGACGGTCGCCATGGCCAGCTGCATGCACCGCTTGGCTCCTTCGCCCGACGGGGCCACCATATTGTCCCCATCGGACGTGGCCCCGTATCCCGCCACTTCCGCGTAAATGTGCGCGCCGCGGTCAAGTGCCCGCTCACGTTCTTCCACTACCACAATGCCGGCGCCGCCGGAGATCACGAACCCGTCCCGGTTTACATCATAGGGGCGCGACGCCTTCTCCGGGGTCTCGTTGTAGTGACTGGACAGCGCGCCCATGGCATCGAACATCATGGCCAGCGTCCAATGCTCTTCTTCCGCGCCGCCGGCAAACACAATGTCCTGCTTATCCAACTGAATCTGTTCCAGGGCGTTGCCGATACAGTGGGCGCTGGTGGCGCAGGCAGAACTGGTG
>Ga0310125_10002198_pt1 | contig 10134 bp, 5 predicted proteins | sample CB11b_Tmax_Bot8__FD_203508 | JGI IMG/M metagenome (GOLD analysis project Ga0310125, IMG submission 203508) | Marine microbial communities from Western Arctic Ocean, Canada - CB11b_Tmax_Bot8 | ecosystem: Environmental > Aquatic > Marine > Oceanic | place: Canada: Western Arctic Ocean | collected... | reverse complement strand
TATACACGCCCTGAAATGGGCGCGATCTGGACCGACGACACCAAGTTCTCCATCTGGCTGGAGATCGAGGTGCTGGCCTGCGAGGCCATGCACCAGCTCGGCCAGGTCCCCGACGCGGATCTCAGGCGCATTCAGAAGCGCGCTGCTTTCTCCGTGGAGCGCATTCTCGAAATCGAAGAGGAAGTCCACCATGACGTCATTGCCTTTCTCACCTGCGTAGCCGAATACGTGGGATCATCTGCGCGTTTTATTCACAAGGGTCTCACCAGCTCGGACGTGATCGACACCGCCCTGGCTGTCCAGATGCTCCGGGCTATGGACATTCTCATTGCCGATGTCAAATCGGTGCGCCGGGCAGCGGCGGCAAAGGCGAGGAAGTACAAGTACACTCCCATGATGGGCCGCTCGCACGGCATCCACGCCGAACCGATTACCTTCGGCTTGAAGATGGCCCTTCTCTACGACGAATTCGGGCGGGTGCTCCAGCGGCTCGAGGCGGCGCGCGAAACCGTGCGGGTTGGGCAGCTCTCCGGCGCAGTAGGCACTCATGCTCACCTTGATCCCCGGGTGGAGAAATACGTCTGCCGGAAACTTAAACTGACTCCCGCGGCCCTCAGCACCCAGGTCCTGCAACGCGACCGGCATGCCGAGTACATGAGCGCACTGGCCCTGGCCGGGGCCTCCGTGGAACGCTGGGCGGTGGAGTTTCGCCATCTCCAGCGCACCGAGGTGCGGGAGGTGGAAGAGTTCTTCGGCGCGGCGCAGAAAGGCTCCTCTGCCATGCCGCACAAGAAGAACCCGATCATCGGGGAACGGCTCACCGGGATGGCGCGGCTCCTTCGCGGCTACGCGGTGACCGCCATGGAAAACGTGGCCCTCTGGCACGAGCGGGACATATCCCACAGTTCCGCCGAGCGTGTGATCCTGCCCGACGGCACCATCCTTCTCGATTATATGCTGGTGAAACTGGCCGCCCTGGTAAAGGACCTCAAGGTCTATCCCCAGGCGATGCGGGCTAACATCGACCTCACCTGCGGCCTCATTCACTCCCAGCAGGTGCTGTTGTTTCTGGTGGAGAAAGGCATGGACCGCGATGTCGCCTACCGCATCGTGCAGGACAACGCCATGAAGTGCTGGGAGACAAAGACCCACTTGCAAACCCTCCTTCGCGGAGATGCAAGGGTCCTCCGGGAGGTGACGCCGAAGGAGCTCGAATCTCTCTTTGACCTGGCCCCCCACTTCCGCGACATCGACCGGAAATTCAAAACCCTCGGCCTGGCGAAATGAAACGCCGCGGCCATCGACCCTCCTCCTACCGCCGGGCGGGCGTCGACATCGATGCCATGGACCGCGCCCTGAAGGCGGCGAAAGAGACGATCCGCTCAACCACCACCCCGGGCGTAGTCAGCGATGTCGGGAGTTTCGGAGGCCTTCACGTCTCCCCCGGCAGCGCCTCGCTGCTGGTTAGCAGCATCGATGGGGTTGGCACCAAGCTGGCCGTGGCCAAGCTGACCGGGGTCCACAACACCATCGGCCGTGACCTGGTCAACCATTGCGTTAACGACATCCTCACGCAGGGCGCGCGACCGCTTTTCTTTCTGGATTACCTGGGCACCTCCACGCTCGATCCCTCCCTCTTTGCCGAGGTGATCAAAGGCCTGGCCGCCGGCTGCCGGGAGAACGGATGTGCGCTGATCGGCGGCGAGACCGCGGAGATGCCCGGCCTCTATCCCGTCGGCGAGTACGACCTGGTGGGCGCCATCGTGGGTGCGGTGGCCCGCGACGCGGTAATCACGGGAGAGAAAATCAAACCGGGCGACGTCCTCATCGGGCTCCCCTCCAGCGGCCTGCATACCAACGGCTACAGCCTGGCCCGCAAGGTGTTGTTCAAAACGGCCGGGCTCAGGGTGACCAGCATCCTCCCGGGGACCCGCCGCCGGGTGGGCCGGATCCTGCTCGACGTCCACAGGTCGTATCTTAAGCCGGTCACGGCGCTGCGCAAGCACGTCAAGGTGCGCGGCCTGGCCCACATCACGGGCGGCGGACTGATCGACAATGTGCCCCGGATTCTGCCCCGGAAATGCAGCGCCGTCATCGACTGCGCGACCTGGACCGTGCCCAAGGTTTTTCAATTCATTCAAAAGGCCGGCCGCATCGATCCCGAAGAGATGTACCGGGTCTTTAACATGGGGATCGGCATGGTGGTGGTGGTGCGGAAGAGGGATGCAACCCTGGCCCTGGAAACGCTCGGCCTTGCCGGCGAATCCCCTCATCTCATCGGCGAAGTCAAGTCCGGTCCCCGCGGTGTCACATTCCACCGTCCCCGCAAAGCAAAACGAATCGCCAAAAAGTAAGTTTGCCGTTATAGGGACAGGCTCAAGGAGGTTCAGTCCGCCGATGCCAGGAATTGCGCGCGCCCTACTCAGTGTTTCCGACAAAACAGGAATCGTCGATTTTGCCCGCGGGCTGGCGAATCGCGAGGTTGAACTCCTCTCAACCGGCGGGACCGCCCAGGCCCTGCGCGACGCCCGAATTCCCGTGCTCGATGTCGCCGAATTGACGGGTTTTCCCGAAATGCTCGACGGCCGGGTCAAGACCCTGCACCCGAAGGTCCACGCCGGACTTCTCTACCTCCGTGACAATGAGGAACACCAGGCCGCCATGAAGGCACACGGGCTGTCCCCGATCGACCTGGTCTGTGTCAATCTCTATCCCTTCGAGCAAACAGTGGCCCGCTGCGATGTGACTTTTACCGAGGCGGTCGAGAACATTGATATCGGGGGACCCACCCTGATCCGTTCCGCGGCCAAGAACATGCGGTTCGTCACCGTGGTCACCGATCCCACCGATTACGGGCGGGTCCTGGAGGAGATGGATGCCCATGCCGGCGAACTGTCCTACGGACTGCGCCGTGAATTGGCGCAGAAGGCTTTCGCGCGCACGGCCTCCTACAACGCCGCCATCGCGCAATACCTCTCGGGTGAACTCGACGAGGACACCACCCCTCCATTCGTCCTCGCCTATGGGAGCGGAACCGAACTGCGCTATGGCGAAAATCCCCACCAGAAGGCCTTCTTTTACCGCGATCGCGTCTCGATCGAGCCCGGGATTGCCTACTGCGAGGTCCTCCACGGGCAGGCGATGTCCTACAACAACTACCTCGACGGCGATGCCGCGGTGGAGGCGGTCAAAGAACTGAGCGACGTACCCGGCGTGGCCGTGGTCAAGCATTCCAATCCCTGCGGTTTCGCAACCGGTCCTACCCTGGCCGCGGCGTTTGAGGCCGCCTGGGCGGGCGATCCGGTCTCCGCATTCGGCAGCGTGATCGCGGTCAACCGGCCCTTCGATTCGGCCACTGCCGGCTGCCTGAAAGGGCGGCGCATTGATGTGCTGATCGCGCCCGATTACGAACCCGATGCCCTGGCCTATCTTGCCGAAAAGAAAACACACACCCGGGTGCTCAAGCTGAATGCCCCTTGCACCGGGCCTACACCCGGACGGGCCGTCCGGCAGATCACCGGCGGCATCCTGGTGCAGGATCGGGACGCGAAGGTGATGGAAGAGCCCTCCTCGGTGACCGCGAAATCTTTCCCCATGGAAAAAATCCCCCTGGTTGAATTCGGCATCAAGGCCTGCAAGCACGTGAAGTCCAACGCGATCGTCCTGGTGCGGGAATGGGCGCCGGGATGCTACAGCGTCCTGGGAATGGGCGCGGGACAACCCAACCGCGTCGATGCCCTTCGTAAACTGGCCCTCACCAAGGCGCGGGAGAATATCGAGATTCTCTACGAAGCTGCCTCGGCGGAGAGCGGGGATCTCGAGGCGTTTGCCGCCGGCCTTCTCGGAGAAACCGTGCTGATCTCCGATGCCTTCTTCCCCTTTGCCGACACGATTGAGGCCGCGGCCCAGGCCGGGATCCGGTACGTTGTTCAGCCCGGCGGCTCGGTGCGGGATCCGGAGGTCATTGATGCCGCCGACCGGCTGGGGATCGCCATGCTCGTGACCGGGATGCGGCATTTCAGGCATTGATCCCCATGGCCCACCGGATCGAGATTGCCCTCAAACGAAACGTCCGAGATGCCCGGGGCCGGGGCGTGGCCGCCACGGCACGTTACTTTCTCCATCTTCCACTCGAGGCCTGCGAGACCCGCCAAGTCTACAAGGTCGACGTCGAATTGGATCGCCGGCAACTCACCACCGTGCAGCACACGTTCACCGATTCCGTGATCTGCAACTCTTCCACCGGCCGGCATCGTCCGCCCCGCCGGTTCGACTGGCTCATCGAAGTCGGATTCAAGCACGGCGTTACCGACAACGTGGGGCGAACGGCAGGCATCGTGGTATCCGATATCCTGGGCCGCCCCCTTCACCCTCACGAAGAGGTCTATACCGCCACACAGTATTTCATTCGCGCCCCCGGTCTCGACCGGGATGCAGTGCACCGGCTGGCCTGCGAACAACTCGCGAACGACCTCATCCACTCGATTCAGATCTTTGACCCGGAAGGCTGGGCCCATCACCCGGTTGACGAAAGCGTTCCCAGGCTGGAAGAAACGCCCCCGATTTCCGTTCAGACATACAACCTGGAGGGTTCCGATGAGGCACTCGTGGAGATCAGCCGTCACGGCATTCTCTCCCTCAGCCTGAACGAAATGAAGGCCATTCGAAATCACTATCGACTTCTCTCCACAGGGCAAACGCGGGAGTCATTCGGTCTTCCCGCGCACCCAACCGATGTCGAGCTCGAATGCATTGCCCAGACCTGGTCCGAACACTGCAAACACAAGATCTTTGCCGCCCGCGTCCGCTACATCAATGAACAGGGAGATGAAGAAATCATCGATTCCCTGTTTAATACGTATATTCGCGCCTCTACCCAACGGATTGGGGAACGAATCGACTGGCTGGTCTCCGTTTTCAGCGACAATGCGGGAGTCATCCGCTTCAACGATCGCTACAACCTGGTGTTCAAAGTCGAGACCCACAACAGCCCCTCGGCCCTCGATCCCTACGGCGGGGCCATGACGGGTATCGTGGGATGCAACCGGGACCCCATGGGGACCGGGGTCGGGTCGGAGCTTCTCTTCAATACCTGGGGATACTGCCTGGGATCGCCCTTTTACGAAGGGGAGCTGCCCCGGGGCCTTTTCCATCCGCGCCGCATCCGCGACGGCGTCCATCTCGGCGTCATCGATGGTGGAAACCAGAGCGGCATTCCCTGGGCCCGCGGGTTCGAGCGGTTTGATGACCGGTTTATCGGCAAACCGCTCGTTTTCTGCGGCACCGTGGGCCGCATCCCGGTGGAGGTGGGCGGCCGTCCGTCGGAGCGGAAGGAGGTCGAAGCGGGGGACGCGGTGGTGATGGTGGGTGGCCGCATCGGCAAAGACGGGATTCACGGCGCCACATTTTCGAGCGAAGAGCTGCGCGCCGAATCGCCGGCCCAGGCAGTGCAGATCGGCGATCCCATCACCCAGCGCAAGATGTACGAGTTCCTCCTGGAGGCGCGCGACCGCGGCTGGTATCGCTGCATCACCGACAACGGCGCGGGTGGTCTCAGCAGTTCGGTGGGTGAGATGGCCACGCTATGCGGCGGCGCCGAGCTTGATCTCTCCCTGGCCCCGCTGAAGTACGAAGGGCTGCAGCCGTGGGAGATCTTTCTCTCCGAGGCCCAGGAACGGATGACCCTTGCAGTGCCGCCCGGGCATGTGAAGGACTTGATCGACTTGGCGGCGAAGCGCGATGTCGAAGCGACCGCTATCGGCACCTTTCACGCCGCCCCGAATCTGATCCTGCGCCATGGCGAACGGGTGGTGGCGCATCTCGACATGCGGTTTCTCCATGACGGCTGCCCCCGCCTTGAGCTCGAAGCACGATGGCAGCCGGCCCGTATCCTGGAACCGGTGCGTCCGAAAGCCGGTCCAAGGAACAAACTGTTGAAAGCGCTTCTGGCCGACTTGAATATATGCTCCCGGGAGTACAAGTCCCGGATGTACGACAGCGAGGTGAAGGGGCTGAGCATCATCAAGCCCTTCACGGGCGTGCACCGTGACATCCCCAGCGACGCCACCGTCCTGTTGGCGGACCTCGATTCCCGCGAAGGGGTTGTCCTCGCGGAGGGGATCAATCCCTTCTATTCCGACCTCGACACCTACCATATGATGGCCGGGGTGATCGACGAAGGCGTTCGCCGTATCGTGAGCGCAGGCGGGGAACCCGATCGCATTGCCGGGCTGGACAACTTCTGCTGGCCGGATCCCGTCGCGTCCGAGGCCACCCCCGACGGGGCCCACAAGATGGCCCAGCTCGTCCGGGCCAACCAGGCCCTCTACGATGTCACCACGGCTTACAACGTTCCCTGCATCTCCGGGAAGGACAGCATGAAGAACGATTCGGTGCGCGGCGGGCGGAAGATCTCCATTCCTCCCACCGTTCTTTTTTCCACCCTCGGGCGGATTCCCGACATCGAGCGGGCCCTGACACTCGCCTTCAAGGCGCCGGGCGATCCTGTCTTCCTGGTCGGTTTGACCCGGGCCGAAATGGGCGCGTCGGCCTTCCACCGCCACCTGGCCGCGGCCCAGGGGCGGCCCGGCGATTTTGGCGGCCAAGTCCCCGTCGTCCATACCGCACTGGCCGGCCAGATCTACCGGGCCATGGGCAAGGCCACCGGGGCCAGGCACCTTCGCTCCTCCCACACCCCGACGCAGGGCGGATTGGCCGTGGGACTCGCACTATGTGCCCTGGCCGGAGACCGTGGCGCCGAGATCGACCTGGGCGCGGCCCCGATTGCCGGCTCGCTGACCGATGACACTACCCTCTTCTCCGAATCTCACAGCCGCTTCATTGTCACTTGCGAGGCGGGCGACGAGTCCGTGTTAGCCTCCCTCTTCGAGGGGCTGCCTTTTTCGCAAATCGGTACCGTGGTGGAGGAGCCGCGTCTGGTGGTCCGGGGGCGGCGCGGCCGCGTCCTGATCCAATCGCCTTTGCGCGTCCTTCGTGCCGCCTTCAGGAGGACACTCGATGGCCAGTAAACCCGCCGTCCTGGTGATCACCGGCCACGGCCTCAATTGCGAGTCCGAGTCCCGCACCGCCTGGGAATGGGCCGGGGCCACGGTCGAACTCGTGCACCTGAACGACCTGCTGGCCGGTCCGGCGCAGCTACATCGTTTCCAGGTCCTGATGTTCATCGGCGGGTTCTCCTTCGGGGACCACATGGGGTCCGGCCTGGTCATGGCTCTGCGCATGCGCAATGCCATGGCGGATGATCTTCTTCGGTTTATCGGCGAAGGCCGCCTGGTCATGGGGGTTTGCAACGGATTCCAGGTACTGGTTCAGATGGGCCTCCTGCCCGGGCTCGGCGGGTCTTACCTCTCCCGCCGCCTGGCGTTAATGCAGAATGACTGCGGGGCCTTTCAGAACCGCTGGGTAGAATTGAAATGCGAATCCACTTCGCCCTGTATATTTACCCGCGGCATCGATCGCATTGCCCTGCCGGTGCGCCACGGCGAGGGAAAGATCTTTGCCACGGACCTCACCGTGCTCGAGGCGGTCGAGGCTTCCGGAGGCGTGGCCTGCCGCTACATTGATCCGGGCACCGGCAAACCCACCCAGGTCTTTCCCTGGAACCCGAACGGTTCCCAGCAGGCCATTGCCGGTCTCTGCGATCCCACCGGCCGGGTCTTCGGCATGATGCCCCATCCCGAGGCCTACCTGCTTGCCGAGAACCATCCGACCTGGGAGATCGACCGGCACCGGCTCGGGAATCCGATGAAGGGGGAAGGGCTGCGTCTTTTTCGAAACGCGGTCGAATACTTCGCCTGAACGGCCTTAGTGATTCATGAGAGGTTCAAGCGTCCGGGCGTCGAAGCCCTGCGTGCGCCTGTCGTGAACCGGTCGGTCCGAGAAAGAAGACGGGGCGAGCCCTCCGCCACTCAAGCCGATTTTCCCGGCCCTGAACGATTCGCGGCCGCCGAACGCGGCGACGGGCGCCAGTCCGGCAGACGGGATCCCGAATCCACGGTCTGTGAAGGTTCCGCCAATAGGGGAAGGCGCAAAGCCGCCGGAATTGGGATTGCCTCCCAAGTCCGACACGCCTCCAAAATCGGGATCGCCGCCGATCTCGTTAGCGTTCGCTCCGTATGATCCGTTGCGCATGTTCAATGGGGTACCCACATCGGTTGGGGTACCGAGCACGGAGATCGGCTCAACCTCGATCGGTCGGAACGGGGCGGCCTTCCACGGTTCTACATCAAATGCAGTCTGTTTCTGCGCCGGATACTCGGCGCCATTGTGGGGAATTTTAGAAATGCTTTTCACCATGTAATTCGGCCCCTGGGAGTCGGTAGTCGCTGCATCTTCCAAGGCGTAGACCAAGCTGGGAAAGGTGGTCTTCCATCCCCCGGTACCCGTTCCGGTTGAGGCTGTTTGACCGGCCGAATCTGAACCCCCCTCCGGCGTCTCCCCCGTTTGCTGTATTCCGATAGACGCCAACGCACTCTGTACGCGGGATAGCCTGTAGGTGTCCTCGCTGTCTGCCGCCTCCCCCACTGAGGCCAGGCCGGCGGTCCCGTCTCCCCCCCGGGTTTCATTCCCCTCGTCCGCACCCAGCCCTTCCAGTCGAAATGAATCCACCGGTTCGTTCCCGGCGTCGGCCGGTTCGCCCGACCGGAAGCCCGAACTGCTATCCTGGTCCGCCTCCTCCTCCACATCCTCATCTACAAACATGCTTGCCAAATCCATCGGCTGGAACGAGGTAAGATCCATATCATCGCCGTCCCGATTCTCCAACCTCTCCTTCTCCCCGGGACTACTGAAGGCGTCGCCATACGGATCTTCGAGCAGCATAAGTGGATCGTTGTTGATCTCGTAAGGATCCCGGGAGTCGGTAGAAGACGGCTCACTGCGATACCCCAGATCTTCGCTCAAGGCCTCCTTCATACGCATCGACGGCTGTTCTTCCTCCTCCGGCTCGCCCCGGCTGAACAATCTCTCGACCATGGTTTCGGCCTCTTTTTGATTCTCCCGGTATCGCTCGTCCTCCTGCTCATACAGTTCCGCGAGGAGGGACTCCAGGTAATGATCCTCGTCGAGGTCCTGGGCCGGCGGCAGGATCCAGTTCTTCTTTCGCTCCGGCTTTTCCCTCTCGTCCATCGGATCGTTCTGCCTTTCGAGATCGATCTGGGGTAAAAGTTGCAATGGCAAATCGGGCAGGGGACTCAGCTTTGGAAATTTAGGAGTCTTAACTTCCTCCTTTCCCTTTTGTTCGTCGGTCAGGAAATCGATGTTTTTGTAATGGATTTCTATGGGTTTGTCGTAGCGCCAGGGATGCAATTGAGGCGTCGAGTCGGACGAACCCTTTTCCTCACCCAGACCGGCGGGCGGGAGTGCCAAGAGCAAAATCCAACAGAACCCGACCGGAAAGTGCCCGTAGTGTAATACCATTTTCATCCTATGGGAGAGGGTAGCCGAGTTTGTCGCGGGCGTCAAATCTACACAGAGGCCGAATTTCCCTGTCAGGGAACCGTGGGGTACCTTGACTACCCGCAGGAACCAGGCGGCCCGCTTCTGCACCGATCCGAATGAAACGAGTACTTTTAGCGCTTTTGTCTGCCGGCCTCGTGGCCGGGGCTGCCGGTGGGGCTGAACTGAGGCTGGACGAGGACCGGATCTCTCTGAAGGCCGACGGCGAGCGCCTTCATGACGTGCTGAAGGCCTTTGAACGGGCCGGTGTGGAAGTCCAGATCGAGCCGGGCATCGATGCCCTCATCCACGGTGAGCTGCTCGAGGAAGAGATGGACGAGGGTCTGAAAATCCTCTTCGGCCACTTCAACTACGTGCTCTTCTGGCGGCGCATCGAAGGACCGCTCGGCCCCCTGAACAAGCTCAGCGGCATGCACCTCTTCCGCCCCGGAAAGCAACAGGCCATCGTGCCCTTCGCCCCCGGGTATCCCAACCTGGAGGTCGTCTCCAGACGCGGGATCCCTCCGCACGTGAAAGACGAAATCCTGCTGGGCATGAAACCAGGGACCACCCCCAAGCAATTCAAGGAACTGCTCGCTTCCATCGGCGCCACCGTGGTGAACAGCATTCCCGCCTTCGGCATTTACCAGATCCGGCTCCCTCACGACACCGACGCAC
>Ga0310125_10002197_pt1 | contig 10134 bp, 10 predicted proteins | sample CB11b_Tmax_Bot8__FD_203508 | JGI IMG/M metagenome (GOLD analysis project Ga0310125, IMG submission 203508) | Marine microbial communities from Western Arctic Ocean, Canada - CB11b_Tmax_Bot8 | ecosystem: Environmental > Aquatic > Marine > Oceanic | place: Canada: Western Arctic Ocean | collected... | reverse complement strand
TTGTTGAGATTGCTTGTGTCACATGCCCGTCTAGCTCAGTTGGTAGAGCGCCAGCCTTTTAAGCTGGTGGTCGTGGGTTCGAGCCCCACGGTGGGCGTTTCGTTTATTTATTTTTCGAGGTTTTCTTCACGTCTTAAATGCCGGCGGACATGTGGAATTGCCGAGATGGCACTGTGTCCGAGTGGTTAAGGAGTCGGACTCGAAATCCGATGGGCTCTGCCCGCAGGGGTTCGAATCCCCTCGGTGTCGGTATTGCTAGGCGCTGCATTGTATTTTCTGTCGCACGGGAACTGGAAACTTTCAGCCGGGAGGGCCCTCGTGGCGTAATGGATAACGCGTTGGACTTCTAATCCAAAGATTGCAGGTTCGAGTCCTGCCGGGGGTGTTACTTTTATTACGTGTTTCCGTGGACAGGTATTACACATGTCTGGACGATGACAAGACACACTAGGGACACCGATGACAGTTTGGCCGAGCGGTCTAAGGCGCCAGACTCAAGTTCTGGTGGAGCAATCCGCGTGGGTTCGAACCCCACAGCTGTCAATTTTTTTTTTTCTTTTGCAACTGCGAATCTTATGTCTTTTCTATCTGTATGCATCTGCGTAAAAAAGCCGATGCGGCTGTTTGGTCTAGTGGTATGATTCTCCCTTAGGGTGGGAGAGGTCCCGGGTTCAATTCCCGGAACAGCCCTTTTTCAATCGATGGCATTCAGATTTTTGTTTTAGTGTGATTTAATCCGCAGGTTCATTGTAGCGTCGTTGGTCTAGTGGTTAGGATATCTGCCTTCCATGCAGATGGCCCGGGTTCGATTCCCGGACGTCGCAATATTAATAATTTCGAAACGACTTTCCTGGTTGTGAGTCTTTAATGACGCAAAAGTTTTTTTCTTCAACTGGGGCTTTGGCGCAGTTGGTAGCGCGTAGGTCTCATAATCCTAAGGTCGTGAGTTCAATCCTCACAGGCCCCATATTAAACCAGGAGCGGAACAGTGGTAAAAAAACCGTCATAACTACCAGGTAGTTGATTTAGTAACATCCTCAAAGGCACCATATTAAACCAGGGGTGGAGCAGTGGTAAAAAAACGTTCAAAACGACCAGGTAGTTGATTTAGTAACATCCTCACAGGCTCCATATTTTTGTCGAATTTCACCGAACTAAAATTGCCACACTTTGGAATAAAAAAATGCAGCAATCCGTGATAGTATAGTGGTTAGTATATCCGCCTGTCACGCGGATGACCCGGGTTCAATTCCCGGTCGCGGAGTAGTTTTAACCTACGGGTGTGTCGTAGCATAGATGGGGATTGGTCACTGAAGTTGAATGCAGCAATTAAACAGGTGCCCGTCTAGCTCAGTTGGTAGAGCGCAAGACTCTTAATCTTGTGGTCGTGGGTTCGAGCCCCACGGTGGGCGTATTGTTTGTCGCATGTATTTTTTTTTTCCAGAAGATTTTGGATATATTTTTTTTGTCTTTCCACAACAGCATGGGAAACAGGGTTCTGTGGCCTAATGGATAAGGCGTCTCCCTCCTAAGGAGAAGATTGTGGGTTCGAATCCCATCAGGACTAGTTTTGTGCTCACTTTTTTTTTCTGGCTCAAATGTTGTTAGACCGATTGCTAATTCTTTACGTTGGCACTATGTCCGAGTGGTTAAGGAGTTGGACTTGAACTCCAATGGGCTCTGCCCGCACAGGTTCGAACCCTGTTGGTGTCGATTTTTCTCGTGCGTTGGAAATGAGAGTCCGTTCGAAAATCGGTTTATCGTGTGTAGTGTGACGCTTCGTTGGTCTAGTGGTTATGACGTCCGCCTTACACGCGGAAGGTCCCCGGTTCAAGCCCGGGACGAAGTATAGGTGTTTTAACTTTTTATGCAAAAGGAAATGTGCTCACAAGAGAATTTCAAATTGAAGGTGGACTTCTAAAAGGCAGCATGGCCGAGTGGTCTAAGGCGCCAGCTTTAGGCGCTGGTCCGAAAGGGCGTGGGTTCGAACCCCACTGCTGTCACTATTTTGGAATCCCGTGCCACGCGTGTCTGCAAAAAAATAAGAAGCTACTAGTGTATATCCGCTGTAGTCTAGTTGGTTAGGATACTCGGCTCTCACCCGAGCGACCCGGGTTCGAGTCCCGGCAGCGGAATGTGGAGTTTCTTGACGCTTGTTATGTCGTTACGGCTATTGTACTTTAAGCAAGACGGCAGCTTGGCCGAGCGGTCTAAGGCGCCAGCTTCAGGCGCTGGTCCGAAAGGGCGCGAGTTCGAATCTCGCAGCTGTCATTCTTATTCTGTGCTTGTGTCAGTCCTGTGTTTTTTGGATATTAGTATAGAGGCGGCATCGCGTCTCTTGTAACGTCGCCGCGATAGCTCAGTTGGGAGAGCGTCAGACTGAAGATCTGGAGGTCCCCGGTTCGATCCCGGGTCTCGGCACCTTTTCTTTTGGCACGAATTTGGAGTAGCACAAAGCAGCAGTAAAAGTCTCTGGTTGATACCGAACATAGCTCAGTTGGTAGAGCGTTCGACTGTAGAATAAGCGGGTATCGAATGGTCCCTGGTTCGATTCCGGGTGTTCGGAGTTTTTTTCTGTTCCGTCGGGTTTAAACACATGCACAGGTTACTAAAAAATCTTTCGCTTATAGACTACTCGCGTATCCGCTGTAGTCTAGTTGGTTAGGATACTCGGCTTTCACCCGAGCGACCCGGGTTCGAGTCCCGGCAGCGGAATTTTGCTAATTGATGTGACACCGTCGTGATTTCGTGGAATAACCGCAGTGACATCACCCGTGCTTCCGTGATAGTATAGTGGTTAGTATATCCGCCTGTCACGCGGATGACCCGGGTTCAATTCCCGGTCGCGGAGCTTTTTTTCTTTGGATGCTTTTGCCGCGCTTTTAAATTCACGATCACTACATAATCACGTTATTAGGCCCTGTGGCCCAATGGATAAGGCATCGGTCTACGGAACCGGAGATTGTAGGTTCGAGTCCTACCAGGGTCATGCGTTGTTATTTTTTTCTCTTGTAATCTAGTTTTCTGGGTCTGGGATTTACGGGCAGCTACATAGTCGCTAGGACACTTTGGCCGAGTGGTTAAGGCGCCGGCCTGCTAAGCCGGTGGGCTCTGCCCGCGTGGGTTCGAACCCCACAGGTGTCGCTACTTTTTGAAATATTTAAGCTTATAAAAATATTTAGTCCACGCGTAGTGACAGGAGAGTTGAAGCGAAGCGTAATTTACCGTGGTCCTATGGTGTAACGGTTAGCACTCTGGACTCTGAATCCAGCGATGGCGGTTCAAATCCGCCTAGGACCTGATATTCGCTTGCTCCTGTTCATCATATTTTCCAAAATACATTTTCTCTATCACGCAGGCATCAGTGGTCTAGTGGTAGAATACATCGTTGCCATCGATGTGACCCGGGTTCGATTCCCGGCTGATGCATTGTCTTTTCATTTGTAATTTGATTCTTTTTTCATGATGTTCCTGAAAAAAAATAGTGCTCGTGCACGACGCTGCATCGCGTCAGCCAATGTAGCTTAGCGGTAGAGCACCCGCTTAGTAAGCGGGAGGTCGTCGGTTCGAACCCGGCCATTGGCTTTAGTTAGTTTTTGCAGCGTGGTTTTGTTTTTGGACACAGGCGTCGGTAGTGCTCAAGGCTCTCTTAGCTCAGTGGTTAGAGCGTGCGGCTGTTAACCGCAAGGTCACTGGTTCAATCCCAGTAGGGAGCGTTTTGCACGCGTATCGTGAGCGCGTCGTCGTATGTTAAACTGACTGAAGGATCGTAACCATAAGACACTGTGTCCGAGTGGTTAAGGAGATGGACTAGAAATCCATTGGGCTCTGCCCGCAGGGGTTCGAATCCCCTTGGTGTCGTTTTCACTTTTTTTCAGTTTTTTTTTTCGTTTTGGTTTCGTTTTTTCAATTATTTTTGGTGCGAAAAAGTCAGCGGCTGTTTGGTCTAGTGGTATGATTCCCGCTTCGGGTGCGGGAGGTCCCGGGTTCGATCCCCGGAACAGCCCTTGGTTTTGTCACGCTTTAACGGCAGCTCTCTGCAAAATGCGTTGTGTTTGGCATAGTCACGTGTCCGCTGTAGTCTAGTTGGTTAGGATACTCGGCTCTCACCCGAGCGACCCGGGTTCGAGTCCCGGCAGCGGAATTTTATGGAATCATTGCGAAAATTGTATTTGCAAAGGAAACAATCGTCAGTTGTTAATCGCGTGGGGATCTAGCTCAAATGGTAGAGCGCTCGCTTAGCATGCGAGAGGCACTGGGATCGATGCCCAGGTTCTCCAAAATATTTTTTTATCAGCTGACCTAAAAATTTCTTTTTCGTGTTGGAGCTACGTGTGCACGTGCTCTTATAGCTCAGTTGGTCAGAGCGTACGGCTAATAACCGTAAGGTCCGCGGTTCAAGCCCGCGTGGGAGCATACTTTTTTGTACGTGAAACTTTTCTGGAGGGGCAATAAGCCACCACTGGGGATTGAACCCAGGACCTTCAGCTTACAAAGCTGACGCTCTACCACTAAGCTATAATGGCACTTCGCTTGGGGTCTTAGGGGCAAGCTACCGAGTTTTGAAGCGTGTGCGCGGTCTTCGATGCATTTTTGGACCACTCGACTTCAGTTCGAATACTCTTTCGTAAGCATCAGTGGTCTAGTGGTAGAATACATCGTTGCCATCGATGTGACCCGGGTTCGATTCCCGGCTGATGCATCTTTTATTTTTATTTGTTTGTCGCGCGTCACTCGCAAAGGTTTCACTACGCTACCAAAACAAGCGGCCGCGTGGCCTAATGGATAAGGCGTCGGTCTTCGGAACCGAAGATTGTAGGTTCGAGTCCTACCGTGGTCAAACGTTTTGTGCCGGCAAATATTGTAGGTCAGGTCTCTTATTGAATATGTATGGACCATCGTCGTGGTCCTATGGTGTAACGGTTAGCACTCTGGACTTTGAATCCAGCGATGGCGGTTCAAATCCGCCTGGGACCTTGTTTTCTGAATAAAGTTTCAAAAATTATACGGTCATCTCACTGTGGTATGTTTAAAATGCCCGTCTAGCTCAGTTGGTAGAGCGCCAGCCTTTTAAGCTGGTGGTCGTGGGTTCGAGCCCCACGGTGGGCGCGTCTTTGCCAAGAATCATGGGTGCCGGATTTGATACGACAGGCACAACTTGTATCGTAGCGTCGTTGGTCTAGTGGTTAGGATATCTGCCTTCCATGCAGATGGCCCGGGTTCGATTCCCGGACGTCGCACTTTTTGTAAAAAAATGGGTGTAAAAATATGGTAGTTCCTGTTTCCTTTTGCGCGGCGGCATCCATGCGTTACGAGGCAAGGAACAGTACCACCATAGCTTTCCGACTCTTTTACCTGTGAGAACTAAAAAAAAATTATTTACACTTCTCGATTTGTGCGTGTCATCCTTGCGCAGGGGCCATGCTAATCTTCTCTGTATCGTTCCAATTTTAACGGATGACCCGAAGGTCTCCGATAAGCGTGGCTTGCGCTTTCGCGCCGTCACGAGATCCAAATGGGAGAACGCCAGGAGCGTTTGCGGTTTTGGCGAAGAATTTCGCGCACACTATAATTTTTTAGAAAAACTTTTTACTTCAAAATTCTTCAAATTATTTGTGACTCAGTTTTCTTCAACTTGGCGCGGACCGATGCCATCGATCACCGTAGCCATTTTGGCTCAAGGTAAATTATAGGCTAGTGCGCATTCGCAGGCTCTTTTTTCTACCCTGGGCAGCCCGATTTCAATTGGCTCCGTTTGCGCAAGTATTCAGTTGTTTTTCGCCATGACTTGTTTCGCTTCCTCAACGGTCAACAGTCACCGTAGCCATTTTGGCTCAAGGTAAATAATTAGGCTAGTGCGAGTCAGCAGGCCCTTTTTTTGGGTGGTTCGATTTGAGTTGGATACATTTGCAACAGTATTTTTTTCGCAGTTGGGCTCCACAATGTTTTTCCGACTTTTCAATGATCTGAAGCCTGAAGGGGCTTTGGCGCAGTTGGTAGCGCGTAGGTCTCATAATCCTAAGGTCGTGAGTTCAATCCTCACAGGCCCCATTATTTTGTTCTTCCTATCCTTTTTTTTTTCAAAACGTTTCAGTGTATTAGTAGACGTGTTTCCGTGATAGTATAGTGGTTAGTATATCCGCCTGTCACGCGGATGACCCGGGTTCAATTCCCGGTCGCGGAGCTATATTGAGTGGTATGCGCAGAAATAAGAACTTACGTGGACGCGTGGAAATTGTTTAAACAGTTAATGGGGCTATGGCGCAACGGTAGCGCGTCTGACTCCAGATCAGACGGTTGGGCGTTCGAATCGCTCTGGCCTCAGTTATTTTATGGTTTTCGTTCCGTACTTGAGAACCGTATGACATGGTCCACTCCAGAATCAAGCAGTGTGACAGCATGGCCGAGTGGTCTAAGGCGCCAGCTTAAGGCGCTGGTCCGAAAGGGCGTGGGTTCGAACCCCACTGCTGTCATTTATTGCATTGGTCTTAATGTTTTTACGAACGCCATCTTTAGGGTTGTTTTGCGAAATTTTAATTAAAGTCAGCTCGCCGCGATAGCTCAGTTGGGAGAGCGTCAGACTGAAGATCTGGAGGTCCCCGGTTCGATCCCGGGTCTCGGCACTGGTGTTACTTTTATTGCGTTGTGACTTTTTTTTTTTGCGATTGTCCAGCAAAAATTACTCGATTTTTTCGAAAGATTTTTTTTTGGAGCACGAGTAGCCCGAACATAGCTCAGTTGGTAGAGCGTTCGACTGTAGGAAAAGCTGGTATCGAATGGTCCCTGGTTCGATTCCGGGTGTTCGGATTTTTTTATCAATTATCAGAAGCGTTTTAGATAGGGCGGCTGTACATTTAAAAATTCACGTGTCCGCTGTAGTCTAGTTGGTTAGGATACTCGGCTTTCACCCGAGCGACCCGGGTTCGAGTCCCGGCAGCGGAATTTTTTTTTAAAAGCCCAATACAATTGTTGTCTTTTTCGAATGCTGTTTTTTTTGTTGTTGACGAAATTCATTTATTTGCGTTGCTACAAAACATGTCACAGGCCAATGTAGCTTAGCGGTAGAGCGTCTGCTTCGTAAGCAGAAGGTCGCGGGTTCAATCCCCGTCGTTGGCTGGTGATTTGAATTATTATGTGGTGCTTTTTCTGAAACACTATTCGGAGCGTTCCTAAACGGCCCTGTGGCCCAATGGATAAGGCATCGGTCTACGGAACCGGAGATTGTAGGTTCGAGTCCTACCAGGGTCATTTTTGGTTTCTCTTACACAGTAAGTACGTGTGTGTTATGAGTCGATGTTTACACAATGTGTAGTTGCAGCATTGGTCTAGTGGTTATGACGTCCGCCTAACACGCGGAAGGTCCCCAGTTCAATCCTGGGATGCTGTATTTTTTGATTTTTTTTTTTGTTCATGGAAAAGTGATTATTGGAGGCAAGATACGAAAGCGGAAGAGGTCCTATGGTGTAACGGTTAGCACTCTGGACTCTGAATCCAGCGATGGCGGTTCAAATCCGCCTAGGACCTGTTTTGCGCTGGAAATGCTTGGTTTGCTCTTCAAAATGAACATGCGTTCTGCAGCTAGGATTCAGCAAAATGTGTCACAATGTTCGTTTTATACGATTTGGTGAACCGCAGAAAACGCTTTACAGAGTCGGAATCACGAGCGGTAGTAAGAAATTTAACGGTTTCGGGTGATACTTTTTGGAGGGGGCGACATGTGATTGTACGGTGTAGTTTCTGAAGCCAATGTAGCTTAGCGGTAGAGCACCCGCTTAGTAAGCGGGAGGTCGTCGGTTCGAACCCGGCCATTGGCTTTTTTGGCCAACACATTTCCATAGTTGTGTGATATTGGGCGGGGACTCGCGCAGAAGGTCGAAGTGCTCTCTTAGCTCAGTGGTTAGAGCGTGCGGCTGTTAACCGCAAGGTCACTGGTTCAATCCCAGTAGGGAGCGCGTTTTTCTTTTTTGCTTTTTCTGAACGTCGCGCACACTTACAACTCCTGCACTTACGGCTTTGCGTGTGGGGATCTAGCTCAAATGGTAGAGCGCTCGCTTAGCATGCGAGAGGCACTGGGATCGATGCCCAGGTTCTCCATTTTTCTTTTTTTTTTATCTTTTATAGATAGTCTTGAGGTTTGTACAAGCGTTCCATTCTGATACAACATCGTAATGGCTCTTATAGCTCAGTTGGTCAGAGCGTACGGCTAATAACCGTAAGGTCCGCGGTTCAAGCCCGCGTGGGAGCATATCTTTTTTGTTTTTGATCTCTGCGTTTCTTTAGAGTCACGTCTTCCTTTATATGCAGGTGTCAGTTTGCCCGAGTGGTCTAAGGGGGTGGACTTAAGATCCACTACAGGTTTCTGTGCGTGGGTTCGAACCCCACAGCTGACAGGTTTTCGTGTTTTTGAGCGGAGTGGCCTGAACGGTAGCTTTGGGAATTGCACAAGAACACGCAGGGTATATAGCTCAGCGGTAGAGCGGCTGACTGCAGATCAGCAGGTCCCTGGTTCGAACCCGGGTGTGCCCTTTTTACAAGTTGCAAGTGTTATTTATTTATTGCCGGGCGGAGCTGGCGTCAGTGAGCTTTGAGCCGACGTTGAACATATTCATATACGGGCTCATGGTGTAGCGGTATCACGTCTGCTTCGCATGCAGAAGGCCCTGGGTTCAAATCCCAGTGGGTCCACCTTTTTGTGACGACAAAAAGTACTAGCGGACTTTACTCCTCATCGCGAACGAGTGGTTATCTGATGGCCGTTTGGTCTAGTGGTATGATTCTCCGTTTGGGTCGGAGAGGTCCGGGGTTCGAATCCCCGAACGGCCCTATTTATTTCCAGTACTTTTTTTTTCGTTTTGGGCGAACGCATTTGTGACCTTAGTTTGTTACCGGGGGTAGCTCCCAGGGAGTCCCATTAGCTCAGAGGTCAGAGCGTCGGTCTTATGTGCCGAAAGTCATGGGTTCGAGCCCCATATGGGACAAATATTTAGCTGTCGGATGGGCAGCACGGATTTTTAAACTGTGGACGTAACGTGAGTAGCAGTGGGGCTCATGGTGTAGTGGTATCACGTCTGCTTTGCATGCAGAAGGCCCTGGGTTCAAATCCCAGTGGGTCCATATAGTATTCTCAGGATTTTTGATCATGAACGAATTTGGACAAAGACGGTGAACAACAGATGCCCGTCTAGCTCAGTTGGTAGAGCGCAAGACTCTTAATCTTGTGGTCGTGGGTTCGAGCCCCACGGTGGGCGTTTTGTATTCTTTTGTGGTGGCACAAGTGCGCGGCTTCGTGTTCACGAACACATGAACTTCTACAAATCGGAAGCGGAGTGGCGCAGTGGTTAGCGTGTTGGGCTCATAACTCAAAGGTCGGTGGATCGAAACCACTCTCCGCTAAATTTTCGTTTTTTCTTGTAGTTGCACTCTCCAGGGGATTTGGCTGCCAGCGCTTCCGCGATGTTTGAACGTCTGCTTCGTTGGTCTAGTGGTTATGACGCTCGCCTCACACGCGAGAGGTCCCCGGTTCAATCCCGGGACGAAGTATGATTATTTGTATTTTTTTTCACAATTGCATTTGCAATCGGAGCGACGTGTGGTTCCGGAAGCAGCATTGGTCTAGTGGTTATGACGTCCGCCTAACACGCGGAAGGTCCCCAGTTCAATCCTGGGATGCTGTAACTCCTTCTTTTTTTCTATCATTGCTGGTGCAAATGGTTTTTTGGAATCGGTGGTTTACTAAGAACAGCTGTGTCCAATTCGTCTAGCGGCTAGGACGTCACGTTGTGGCCGTGACAACCCAGGTTCGAATCCTGGATTGGACAGTTTTAAATTTTTTTGTTTCTATTGACCTTGGACGTTTTTAGGGTTGAAGATGAAAAATATAGGGTTGTTGAGATTGCTTGTGTCACATGCCCGTCTAGCTCAGTTGGTAGAGCGCCAGCCTTTTAAGCTGGTGGTCGTGGGTTCGAGCCCCACGGTGGGCGTTTCGTTTATTTATTTTTCGAGGTTTGCTTCACGTCTTAAATGCCGGCGGACATGTGGAATTGCCGAGATGGCACTGTGTCCGAGTGGTTAAGGAGTCGGACTCGAAATCCGATGGGCTCTGCCCGCAGGGGTTCGAATCCCCTCGGTGTCGGT
>Ga0310125_10002195_pt1 | contig 10139 bp, 5 predicted proteins | sample CB11b_Tmax_Bot8__FD_203508 | JGI IMG/M metagenome (GOLD analysis project Ga0310125, IMG submission 203508) | Marine microbial communities from Western Arctic Ocean, Canada - CB11b_Tmax_Bot8 | ecosystem: Environmental > Aquatic > Marine > Oceanic | place: Canada: Western Arctic Ocean | collected... | reverse complement strand
GCAGGAAGGCCATCTTGTCCACGTGCTTGCTGAGCTGCGGAAAGATACTCGAGACCCACTTGCCACTTTCCCCGTACTGCTTGAACTCGAAAGGGGATTTCATCAACGGCCCGACCTGGTTGCTAAAGAACCCGGTTGTCTTGTCAAATCCTTTCAGCTCGCTGCCATCCCGACGGGCCAGTTCCGGCTTGTAATCCCACGTGTCGACCTGGCTGTGCCCCCCGTTGATAAAGATCCAGATCACCGAGGTCGCACGGGCAGGAAAATGTGGTTTGCGCGGTGCCAGCGAATCCTGGTCGGCCCCGAGTAATCCCTGCTCGTGCAGCAGGCAGCTCAGTGCTGTCATGCCCAGGCCTGCACCGCAGCGATGGAGCAGATGTCGACGGGAGAGGGGAGGAGTGGGTTCATTCATCGGTGATTATCTCAGCTGGGATCCTTGGTCAGGGTATGTACACAAACTCGTTGGTGCTGAGCAGGACCAGGCAGTAGTCCACCAGGGCCTGTCCCGTCTGGTCGGCATGATCTTCCAGGTAACGGATTCCATCCTGGAGATCCTGTTCCGAGGGGACACGCCCGTAAGCTCGCAGGTAAGCCTCGCGGACAGCCACCGAGAACGATTCTTCCAGCCGGGGACGAACCGCATCGGCGAGTCCCTCGGCACAGGCATGCACCTGGGGATTATTCATGAAAATCAGGGCCTGGGGGGAGACCGTCGTCGTCGGTCTGACGCCGTGGCTGGTGAGGGAATCGGGCCAGTCAAAGACACGCAGGAAGGGGACCAACTGGCTACGCTTGACCTTGAAGTAAATGCTTCTCCGCCGCATGGAGGAGTCCAGCGTGCCGGGACCATACATTGTCGTGTCCAGGATCCCACCCACCGCAAGCAGGTTGTCACGAATCACTTCCGCTTCCATCCGACGCCTGTTGAAATGACCCAGCAGCTGGTTTGTCGGATCTCGTTTCAGGCTCGAGGCCGTGGCCTGGTGGGAAAGCTGGTAGGCCCGGCTCAGCAGGATCATCTTGTGAAGCCGTTTCAATCGCCAGCCGTGCTCGACCAGGTCCGCCGCCATCCATTCCAGCAGGTCGGGATGAGATGGACCATCTCCCTGGACACCAAAGTCATTGATCGTCCCCACGATGCCACGGCCCATGTGATGGTGCCAGACACGGTTGACGATCACACGTGCCGCAAGAGCTCCGGCACCCTGGTCGGTATCGGTGATCCAGTGCGCCAGGCCACTGCGGCGGTGGGAGGTGCGTGATAAGTCTCCCGACTCCGGCCGGGGCACGATCCAGTGTTGTGCGCCGTTCGATGCGCGAGTGAGAACATCCAGGAATCCCTGGGATACCTCTCCCTTTTTCTGGGAGACATCCCCACGGGCCAGAAAAAATACTTTTTCATAAAAATCCGGGATCGATCCGTCGGATGTATGCAGCCGCATCGGCTTGAATCCCTCGCTGGTGACCTGCATGGTCTGGACCTTGTTATCCGTCAGCAGTTTCTCGATCGTGGCCTTCTGTTCACGCAGCAGGCGGTCCTCTCGCAGGAACCATCGTTTAGCAGCCTCCTGGAGTTCCTTGTCCAGGCCGCCCAGCGGTTTCCTCTCCACCACCAGGGACGTCAGTGCCTGGCGTTCCTTCTCATCCTTAATCTCCGGCAGCGGGTCACCATTCTCCCCCTGCTGGACGGCCCAGGCGGCAAGTGCTTGCTGCCACCCCTGCTGCCGTCCACTCACCTGCTGTCGGAGTGTGCCAAGCTGTGCCAGGACCGCCGGGGCCTGGTCGGTTCCCGAGACCGGGCCGGTACAGACCTCGATCTCACTTCGTACCGTGGTGGCAAAGGCCGAGAGAAGCCGGTAATAGTCGGCCGTGGGAATTGGATCATACTTGTGGTCATGGCAGCGGGCACAGCCGATGGTCAACCCCAGCATGCTTGTGCCGGTCGTCGACAGCATGTCATCCAGTGCGTCATAACGGACCCTTTCCGCCTCGCTAATCGTGATCTGCGTGGGAAACACTCCGGCCCCCAGGAACCCGGTGGCCGCCAGGGCAAGGGAATCGTTGGGGGCAAGTTCATCTCCGGCCAGTTGCCAGCGGAGGAACTGGTCGTAGGGCAGGTCCTGGTTAAAAGCCCGGATCACGAAATCCCGGTAGTGGTAAGCATGGTTCCGGTCGGTATCGTGTTCAAAACCATGACTCTCGGCAAAGCGGGCAGTATCCAGCCAGTGACGTGCCCAGCGTTCCCCGAAGTGTTCACTCTGGAGCAACCGGTCGACGATTTTTTCCCAGGCCTGCGGCAGATCCTCCGCGGCCACAAAGGCCTCCACCTCCTCGGCAGCCGGAGGCAAACCGACCAGGTCAAAATAGGCTCGCCGGATCATCGTCCGTCGATCTGCCTGGGGAGCGGGAAGCACTCGCTGCTTTTCCATCCTCCGCAGCAAGAACAGGTCGATGGAAGTTTGCGCCCATCCCTTTTTTCGAGCGTGTGGAAGCGGTGGCTGGTCCAGCGGCTGGAAAGCCCAGTACTGGCGATCCTCGGACGTGACCTGCAGCTGCGTCTTTTCCTCTGCGAGCCCCTCCACCAGCGGCCGATCATAGGCGGCTCCCAGGTCAATCCAACGCGTGATTGCATCAATCATGCCGTCATCAACGCGGGGCTGCTGCAGCGGCATGTGAGGTTCCTGCTCGTGCCTGAGAAGCTGGACCAGGGGGCTCTCGCTTCCAGAACCAATCACCACCGGCTGATCATAGTTCTCGCCACCGGCAAGCAACAACTCGCGTGTCCCCAGGTTCAACCCCGACCGTGTTTTCTCTCCACCATGGCACTTGAGGCAGTTGGCGACCAGGAACGGACGGACTTTCTCGGTGAACAACCGCTGGCTCTTCTTGATCAGGGCAGGATGGTCTGCCGGCGGGGGAGCCGCCTGGCTTCCAAGACAACTCCAGCAGGCGATCACCAGCAGGCAGACAAGTTGCAGTCCCCTGTTGATCATCTTCTTCCTCCCCGTCAGGGCCAGGACAGCCGTTCCATCGTCCTCCCATTATGCCACGGATCAGCACCACTGTGGTGGGATAATGTCCAGCAGGATTCCAACCGGCTAGAATGAACGACCTGCTTTCCGTTCTCCATGAAGACCCTCTCGATCGGGCCCTGCTCTAATGCACAGGATCATCCCCCTGCTTGTCGCGTGCCTGCTTGTTTCCCCAGCCCTGGCTGCTGCCGAGACACAACCACCCAACTTCATTGTCTTCCTGACGGATGACCAGGGATGGGGAGACCTGGGTTGTTATGGGCACCCGGAGCTAAAAACTCCGAACCTGGACAGGTTTGCCAGCGAGGGACTTCGCCTGACACAATGTTACTCTGCCTGTGCTGTCTGTTCGCCATCTCGCTCTGCCATCCTCACCGGACGGACCCCCTACCGGAATGGTGTCTGGCGGTGGATCCCTTCCGGAAGCCAGGTCCACCTGCGGACGAGCGAAATCACAATCGCCTCGTTGCTCAAGAAAAAGGGTTACGACACCTGCCATGCAGGCAAGTGGCACCTGAATGGCCATTTCAATTCTGACCAGCAGCCCCAGCCGAGTGACCACGGCTATGACCACTGGCTTGCAACCCAGAACAACGCCGCCCCCAACCACCTCAACCCGGTCAACTACGTCCGCAACGGGACAGCCACCGGAAAACTCGAAGGCCCCAGTTCCGAGATCGCCGCAGGGGAGGTGATTGGCTGGCTCAAGAACCGGGAGGATTCGAAGGTTCCTTTCTTTATCACGGTCTGGACCCACGAGCCTCACCTGCCAATCGAATCGGCCGAGAAGTTCATGGCACCCTACGCACACCTTGAGGATGAAGGACTGCGACAGCACCACGGGAACATCACCCAGCTAGACCATGCTTTTGGACTGTTGATGAAAGCGGTCGACGAGATGGGGTACCGGGACAACACACTGGTGATCTACACCAGTGACAATGGCCCGGAAGGGAATGGGAAAACGGGTCGCACGCGCGGATCTACTGGTGGCTTGCGGGGCCGAAAACGCCATTCCCACGAAGGGGGTATCCGGGTTCCCGGACTGGTCCGCTGGCCTGGTCATGTGGAGCCCGGCAGCGAGAGCAGCGAACCGGTGATCGGCTCCGATATCTTCAGCACCCTGCTGGACGTGGTGGGAATTCCGCTGCCAACCGACCGCACGATCGACGGCGCCAGCATGCTGCCCCTGTTCGAGGGAAATCCAATCAGGCGGAACGAGCCGCTCTACTGGAGAAACCACCTGGCACCGCAGCAGTACAGGGTCGCCCTGCGAATCGGGGACTGGAAGATCATTGGCTCGGACAATCTGGAGCAGTTTGAACTTTACAACATCCAGCGGGATCCCCAGGAAACCAGGGACCTTTCCGGGGATCATCCTGACAAGTTTGACGAGCTCAAGCAGGCGTTGATCGAGCAGGACCAGGAAGTCCTGGGGGAGGGCCCGGACTGGTGGAAAAATGACCGGAAACCACGTAGCCGATCTGGCATGCTCAAACAGGGCAAGGACACGACAGGTGACTTTGATGTGGTTCTTGGGACCTCGGTCAAGAAAGAGGAGGGGAGATATGTGCTTCTCACCGAGGGAGAGGGCCTGGCACTGATGAAACTTGAAAAGCCCCTGGAAAAAACCACACGGATTACAACCAGCTACCAGTCACTTGTGACGACGGGCACAACCCGCAATGGCATGATCGTTTTGGGGGCCAAGCCGACCAACGATGCAACCATCAAGATCGGCACGGCAATCGGCCTTGCAGAACACTCCATCTTTGACGGTGGCTGGAACAACCTGGGCCGGCTGACCAGGGTGCCGGCCCCCGGAGACCCGCTTCAAGAGTGGGAGATCACGATTGTCATCCGACCTGGAGACCGCCATCTGGACGTGGAGATCAATGGCCGTAAGATGGCAGTTCGCCTGCCACCCGCTGCCCTACCGATCCGCTTCCTGGGCTTCTACAACAAGCAGACCGAGACCTCTTTTTCTCCCCTGAAAATTGAGACCATCGACCAGGAATAAGTGGGCCCGGTTCAGCGACGAGGACAGACGATGACAGACAAGGCCATTGAAATCCATGACCTGCACAAGACCTATAGTGAGGGTCTCTTTTTCCGCCGTACGGTGGACGCACTTCGGGGTGTCAGCCTGGAGGTTGAGCGGGGTTCGATCTTTGGACTGCTTGGCCCCAACGGTGCCGGCAAGACAACCCTGATCAAGATCCTGCTGGGTATTGTCCACAAGTCACAGGGGGATGCGTCGCTGCTGGGCAAGCCGGCGGGTAGCCGTCTGAGTCGTAAGAAGGTCGGATTCCTGCCAGAAAACCACCGTATCCCCAGGCACCTGACCGGGAACACGGCGCTGGATTACTACGGGGGGCTGAGCTATCTTTCCCGCCGTGAGATCCGGCAGAAAACCCCGTTACTGCTGGAACGCGTGGGACTGGGAGGCTGGGGGAAAACTCCTGTCAAAAACTATTCCAAGGGAATGATGCAACGACTTGGACTGGCCCAGGCCATGATTCATGACCCGGACCTGCTGATCCTGGATGAACCGACTGACGGGGTCGACCCGGTGGGTCGCACGGAAATGAGAGCGATCCTGCAGGAACTCAAGGACGAGGGAAAAACCATCTTCGTCAACAGCCACCTGCTCCAGGAAATCGAGCTGGTCTGTGACCGGGTAGCCATCCTGGCCCATGGACAGCTTCGGCGGATTGGCACCATTGACGAGGTCACCCATACCGGGAGTGAAGTGACAAGGCTCGTCCTGGTCACCCAGGAAGAAACCATGCGGCTGGCCCTCGAGGGAATCTCGATCGATACGCTGTCTGTGCTTTCCCCGGAGACCATTGAAATCAGCATCCGGGATTTAAAGCAATCAGAACTTGACCAGTTTATCGACAGGTTACGGCGACACCAGATTGGGATCCAGGAGATCACCCGGCCCCGGGCTACCCTGGAAACAGCCTTCCTCGACATCATCGAACAGATAGAAAACGAGGAACCAGCAAAGGTCACAGACCTGGATCCTGCCTCGATCGCGGGAGATTCCGGATCCAGCACGGACACTCCAGAAGAACCTTCTGATCCGGAAGAGAATTGACGCATGCGCCCTTACCTTGCCATCATGATCGATTCCTTTCGAGAGGCTTTTGCCTCTCGCGTGCTCTGGATTCTCTTTATCCTGACCACCCTGTTGCTGGCCGCGATCGCTCCGTTGTCGATGGTGGAGCAACGGGCAACAGAATTTCAACGCTCAGAAATCCAGAACTGGCCTGAATTCATTTCCAAGCTGGTGGACCAGGGCACGGCAGACGAGGCGACCCCGGGAAAGCGGACCTGGGAACTGCTGGACAAGAGAATCCAGGCAAAGCTGAAAGCATCACTGAAGCAGGATGAAGAACAGCCGGGAATGTGGCGGGCCCTGGTCCTGGACGTGCTCGAATCACTCAACCAGATCCTGCCCCGGCATGATTTTTATGATCAGGCGTCCTGGCAGGACGTTTATCTGGACGAAAGTACCCACGAGTTGCTGGCAGACCTGGATGCGACATCCTCCAGGGAAGATATTGCCCTTGCCAACCGGTTACTGCTGCGCTCGGCTTTTCCCACTCACCTGCCAACGGTCTCCGGAACCCAGGTCTTTGTTACCTATCTCGGTAACCCGGTCGGTACGGCCCTCCCTTTTCCGCGAGACCTGGCCAACCCGATTATCAACGAGATCGTGGCCGCCGTGATGAACTTTTTTATTGGTACGCTGGGGGTCTTTGCCGCGATCCTGGTCACCGCTTCGATGATCCCCAATACCTTCGAGGCGGGGTCCATCGATTTTCTGCTCAGCAAGCCTATCTCGCGGGTACTCCTGCTGCTGACCAAGTTTTTCGGTGGCTGCACCTTCATCATGCTGATCGCCAGCTATTTCATTATTGGCATCTGGCTGGTGATCGGTATTCGTTTCGATCTCTGGAACCACCGCATCCTGATGACCATCCCGCTTTTCCTGTTCCTCTTCTCGATCTACTTCTGCGTCTCCACCTTTGCCGGCCTGCGCTGGAAAAATGCCACGGTCTCCATCGTCATGTCGATTCTCTTCTGGGCCGCCTGTTTCGTTGTTGGTACCAGCAAGGAAGTTATCGAGACGATATTCCTTGAGCCACAAAGGCTCGTCAAACTGGTGCCGCTGGAAGATTCAGTCGTTGGCATCCGCCGTTCCGGTGAGATTGTTGAATGGCTGCCATCGCCCCAGGGCAAATGGGACGAGATCCTCTCTGACACGATGACACCTGTCCGGCGGCAAAGCGGAATGGGAGCATCCCTGGCAGGCCCTCTCTACGACGAGGAGAGAAAACTTCTCGTTTTCATCCGCCCGCCGGCCCCATCATTTGGCCGCAGCCTCTTTCGGTCCAACGAACCGGAACTTTTCCTTGGCACGCGGGAGGATGCAACCTGGACAGCAACACCCGGCAAGGGCCTGCCCTACGGGGCGAACTGGATTTTTCGTGATCCCGAGGGCCGTCTCCTGGTCGTCGCATCCAGGGGAGTTTTCCGGGAAAACGGAGAACTGGCCCGGAATGACAACCCTGGAGCCAGGCTGCTTAAGCTGATCCCGTTCATGGGAGAACAGGATGCTTTTGAACTGGTGGGGCCGGAACCGGCGATGGGCCTGTCGATGCCGTTTTCTGTCGTGCTCCATCCCGACAGTGGGGATCTTCTTCTCTGGCACCAGAACACGCTTCGCTGGTTACATCGGAACGAGGACCAGAAATATGAACGGGGTGCAGAATGTGAATTGCCCGAATCGAAGGATGTGACACTCGCATTGGCAGGAAAAACGATTGCCTGCGTGCTGGCCGACGGGGAGGTATTCCTGCTCGATGCGGCGACACTGGATGTCCGTAAGCGTTTTTATCCCGCGGGAAAATCGACTCCCTACAAGGCACAAGCGTCCTCCGATGGCCGCTGGCTGGCGATGCTTTTCCATTCCGGCCGGCTGCTGCTGTACGACATCCAGCAAGAGCAGACGCGTGTGGTTGGCTCCAACGTGTCTGCCGCTGTGTTTGACAGAAGCGAATTGCTGGTGGCCGATCGAGTGGAACGCGTGACCCGGTATGACACCGAAACGCTCAAGCAGAAGTCGCGTTACGAACCGGAGATGACCACGCTTCACCGTGTCCACCGGTTTTTCCTCCTGCCGTTTTACCGCATCTTCCCCAAGCCGGGTGAATTGGGGGAGGTGGTCAATTACCTGCTAACCGACGAGGACGCCCGGGCCTGGGGGCCTCCTCGCACAGCGGACTTGCGCCAGTATCACGAGGTAAAGGACATTGCCGGTCCACTCAAGAATGGCGCCTGGTTCGTCCTTATCATGCTCACACTGTGCTGCTTTTACGTCACCCGAAAGGACTTTTAAGCTGGAATTCCTGGGAATTATCCAACCGCCCGGATCCCGAGTACGGGTGGCGCTGAAGGGCAGACTGTTCGGTGTTAGCCGATGATTTTTTTCTGGTATCCCACGAGATCTCGCTTCCGTTAGCATTCAGCGGATGATTTTCCAGGAAGAAGAGGAAAAACGAGCTCGGATAATAATTAGGAATTATTTGCAATAAACCCTAGAGCGTGGAGTTTTGATCAATAGAATAAAGGAACGTGATGTGCCAGTTCTGACTGTCAGGGCTCAGGTGACATCGTATAGTAACTTTTTTTAGGGATTTTGAGTAAATGGGCGAAGGCACGATTAAAAGAATTACAGATCGCGGTTTTGGATTTATTGACACGGGAGGTGAAAAGGATCTTTTCTTCCACATGTCCAGTTTGGAAGGAGCTTCCTTCGATGAGCTTCAGGAAGGACAACGAGTTTCCTTTACAGAAGGTCAATCCGACAAAGGCCCGCGTGCGGAAAACGTCACGCTTCTGTAAGCACTGATTTTCCTCGCATGCCTTGACGGCATGAAACGAGGCAGCCAACGCACGGATCGCGAGAAGCTAACAAAAGATAACGCCCTGCTTATTCACCTCCGGTGAACAGGTGGGGCGTTTTCATGCGCCCTGCTGATCCTGGAAGATAGTCCGGGCACTGGATCGATCGACAGGTAAACTGGTAAATACCTTCGGCCTGCACCCGGGATAGAACAAACCTGTTTTCAACCGCAAGACGCAAGGGTGATCTGCATGGTATGGATCGACTGGCTCATAGTGATCGGGCTCAACGGTGGCATCATTGCCTTCGGCTTGTACCTGGCCCGTGGCAGCCAGAGCAGTGCGGACTGGTTCCTCGGCGGACGCTCTCTCCCCTGGTGGATCATCGGTATCTCGATGTACGCCACCGCGATTGATGCCAGCGACCTGGTCGCCGATTCAGGTGGGACCTACACGCTGGGACTGACTTACTTTGTTACCAACTGGGTAGGCACCGTGGTCGGCTGGGTGCTGGCAGTATTTTTCCTCTTCATGCCGATGTACCGGTCGGGGATGTATACAAATGCCGAGTATCTTGAATCCCGCTTTGGCGTGTCCTCCCGCGTTCTTTGTGCCCTTGTCCAGGTACAGTATCGCACACTCGTCCTGGCGATTATCGGTGTTTCCCTTTTCTGGACCCTGAGGGTTGTCTGTGAATGGGAATTCCTGGCTTCCTTGCTGGCCGTTGTTGCTGTCGGCATCTTTGCCAGCATATACACGGCCATTGGTGGCCTGCGTTCGGTTGTCATTACTGACGCCCTGCAGTTCATCGTGATGTCCGCAGCGGCACTGATTGTCTGGACGATCGTCTTCCAACAGGCCGGTGGCTGGACAGGAATTGAACAGAAACTAGCTGCAACCGACCCGCCAGTTGCTGAATTGCTCCATGTCAACCACGACAACGTGATGAGCGAGGATGTCACAACACTCAATGACAGCGAGCGAAACCGCAAACTGTTACTCGGAGGTGAGCTCGAGCGACACGATTCGCTGGTCGAACTTCACCGGACCACTCCCAGCTGGATGGTGATCATCGGATTCATTGTGATTGGCATGGCCTACCCGATCGTGAACCACACCCAGAGCAATCGCATGCTGGCTTCTCGCAGCGAGTGGGATATGAAAATGTCGGCGGCCGTGGCGGGCACCTGC
>Ga0310125_10002194_pt1 | contig 10147 bp, 6 predicted proteins | sample CB11b_Tmax_Bot8__FD_203508 | JGI IMG/M metagenome (GOLD analysis project Ga0310125, IMG submission 203508) | Marine microbial communities from Western Arctic Ocean, Canada - CB11b_Tmax_Bot8 | ecosystem: Environmental > Aquatic > Marine > Oceanic | place: Canada: Western Arctic Ocean | collected... | reverse complement strand
TGAAGACGGGCTGAAGACGGGCTGAAGACGGGCTGAAGACGGGCTGAAGACGGGCTGAAGACGGGCTGAAGACGGGCTGAAGACGGGCTGAAGACGGGCAAAACGCACCGGTCTCGTTCATCGCTCAACGGGCAAGTCTGTACCGCTGTTCAGCTTCGTGATAGCGGAGGCGGGATTTGTTCTTTTCGTAGAACTCGATCCACTCGCCGATCGTCGGACGGGATTCCGAATAGTCGTGTTCCTTTTCCAGGCTGAACAGTGCCGGAAAGGTGAACCGCCGGAGCACGAAGATCGGGTTTCCGTAATGGCCAGGCGCATTGACGCTGAACTGGGGATTCGGCGGCTTCCTCGTCGACTCGCGTTTCATCCAGTCGAACAGATCATCCAGAGCCTGGCGCTCGCCGAGCCAGCAGGCCCGGATGATGTCGGCCGAGAATCGGATGTTGAAGTCATCGCTGGCTGAGAACTTCACGAGATGGTCTCGAGCCACCTGCGAACGCCGGGCCAGTACGCCCAGTCCTCCGAGGGCACCGAGACGGTGTTTGACCGGAAGGGACTGGTCGCCGGCCAACCGCACGAGCAAGGCCATCGATCCCTCTCCACTCCCGAACAGGTGCCGGAACCTGTCCTCGAAGTAACGGTAGGTTGTCCGGTCCCATTCGTGTCGACCCAGGCGGTAGTGAATCGACATGAGTTGTTCGAGGGCTTTGCGGGCCTGCCGCAACTCGGACGGCGGCGTGTGATTTCGTCGCCGCGGCAGGACAAAACGAGGCTCGATGTAACGACTCCGGCGGCCGATTGTCCGGCCGAGGCGTTCGAGCGGCTCGCGGCCCACGTATTCCCATGCTCCTGAGCCCAGCGAACGCCACTTGGGATTTTCGTCGACCCAGAGCTTCTTCATGAGGGGAGTCAGTCCTCGTTGCCAGTACGGATGGACCGGGTGCTGGTCCTGCCGCATGCCAACGACCTGCTTCTTGTCACCAGACTTGTCGATCATCAGCGAATCGAAAACCAGGCCGTCGGGATAGTAGGACTTGAGTGTCAGTTTCGGACCGTCGATCAACACGTGGACCAGGTGTGGACATTTCTCGTTCCATTCGGTGATGCCCGGCCGCAACCCATGGGGGTTCTTCGGCGTCACCATGGCCTGAAAATACGAGTTGCCGATATTCGAACCAGAACATCCTACGAGCAGGTCCACCGACTGATGGGGGCCGTATGGGGCCGAGCGACTGTAGACGTGGATATGGCCCCGGAAGGTCATGTCACAATTGGGGAGCGGTGGGTCCCATCTCAGATCTCCACCGGGAACCGCATTGCCCGCCTGGCCGAAGTAATGGCTGTAGAAGAACCGCCACGTCACATCGTCATCAGCAAATCGTTGTTCAGCCAACGATTGGCCCGCCCCCTTTCCAGCCCCCGCCTCGCATACGAACACGGCATTCCCATAGCGAAAGCTGAACGGGCCGACATGCCCCGCCTCGTTGTCACGAGGACTGTAAAACACTCTCCAGAACGGCATGTCGAACCGCTCGGTCAACCGGCTGTCCAGCTTGCCCGGCTGGAAGTAGCGAGGATACAGCGGGTCGAGGCCGTGCTCCCAGTCGGTCACCCAGTCATGGTTTCCCTGTGTCGGATAAAACGGCGTGTTCCTGAGCATGTCGCGGTAGACCCCGAACGTCAGCAGATCGTACTCCGCTTCATCGAGAGCCCATCGCTGCGAGAGATCACCCGTGTGGATGATGAAGTCCGGTTTCGGTCTCAGTGCCGACAGCAGGTCCGCCACAGGACACTGGTCTCCTGTTTCCGGTTGTCCACTGTCTCCCAGGACCACAAAGGAAAATGGTCTGTTCTTCCTGGCCGCGTGCGTTCGGAAGTGATACGACTCGTCAAGTGGCGTCAGCCAGGTGTCTCCAGAGCGAATGCGGTAATAGTATCGCGTGTCCGGCTCGAGATTGGTGATCTCGGCAAAGTGCATCCGCCGGGCCCCCGGTGACTCGACCACCTGCCCAAGTTTCCGCGTCAGACCGAATTCCACGGTGCACGGCTGCTCGTCGTCGATCATCCAGGCGACACCCATCGAACGAGTGGTCCCCTTCTGCAGGTACGGATGACGCAAGAGTGTCGGCGGCGCGTCTGGGGCTTCCGACCCGGAACCGACAGCTTGCCAATGTGAAGAGGAGGCCAAGCCGACCAGCAGCAATATGCCTGCCGACAGTCCCACGACAAGGAGTTGTCGAACAGGCCGGTTCACGACACGTTTCATCTCGTTCTCACTGCAAGACATCTTGGGCCGAGGTGCTGACGACATGCATCTCGGTCGATGTTGTCCAAGTTTCGGGCCAGCCGTTTGCCTTATAGCCATGAGGCACATCGGTCTCCAGGGACGAAAACGGTCCGTTTCCCACACGAGTCAGCACACCACCAGGCCCCATGGCCGGATCAATGGCAACGGTCAACTCGAACGGTTGGCGGATGTCCACTTCGGGACCGTGCCAGGAGTTCGGATAGGTGTCTGCCGGGTCGAAAAGCGCGACATTCAGTCGCGGCTGATATCCATCAAGAGAGACGTGAATCCTTGGGAACGCTTCGTTCCCGGAATGTCCGGTAAGCAGGATGCGGGACGGCCGGGGAGCCAGCGGCTCGCTCTTGAACGACCATGCCATCACGCCATCACGGGGTGGAGGCCAATTGAACTGTTCGCGAACCGTGCCCACGGTGTCGATGACCTGGCCGCGCAGTCCCAGGTCATCGACGGCCAACTGAACGCAGTGATGGTACTCAGCCGGTGCCGGCATGCATCCGCCCGGCCCCGAGCTGGTCCCGGCCCCACCCGTGGTGATCTGGGGCACCCCGTCATGAACCTGGATATCAAACGCAATCACGTGGCTGCACAGATAGGCGGTCACGTTGTGCCTGACCAGCACCTCCCAAAACGGCTCACCGAACTCGGGCAGCATGCCCCACTTCGGAGCGTTGTAGCCGTTGACGGGATGAACCGGGGAATGCCCCAGGACGAACTTGAATCGAGCATCAGAGTGTTCGGTGAGAACCCGATCGACCCAGCCGTGGTCGACGCGTCCGCCCATCATGGTGAAGGGGCTACCCATGTTCATCGCGTAGACACTGATCCCGATGATCAGCAGGTCGCCTCGCCGATCAAACCATGTCAATCCCTCCTGGCCCTCCGGACCGTTCTGAGGCATCTCGTGAAACACCTCTCTCCAGACGGTCTCACTGACCGGCGTCATCGTGTCGTGGTTGCCGGGGATCCGGAACACGGGGATGTCCAGATCGGCCAGTGGCTTCATCTCTCCGGCAAGCTTGTCGATCCACTCCTGACGGAGGGACGGGCCGTCGTAATTGGGCCCATGCTCGGGTGTCAGTCCCCAGATCAAGTCACCGAGAAAGCAAGTGAACTGGGGACGGGGATCAAGTCGATGAATCACTCGGTGCACTGCGGCAAGGTGTTCTTCGTGCCCACGTCCAGGCTCGGGCGGACCGATACAACAATCGCCATACGCTACAAAGTGACAACCCGGCTCGTTCCGGGGCAGCAGCGTCTGTAACGTCGCGGATCCGTTCATACGAGAAACCCCCTCACATCATCACGGGCATGGACACGTGGCCAGGCACCGGACATTCTGCCACTGCGAACTGCTGATGGGCAAGGAAACGTCAGGTTCCGGTAACAACACGCCGAGTCAAACCGCGGGAGCGGGATGGCGGTTACCGCCCCTGAGCGGCACACGTTCTCACACGCTTGCATCCCGGAGAACGGTACTGGCAGACTGGACGAGGATGCACGAAGAGGAGAACCGGGATGGCGGAGTTCCATGTCAAGACAAGCGAGACTGGCACGGTTCAGGGACCATTCTCCAGCGGACAAGTGAAAACGTTGGCGGAGAAGGGAAAGCTCGAGCCAAACCACCTTGTGTCTTCGGACAAGGGTGCATCGTGGAATGCCGCCAGCCGTTTTCCTTCATTGGAGTTCCCTGAGCCGGACCTGCAACTCGAAGAACCATCCGCTGCCGTTCAACCCATTTCCGTTTCGACTGACAGTCTCTCTGCACCTCTGCCTCCATCGTCTGCAAGGATTTCAAAGAAGCTGGTGTTGTCGTTCGTGGTTGGTGGAGGAATGCTAGCACTGCTCGTAGCTGGGGTGATGGGTAGGTTTGTCGTTTCCGGTGAAACACAGATGCCAAGGACGAGCCTGCCTGCCGCCGACACGTCACAACCTAAACACCTCGGTGAGGCAGCGTTTAACGCGTTGGCACAAAACAACAAGAGTGATTTCGCGAAGCTCAGACCACAAAAGCAGGAGATGATTGACCTGGCACGGGTGTCCGTGTCTGAAAAGGAACGTGCACGGATCTTGAACGGATTGGATTCGTTGTTTGAAAAGAAAACTCGCATCACGGAAGACTCGTTCAAGTCGATCAGAGAGAAAGCCAAACGGGACGGGGTCGACTGGACAACTGCTGAGTTCAAGGACATTGAGTATGCGAATCCCAAGAAACGCGATGGTGTGCAAAAAATGGACATCGATGTGATGTTCCAGTCCAACGGCACGACTTTTAAATTGCGGTTGGATGATTGCCTGCAGATCAATGACCGGTGGATCATCTGGGACTCCATGCGATGGTACGGAAAACTCAAGGAGTAGAAGCAGGGTGGTTCGGGTAGTACCCGAGCCGATCCACGCGGAGACTGGCGGCTGTGTCCGAGCCTGGGGAGATGCGATGCGAGTTCTGTTGGCGTTGCTGCTGATCGTGGTGGCGACCACCGGCGTGTTGGTCGAGGCCACCGATCCCGAGATCGACTTGCCCGAAGGCGAGACGAACATCCGCCTGGCCACGGCTCGACTTCCCGTGGTCCGGAAGTCCTGCAAGTCGACCGGCCGGCTGGAGGTGACGGTGGAGAGTCGGTTGGTGAAGTCGAACCTCCCGGCGGATCCCCTGATCGATTTCGCACTCGAGGCCCGTCGCCAGGGACTCGAGGGTGTGCTCGATCCCGATTCGATTCGGGTTGTCAATCGTGTCACGGGACAGCAAGTGGCCCATTCGCTGGGTCCCGGGTTCCGTCACGGTGACTCGGGACGGGTTCGCTGGCTGATCACCGGCCCGCGACAGATGCGCTACACGGTCAGCTTCCGCACACGTCCCACGCGACGGGTGGCCTCGACCAGGGAACGGGTGCCGTTGATCGGTGTTGGCGATCTGCTGAGATACAACGCGACTGGTCCCCGGCGGATCGGTGGTCTGGTCGGCTTGTCGCGAATGGTCGATTTGACGGGTGACGGCCGGCTCGATCTGGTTTCGGCGGGGATGTACACGTTCGAGTCAGGTTGGCCCGGGACCCGGATCCCACACGACTGGGGTGGACTGTGGTGCCGGCCGGCCCTGGGGCGGGAAACGAAGGGACCCGGTCCGCTGCTCTTCGGAGATCGCATCCCGTTGCGGTACAAGACCTCTCGTGAATCGAAGGAGTTTCACCACTTCAATGCCGGCTACATCCACGGTGATGCGGCCGACCTCAACGGCGACGGGCGACCGGATTTGTTGTTCACCACGGCAGCCAAGTCGTCCCGTTTCAGTCGAATCCCCAGCGTTCATCTCGCCGTACACCTCTTCCTGGATTCCGGCGACCGCGATGCGGGAGGCATGCCGATCTACCTGTCGGCCGGTCGTGTGCCTCACCCACCTGAGTACTGGGGGCCGGTGAGAGCTGTCGACCTGGACGGTGACGGGGTGGTGGACTTGGTGATGGGCAGTATGTATCGCGACGAAGCCGGACCCGGGTCGGACGTTTCGGCTTGCTACATCAGGAACCGGAATCCCAAGGTCTGGCCGTTCGAGCCAGCCGAACCGGTGACAATCTCAGTGGGCCGCCGGCCCTGTTTTTTCGACGTTGACGGTGACGGGAGGCTGGATTCGGTCTGCCTGGTCTCCGATTCGCGGACGAAGCGGTTGAACCGTTCCAGCCGTTTGGGATGGAGACGCAACCGGGGTGAGTTTCCTCCACGGTTTGCTTCCGCTTTGGTGCTTGAGGAAGTGGCTCTGAAGCACTGTTACAGCACTGCTGCGGTCACGACGGGGCCACGGCCCGGCGTGGTCGTTTCCTACCGCTCGTGGCAACGCGTGGCGTTTCTTGAGGCGGTCTCGCCGCCGTCCCGCGCGGGGTCATCTTCCCGCCGTCGACGATTCGTGACCCGCAAGCTCGTGGCTCCCTCGCCGGTGATCGCCCTGGGTGACCAGGCGACACCGTTTCCCTGCGATTGGGACGCCGATGGCGATTGGGATTTGCTGGTTGGCGGTGGGTACGGCGACGTGCGGATCGTGATCAATTCGGGCACGACCCTGCAGCCGCGATTCGAAACGGCCCGGCCGGTGCTGGCCGATGGCCGACCGATCGAGGTCCACATGAGCAACGTGTTCCCGGGGCTGGAGGAGTACGGTCACAACATGGGGTACCCACACCCCTCGTTTGTCGACTGGGACGGTGACGGGTTGCGAGACCTGATGCTGCCCAATATCACCAACCGGGTGTTCTGGTACTGCAACGTCGGCACTCGGAGTGAACCCCGCTTCGGACCCCGTCGCCAGGTGATCTGTGACGGGTTTGCCGAAACCGCCGGAACGCTGAGTGCGACGGCCAGCCTGCTGGGGGCCGACACGAAGGAATGGACCAAGCGGGTCCCCGATCCGCACTCACCGTTCGGTTGGCGGAGCCGTGGTGGTTTCGGAGATTTCAACGGTGACGGGTTGTGTGACCTGGTCACCACCGATGGCCAGGGGCCACCCGACACCAACCGCTACGCGGCCCATTCGGCGATTTTCGTCCAGTACCGGGACGGGCGAGGGCGGAGGCGATTGAAGAAACAGCAGGTGGTCACGTTGCCCGACGGCAAGCCGCTGACCAACGTCGTCGGTCAACCGGCGCAGTTGATTCCCGTCGACTGGGATCGTGACGGACTACTGGACCTGGTGATCAATCATGGGGCCACTCTGGATACGGCACCCGCGTTCGTCCGCAACATCGGGACCCGGACCGAGCCCCGTTTCGATTTTCCACGGCGGCTGAAGTGCTTTGGCGAGGAACTTTCGGGTCTTGCCAAGCACGGTCCCTATTACGGAGTCGGGGATCTGGATGGAGACGGCCGGCCGGATTTGCTGGCCTGCCCGGAGATGGGGACCTATCACTTCTTTCGCCGCACGGCGCTCGACATGCCGCGGCGACCACGGTTCGCCATCGGACCTGCCGGACGCCATTGACCGTGGTTCGGATCTGGCGGGTTGAACGCCGGGGCTGGGGTGGGGAGACCGGGGATTTGATTCTCCAGGCAACCGAGCCACTCATGAAACGTCTGCTGGGTTGGCTGCCGGTGATGGGGCTGGTCGACTGTGGGGCTGAGCCGGCTGTCCAAGCTGTGACCGTCGAACCTGGCCCAGCGCGTTGACGTTGCAAACAAGACTGACGCTAATACGACCGGCGCCATTCGACGGACAACTTCCTCAGAGAAGGGCATGGGAAATGCGTTTCAAACTTCACACCAGATTCTGCGCTCTCATTTGCTGCCTCTGTGCCTTGATGATCCTGTCGGGTCGCGGTCAGCCGACGGCCAACAGCATGGGGTGGGCCGCGAGCGAAAACACGAGTGACATCGGGAAACCGGTGGCAGCGATATCGTCGTCATCGACGACCAGCGTCTACGTCAGTGCGGCCGCGAAACAGAAGCAGGCGGCTCGGCCGCGGGTTCGACCACCGACCCTGATGAGCATCGGGTCCCGCAGACAACTGTTCGTCGACGACTACTTGCTCGAAAGCGTCCGCGACACCACGCGGGTCTTGAATCCGGCGGAGAAGGCGGATGTCAATCCCGTCCTGCGGGCGGACAAACCCTGGGAAGGGCGTGAGGTGCGGGTCGATGCGGTGATTTTCGAGGAGCGGGAACAGCTCTTTCGAATGTGGTACAGCTCCGATTCCGGGGTCTGCCTGGCCACGTCCAAGGATGGCGTCCACTGGGACAAGCCGGTCCTCGGGCTGGTTGAGTACAAGGGGTCGAAGCAGAACAACCTCCTTCCACCCGAACAAGTCAAAACCTATTTCTTCAAGGATCTGCACGAGCCGGATCCTGCCAGGCGTTACAAGGGGCTCGAACGCCGAGGCTCGCTGTCCACGACGATGCAATTTGAACTGTACTATTCGCCCGATGGTTTTCATTGGACGGCCTGCTCGAAGAATCCGGTTATCGACACTTCGCCTCGAAGAGGCCGTTGGGGGCCGACCGTTTTCATGGGATGGGATCCGATCCGCCAGGTCTATGCAGTGCACAATGAAAACAGCCTCCACCGGTGGTCACCAGCGGGAAGGCGATTGATCGGTCGGGCGGAGAGCCCGGACATGATTCACTGGAGCGAAGCGGAGACCATCATTGCCCCGGACGATCAAGACCCCTCCGACATGGACTTTTATTGCATGCCGGCCATGGCCTACGAAAACCTGTACGTAGGCCTCCTTTGGACATTTCGTACCATCCGTACGACGATCGTTCCCCAGATCGTCTTCAGCCGCGATGGGATCCACTACAACCGCAGCTACCGTCAGCCCTTCATCGCTCGGGGAGCCAAGGGGGCGTTTGACGCCGCCGTCGTCTATCCGATCAACCCCATCGTCCACGGCGATCGGATCCTCTTTTACTACACCGGTGGCAACTACCGAGACAATGCAACCATGAAGGCTTTGGGGGACAAGACGACTTTCGCCGTGGGGCTGGCGACGACTCCCCGGGATAGATTCGTTTCCTTTGAAGGTGCCAGGTTTTCCGATGAAGCCGGCCGGAAACCTTATAGCGAGGTGGTGACCCGTACGTTCTCCTTTTCAGGGAAGCAGCTTCATCTGAACCTCCAGGCGAATCTGTATTCTGGAGCGGGCGTCTCGGGTCCGTGCGAGATGCGTGTCGAGATCCTTGATACGACCCACCACGTGATACCGGGCTTTGGTTTCAGAGACTGTGACCCACTGAACCAGGGAGGTTTCGACCGGGTTGTATCATGGAAGGGACGCCGCGACCTGAGTGCACTGGCGGGGAGGCCGATCAAGCTGCGTTTCCATTTCAGGAACGCGAGCTTCTACGCCTTCCAGTTCAAGTAGTCTCATCTGGGACGACGAATCCCCTGCCCGCCCCACTGGTATGCTCCTGGCCTTCACCCCAACCTTGATCCCTTTGGAATGTCAGGAAGCCGGCGTCATGCCCCTCTCGAGGCTAGCCGGGAACGGTCTGGCAGCGAACTCTGATTCTGATCCGGGACGGCTCGGACCGGTCAGGGTCTCGGGTGGAACTGCAGCACCCGGTTGGAGAGTTCGTCGGGGTTCTCTTCGGAATCGGCCGGCAGTGCCTCGGCCAGTCCGGTCGCCGCCTGGTTGATCGTCTCGACGAACGAGTCGACCAATCCTCCCTGCTTCAGGTGCGACACGGCCGTATCACGAAGCGCCTCGATCCCGCTCTCGCCCAGGACACTCAACGCCTGGTGGTCGGCCAGTACCACCACACGACGTTCGAACAACGACACGTAGATCAGCACACCGGTGCCCCCGCTGGTCGCCGTCATCCCGGATGTTGCAAACACATACGTCGCTGCCCGGTCGACTTCTTCCCGCTGCATCCCCGAACCGACCAGGATTCGCCGTGCCCCGTGCCAGTAACTGGCGAGGACCGATCCGACCACGACGCCTCCCCCGAGGATCCCGATCTGCCAGGCCGGTCCCAACGCGGACACCTCTTCAAAAGAGCCCTCGTCGAGTTGATTCAGGAAGCGGTACACGTGGACGGCGACCAGAGAAATTGCCGCCAGCATCACGCCGAAGATCATCTCGGCGCGGTCGTACCGCCCCGATTCGGTCGCCACCGCACAGACGATCTCGGCCGAGCTCTGTGCTTCGGCCTGGCCGATGGCCTCGGCCACCTGTTGTGCCTGCTGGTCGGTCAATGCCGTCGCCGCATTCATTGTCGTCATCCCGAAAAAGCCGTCTCGAACCGAATCACCATTCGCCGGAGGCACCGCCGCCGCCGGAGAAACCTCCGGAGTCGAACCCGTCACTGCTACTGAAACCACCGCCGCCGCCGCCGCCGAGACCGGATTTGGCC
>Ga0310125_10002192_pt1 | contig 10148 bp, 8 predicted proteins | sample CB11b_Tmax_Bot8__FD_203508 | JGI IMG/M metagenome (GOLD analysis project Ga0310125, IMG submission 203508) | Marine microbial communities from Western Arctic Ocean, Canada - CB11b_Tmax_Bot8 | ecosystem: Environmental > Aquatic > Marine > Oceanic | place: Canada: Western Arctic Ocean | collected... | reverse complement strand
CAGAGGAATGGTCCAGTAGCTTTAGTCCCTGGACGGACGCGGAGCCGTTGCGGTCGAGTACGCCCATGCTGCGCGGCGCCGACCACGTGCGCCGCAGCCTGATCCCGAGTCTGCTGGGGGCCCGCAAAGTAAACGAATCACTCGCCAACCCAACGGTCGAACTGTTTGAGACGGCCCGCGCTTATCTGCCTCAGGACGATCAGCTGCCGCGGGAACTGCTGCTGGTCGGCATTACGACTGGTCAGGGGTTCTTCGAGCTCAAAGGTGTCATCGAACGGTTGGTTACCGCTCTGAATTCGAAGGTCCGGCTGGCCGTGGAGCAGGTGGATCTTCCGTTGTTAGACCGATCGCATAGTTGTCGGTTGTTACTGGATGGGGAGACGCTGGGTTACCTGGGCATCGTGAACGAGGCGGCAGTCAAACTATTCGGGCTGAAATCGCCAGCCGCGGTGGCTGAGTTGAGTGTGGAAGTATTGGCTTCGCAGGCGACACTGATACCCCAGCATGCGGTCCAAAGTCCGTACCCGTCGATCACGCGCGACCTGAATCTGGTGGTCGACGAAAGTATTCAGTGGCGCGACATTGACGCCGTCACGCGGGACGCGGCGGGAGACGTACTGGAGCTCGTTCAGTTTCTGGAGACGTATCGCGATCCAGGCAAGGATGGCAAGGGGAAAAAGAGGCTACTATTTTCCGTCACACTTCGTTCGGACAAGCGAACTCTGACGGGCGATGAGGCGGATGGTGTGCGCCAGGCGATTGAGCACGCCTGCCAACAGCAGCACGGCGCAGTGCTGTTGGGTTAGTCCGGGTCAAAAAAAAGCCCGCCGCAGGGGGGGTGCGGCGGACTTCTGCGGGTGATCACCATAGACGTCGTTCAATCATCACTCCTGATAGTGCGGGCGGTAGAGCAGATCGTCTGAGATCCGTCGATCGTACGCCTGGCCGTAGTCTTCGAGATTGCGGCGCTGGCCAACCGAGTGCCAGGGACCTATTTCTTCGAGTTCCGGCATGATCTCCAATAATTGATCGAACATTCGCTCGGCGAGCAAACGCACGTTGGGCGACCGGGCAACTTCCTTGATCGCCGCCACCGACTTCATCAGCCTTACCAACCGGGCACGTTCCAGCACGGGTTGCGAGAGCTGTGAGGTCTGTTCGGTCAGCAGATCTGCAATGGGAACATCGAGCACCTGCTGCCATTTGTAAAGATCACTCAGCGAGAGATCGGTCGACTCTTCTTCCTGCGCCCGAACGGTCTTCATGTCCATTCCCATTTGCCGGGCAGCACGTCGCTGGGAAACTCCTTGTTGATTGCGCACCGTACGTAGTCGATGCAGTCTTTCGGGTGCTTCAACCTCCGTCTCCTCGGGTACTCGTTTGCCATTGATCAAGGTTCTGTCCTCCGAAACGGTTGCCATTTGATTTACCACCCAATCCACGCGATCTGGTTTAGTTCACAACAACAAAGCGTGTGAATCACAATTGGGAATCAAACGCAGCCCGACGTTGGTGCTGCAGAATTCCTGACGCACGGCCATTATCCCTTGGCTTATCGTCCGTCTCGACGGATGATACGCGCCCGTGGTGGACTCGACCCTGTTCCGAGAGTTAGAGCTTCCACATAAGGGGTGTTTGCAACGGAGCAAGACGCCGGTTGGGCGATCGATGCCCCTCAGGATTGTCGGTTGGTAGCAGTTCGGCCATCACCGGATGACGTCCGCGCTACCGGTTCAATAACAGAGTTTCTCCCTCGACTCTCCCGACATTTGACGCCAGTTTACCCGGCGCCGCTTGCCCTAATGCCGACGGTTCGACGTGACCAACTTAATGATGAGATTTGATTGTGTCGCGTCGCCTGATCTTGAAACGAGTGTCAAGATGCTAGTTCATACAACCAACTTTTCGATCAACTTGCCGTATCGTAGTCGAGCACTGATTGGGGAGCAAGCGCCGCGCGGGGCAATACAACCAAACCGAGTCAACTCGGTGCTCGCGACGTACAAGTTGCGAACGAAATGTTCACCAAAGTGAGTTGCCCGGCGAGCAACCGGCGCGACATAAACATCGAGTATTTCAGTGGATACTCGTTTCGCACCCGCCCAACATAGAATCGTTTTGCGGTCGTTGTCCAAGCTTCTAGCACGCACTGCGGATTGCCGCAACGAGTCGTAAGCGGGCAGTGCAATTGTAGCTGGACGCGGGCGGAAACATAACGTAGCCACGAACGGACTTGCGACGCCGCAGCAAGAACCGATGAATAATCCGGGTTAACCGACAGTCATGCGTTGATACGGGAGAGAAAGCCGGCGTGATCGGCGGCGCGGCCGGCATGGGTCACTAGTTCGGCGTGAACGGGGTGGGCGTCGATCGATTTACTGACATGATCGGGTTGGCAGCTGGCTCCTGCACGTCTCAGCATTGTGACGCTCGGCGATTCCGTGGGCGCCGAGTCGGGTTTTTGCAGCGAACGGCCCCAGGTGAACAAACGATGGATCAATCCAGGGGCGAGTGCCACTTGACCCGGGGAAGGAATGGTGGGGGTCGGTTCAGCGCGCTGTTCCCACAGGTGCCGCAGTTGTTCGACGGACGACTGCAAGTCGAACAGCACAATCACGACTTCGCCCGCGGCACGTGCCAGGCCGGTTTCCACAGACACTTCGCCGCCCAGCGGTCGGGTGTGGCGGAGCAGGCGAACCTGAGGATAAGCTCGGGTCAATTCATGGGCCACCTCCTCGGTGCTGTCCGTGGAGTGGTCATCGACGATCAAGATCTCAAAATCGCGCGTCAGTTCAGGTAGCACGTCAAGCAGAACGTCCACCGACTGCTGCAGTTCGGTTTGCACGTTGTGGACAGGCAGGACAAGGGACAGTGATTCGGCCAAGATCAGGTTCCTTCGGCTGGTTCTGCGCGGGTCACCCCGGCGACGCAATTCGTCGGGGCAATCGCAGCTGGACGCGGCGCGAAAAGATCCGTCTTTCCAACCACCTGTGTACTCCCCTCCACGGGCCGCCGGATGCTGGCTCAACAGGGCTAGATCGCCACGTCATGCTCCGGTCGCCACGGTAAGAGGCGGGTTATTCTACTCATCGTCCGACTGGCGAACAAAATCGAGTCGTGCCGGCGAAAAGCATTGTTGCGCGTGTGATGCCGTAGGCGCCGATCATCACGGCTAGGTGCACGTCGGTGTTGCGGTTGTGCGGTATATGCGGTTCGGGTCCCCTTGCAAAACGAGTCCTGCTGCGCTTATCGTGGTCCGCATGAATTCAAATCAACGCAACGCATATGACGCCATCGTCATCGGGGCGGGGCACAATGGGTTGGTGGCGGCGGCCTGTCTGGCCCGTGGGGGCAAGTCGGTTTGTGTGCTCGAACGGCGTGCCGTTCTGGGTGGATGTGCGACGACCGAGGAACTCTGGCCCGGGTACCGCGTCTCGACAGCTGCCTACGTGATCAGCTTGCTGCAGATGGACATCGTGCGCGATCTGCGATTGAAGCAGTATGGGCTCAATATTCTGGCCAGGAATCCATCGTCGTTTACGCCGCTGCTGGAGGGACGCAGCCTGTTGCTGGGAACGGACAGCGCCGCGAACCAGCAGGAGATCGCCAAATTCAGCCCGCGCGATGCTGAACGGATGCCGCGTTATGAGTCGCTGCTGGAGCAAGTCGCTGCGTCTCTAGATCCAGCGTTGTCCGCGTCGGCCCCGGATCCCCTGCCACTACCGAAAGAATGGCGCTCGATCGGCCTGCCGAAACGGTTGCGCGACGCGAACAAGATGTGGCAACTGTACCAGGCCTTCGCGGCGCTGGGCGATGCGCTGCCCGAGGCGATCGAACTGGTCTCCGGCGCGGCGCGCCCGATACTCGAGCGCTGGTTTGAATCAGAAGTTATCCGAGCGACGTTGGCGACCGACGCGATCATCGGCGGATTTCATTCTCTGTCCGCGCCAGGTTCGGCTTACACGCTGCTGCACCACGTGATGGGCGAGGCCGGTGGCGCGCGCGGCGTGTGGGGTTACGTTCAGGGCGGCATGGGAGGCCTGGCGGATGCGCTCGAGGCAGCCTGCGCTGATCTTCGTGTCGACATCCGACGAGAATCCGAAGTCTGTCGGATATTGACCGCTGACGGTAAGGTCTCCGGAGTCGGTCTGGGCAATGGTCGACAACTATCGGCGCCCGTCGTCGCATCATCTGTCGATGCGCATTGGACGTTCGAGCGTTTTCTTGAACCTGACGATCTTCCCGCTGATTTCCGCGACCGGGTCGCCCGGATCGATTACTCGTCGGCGTCTGCCAAAATCAACGTGGCGCTGGCCGAGCCGCCCAACTTCACCTGCTTGCCATCCGATGGCGTCGCACCGCACCACCGTGGCACGATGCATATCGGACCGACGCTCGATTACCTGGAGAAAGCGTACGACGACGCCAAGTATGGTTGGCCCAGTCGTGAGCCGGTCTTGGAAATTACGATGCCAACCAGCGTCGACACGACGATCGCTCCGGACGGTAAACATTTGTTGTCCATTTTTGTGCAGTACGCTCCCTATCGTCTGGCCGACGGCAATTGGGACGACATCAAGGAGGAGTTTGGGGATCGTTGCATCGATCTACTGGCAAGGTACGCGCCGAATGTGCCGGCCGCCGTCGAGCATCGCCAGGTGCTGAGCCCGCTGGACCTGGAGCGGACGTTTCGCTTGACAGGCGGAAACATCATGCAGGGAGCCATGACGCTGAACCAGTTGTATGCGCTCAGACCCGTCGCCGGATGGGCGGATCATCGCACTCCCGTCAAGGGCCTGTATCTGTGCGGCGCCGCCAGCCATCCCGGCGGCGGAGTGATGGGCGCGTGTGGTCGCAACGCGGCCGCGGAAATTCTGCGGGATTGCTAGTGAGGCGAAGAGGCGATGCTGGATGGCAGATGCTGGTTGCCAGCACGCTAAACGGCACAAGGTGATTTAGATATTGGCGGGTAGCTATCCTCCGCGCATCCAGCAACCCGCATCGAATCGACGCGACAGGCGCGCCCCGCAATCTGATATCACATTTGACCACCTGCAGTGATCAGCTCACCACAATGGCGGTCAAGATGATCACAGCCAGCACGATCAAGACGAGGATGGTGATCGCCCAGTTCAGCCACTTCTTTCCTGCCGTGTTGTCCTTCCTGGCAATCGCCTCTTCACGTTGCTGCTTGAATTCGACGCTGTCTCTCGCTCGCAAGAAGAATTGAACGCCGCAGTGGGGACAGATGACGTCCTGTTCGAGCATGTCGGGCGGAGTTTCTAATTCGTGACCGTTAGGACATGGTATGTGCAGAAGCTCTGGACCCTGGCTGGTCTGAGCCATTTCGGACAGCGCAGTCGACCCTGGCGACATCACGCTGATCTCAGGAAACGGATTGGCCGCTGGCGAATCTGGAGGGTGCTGAGCGAAATCCTGAGGATGGGGAGCCTCGGGAATGATGAACATGATTCCGCACTCAGGACACGCGCATCGCTGACCCGACTCGGACTCCTGACCTTCGAGCAGATGACCATTCGGACATTGAAATTTAAACGCCATGACTGGATTCGCTTCATCCTTATTGTATTCGCATTGTCTCTACAGTCTTCACATCAAGGATCCTCAGCAGTTTTCTGACGCGATTTGACCCTATCGTAAGCCGTAATTCGATGGTAAACTAGGCGGTCTGTTTCGAACTTTTTTTCCCAGGTATTTTGTAGCCTCCGTATCATGTCGGATCAAACCAGGCGCCGTATCAAAATCGGATCTCAGCGTGAACAGGGGCCTGCGAGTGCGGCCGACACGGAAGCCGTAGCCACGCCGGAAGCGGACTCGATGGTGCCAACGTCGGCAGTGCCGTCGGACGTGACCCGGGAGCAGCAGCCAGCTGTTGGCGAGAGTCCATCCCTTGCCGCGGACGACTCGGCGGCCGTTGAGACTGAGCCGCTCAGCCCGCCGACATTTCCGCCGGCAGAATCATCTGTGCTGCTCTCGGCGGAATCATCTGCGCCGCTCGCGACTGATTCACCTTCGGCGCCCGCCGCCGCGTCAGCTGCGCAGGGCGGCGGTGGTCAAACGGTGATGCGCCCGCCGGCGCTCGAACGAATTTCAGCTGACCTGGACAAAGAAATCAACGAAGCGCTGGGAGATATGTCGCTGAATGATTTGCTCACAGGCGATGCAGACGGCACTGCGGATAAGGCGTTCGAGCCGGAATCGCGTCACCAGGCGACGGTTGTAAAACTGCACCGAGAAGATGTCTTCTTCTCGCTCGGCGGACGCAACGAAGGTGTGATATCGCTGAAGTTGTTTGCAGACCCCCCGACTCCGGGCGAAACGATGGAGGTGATTGTCATTCGCTTTGACGCGTCCGAGGGCCTCTACTCGTTGAGCATTCCCGGCGCAGCAGTTGATGTGGGTGACTGGTCCGACGTGCACGAAGGGGTCGTTGTTGAAGCCCGTGTCACAGGTCACAACAAGGGTGGACTTGAATGCGATGTGAATAAGTTGCGCGGATTCATTCCGGCCAGTCAGGTCGCGTTGTACCGGGTAGATGATTTCGACAAGTACGTCGGCGAGCAAATACAGTGCGTGGTGACCGAGGCGAATCCGGAGCGCCGTAATCTGGTGCTCAGCCACCGCGCGGTGTTGGAACGGGAACGGGCGGAGGCGCAGGAGAACCTGTTGCAGTCGATACAGGAAGGAGAAATGCGCGAAGGAGTCGTATCGCGCATTCAGGATTTCGGCGCGTTCGTTGATCTGGGAGGGATCGACGGTTTGGTGCACGTGAGCCGTCTAAGTTGGGATCGCGTCAATCATCCGAGCGACGTGTTGAGCGAAGGGCAGCAGATTCGGGTCCGCGTGGAAAAGGTGGACCGCCAGACGGGCAAGATCGGCCTGTCGTACCGCGACACGATGGAGAATCCGTGGACGAATATCGATGCGAAGTATCAAGTGGGAAGTGTCGTTTCGGGTACGGTCACTCGACTGGCCGACTTCGGTGCCTTCGTCCGCCTGGAGTCGGGAGTGGAAGGGTTGATCCACGTTTCGGAGCTGGCTCATCACCGCGTGCACAAGGTGAACAGCATCCTCAGCGTCGACCAGGAGGTTGAGGTCAAGGTCATGTCGGTGGACGGCGAAGCGCAGCGAATCGGGCTGTCATTGCGGGCATTGCAGGCCGCGCCTGTTAGACCTGGTGCGAACAAGCCAGATGAAGACCCCGAGCCGGTGCCATCCAACGTTCCCGATTTCAAGGGCCAGTTGAAGGGTGGCACCAACAAGCCGTCCGGTGGCGAGAAGTTTGGCCTGAATTGGTGAGCTTGTAGCGTTCCGCGGCGGACGCAGCTGGATGCGTGAGAATTCAGGCTGCGAGCGCGCGTTCCTGAATTTTTACAAATCCAGCTACCAGTACGATACGTGCTAGCATTCCGCGGTGGACGTAGCTGGATTCGTGAGAATTCAGGCTGCCAGAGCATGTCCCTGAATTTTTACAAATCCAGCTACTAATAAGATACGTGTCGACAGCTGTCACTGCTTTTCTGCAAGCGTGACAGCCGCTCTTGACCGACTGTCGGCAGTCAGGTATCAGCGCCCACCGTTTTCTTGCAGTCCGTATCCTGTTGTGCGTTGAGTGGTTACGCGCTGAATCACGGCAACCCGAATTTTTCTTGTGACATTCTGACGACCGCCGGCAACTCATCTGACAGTTGAACACTTGACTCGCGACGCACGGGCGGGCGGTTGGATGTGGACACGCTGTTGGACACTGCGGAACTTACTGACGAACAATTGGCGGCCCTCGCTGCGCGCGAGCGATCCGACGGTCCGGCGTTTGTCGAGTTGGTGTCGAGATATCGTGAGCGGGTATGGCGCGTATGTTTTCGGTTGTTGGGAAACGCCGAGGACGCCAACGACGGTGCCCAGGAAGTATTTGTGCGGATGTTCTTGAATCGAGATCGATTTCAAGGCCGCAGCAAATACTCAACCTGGGTGCACGGCATTGCCCTGCGCACCTGCCTTTCACTGCGCCGCGGCCGCGGCCGCCGCGAAAGACGGGAAAATATTGTCGCGGAGCAGGCCGGCCGGGCTGCAGGAAAAGGCGACGGCTCGGCCGCCGAGCTGTCCCTGGACCTGATGCAAATGCTGGATGTGCTGGAGGACGAAGATCGGGCTCTGCTAATTCTGAAGTACGCCGAAGGCCACAGTTATGAAGAACTGGCTGAAACGTTTCAGATTGGTGTCAGTGCTTGCAAAATGCGCATCAGCCGTGCTCGGGAAAAACTCAAGCAGCGTTTTTCAGAGCATTCCTTTGGAGCCGAGTGAGACTGAACCGCGATGACGATGCCCACAAATTTGCTGGAACAGATGAGTGAAATTCGTGTTCCTCCCCTGCCGGAGGACTTTGACCGGTCTGTCCACCAGCGACTGAACAAACGATTGCTGTTGGAACACCTGGCTGATCTGTTATTTCGCGGTCTGCCGACTGCGGTGGCGCATTTCGCGCAGCCGTGGGTTGGATTGCTGGTTTACAGCCTGGTGGGACGCTTCGAATTGGAGCAGCCTGACCAGAGGGAAACGTCAGAAGATCGTCCGGAGTGATGCGAGTTGCGGGATGCGAGTTGCGGGATGCGAGAAACGGCGCTGTTGGCGAAAGTGTCGGCGCCTCGTATCCCGTATCCCGCATCCCGCAACGGTTGCGAGGTGTGTGTGAAGGGGCGCATTGAGTGAGGCCCAGACTTTTACTAATGAGGAGTTGAGACATGTCGGAAACAATTAGCCCATCGACACCGGAAACGGTAGCCGCAGCGGTGCAGCCGCCTGCGGAAACAGTCTCTCAAACTGTCGGCAGTGCTGCGAATCAGGTCGCCACTCAGCTGACCGAGACTGCCGATCATTCGACGAACGCGCTGATGGAGAGCTTTCAGACGGCTTTCATGCCGGTAATTCAGTTGGCACCCAAGATCGTTGCCATGTTGGTGGTATTGATCGTCGGCTACCTGGTGGCACGGATGGTGGCCCGAGCGATCTCCGCGCTGTGCGAACGAATCGGGCTGCAGACCGCTGCCGAGCGCGGCGGTGTGGTGACGTCAATGAAACAAGTGGGTATCGAGCGGACCGTGCCGCAGATCCTGGGATTGATCGTGTTTTGGCTCCTGATGTCCGTGTTCTTGATGGCGGCCTGCAATATTCTGGAGTTGAGCGCTGTCACGGAAGCGATGCAAAATGTTGTCGCTTACATTCCCAAGCTGTTGGTCGCATCGGTGATCGTTGTTGTCGGTTTGCTACTGGCCGCCTTCCTGCGTGGGCTGATTGCCACCAGCGCCGATCGGGTGGGGATTTCCTACGCCCAGCAATTGGCCGCGGGGTGCTACTACCTGTTGGCCATGATGGTTTTCATCGCGGCATTCGAGCAGCTGGAAATCACGTTCGAATTGCTCAACTATGCGATCCTGCTTGCCTTTGGGGCGGTGGCCATCGGATTTAGCCTGGCCTTTGGACTGGGTGGACGCGACGTGATGGGTGGTATCCTGGCCGGGTACTACATACGCCAGAGGATGAACGCGGGGGACCGCGTGTCCGTCGCCGGATTCGAAGGCACGTTGCGGGACGTTGGTCCGGTCGCAACCATCATCGAGACGGACGAGGATGGGTTAACGCACCGTCATAGCGTCCCCAACACGAGGATGCTGAACGAAGCGGTGCGCTGATCCAGTCGTTATGAGATGCTAAGGGGCGACCGGCCCGATTCCCGTATCCTGGCATCCAACAGCTGATTGTGGTGTGGCCCCAGGCTGGCTATGGCGAGTCTGGGGCCTGCCGCGCGCGGCGCTGCGCGATTTCCTCGGCCTGGCCCGCGATGTCCACGCCGACCAGTTCGTTCCAGGCCTGCAACAGACGACCGAATATCGCGCCCGGGCGACCGTTCGCCACAACCTCACCCTTGAAGCGGACGACCGGCAGCAGGCAGGAGGTCGTGCTGGCCAGTAGGATCTCCTCGCCCTGGCCCGCTTCGTCAGGACGCAAGTCGCGTTCCACCACCGCAATCCCCAGACGATCCGCCAGTTCGCGTACGACGCTGATGCTGATACCTGGCAAGACCTTGTCGCCGGGCGGCGTGACCAGCCCCTCGTCCGCGAAGTAGACCA